>OATR01000042.1_pt1 | contig 88573 bp, 80 predicted proteins | sample 1476031 | NCBI WGS metagenome assembly OATR01 (sample SAMEA2579982, study PRJEB22360) | human gut metagenome | biome: human gut; feature: human-associated habitat; material: faeces | place: Denmark | collected 2008/2010
CCTGTTGCAGCGCCCACCCCCGGCCCCCGGGCGGCCGCCGACACCGTGGCCATGACCGCCGCCTTGGCCGCCATCATGGAACGGGCCATAGTCCGAACGACCCATTGCGTCGCTCGCATCGAGGAACCGGCGCCGGGACGGACTGTTCGCCGTGCTCGGCCGCCTCTGGCTAGAACAGGGCCCGTGCGTTTCCGGAGTGCGCTTTGAGTCAGGATGGAACGGCCTCCACGCATGTTGCCACGACGAGCTACGCGGACTTTGCCGGGCCGCCGGCTCTTGCCTCGCGGCGATATGACTCGGGAGGCAACGGAAGCGGGAGAACGGCCGATGGCTTCGCCATCAGCCTTATCGGTGTCGTCGCTTGAGATTTGCGCATGCAGCAAAGCGGAGGTCTCCTCCGTTGCTCTCGCCAGATGGCGCAGCGCTATCCGGCTTGGCCCATCGGACCGGCTTGGTCTGGCCAACGCCGGCTTGGACGGCTGCCCGTCGATCTTCGGGGCAGGAGCGGCATTGCCGGAGAACGGCGGGACGTCCTCGCCCTTAAGCCCGATGGGTCGGCCGGCCCGCAGCTTTCGGGGCGCTGGGCCGGAGGGCTGCGCGGTTTGGCTTGCCTGTCCGATGGGCTGGGGCTTGTTCATGGATGCTGGTCCTCGAATTTGGTGGTGTACAGCTGGTAGAGCAGGCTGCCGGTGTCGAGTCGTCCGTCGAAGGGAATGAACGCGGTGCCGGACTTGGCCATGCCCTGTCCGGGCTGGACACCGGTGAAGAAGCCACGCTGCTCGTCCGAAAGTTTCAGCAGATCGCACAGGGCGTCGGCATCGGTGGGATTCTGGTTCATCAACAGCAGAAAGTCGCTGTTGGCGAGCATGAGCCGGGCGGCCGGATTGGCCAACAGTTCCTCGATGTTCTGGGTGATGCCGGTGGGCGACAATCCCCATTTGCGCGCCCTCTTGTAGATGCGCAGGAATGTCTCTGCCGCATATGGGTTGGAGAACAGCAGGTGGAACTCATCGACCCACAGCCATGTGCGCCGTCCCCGGGCGCGGTTGCGCACGACGCGGTTCCACACCTGATCGAGCACGACCATCAGACCGAAGGTCTTCAATTCCGCGCCCAGACCCGACACATCGTAGACCAGCAGCCGGTTCGAGGTGTCCACGTTCGTGGGATGCGCGAAGGCATCCAGGCTGCCGGTGGCGTAGATCTCCAACGCGCGTGCCGCATCCACGGCCTCCGGTTCTTCCAGCCTGTTCAAGCGTTCCGTCAGATCGACCAGGGTCGGTGCGGGCCGGTCGGGCTTCTCATGGTGCTCGCGGTAGAGTTGCGTGACCGCGCGGTCGATCAGGCTGCGCTGGGCCTTGTCGATGCCGTCCGCGCCGCCGATCAGAGCCTCGACCATGTTCAGCACGCTCGCGCTTTTGCCCCGGATGGGATCGCCCTCGGAATCGTCCGCGTACTCGATGTCGAGCGCGTTGATGTGATTGGAGGAGCGTTCGCCGATCTCGATGCGCTGGCCGCCGAGCCTGTCGCACAGGGGCGTGAACTCATGCTCGGGGTCGATGACGATCAGATCGTCTTGCTCGCGCAGCAGGAACGTCTGCGTGATCTCGTTCTTGGCGGCCTGGCTCTTGCCGCTTCCCGTGGTGCCCAGGATGAACCCGTTGCCGTTCATGCCCAGGGTGCGGTCGATGACCAGCGGGTTGCCGCTCCTGGCGTTGACGCCGTGGAACACGCCGCCCGGCTGGCACAGCTCCTGACTGGTGAAAGGAACGAGTATCGAGGCGCTGGACGTGGTCAGGGTCCGTCTCATCGGCGGCAGGGGATTGCCCAGGGGCAGCGCCGCGTTCAATCCCCCGACCTGCATGTAGGTCAGGGATTCGGCCACGCATGACTGGCCGTCCACCGTGGCCTCCACCTCACGCACGACCTGCGCCAACCGTTCGGGAGTGTCGGCGGCTACGTCGATGACCATGAGCGTGTCCATGAGCCGGTCGCCGTTATGCTCTAGGTCACGGCGCAATTCGCTGGCCTGCCCCATGCTTTCCTCCAGATCGTGCGGCAGCAGGTCCTCGGGCAGATGCTGGCGGCGGTTCCTGCGTCTCTCGTCGATGGCCTGCATGTCCATCTCCGCGATCTTGCGGTTCACCAGCCGCAACCCCTCGGCCTTCGCATGGGGCCGCAGATGCACGCTCACGATGATGTCGGCCTTGATGTCCGTCAGGGAGGCGACCAGCTGGTCGGAAAGCCACTCGGGGAAATCGCGCACCATCAGGCATTGATGCCACACCTCGCGCGTGCCCGAGCACAGCTTGACCCGACGCCGGTCGCCCGTGTCGATGGCATACGGGGCCACGCAGTCCTTCGTGCACAGGCCGCGCGACCGGGAGAACGCATCCTCGTCGAATGTGAAACGCACGCCGGGGCGCAGCACCCGATGCAGCACCTTGAGCCGTTCCGCGCGGTTGAGTTTGGAGCCTCGGCAGCCGCCCACGGAACGCAATTGCGCGATGGCCCGCAAGGCCGCCCGGTTGAGCGTGGCCACGGCCCGCTGGCCGTCCTGCTCCGCAAGGGTCAGCGTCAGATACTTGTCGCACACGGTGCCGCTCGACTGGCCCGACAGCTTGCGGCGCACATGACGGTCGAAATCCTCTCGCAACGCATCCAGACCATCGCCCTTGACGCCCATCGCCAGCCCTTGGCCTGCCGATTCCGGGTCCAATGTCCGGGTCATCACCGTGACCTGGATGCCCATGCCCTCGCCCACCGAGTTGAGGAACCGTCCCCAACGCTCCACCACATCCATCTGCACGTCCTGCGAGGCGATCTGATAGCTGATGTCGCTGATGCGCAGCGTCACGCTCCAACGGTCCTGCCCCAGATAGGCGACGCCGCCGGGCAGCATCGAATCATAGGCGACCAACTCCCTGCTCGACCGCGCGACCTTGGCGGACTCGCCGCCTTTCCTTTTCATACGCCTGCCATACTCGCGTTCCTTGCTCTCAACGGCCACGCCCGCTCCTTCCCGCGCCCCTGCGGAGGGCGCGTTCCCTCAACGACGGTTTCGTCGGCCACCTGGCCGGCTCCAGATTCTCCAGTGTGTGGATGTTCCTGCCGAAGCGCTGGCGGATCATGTAACCCAGATAGCGTTCCGGCTTCAGGCCCTTGGGACGCCACCAGCCCCACAACGCCGGCGGCAGACACACCACGAACAACAAGTACGAGCCCAGATCGGGCTGCTCCAGCAGCAGGAAGAACACGGCGACCTCGCCGCCTCCCAGAACAAGCATGAGCGCCGAGGCGACCAACTGCCGCCATCCCATGCCCCACATGACCTTCGCCTCCACGCTGGCGATCTCCGCATACACGCGCATCTGCAACGCCATCAAGCTCCTCCTTGAATCCCTATCGCGCTCACTCGCCGCCCGCGATCGCGCGGCTGACACGTTGGGAGACCGCGATCACGAAAAACAACAGAATGCCCGCCATCAGCAGATTGCCGAAATTGCCCGTCACCCACGACACCATCCCCGACCCATCGCCCTCGGGCAGACGCACCGCGTCGATCACGATGCGCTGATAGAACACCAGGCACACGAACACGCACACCGCGTTGAGCGACGTGCGCGCATAGGCCTTGAAATAGCCCACACCCACCGGCCTGGTGTCCTCATGCACCAGCAAGGCGAACGGCAACGACTGGAACGCGGTCAGGGCATACAATTCGATGAACCTGATGTACAGCACCACGGTGAACACCACCGCCGCGAGCTGCGAGACCAGCCACGGAATCGCCAACAGAAAGAACAGCGCCGCCTGCCCCATCATGCCGGCGTCCTTGACCTGTTCCCGCATCAGATCGCCCAACTGGCCGCCGGCGCCGGCCGTATCGAACGACAATTGCGAGGAAGCACCCTGCATGAGGAATTGGGTGGCCGAATCGAACACACGCAGGAACAATCCCGCATTCTGAACCGCCAGAAATACCAGCGCGACCTTGAACAACGTGCCCGCCACAATCTTCACGCCCAACTCGCGGTCGGACTCGATGCGCGTGGAATTACGCGCCAACTCCAAGGTGAACACCACCGCCAGAACCACCGAGGTCAACGGCTTGACCGCCACGTCATGCACGTTCACGGCCAACTGGTAAAGCGCCGGATTCCACGTCTCCGGCCCCTGCGACAGCATGCCAGTGGCTATCGAACCGGCACCGCCGCCCCCGATCATGTTGAGCATCGCAACGATGAAAGCCTCCATGCCGGGATCCCCGATGCCTCAAACCGGCTCAGCCCAACGCCACGGCGCTGAAGATCTGCGCCGCCGCGATGATCATGCCGCCGCCCACGATCTGCCACAGGCCCGACTGCGTCTGCGGCCCGTTATGATCCTTCAAACCGCCACCGAATGTCACCGCGCCCCACACCAGCCACAGGCCGCCGCCGATCGTCGCGAACTTCACGAACAACTCCAGCACCTGGTTCATCAAATCCACAGCCGCACTCCTCCGCACAGGAACGGCACGGCCCACCGCCATGCCCACGCATACGGCCATCCTCGTGCAGTCCCGTGGAATCAGCGGCGGACAAATTCACACAGCATTCGTTCAGCATACTTACAGAAATAGGTAAATCAAGACGCTATAGTATTCGCCAAAAGATGCCCGGGAAAGGGAAAAGAATGCAAAATAACGACCAGCAGCAGAATGATCTTTGGATTAAGCAATCTCTCGGCGCTGCTTCAAACTGGGAAGAACTAGACGAAGCCGATCGAGTCTCCCTTCGGAAAGCAGCAGCATGGTACGCAATCATCGCCATCGGATTAGCTATTGGTGTGGGGATTCTCTCATTCACCATTCTGCAAGACGGCGCAAAGGCTACACTCGTGACTTCGTCGCTCGCCATCATTGGCGCGGTCTTTCCTGCGATAGAAAAAGTCGTGTCGGGATCGATGGAATACTTTGAATCAACAAACGAGAAACTTCATGTTGCAAAACTTAAATTGATGCGCAGTTATTTCAACCTATATGCATTGATTCTGGTCGGTGCTGCGCTTCTCGATTTCATTGCCGCAGCATTCCTCGGCCTGTGGCAATAACGTTTGGAGATGACGTGAAATGGCAGATGACATTTGCCGAATTTGCGGTAAAGAAGGGCCGCTGAGCTTTGAACACATCCCTCCTCAATTGTGGGTAATGATCACACGGTGAAGCTCTATTCAGGCGTTGACGCCGTGAAGAGCAGCTTGACCGGGCAGGATGACATGGAAGGCCTGAAGTATCGGCAATTGCAAAGAGGTCAAGGATTCAAGACGATTTGCAGCTCATGCAATAGTTATCTTGGTCAAAACTACGTCAAGCCATTCAGTGAGTTCTATCGTGCAACTGGACAGCAAATCCTTGTCTCTGACTTTCAGGAAGGGGATAAATCCATTCATTTCAAGACAGATAGGCTCATGCCTCTTGCATTTGTGAAGCAGGTGATGTCGAACTTCTGTGTATCAGCTGGTGATATGCATGACTGTAAGGACTATCTCTTGGATAGGGAGAGCACTGTTTTCCCCAGCGATACAGACTCCATATGTTTATAGTCGATAACCTGCGTGAACAAAAGCTGTTCACCGGATGGATGGTTCCCATATTTGCGGATTACACGTGCTGCAAAATGGCATGTATCAGGATACCGCCATTCGCTTTCACTTTGTTTGATCTCAGTTCTAGTAATAAGGTGCCTGAATGGCCAGGCAACATAACCGATTTAGCTAGAGTGCCGTGGGGAGAGAAACCTGGCATCGAGTTTCACTTGCCAGTGCTTAAAGCAGCGAATCATAGTCCGCTGTCATGGGGGAACGTTGGCTAAAGCCGATGGGGAACAGACGAAATAGGCCCGCAGGGCTACGCCTGCGGGCCTGGTATGCACTGCCCCGTTTACCGGGACAGTTGCATGGTATCACCGTCTATCTGCTGGCTGAAATACGAAAGGCTTCCGGCAGCAGGCAGAGAATCGTTGTCAGTTCATGGGCGACTCCTTGGGGTTGATGGTGGTGACGAGCTGAGCGAAGTCCGGCTCGTCACCATCCTCGTCAGGACTGCCGTCGCAGCCAACAGCATCATCATTCGCGTCGTTCTCGTGCCCGGTGTGGCGGCCGTTGGCGCGGGTGAGGCGGATCGCGGCGGTTGCACCGGTGCCGAGGAGTGCGAGGACGAGGATGACGGCGATGAGGCCGGCGATGTTGGTACCGGTGGTCGCCAGGTTGTCCTTGGGCTGGTAGCCGTTCCAGTCGTCGGTGTTGCTGGTCACGGTGGTGTCCGCGCACAGGGTTCGCCCGTCGATCTCCACCGCGTCCTCGGGCAGCTTCTCCTCGTCCTTGCCGTCGAAGGGGTCGGGGTCAGAGACGATGCATTGGACGAGCGGCGTGCCGGTGACGATGGCGCGGTCGGTGTGATGCTCGTTCACATCACTGAGGGTGGCCTTGACCTCCACGCTGTCGCCAGGCTTGAGGATCAGCGTCTGCCAGTCGTCGGGATACTCGAACTCGCCGATTTGGCCGTCGCCGGCGACGAGCTGGTCGGTAAGGTTCAGCTCGCTTGCCTTGAACCAGGGGCCTTCGCCGGTGTCGGGGTCGGTGGGCGATGCGTTGGTGATAGTGAACACGATGCGAGTGTCTCTCCCGTTCATGTTCAGCGCCTCGTCAACGGTGTCACGGTCGCCGTCGGGCCAGCCGGATTGCTCGTCCCATTTCTCGATGGTGAGCCGGGGCGTCATGTCGGGCGTGTGCGTGGTGACGGTGTTCGAGGGCCGTTCGACCCCGTTGATGGTCTCGGTGAACTGGTTGGCCACGGGACCGCCCACGGCGATGCGCTGGCATTGGATGAACGCGGTCCACGCCTGCTCATGCTCGGTGTCGGCCGACACGAGTCCAAGCATCAGCTCCGTGGCGCGCACGGTGACCACGCCGCGCTCGTCGGTGGCGAGCTCGAAGAGTTCTCCGCCGAAACGGCTGGCGTCGAAGTCGGAGCCGGCGATGCGTTCGCCCCGCTCGGCCAGGGTCTCGCCGTCCTTGATGAGGTCGCGGGCGGCGTAGACGGCCCATTGGCCGGTGAACTTGTCGTACCGGGTGTCGAGCGGGTCGCTGATGGACCAGTCGGAGACCTGCGGGTAGGCGCGGTCGGGCGGCAGCGTGGAGCTGTCGAGCCGGTAGAGGAACAGGCTGTTGAGATAGATGCTCTTGCCATCCACGCTCTGCCCGTCCACCTTGACCACGACATCCTTGGCCGGGTTGATCGGCTTCAAGGGGTTGGAAACCTGGTTGGTGTCCTTGCGCACGTCGTTGACCAGCTGGGTGGCCGTGTTCGTGACCACGTAATCGTCGGTGACCTTGATGACGGTCATCGGCAGCGTGACCTCATACGAGGTGCCCAGAAGCGACTGGTCGATGGCCGGGTCCTTCAACGGGTCGTGGTCCTTGTCGCCAAGTGCGGCGTAGATCTTGAGATCGGCTGGCTGGGGGTCGCCCTTGATGGTCTCTCCCGTCGCCGGAACCTCGGTGTCAACGGTTTTGGCGAACACGTATGCCACGCCGTCGATGGCCTGGATGTTGAACCGGTCGGTCACATCCCTGCCGTTGGCCTTGTCGGTCACGGTGATGTGGCTCTCGTCGAGTTCGAGGTATTCGTCGTCCCAGTCATCGACCATGCCCAGCCGCCACACCTTGTAGGCATGGTTCGTCTGCTTGGCATCGAGATCGATCCGATAGTAGATGCGGTCTCCGAGCAACGCGGTCTTGCCGTCGATCGAAATGGACGGGTCGGCCTGGGTGTCCTCCTTGCCCGGCTGGAAGTCGGGCGGATCGTTCCATACCTTGTTGCTTGGCGTGACCGAGTTGTTCAAGGTCAATGCCCACCGGTTGTCAACCACGGTGTCGGCCGGGGCATCCTCGGCCACGACGCCCTCGAACCTGATGATGATCCTGGGATTCGCGCCCGCCAGCCAGTTCGCCCGCACATAGTCGTCGGCGAACACGAGACGCACGGCATGGTTCGCGTCGTTCCACTCGCTGCGGTACTGGCTCTTGGGGATGAACTTGCCGGTGGTCAGGTCGGTGACCTCCAGGGTCTGCTTGTCCGGCTGGAAGTGCTCGTCATACGTGTCGGTGACCGCCACCTCGACAATGGTGTAGGCAAGACTGTCGGGCAAATGCGGCTGGGTCTCCAGACGGTATTCGAGACGCTGGCCGGGGAAGACGATCTTGCCGTCCACGCTGTCCTGGCCGCCGCCTTGGGAGGATTCCCCGACCACATCTTTGACCACGGGCGGCACGTAACCGCAGACCTTCGGCTCGTTGGTCTCGACCGTGTGGGTGTTGATGGTCTGCAAGCCGGCGTTGGTCAGCTCCGCGCCGTTCTTGCCGGCGGTGCAGAACGTGATCTCGTCGTCCGCTTCGATGCCGAAGTCGTCGCGCACCTGGCCCGCCCCGGCCCCGTTGGCGTAGTTCGCGCGGCCGGGCACGAGCATCGTGATCTGCCTGGCCTTCTCCAAGTCCTTCAACCCGGTCAGGTAGGAGGCCTTGGTCGTGGCGGTGACCACGGTGCCATCGATCGTGATGTCCCACTGGTCGGTGATGTCACGGCCACGGTTGGCGATGTCGCTCACGCTGCTGGCGCGATCGGTGCCCGCGTCCGCCTCGTACACTCGGACGTTCGCCGCTTCATCGGCGTCGAACAGGTAATCGGCGGCTGTCCAATCATCGACCAAGGTGAGCGTCTGCGGAGCCTGGATCAGGTTCGCCGGCACGGTGCCGTTGACCACGGAGGCCACGCGGTCTCCGTCGAGGAACACCTTGCCGTCGCCGCCGGTCTGGTTGGTGCGGTCGGGGTCGATCACGGCCTGCCACTTGCCATTAGTGTCGAGCATGATCCAGCTTTTGTCGGGATTGGGACGCCAGGTGTCGAACTCGCGTTCTCCCGCGTCGGCCTCGGGCAGCTGGTTCCACTTGCCCCACGCATGGTCGCTGATGTTCTGGTAATCGGATGGCAGGCTGACGGTCACATCGAAGCCGAACACATACTCGTGGTCGAACGGCATCATGCCCTTGTCGGCCGAACGGACCGCGCTGACCGTGTTCGATGCGCGGTCCCAACCGATCTCGAACTCGTTGGAGACATCGCGATTGTTGTCGGTGGCGTCCACGAGCGTGAAGCCGTCCACCGTGTAATCGACGCCGTTGGGTTCGATCACGTCCCTGAAACTCAGCTCGTAACCGCCCCGGCCGGTCCCATACGTGATGGTGGTGCGGTTGGTCATTCGGTCGGCGCTGACGCCTTCCTCGATGCTTTTGACCGGATCGGCCGGCGGCACGGCGCTGACCTTCCAGGTCTCCGCCGGATCCCGGTCCGTGGTGTCCACGGCCGCCTGCATGCTTCCCTGCCTAGGCACTTGGATGTCGATCCAATATGTGCCCTCGGCCCAGGAATCCATGCCGAAATCACCCGGCGAGGCCAGGTTGTCGATCACGGTGTCGCCGCTGTTGGCGAAGCTGATCGGCTTGCTCACGCTGCCCGTCGGCGTGTAGGGGCCGCCATCGTAGTGCACGATTGCGGTGCCGTGCAGGGTCTCCTTGATCGACGAGCCGCCGTTGTTCGCGTGGATGGTGTCGCCGACCGGCGTGGTCGAGCCGACCTGCATGTCGGTCTGCTGGCGGTGCGAGGTGGTGACGGTCAACGGATAATCGACGGGCGGCTGGTTCTTGGCCAGCACGACCACACGGAACGAGGCATCGGGATTGGCGTTGATGGAATCCTGCACCAGGCTATCCACCGAACGCACGCCAAGCCGATCGGTCCACGTGGTGCCGGTCGTGTACGACTGGCCTTGGTACTGGTAGGTGCCGCGCCCTTCGGCGGCCCATTGGGACTCCCAACGCTGACGCGCGTTCGAACTGACATAGGAACCGCTGAACACGCCGTTGCCGAGGCGCGCGTAGCCGACAGCGACCATCCGGCATTCCGCGTCACCCTCCCCGGTGTATGAGGCCTTGCACTCCGAGATCGCGTCGGCAAGGATGGCATTCATATCCACGAACTGATTCGACCCATCCTCCAAATCGGAAGACAGGGTGGTGCCCGAATCACGTATCGCCTGCTTCATGCCCTCCAGAGTGGCGGGCCAGGAATCCTTGTAGATCCAATGCACGTCGGCGGTCTGCGATGGAACCTGCCCGCCGGAACCGCCACCGCCCTCGCCGGAACCGCCACCACCGCCCTCGGCGAACGCGGCAGGCGCCAGATATCCCAAGGCCAACGCCCCTGCGGTCAGGGCAGCCATCAGCATCGTGTGCCTGCTCTTCTTCCCACCTGACATACGTATCCGTCCTTTCAGTCGGAAGCGCCCCATGATGCGCTCCCTCCCGTTTCATACGGATACGGAAAATGCGGGCGACCATTCACGGCCGCACGCATCCTTCCTTGTCCCTGGAAGAAGAACGCACCGGCGGGCCTTCCGCCGGGACGCCTTTCCCAGCTTCCCCCTGCCAGCCGTAGCCAGCGGCGGACAACTGCAATCGCATGAAACGGTTTAATGGGACTATCTGCCTTTCTTTTCTGATATGTGTGCCTTTTGATACGCTATTGGCTTAGTTACCGGCTGGAGGTTCGGGCTGAACCAGTAAATGAGGAGGGATGAATGGCGGGAATTGCAATTTTTGATATCGACGGAACGCTCACATACGGCATTAGCTCTGGCGCATTTATTGCGGACCGGTTGGGTACCGGCGACAGGATGCGAGATGCAGAGGATCGATACGCACGCGGTGAGATCGAAAATGACACGGTATGCGATATTGATGCTCGTGGATACACTGGCCATCGGGTAAGTGAAATTCACGGATGGTTGAACGATCTCCCGCTTGTGCAAGGAATCGCACAGTCCGTTGCGGAATGCAAGTCGAGGGGAATCAAGCCAGTCCTCGCATCCTGCGCTTGGACAGTCGTTTCCGAGAGCCTTGCGCAGAGATTTGGATTTGAAGCATGGTGCGGTCCAGAACTTGCTGTCAAGGATGGCGTGTTTATTGGTAAAACAGCGGCATATGCCGATGAACAAACCAAAGTAACATTCATGAGGCAGCAATGTGAATGCTTGGGAGTTGAAGCTTCGAATTGCATCGCTATTGGTGACAGTCGTTCTGACCTACCGCTGTTCAAAGCCGTCGGTGTCTCGCTTGCCTTCAACGCGGACAAGCAGACACGTGCTGCTGCGACTTTTGCTTTCGAAGGAGCGGATCTATCCACTGCGCTAGCCCGTCTCTTTGAACATTTGCCAGTTGAAAGCTGACTTCAGACTGACAGGCTGCACACTGAGGACAAGATTGGGAACGAGCCTCCCAAAAAGCTTTTCGAGGTCGTATCATTCGTGAGCTTCATGCGTGAACACCTGCGCGGTGGTGCGGTTCACGCCGACTACACGTTGCGTCATGTGGCACATTGCGAAAGCCTGCCCACATTCATCGAGGATGGATGGTGGTGCTGGCTCTTATCAAGAGCAAAGCCGAAAACATAATAAGGAATAGACTGCATCTGTATGTCAGATTGTTTGCTTGTATGAATGCGGGACTTGCAGCCGCACATATCACAGTGGGTGGCTTACGCACTGGCTCCATGCGGATGTTGTGTGGAACACCGCCTCAATCCGCGAGAGCCACGCGCATGACCAGTTCACCGTCGTGTTCGCTAATGATGGTGAAGCCAAGCGACTCGTAGAGATGGAGGGCGTTGGCGTTGGTGCGCTGGACCGAGAGGCTGGCTGCGGCGTGACCATCGGTTCGCAGTCGGTCCAGTAACGCCGTCATCAGGCGGTGCCCTATGCCTCGGTTCCGCCAGTCGGGAAGCAAGGATATGGAGACTTCCGGCGTTGCCGTGTCGATGGTACCGTAGCCTGCGGAGTTGTTCGGGAAGATTCTGGCCCATGCGGCACCCACGATTTGCGGACCGTTCGGTAGTCCGGCGCGAGCAACCATGCAGGCATCGTCGGGCCGTCCGAATCCCTCGATATATCGCCGCAATTCCGGCAGCTCGACAACGCTCCTGTCCGGTGCCGGGGTTCCCGGCGATACATGAATCGCCTGATACAGGAACTCGACGAGCAACGGATATTCCTCCGGTCGCATCGCCGTGATTGCGATGGCCGAAGGAACATGAGCCATGTTCGCCTCCATGTGAAGTTTTTTGCCATGTGCTCGCGGCATAATCGGTCGTGTCATACTGGTGTCCTCTTGCTCGGTCATTGCCATCGATACAGCTTCATACGAAAAGGAATGCGTCTTGCCGATATCCAAGTCTTACGAAGGAACGTAAACTCATAGATAGCGTCATGACGCGCATCGCCATCGAATCGATGTGACGGCATTCAGAAACCATTCGTCATGGCTGACTGCGACCAATGCGCCCGCATAGGAGGATAGCGTATTAGCAAGTGCCTGTTTGGAGTGCAGGTCGAGGTGGTTGGTCGGCTCATCCATGATGATGAGCTGTGGCTGTTCAATCATGCCGAGGCACAACAGAAGTTTGCGTAGTTCGCCTGGCGAGGGATTGCCGCCGGCGAGCAGTCTGTCGGGGTCGGCGTTAAGTTGGGCGTAGGCGCTGAGCACAATGGCGCGTTGCTCGTCCGTCAAAGCATGCAAGCGGTTCATTGCGTTGGCGGTATCCATGTCGCTGGAATTTTGGGGAATATAGAGATATGGCATTCTCTCCGAATGCCGCTGCGCTTCATCACGCTCCAGCGCTTCGATCAATCGTCGTATCAATGCGGTTTTACCGCTGCCATTTGGACCGCTGATGCCGATGCGGTCGCGCGGGCCGATGCTCAGCATATCGGGTTGGTCCGCGATGGCGTGGTCGTTGGGGATGCGCGTCAATTCCCTGCGTGAGCTCGGCATGACGTTCATCCAGATGGTGCCGTCGTAGCGTTTGGCCGCTTCGCTGAGGTGAGCAAGTCTGTCGGTGGCGGCGGCGATACGCCCGTCGAATTGCGCGCTTGTCTGTGCGACAGTGGTGCCGATAGCCGGTTTCAGATTTTTCAGGGCTTTGCGAGCGTCGATGTCCTTGATATCGATGCGCATTCCCTGATTCTTCCGCATATCCAGTTCGCGCGCACGCTGCGCCCGCTCCCGCTTGATGCGCTGCATGCGTTGCAGCTCCTTTCGAGTGGACTGTATGGCGGCCGTATCGGCACGTTGATTGTCGCGCATCTGCTGCGCGGCCTGGGTATATCCACCCTGATAGGTGTTCGCCGCCGTGATGTTACGCCCACGCGCATGTCGGCGCTCCAGCATCACGCAGCGCGAACACGTCGCGTCGATCAGTTCGACATCATGGGAGATCACGATGCCTATGCCATCGAACCGACGCATCGCCTGCGTGATGGCTTGGCGCGTCCTGCCGTCCACATGATTGGTTGGCTCGTCCAATACCAGCACGTCGGGATCGCCGGCCAGCGCACAAGCGATTTGCAGCCGCTTGGCCTCGCCTCCAGAGAGAGTCTCGTATCGGTATGCCCAATCGTCGCCGATGTTCAGCGCGTCGCGGATGGCGATGGTCTCGCCCGTCCAATCCGCCGCGAAATCATCCAGATTCGTAGGCGTTTCATCAGTACGTTGCGGACAGTAGGCGACTGCCATCTTGCACGGGTTCGGCGAGACTGTCCCCGAATCGGGGGAAAGCATGCCGCAGGCGAGTTTGGCCAGTGTGGTCTTGCCAATGCCATTGTCTCCCAGCACTGCGGCCCAGCCGGCCGCGAATGTCGCGGACAGATGTTCGAACAATGGTTCCGGCGCGCCCGGATAGCAGTAGGAAATATCGGTTAGTGTCAATATCTGACTCATGGAAGCCTCTTTCGATAAGGCGCATTAATCAAACTGTGACTATCGAAAAGTGGCGGACTGTGCCATTTATTGCCAAGCTGCATTCAGAAAGCAGTCCTCGTGACGGCACCGAAAGTCGCTATGCAAACGAGAACTTCATCGAATCAGGCATTGCGATTGGTACAATGGCAGATACGCGCGATAATGCGCAGAACACGCGGAATCTCTCCTCATACAATCCGCCACTGCTCAAATCACCAATGCTCTAAGGCCTTCCTGCTTCGGAACCACCTTGGCATGTCAGGTGTTCCATCAAATTTAGTTGGATTTTACCATAGCAACTATCAATTCCTCAATCCTCGCATCTCGGCATGTACGGTGTCCCTTATTCAGTCGTTGCTGGCGAGTCGGTCGAGTTCGTGTTCGATGGCGTGGCGCAGGATCTGTTGCATGGCGTGCCGTGTTCGGCGGCGGCGATTTTGAGGCGGTTCTTCAGCCGGACGGGCAGGCGCAGGGAGAGCATGACCAGCGGTTCGCCGGCGTTGTTCTGCCCGGCGGATTGCTTGTCTTCGGCCTGTTGGTCGAGGACTTTGTCGAAGGGCACGGGTCTGGGCAGTGGTTGGTAGTTGCCTTTCACGCCAGTTCCTCCTTGGCGATGCGCGTTAGTTCGTCGGCTAGGTCCCGGTATTCGTACAGTTGCTTGGGGTTTATGCCGAGCGAGGTCTTGATTGGTTGCCGTTTGGCGATGAAGGTGTCGAAGCGCGCGGTGTCGGTTTGCTCCAACGCGGCCAGGGCTGGGCCCAGGCGTTGGTGTTCGCCTCGACGCGCACCGGCAGCAGGGCCGCCCTGGTGGCATGTCGGGCGCGGTCGAGCGTGTCCCATGCCTGCTGGAGGTCCATCGGCGAGTCCGAGGTGGGCACGATGACGAAATCGGCCACGGCCAGCGTCTTGTCGAGCAGCGGACCTTGCGGAGGGGCATCGATGATCGACCATTCCCTCGCGGCCGGGTCGCCGCCCAGGTGGGCGAGGGTGGCCATGTTGGCCGGCAGCACGTCGAACGGCAGCGGATCTCCCGCCTGTTCGGCGGCGGCCGCCCATAGGCTGGCGCTGGACTGCGGGTCCGCGTCGTAGACCGCCACCTCGATGCCGCGCCGGGCCAGCACGGCGGCCAGATAGATGCAGCTGGTGGTCTTGGCCACCCCGCCCTTCGCGTTCGCCAATGCTACTCGCATGATGCTTCCTCTTTGGATTCGGGACCATTCGCCGGATCGCCGGCATGGTCGGTTGTTTGATTGCTTGATTGTCGGATTGCTTGGTTTCCTGCTTGCATGATGACTTGACGGTCATGCGGCTCATTCTTGGGTTGGGCGCGGCCTGCGGCGCGCCATCGGCGTTGCCCGCGTTCCATGCTGGCCTTGCCCCGGGCCGTGTCGAAGACCTCGGGATGGGCTTGGAGCCAATCGACGAACAGGCCCCAGCGCCGGGCCCAGGGCACCGTGCGGTCGCGGCAGGGCACGCCGGCGGCTTCCGCCAGGCGGGCGATCTGGCGCCGGTCGGTGCACGAACGGCCGCCATACAAGCCCCATTCCAAGCCGGCGGCACCGGCGTAGGCCAGGCATTCGGCCCTCACCGGGCAGTCGTGCTCGCATACCGACGCGCCCGCCTGCCGGAACACGCGGGCCAGGGGATGCGTGTCCTCGAACTCCAGGCCCCACATCAGGTCGGCCCACGGCTGCGGGAAATCCGCGCAGCATCCCATGCTCTTCCACGCCTCCGGCGAACGGGGCGCGGCATCCGCCATACCGGTCATGGCCTGGCCTCCCCGTGGGATTCCTTGTCTTCGGCACGGCCGGTTTTCTCCAGGCCGATGGCGTGGGTGGCTTGGTTGTGCCGGTCGTAGGCGCACACCGGACACTCTGCCTGCTTGGTTTCGCCGTCGAGGTGCGCCTGGCACAATGCGATCGACAGGATGCCGCCGCCGTAGACCGGCACCCGCCAGGCCAAGCCCGAACTAACCGCCACCGGCCGGTCTGGATCATGGACCGACGTGAGCTCGGCAGCAGCGGCATGGCTGCCGGAATGCTGCGGACCTCGTGCCCGCTTGGTGCGCATGTCGAGGCTGACCTGCGCGAAGTAGCGTTCGACCATCGTGCCGTCCACCAGCCATGAGATCCAGCGCGGATTGCCATACGCCCAATCAAGGATCGTCTCGACCTCCGTCAGAGAGCGTTCCATCAGCAGCTCGTGGACCTTGCGTCGGTCTCGCATCGACGCCGGCCTGGCTGCCTTCGGGTCGATGGCCGCCACACGGTCATGGATCAGCGTCAGCACGCGAACCTCCTGCAAGGCCCGGGAACGCACCCGCTCGTCCGCATCCTCCGCCCCTGGCGTCCACAATGGGTCGCGCACTCCCCGAGGTGGCAGCGCCAGACGCCAGGGGCATCATGCTCGCTTCGTTCCTCTTCGGGTTGTTCCCCGGCGAGGGGAATGTCCCCGTAGGGGACAAGGGGAGCATTGGTTATCACTTGTCTATTGGGTGACATGACGTCACCTCTCTTCGGACAGGATGTCACCCCACCGTCGGAATCGCCCTGGAGTGACATTGTGTCAGGTGACACTGCGTCAGGTGACACCATGTCACCCCGCGCGCACTCCTTGCTCCGCGATGGTCCGGCCGCACTAGGCTTCGCCGGAACACCCTTGCCCGCGCTGGTCTCGCCGGGATCGGTGATGTCCTCCGGCTCGGTCCGCGCGCCCTTCATCACCACGTCCCATACCTTGGAGCGATGGCCCCTGGGGATGGGTTCGTGGCTGCGGGGATTGCGCGCGGCCAGCTCTTGGTCGCCCTCGCGCAAGTAGCCCAGCTCCTGCAAGCGTTTCAACGCGCGCAGCACGGAACGGCGCGTGCAATGGCAATGCGCCGCGATGGTGTTGACCGACGGCCACGCGCCGCACCCGTCGTCGTAATACGCCCTTCGCGCCAGATACACCAACACGAACTTCTCCGACAGGCTCAGCTGCTCGTCCTGCAACTGCCACGCCCACTGCTCCGCCGGCCCGCTCATCGCGCATCCTCCCCGCGACCCCTAGCGTCATGGAGCCGTTCGCCGATGCGGTCGCCCAGCGCGGCCGCACGGCACAACGCCCACACCACCAGCAGACACACAACGATTGCGACGACGGCCACCGCCGCCACAGCCCGGCCCATCTCAGGCGCTCCGGCGGCGACGGCGCGACGAGCGCGCGGGATGCAGCAGCACCGCCAGCAGGTGCGCGCGGGCGATCCGCACGCGCAGCGACGGGATTGGTTTCACGGCTCCCGCCGCACGCGGTGCGGAAGCGATGGTAGGACTGGTCATTGCGATAACTCTCTTTCAATGGAGGGCGAATCCCGGGACTCTTGTCACTTGAATCGCTCGGAATCCCGCCCAAGGTTGCCGATCAGCCCCGCACCAAGCGCCAACACGGTGCGGAGCGCTTTCGTTTTCCATGTTTTTCCCGGCCCAGTTCGACCAGACCGAACCGGGGAGGCGGTCGTAGCGCTGACCTCGACGCTCCTGGCGCGCCACATCGCCGGCAGGAGCAACCCGTTGAAAACAAAAGGCTCCGGGCCACGATACCTCGTGGAACCCGGAGCCGGTGAGTACCCCCAGAGAGAGTCGAACTCTCGTTGTCAGATTGAAAGTCTGGTGTCCTAACCGTTAGACGATGGGGGCGAACAACTCGAGTTACTTTACGGGAGATTGTTCGGTTATGCAAATCGACGGTATTTCGGCGTGTCGCAATCAGTGCAGGGCGACGGCCTGATAGGTGAAGTCGTGAATCACGCGGCCGGCGGCCAGGCCCTTCTTCTCGAAGTTGGTGAGCACGCGGCCCTCGAACCGCTCGGATTCGGTGAAGTCGGCGTGCGGCATGTCGGCGGCCAGATCGGCGTTGCCCTTGCCCACGTGCTCCAGCGGGAGGCTGACGGTTACGCTGCCCAGGTTCTTCCAACCGTCGAGCCCGTCCATCACCTCGTGCACGTGCAGGGCATAGTCCTCGATGTCGGTGGCGATGCGCCAGACGCCGTCTGCGGCCAGTGCGTGATGGATGTCGCCGGCCATGGCCTCCTGCACGATGCGGCGCTTGTGGTGCTTCTTCTTGGGCCATGGATCGGGGAAGAAGGTCCATACCTCGGCCACGGTGCCGGGCGCGGTCACCTTGAACAGTTCGGGCGCGTTGACCTGGGCCGCGCGAATGTTGGTCAGCCCCTGCTTGCCGGCGAGCAGCAGCGTGTGGGCCACACCGGGGTCATAGACCTCCAAGGCTAGGAAGTTCGTCTCCGGATGGGCCGCGGCTGCGGCCACCACGTTCTCACCCTGTCCAGTGCCGATTTCCACAATGAGTGGATTGTCGTTGCCCCATGCGGACTCCACGAGCGCGCGGTCGAGCGTGACGCCTTCGCGCACGTCCAGCAGATTGCCGGCCGCAATGTCCAACAGATATGTGCCGGCATAGTTGTCCCATGCGCGCTGCAGGCGATCGTCCAAACGTCCGGAGCGGCGTACGAAGGAGAGCACCTTGTGCAAGGGGTGCGCCGGTGCCTCGGTGTGGTCTGTGGCCATCGCGGCGACGGAATCGATTGCTGTGGATTCGGGATCGGTCATATATTCCTCGGATTTTCCTTGTGCGCCGCACCGCTGTTCATTCATTAGGTCGATTTGGCGTTCATTAGGTAGGTGGTGTGCGATACCACCCACCATATCAAGCCATTTACCCGGTGTCCGTGCGGGCCGGCTCCGGGCCGACCTACCTAATGAACGCCAAATCGACCTAATGAATGCAGATATTGCCGGACGACACCACCGTTTTGTGCGATTATGTTCGTGTGATATACTAAAATTGTTTCAAAAGGTAACAAAGCGGACCAAAAGTGAACAGCCGCTGAACTTCCGACGGCCGACACTTGCAACCCGCACAAGGAAAGGTCAACTATGACAGTTCTCGTCACCGGCGGCTGCGGCTACATCGGCGCGCATGTCGTTCACGCACTCCATCAGGCCGGCGAAAAGGTCGTCGTCGTCGACGATCTGAGCTACGGCAAGCCCACTCGCATCGAAGGCTCCCGCCTGTACGGCATGGATATTGCCGCCCCGGGTGCCGGCGAGCGTCTGGCCGAAATCCTCGATGCCGAAGGCGTCGACTCCGTGATCCACTTCGCCGCGCGCAAGCAGGTCGGCGAATCCGTGGAGAAGCCGCTGTGGTACTACCAGCAGAACATCAACGGCATGCTCAACGTGCTCACCGGCATGACCCAATCCAAGAACGCCAAGAAGCTCGTCTTCTCCTCCTCCGCCGCCACCTACGGTGTGCCGCCGGTCGACGTGGTGCCCGAGGACGTCGTCCCGATGCTGCCGATCAACCCCTACGGCCAGACCAAGCTGTTCGGCGAATGGATGGCCCGCGCCTGCGAGCAGCCGTTCGGCATCCGCTTCTGCGCGTTGCGCTACTTCAACGTGGCCGGCTGCGGCCCGGTCGAACTCGAAGACCCGGCTATTCTGAACCTCATCCCGATGCTGTTCAACCGCCTCAAGCAGGGCAAGGCCCCCGCCATCTTCGGCGACGACTACCCGACCCCGGACGGCACCTGCGTGCGCGACTACATCCACGTCTCCGACTTGGCCGACGCCCACATCGCCGCCCTCAAGTACCTCGATCGTGACGAGCGCCAGTACGACGCCTTCAATGTCGGCACTGGTGAAGGCACCTCCGTGCGTCAGATCGTCGACGAAGTCAAGAAGGTCACCGGTCTGCCGTTCACCGAGGCTGTCATGGCCCGCCGCGCCGGCGACCCGCCGCACCTGATCGGCTCCCCGAAGCGCATCAACGAGGAGATGGGCTGGCACGCCAAGTACGACGTGGAAGACATCGTCAAGTCCGCGTGGGATGCCTGGCAGGCCAACCCCGAACACCACATCGACGTCGACACCTGGAAGCAGGCTGACTGAGATTGACGATTGCTTTGCGGTGGATGCCGTGAAGCGTTTCCGTCCATAAGGGCGTGGCCGGGGTTCCGGTCGCGCCCTTCGTCGTTTTGTGGATGTTTGTGACAGACGTGTTCGTGTGCTGGTGATAGCAAAAACCTTGAAATTATGCGGAACACGCCGAAGTTTGCGCGACCGGCGAATTTCAGTAATATATACATCTGTTGCCTCACGCAAGTGAGAACAATGGCCCCGTAGCTCAGTTGGTTAGAGCGCCGCCCTGTCACGGCGGAGGTCACCGGTTCAAGTCCGGCCGGGGTCGCTGGAATGGTTATGAAGCCCGGGTTGTCCGGGTTTTTGACCGTTCATGGCTCTGTAGCTCAGTTGGTAGAGCGAGCGACTGAAAATCGCTAGGTCAACGGATCGACGCCGTTCGGAGCCACTACAATGAAGCCCCGCCTTGTGCGGGGCTTTTGCATATCCGTCACGTACCTACTCCGGCGGGCTGGCCGGTCAATGCGAAGGCTCGCGTTCGCCAACAACTGTCTTCCTCACCGCAACTACGCACGCCAACAGCACCAATGCGAACATCGGGTTAGGGTTAAGTAAAGAAACGTGGGTCTTATCCGCGCGTGTCATGGTCGGTGCGATCGTCCGCCTCAGCCGTTTCTGGGGCTGTGGCGCTCATAGAGTCAGTATTGCAGAAAAAGCACCCGCGAGATGCGCGCGCAAAGAGAATCGTGTGGGACGGCACGTGATTTTGCCGATTTTTGACGTGCTGTCCCACAGCGTTCGAAGAACGTCCTCAGAGCTGAGGGCAAAGAACGGCTCTATTCTGCGGTTCTCGGCTTATGTCATGCGGGATAGCAGATGCGTCAACCGATTGACGTATCTGCTATCCCACACTTTTGTGGGACGGCAGATGAACAATGGTAAAAACCGCGTGCCGTCCCACAAAAAGGAATCAGGCCCGCCACCATTGGCGCAGGGGGTACCACTTGCCGTCCGGGTGGCCCACGCGATCCGGCTTGACAGCCAGGAACTGGTGAATCTGGATGCCGTCGAGCTCGAAGTTCAGAGCGCAGGCGGCCATGTACATACCCCATACCTTGGCGCGTTCAAAGCCGACCTGCTTGACCGCGTCGTCCCAATGCTCGGAGAGGTTCTGGTTCCAGTGATGCAGGGTGAGCGCATAGTGCTGGCGCAGGTTCTCCTGATGCACCACGTTGAAGCCGGCGTCATGGATGCACGATTCGATGAAGCCGGGCGCGCCGAGGTCGCCGTCCGGGAAGATGTAACGGTCGAGGAATTCGTCGGTGCCGGGCTTGCCGTGGGGTTTGTCGTGGCTGATGGTGATCTGGTGGTTCAGCAGCCGGCCCATCGGCTTCAGGAGACGGAACATCTCTTCGAAGTAGCTCTGGTAGTTCTTGACGCCTACGTGCTCCATCATGCCGATCGAGCAGATACCGTCGAAGTCATGCTCGGGCACCTCGCGGTAGTCCTGTACGCGCACTTCGGCCAGATCCTGCAGCCCTTCACGGGCGATCCATTCGTTGGCGTACGCGGCCTGTTCCTTGGAGAGGGTGACGCCGAGCGCCTTGATGCCGCGACGGGCGGCGGTGATGACCATCGAACCCCAGCCGCAGCCGATGTCCAGTAAGTGCTGGCCGGGCTGCAAGTCCAGTTTGTCGAGAATCAGGCGCAGTTTGTTGGCCTGTGCGTCTTCAAGGCTCATGTGCTCGTTGTCGAATACCGCGCAGGTGTACGTCATGGAGGGGCCGAGGAAGTCGGCGTAGAACTCGTTGGACATGTCGTAGTGGAAGCTGACGGTTTCCGAATCGGCCTTTTCGGTGTGCGGCATCAGGCCACGCTTGATGCGGGCGAACTTGCTTGGGCCCTCGGTGGCGGGCACCGGCGGCTTCTTGAAGCCGTGACTCAGAATGCCGGCGGATACGCGGGCAATGGATGCGGGAGTGAGTGGGCGAACGTATTTGGCCAGCGACACCAGCTTGCGCATCGCCGGATACGGGTCGGCGTAGTCAATGTCGTCCACGTCGAAATCGCCCAGAATGTATGCGCGCACGATGCCGATTTCATTCGGGTGCGCGAGCAGCTGGTACATGCAGTTCGGCGCGGCGATTTTGACCTTCAAATCCGCGTCTGCCGGGCCGAAATGCGAGCCGTCAAAAGCGTCGATACGAACGGGAGTGTCGGGGTCGAGAAACAGGGATGCCATCTCGCCGACCGTCATAGCCTTGCCATTTGCCATTATCTGCCTCATTCTCTTATGATGATCACCCCAATTGTCGAGGTATCTTAGTCCTCTTCAAGAGACTGAAACCGTTGAATACACCATCTGGTGAACCAGTTCGCGTTCGGCTGATGAAACACGAATGGAATTAGGCATCTCGCATATTGATTGCGTACGCGCGAAGTAAGCGGATAAGAGACGAGTTTCTCGGAGAGCACCAAGCGACTCCGGAAAATGGTCTTATCGTTGAGATCTCGGGCGATTGAACTGGTTTGGTCAATGGACAATAATTCGACAAGTGCGGAATTCCGCCATTTCGTGCCATTATTTTCAGTGTTGTTCTTTCAGCGTGTTTTCAGGTGAATGCTCATGCGCGGAGTAGACTGGGGAACCGTTGGACCACTCAAAGAGTGAGCGGACCACCAGTTAAGACACTAGCTCAAAAGGAGAGTCCCTATGGTATACCGCATGATTTTCAACCAGACTGCATACTTCGGACGTGGCGCGATCAAGGAAATTCCGGCCGTCGCCAAGCAGCACGGCTTCACCAAGGCATTTATCGTCACTGATCCGGTACTGCTGGAGACCGGCACCGCCGAGAAGGTCACCAAGGTTCTGGATGAGGCCGGTCTGGCGTATGAGGTGTTCTCCAACGTCAAGCCGAACCCGCCGGTAGAGTGCATTAAGGACGGCGTCGCCAAGTTCGCCGAGTCCGGTGCGGACTTCCTGATTGGTCTGGGCGGCGGCTCCCCGCAAGACACCTGCAAGGGCATCGGCATCATCACCGCCAACCCGGAGTTCGCCGACGTGCTGTCCCTGGAAGGCGTCGCGGATACCAAGAACCCGTCCGTCCCGATTTTCGGCGTGCCGACCACCGCCGGTACCGCTTCCGAGACGACCATCAACTACGTGGTCACCGATACCGCCAACAAGCGTAAGTTCGTGGCCGTCGACCCGCACGACATCCCGATCGTCGCTTTCGTTGATCCTGATCTGACCGACTCGATGCCGCGCGGCCTGAAGGTCGCCACCGGACTTGACGCCCTGACCCACGCCATCGAGGGTTACATTACCCCGGGTGCCTGGAGCCTGTCCGACTGCCTGTCCATGCAGACCATTCGCATGATTGCCCAGAACCTGGCCAAGTCCGCCGATGGCGACATTCCGGCTGGCGAGCAGATGGCCTACGCGTCCTACATCACCGGCATGGCCTACTCGAACGTGGGCCTCGGCCTGGTGCACGGCATGGCTCACCCGCTGGGCGGCCGTCTGGGCGTGGCCCACGGTGTGGCCAACGGCATTCTGCTGGCCCCGGTCATGGAATACAACAAGGACTTCACCGGTGAGAAGTACCGCGACATCGCCGATGCGTTCGGCGTCGAGGACGCCTACACCGGCGACCTGGAGACCGTGCGCGAAGAGGCCGTGCAGGCCGTCCACAAGCTGACCGTGGATCTGAAGAACCCGACCACGATTTCCGAAGTGGGCGCCACCGAGGGCGACCTTGAGCCGCTGGCTCACGACGCCTTCAACGACGTGTGCACCCCCGGCAACCCGCGTCAGGCAACCGAAGAGGACATCCTCGCGATTTACAAGTCGCTGATGTGATCAGTCGATGACGCCGACGATGCCGGTGGGTTCCCGACGAGGGGAACCCACCGGCATCGCTATCTCTCGTGCCTTTCGTCGTAGACTTCGTCGGTGGTGGTCTCGTCGTACAGCTGCTTGCCTTGCGCCTCCGCCAGTTCCATCTGCTCGTTGATCCACGCGGCTTCAGCAGGATTGATATCCGCGGAATTCAGCACTTTCTGCCACACCGGGTAGAACATGTGCATCGCCGGATACATGGCGGTGAACAACACCTCTGGCTTATGCGTGCGCGTATGTTGCGGATGTGCATCAAACGTATTCTTAAAACGTCGCATGTAGTTCAGGAATGAACTCAGCGACGTGTCCATCCGTCGCGCGCTCATCGCGGCGATCATGCGCGGCGAGTACACGGTTTTCAGATTCTTGCCCATCAGATGCAGGGAAATATCGATATCCTCATGCATCACATCGGCCTTATCTCGGCAGACCTCATTCGCGATCTGATGCCAAGCCGAAGCGCGCAAGGCCATATTGGAACCGAACAGCAGCGGCTGTCCGCCATCGGCGCGGTAGATTCGCTTGCGCAAGGAATTGTCGCCCTTCAACCCGAAATGGCGTGAGGGCATGTCGTAATACATCACCGGACCAGTGGCACCCATCGCGGCCGGGTCTTCGGTGAAGATGCCGGAGACCACCTCCACCCAGTCGGGCCGAATCATGCAGTCGGCATCAAAACGGCCCAGCACATCGCCGGTCGCGGCGTCCAGGCCAAAGTTGCGGGTGGGAATCAGTCCCTGTTCATCGTTCTGATGCAATAGTTTGACCGGGGCCTCGGGATGTTCGGCGATGAACTGTTCGACAATCGCGCAGGTGTTGTCCGTAGAACGGTTGTCCACCACCAGCACCTCATACGGCATGATGGTCTGACGGGTGGCGTTCAGCAGGCAGTCGCGGATGCGTTCGGCTTCGTTCCACGCTGGGATGATGATCGAAACGTTGAGCATGACATCAACAATAGAAAAGCGGGTGTACGCCGCCGGCGTATCCGAGCTTCAAACCCCTCGCTACAATGGGGAGCCATGAGTGAACGCGCGCGAAACGTAAACAGCACCGACACGTCGAGAACCGGTGCCGCAGAAGCCGGGACAGACCCGGGCGACGAGAATCGTATCGACTTTGGTACTTTGTTCCCCGCCAAGGGAGATTCCCGCAGGCCACCGGAATGGTTCGGCCGCGCGCTGCTGTATGTGGCCATCGGCGTCATCGTGTTCATGTTCTGCTGGCGCTCGTGGGGCGACATCTCCTATCTGGTGTTCGACATCATCATCTCGCTGTTCCTGGCGCTGGCCGTCGAACCGCTGGTGGTGGCGCTGGTGGCACATGGCTGGAAGCGTGGCGTGGCTTCCGCCGTCAGTCTGGTGGGCGTGGCCGTGGTCGTGGGTGTGCTGCTCACGCTGTTCGGCAATATGTTCGTACAGCAGATGATTGCCATGGTCCGCGGTTTGCCGGCAATGTATGAGCAGATTCGTGAGTTCGCGGACCAGTACACCACGTTCAAGATGCCGGAAATCAGCAATCTTGGCATGGAAATCTTCAACAATATCCAGACCTCGTGGGTCACCGATTTCGCCGGCACCGCCATGAGTACGGTGGGTGGCCTGTTCTCCTTCCTGTTGAACCTCATGACCGTGGTAATGACCACGTATTACATCTCCGCCGCCGGCCCAAAGCTGCGCCGCTCCTTCTGCCAGTGGCTGGCCCCCAACACGCAGCGCCGATTCCTGCTGGTGTGGACCGTGGCCCAAGGCCAGATTTCGTCCTTCCTGTTCTCCCGTTCGATTCTGGCGTTGATCAACGCCATTTGCACTGCCATCTTCTTGGAGATCCTGCATGTGCCCTACTGGCTGCCGTTGGCCCTGTTCTGCGGCGTGGTATCCCAGTTCATCCCCACGGTCGGTACCTATATCGGCGGTGCGCTGCCGGTGCTGTTCGCTTGGGGCAACCGCGGGTGGACGTACGCCGTGGCGGTACTGGTGTTCATCATCGTCTACCAGCAGATTGAGAACCTGATTCTCTCGCCGAGGATTTCGCAGCGCACGATGGATATCAACGCGGCCGTCGCCTTCCTCTCGGTGCTGGCGTTCGGCTCGCTGTTCGGCGCGTTCGGCGCGTTCCTGGCGCTGCCGGTCACCGCATCGCTGCAGGCCATCTTCCGTGCGTACACCAAGCGCTATGAGCTGATTGACTCACCGCTGATGAACGATCCGACTCCGGAGAAGAAGTCCAAGATCGTCGAGGCGTCCGAGGCGTTCGGCGAGCACGTATTGCAGCCAATCGGCGAGCACATGCCGCGTGCGGCCAAGGGGTCCACCAGTCGTGTGCCGATGAACGAGGAACTGCGTTTGCTGCAGGAACAGATCTATGCGATTCCGCCACACGAGACGAAAGAATCCGATTTGGACGATTCCGCCACCGTGGCGATTCCGAAGAACGTGCTATCCTCCAGCGCTCGCAAGGGATTGCGCGGCACCGAGCCGGAGTCGGATGCCGATGATACCGATAATGCCGATAATACAGTCGGTGCGGATGCAAGCTCTGATGAGCCGGACACGGCGGCGATTCCGCAGCGTGGTGCCGCGGATACACAGCAGCCTGAGCGGCCCGAGCAACGCAAGCAAACCAAGCAGTCTGATCAATCTGCCTCCAGCAATCCTAGGGCGGGGTGGCGCTGATGACCCTGCTTTCAGTACTCGATGTTCTTCTGGTAATCGTCGGTGGTGCCGGCATGATATATCAGGGACTGTGTATCGTGATGTCCCTGTTCGCCAAGCCCGTGCGCTTCCCCGACGCCCCGATGACCAACCGGTATGCCGTGCTGATCTCCGCGCGCAACGAAGAAAAAGTGATCGGCAACCTTATTGGGTCGATTCGCGATCAGACCTACCCGTCCGACCTCATCGACATCTGGCTGGTGGCCGACAACTGCACCGACAACACCGCCGACGTGGTGCGGTCTTTGGGCTGCCATGTGGTGGAACGCCACAATCTTGAACTGGTTGGCAAGGGATATGCGCTGACGTATCTGTTGGGGCATATGCTCGACATCGGTGCGGCCGATGATTATGAGGCCTACTTCGTGTTCGATGCCGATAACAAGCTGGACAAGCACTACTTCGAGGAAATGAACAAGGCGTTCTGCTCCGGATTCAAGATTCTGACCAGCTACCGTAATTCGGTGAATCTGGCGGATAACTGGGTGTCTTCTGGTTCTGCGCTGTGGTTCATCCGTGAATCGCGATTCCTGTCTAACTCGCGTATGATTCTCGGCTCCTCTTGCCACGTGGGCGGTACGGGATTCATGTTCTCCCGCGAGGTGATGAAGCGGAACAAGGGATGGAAGTTCCATCTGCTCACTGAAGATCTTGAATTCACTATGGATTCGATTCTGCATGGCGACCGCATCGGTTATTGCGGTACTGCGATTCTCTACGACGAGCAGCCGGTTACCTTCTCGCAAAGTTGGCGTCAGCGTTTGCGTTGGAGCAAGGGATTCCTGCAGGTATTCCGTTATTATGGCTCGGCATTGCTGAAACGCGCGGTTCGCGAACGTGATTTCTCCTGCATCGACTTCACCTTGATGCTGTGTCCGTTTACCGTGTTGGGCGTGATTCGCGCGGTAATGGGCTTGCTGTTCGCCGCGTGTGGCTTCGTGAGTTGGCCGAGCCAGCTGCAATCGCTGGCCAGTTGGTCCAGCGGCATCATCATATCGGTGTTGGGCCTGATGGCATTGGCTGCATTGACCATCATTGTCGAGCGCGACCAGATCGGTGCCACGAACAAGGAGCTGCTCGCCTATGTGCTCAGCTTCCCGATTTACATTCTCAGCTACGTGCCGATCTCCTTCCAGGCCCTCTTCTCCAAAGCCCAGTGGAAGCCCATCGCACATAAGGGTTGACCGAGTCCGCTAGTTGGAGCTGCTCAGCGGGGCACTACAACAGCAACCCGGGGGTTTGCTTCGCTGAGGGTTGGCTGGTGGGCTAGAGTGGATGTATGAGCTTAGACAATCCTCAGAGGAAGGTCGGATTTCAGTCGCCGATGATGCCAGCCGCCGCCCCCACGCCTGCACAGCCGTCGCAACAGCCACAGCCACAAGCATGGCCGCCGAATCCGAATGCGGCGGTGTCCATTCGTGGCCTGTTCAAGCACTTCGACCGGAAGATCGCCGTCAACGGACTCGCGCTCGATATTCCGGTCGGCTCGTTCTATGGACTTGTAGGCCCCAACGGCGCCGGCAAAACCACCACGCTCAATATGGTGACCGGTCTATTGGTACCGGACGCCGGCACCGCCATGATTTTGGGCCATGACGTGTGGAGCGACGTGAACACGGCCAAGCGCATGATCGGCGTCATGCCCCAGCCCGACCAGATCTTCGACCGACTGACCGGTTTGCAATTGCTCGTCTACTCCGGCATGCTGCGCGGCATGAGCCGCGATGAGACCACGCGTCGCGCCCAGGACCTGCTCAATGCTTTCGACTTGGCCGGGGCCGCCAACACGATGGTCACCGATTATTCGGCCGGCATGACCAAGAAGATCTGCCTGGCCTCCGCGATGATTCATAGCCCGCGCATTCTGGTCCTGGACGAGCCGTTTGAATCCGTGGACCCGGTGTCCAGCGCCAACCTCAAAGACATCCTCATCGAATACGCGAAGACCGGCGGCACGGTGATTATCTCTTCGCACGTGATGGCATTGGTCGAAAAGATGTGCACGCATGTGGCCGTAATCAACAACGGTCTGGTGTGCGCGGCCGGCACGGTGGACGAGGTCGCCGCCGGCGAAGAACTCGAAGACCGCTTCCTGCAACTGGTCGGCGGCCGCCACGAAGCCGCCCATCTCGCATGGCTCGACGGCGGGCAAGCCCAAGCACCAACTTCGGTCCAGCCGGTCCAGCCCATTCCGCTTACAACCGCCACGCCCGCCATACCCACCGATGAGGCCCGCCGATGATCAGCAGCGCCATCACCCTGGTCCGCCTGCGCTGGACGCTCACGCTCGCCACCCTGCGAAAATCGGCGTGGCAGACCGTCGCCTATGTCTTTTCCGCCGTACTCGCGGCCGGCACCATCATCGGCACCGGCGTGCTCGCATGGTTCATCGGCATACTGCCGCCCTTCACCGTGAACGCGGATGGCTTTCCGCTGAACATCCTTGGTTCCGGAGGCATCGTCAACATAGTCGTCGTGCTGGTCGGCGCGACCATGACCATCTTCATCGGCTTCATCCAGCTCATGATGCTTGGCGAAGGCTCCACCATGAACCCACGCAAATTCGCGCTCTACGGCATCGCCGACCGCAACCTGCAATTCGGCTTGCTGCTTTCCGGCCTGTCCGGCATCCCCGCCCTTACCGGCGTGGCCTCACTGATGCTCTGGACACTGGCCTATCGGCATATGGGACCAGCCGTAATCATCAGTTCCCTCCTTGCCGCAGTGCTGGCCGTCATCACCATGATGAGCATCTCCAAACTGCTCATCGCCCTGTTCACCACGCTGGTGACCAGCAAACGCGGCAAAGGCGCGTTCTATATCTTCATCGTGCTGACGTTCGTTATCATCTGTCAGTTGCCGAACATTCTGGTCAACTCCGGCGTGGCCTTCAGCCTCAACACCGAAACCTGGGGCGCGGCGGCCACCATCGTCGCATGGACGCCGTTCGGCGCGGCCTTCCAACTACCGTTCGACGCGCTTACCGGAGCCTGGGCGGTGCTGCTCGCCCGCATCGCCATCCTTGCCGTCACATGGATTGTCTGCTTCGCCGTCTGCACCTGGTGTCTGAGACATGAACGGCTCACCATCGGCGCAAACAGTCCGTCCGAGACCGCCAAAGGCATCGGCGCATTCGCATGGATGCCCGATTCGGCATCCGGCGCGGTTTCCGCACGCCTGATCACCTATCTCAAACGAGACCCCCGTCAAGCCATGACCTTCGCCATGCCGGTCCTGTTCCTGATCATCTTCGCCTTCCAGGCACACGGCATCAGCGCGGTCGTCTGGCAGTCGCTGATCTGGTACGGCTGGTTCATGTCCGTCGTGGAAAGCAACGGGCTCGCATATGACGGCCGCGGCTTCACCATGGAAGTCATCGCCGGCGTGCGTGGCCGGACCGACAGAATCGGCCGCGTACGCGTCTACGTCGGCATCATGGTCGTCTACATGGTGCTGCTCTATCTCGCCGGCATCGTGCTGGTCGGCGCACTGACCGGACGCTGGGCGCAGCCCGATGACCTCGCTACCGGCCTGATCTTCCTCGCCACGGGCATGGGCATCGCCTTGAGCGGACTGGGCGTGGCCGAAGTCACCTCCTGTGTGGTGATGTACCCGGTCGCCTCAATGGACAAGCCGTTCTCCGCGCCTCAAGGCCGCGCCATGGCCCAAGGCTTCTTCCCGTTCGTCTACATGCTTGGCAGCCTGCTGCTCATGCTGCCCACTGGCATCGTGGCGCTGGTCATGCTGCTGACAGGAGCCGAAGGCGGCATGTGGCTGGCGATTATTCCGGTCGCGCTGGCCAATGGCATCGGCATTCTGGCACTCGGGACATGGCTGGGCGGTAAGCTGATGGATGCGCGAATGCTCTCGATTGTGGCAACACTCGACTCGTTCGCCTCATTGCAGAAATGATTGCCTTGGCATAAGGAGCACGATGGTATCTACAGCGGTATCACGCCGTCAGCGACGTGAAGCGCAACGGCGGCCCCAACAATCGTATCGCCGAACACTGATCGTCATCATTTCCGCACTGACCACCATCGCCCTGTTCGCGGGGTACTGCACCGCCGACATCACCGACGTGGCCCCCGGATTATTGACGTTGAAGCCCGTCACCGCACCTGTTTTTGCCGATCCAGCCACCGCCAAATCAGGCGGCACCGTCGCCGGCACCTTGAACACGAACAAGGCCATTGATTCCACGGCCGCTTCTGCGCTGGTCAACGAATTGCTGTCCGCGCAAGGCGTGGGAAACGATACGTCGGTGATCATTGAAGACGCCCAAGGCACCGTCGCCGCCGAACATGAGTCGAACACTCCACGCGAGCCTGCATCCACACTGAAAACGCTGACCGCGCTCGCCGCCTCATCCACCCTGAACATGGCATCCACCTTGGATACCCAAGTGTTCCTGACCCAATCCGATGACGGCACCAATACGTTGACCCTCAAAGGCAATGGCGACATGCTGCTGTCTGCAGGCGATTCCGACGCCAACCATACCAACGGACGTGCCGGTCTGAACACCTTGGCCAAGGCCACCGTGGCCGCGCTCGCCCAGCGAGGCATCACTTCCGTCAATCTCGAGTACGACGACACCCTATTCGGCGACTCACGCATTCCCGCAGGTCTGTCGGAAGGCGGCGCGGTCTTAAGCGACTACACCGTCTACTTCACGCCGGTCTCATCAATGGCGATTGATGGAGGCCGCCAATACACCGCCGATACGCCTGCGCCGGCCGACCCCGATGATTCGGCCGGATACCCGGAACTGTCCCAGCACACCGCCAGCGACGTGGCCACGAAATTCGCCGAACTGCTCCAATCGAACGGTGTGGCCGTTACCGGAGACGTGACGGCAAACACCGCTCCATCCGGCGAAACGCCTTTGGCTTCGGTGAGTTCGGCAACACTGTCCGAAATCATGGCATACACGTTACGGCATTCGGACAATACGCTGGCCGAGGAGTTCGGCAGACTCACCGCTTTGGCGAAATCAGCGACAAACAGTCCTGAAGGCGGCACGGAGGCGGTCAAATCCACTCTGAACGATCTCGGTCTCGATACATCCGGTCTGACCATGGCCGATTGCTCCGGCCTGTCTCCCGGCTCCCGGCTCACCGTACGCACGCTGGCGGCCGTCCAACAACGTAATCTGACCACCAAGAGCGGCGCGGCCGGCGCGGAAGGTCTATCCATCGCGGGATTGGTGGGCACGGCGCAGGATCGGTATACGGATGATGCCGTGGCTGGTCTGCTGCGCGTCAAAACCGGCAGCCTCGGCACGGTTACGTCGATGGCCGGCAATGTGTCCCGCACCAATGGGGGAGCGTTGTCGTTTGCCGTGGTGGTCAACAATCCTGAGGATTATGCCGCCGCGCGTAGCGCCATCGACTTGTTCATCACCAAGCTCGCGGGGCTGTAAAAGACCCATCAAGGGCCATCAAGGGCTACAAAGGCCGTAAACGTCCATAAACGCACGAGTGCCTATAACCAGAAAAGGGTGGTGAGTACATGGCATATTCCGCACGATTGCGCAAGGCCGTAGGCGCGGTCCGCGCAACGCTGAGCGCTGTGGAACTATGCGATGTGCAGGCTCCCGAATTCGCGCAGCATGGGGACCATGCCGTTGCCTCCGATGCGCCGCTCGTGCTCGTGGCCTGTTCAGGCGGGCGCGATTCGATGGCACTGGCCGCGGTGAGCCATATCGTATGCACGTCCATGGGCGTGCGTTGCGGTGCCGTGATTGTGGATCACGGCTTGCAGGAGGGTTCCGAACAGGTCGCCGGCGAGGCTGCGAATCATTGCCGTGCGTTGGGACTGGGCCCGGTCATCGTGCGCAACGCAACCGTGCAGGCACGCGGTGAGGGCCTCGAAGCGGCCGCGCGGCAGGCCCGGTACAACGAGCTGTGCGCCGCGGCGCGTGAATCAGGTGCCATTGCCGTGCTGTTGGCCCACACTATGGACGATCAGGCGGAAACCGTATTGATCGGACTGCTGCGCAGCCGTGGCGTGGATGCGTTGGCCGGCATGCCGCAGGTCTTCACACGCAGTGGCGTGACTTTTGCGCGGCCGCTGCTTACCCTTACTCGAGCCGAAACCACCGGCATCTGTGAAGACTTAGGTGTGGAATATTGGGATGACCCCACCAATGGCGATGCGGTAGACGGCGAGTTGCCGAACGACTATCCGTTGCGCTCGCGGGTGCGTCATGACCTGCTGCCGGCCATCGAGCGATTCGCTGGATTCAATGTCGCCCGCCATTTCGCTGAAAGCGCACGGTTGGCCAGAATGGATAAGGAGTATCTGGATCAGCGATCCGACGAGGTGATGGGGGAGGCGGTTACGACAGTTGATTGGCCGGCATCGTCGGCAGCGGTATCGACCGATACGCCACGAGCCTGTGCGGCAGGCGATACCAACGATTCGAGCCATGGTGTCGGCCTGATGATCAGCGTCAGACGTATTGCACGTGAGCCAGAGGCGATTCGGTTGCGGGTCATCGCTCACGCGCTGAGCCAAGCCGGTGTGAACGCCAGTGCCGCCCAGATTGCCGCCATCGACCGGCTGGTCGTCGATTGGCATGGCCAAGGCGGCGTCTCACTTCCCAGAGGTTATTCAGCCAATCGCAAGAAACACGTCATTCGCGTGTGCCAAGATGGTGCGCATGCGAATCGCTGACGTTGAGGAAGATATTGACCACGAGCTGGTCAGCAAAGAACAGATCAATGCCAAGATCCACGAGATGGCCGCTCTCGCGAGCGAGGATTACCGCGATAAGAATCCGCTGCTCGTTGCGGTGCTGAAAGGGGCCGTGAATACGCTGGTCGCATTCACCCAGGCCATGAGCATTCCTGTACAGATCGACTTCATGAGCCTTTCGAGCTATGGCTCGGGCACAGTGTCGAGCGGTGAGGTCACAGTCAGGCAGGATTTGTCCGCCGATGTTCGCGGACGGCACATTTTGATTGTGGAGGATATTGTTGATTCAGGACGCACGCTCGCGTGGCTGGTCGCAGAACTGAAACGTCGTGGTGCCGCTTCCGTGGAGGTCTTCGCTTTGCTGAGCAAGCCTTCCCGCCGAGAAGTGGACGTTGATGTGAAGTACGCCGGCTATGAGATTCCGGACGAGTTCGTCGTCGGCTTCGGCCTCGACTTTGATGAACGCTACCGCAACCTCGATTCGATCGCGGTCCTCAAGCCGTCCGTCTACCAAGGAGTGCAAGCATGAGCTTCCCGCAAGGGCCGGGTAACGGCAATAATCCGAACCCGAACAACAACCGTAACAACGGCAACCCGTTCACCAACCCGTTCAACCGTGGCAATAACGGGACCAATGGCAAAGGCAACAACAACGAGAACCGCCCGATATGGCAGTCCCCTTGGCTATGGGGTGCCGTGCTCGTGGTCATGGTCGTGCTGATGTTCCAGATGTTCGCCGGCGGTGGCACCAAAACCATCGACACCAAAGATGGTTTCGCGCTGATCAATCAGGGCAAGGCCACGTACGCCGAGATTACGGACAACAAGCAGGTCGTCCGCCTTAAGCTGAAGAACGACTACACCAAGAAGAATGCCGACACCGGCAAGGTGACCAACTACGGCAAGAACGTGCAGTTCTACTACACCTTCGCGCAGGGCGCGCAGGTGGCCAAGGCCGTGGAGAACGGCAACCTTGAGAAGGGCTGGACCTCGAATATCGAGCAGACCAGCATGCTGAGCTACCTCGTCACCTCGATCCTGCCGTTCATCATCTTCTTCGCCCTGTTCTGGTTCCTGATGAGCCGCATGGGTGGTGCCGGCGGCATGCTCGGCATGGGCGGCAGGAAGAACAGCGGCAAACTGCTCGATGGCCAGACCCCCACCACCAAGTTCGCCGATGTGGCCGGTGAAGACGAGGCCGTGGCCGAAGTCGAGGAGATCAAGGACTTCCTCAAGGATCCGTCCAAGTACAAGGCGCTGGGCGCTCGTATTCCGCGTGGCGTGCTGCTGTACGGCCCTCCCGGCACCGGTAAGACGTTGCTGGCCCGAGCCATCGCAGGCGAGGCCGGCGTGCCGTTCTACTCGATGGCCGGCTCCGACTTCGTCGAAATGTTCGTGGGTCTCGGTGCCTCCCGTGTACGCGACCTGTTCGATGAGGCCAAGAAGAACGCCCCCGCCATCATCTTCATCGACGAGATCGATGCCGTGGGCCGCAAGCGCGGTTCCGGCATGGGCGGTGGCCACGACGAGCGCGAGCAGACGCTGAACCAGCTGCTCGTCGAGATGGACGGCTTCGACAACGACACCAACCTCATCATCATCGCCGCCACCAACCGCCCTGACGTGCTTGACCCCGCTCTGCTGCGTCCGGGTCGATTCGACCGTCAGGTGGGCGTGGCGGCCCCCGATCTGGAAGGCCGTGAGGCGATCCTGAGGGTGCATGCCAAGGGCAAGCCGTTCGTGCCGGACGTCGACCTGCACATGGTCGCCGTGCGCACGCCGGGCTTCACCGGTGCCGATCTGGCCAACGTGCTCAACGAGGCCGCCCTGCTGTGCGCCCGTGCCGGTGCCCAGTTGATTGACAACCGCGCCATCGACGAGGCCATCGACCGCGTTCAGGCCGGCCCGAGACGCAAGTCCAAGGGCATGGCTCTGGAAGAGCTGCGCAACACCGCATACCACGAGGGTGGTCATGCGCTGGTGGCCGCCGCCCTGAACAACACCGATCCGGTGACCAAGGTGACGATTCTGCCGCGAGGCCGCGCCCTCGGCTACACCGCCGTCATGCCGACCTCCGACCGCTACTCGCAGTCGCGCAACCAGCTGCTCGACCAGATGGCCTACGCGATGGGCGGTCGCACCGCCGAGGAAATCGTCTTCCACGACCCGACCACCGGTGCCTCGAACGATATCGAGAAGGCTACGAGCATCGCCCGTACGATGGTGATCGAATACGGCTTCTCCGACAAGCTCGGCGCCATCAAGTGGGGTTCCGACGACGATCAGACCACCGTAATGGACGGTCTGCAGCCGCGCAAATACTCCGACCGCACCGCCGAAGTGATCGATGACGAAGTATTGAAGCTGGTGGAGACCGCGCATACCGAGGCGTGGACCATCATCAACGACAACCGCGATATACTCGATGAGTTGGTCCGCCAGCTGCTGGTCAAGGAAACTCTGAACGAGAAGGAGCTTGCGGAGATCTTCGCGCCGATCAAGAAGGCGCCGGTCCGCCCGGTGTGGCTGTCCAACGACCGCCGCCCCGACTCGGACAAACCGCCGGTGGAGATTCCCGAAAGCCTCAAGCGCTCGGTCGGCATGAAGCCGGAAGAGTAGACACGATGACGATTCGGCCCGACCTGTTCATGTGGTTTCTCACGTACGCAGGCCGGGCCGACGTCGTTGTGGACAATGACAAGGGAGAGATGAGATGAACGAATATATAGAGTCTTGCCAGCGGGAGAAACGCACATACGACGAGGAAGGCGTGCGCGAGGCCGTACGTCTGTTCCTGAAGTCGATTGGCGAGGATCCCGAGCGCGAGGGGCTGGTGGAAACACCTGACCGTATCGCCCGCGCGTGCCGCGAGCTGTTCGCCGGTCTGCAGGCTTCCCCGGCCGATGTGCTGGAGAAGCACTTCGACGTGGATACCGACGAACTGGTGCTGGTCAAGGACATCGAACTGTATTCGGTGTGCGAGCATCACCTGCTGCCGTTCCACGGCGTGGCCCATGTGGGCTATATTCCCGCCAAGGACGGGGTGATGGGGCTGAGCAAGCTCGCCCGACTGGTCGAGGTGTATGCTCGCCGGCCGCAGGTGCAGGAGCGTTTGACCCAGCAGATCGCCGACGCGCTGGTCGAGTATGCGGGCGCACGTGGTGTGATTGTGGTGACCGAATGCGAGCACCTGTGCATGTCTATGCGCGGCATCAAGAAGTCTTCCGCCCGCACGGTGACCTCTGCGGTGCGCGGCATGCTGCGCAATCCGGCCACCCGGGCCGAAGCCATGAGCTTGATTCTAGACAAGTGACGCAACCTAGGCTCCCCTCTCTGAGGGGAGCTGTCGCCGTAGGCGACTGAGGGGAGCGAAGGGAAACAACGAAGGGGAGATAACCTATGACTGATTTGCAGGCGTTGCATGACAGTACGCACACCATGGTGATGGGTGTGCTCAACATCACCGAGGACTCGTCCTCGGACGGCGGCCTGTGGCTGGACCCGGCCAAGGCGGCCCAGCACGGGCGCGACATGATGGCCGCCGGCGCGGACATCATCGACATCGGCGCAGAATCCACGCGCCCCGGCGCCAAGCGCGTGTCCGAGGCCGACGAACTGGCCCGCATCACCGGTGCCGTCAAGACATTGATTCCGGCCGGTGCCATACTGTCCATCGACACCACGCGCGCATCCGTGGCCGCCGCTGCGCTGAGCGAGGGCGCCCAGATCATCAACGACGTTTCCGGTGGCACGCTGGATGCCGAACTGCCGCATGTGGTCGCCGACCACGACTGCCTGTACATCGTGCAGCATTGGCGCGGTTGGCTCGCCGGCTCCAAGGGCGCGAACCCCGATCAAGACACCTCCGTCTACGAGCACGGTGTATTGACCGACGTACACGACGAACTCATGCGCCAAGTCGACGGTGTGCTGGCCGCCGGCGTAAAGCCTGAGCGCATTATCATCGACCCGGGCCTGGGCTTCTCCAAGCCCGGCATCGAGCACAACCTGCCGCTGCTGACCGGACTCGAGACCTTCCGCGCCACTGGATATCCGGTGCTGATCGGCCAGTCCCGCAAACGCTTCATCTCGGCGATGCTTACCGAGGCGGGCGCTGCCGGTGCTGATGGGCCGATCATGGCCCAGCGCGATGACGTGACCGCGGCCTTGTCCGCCCTGTCCGCCGAACATGGCGCATGGGCCGTGCGCGTACACGACGTGGCCAAAAGCCGCGCCGCCGTCATCGCCGGCAACACCTGGCGCGAATACGCATGATTCCCCTGGCTCCCTGTTTTGGTTGCTTCTAGGCCTTGGCTCCCCTCGGGCGAGGGGAGCTGGCGCCGAAGGCGACTGAGGAGAGCATTTGAGCAGAAAGCCTTACCAATGGACACCATCACACTTACCGGCGTACATGCCAACGGCACCCACGGTGTGCTCGCCTTTGAACACGAACGGCCACAAACCTTCGTCGTGGACGTCACCCTGCACCTTGATCTGGCCGCAGCCGGTCAATCCGACGATCTCAACGACACCATCGATTACGGCCGTGTGGCCAAGGACATCACGGCTGTCATCGAAGGCCCTCATGTGGACCTGATCGAGCGTCTGGCCCAACGTATCGCGGACGAGATTCTTGCCGATGCGCCGGCCGTCGCCTCCATCGACGTCACCGTGCACAAGCCTCACGCACCCATCGTCGTGGCTTTTGCAGATGTATCGGTCTCCATCTCGCGCGTGCGTGCCACCGATAATGGACGTACTGCTGAAGAGCATGCCATCCATAACGCGGTGGTGGCCTTGGGCGGCAATGTGGGCGAGGTGGAATCCACCTTGCGAGCCGCCGTTCGGGAGATTGACGCGTTGCCTGGCACACAGGTGACCGGTATCTCACCGCTTTACCGCACGGCCGCGTGGGGCATGGCCGACGGTACGCCGGATTTCCTGAACGCCGTGGTGGAGCTTGAAACCACAATGGGCAGCCACGAATTGCTTGCCGCGTTGCAAAACATCGAAGCGAACCATGGACGAATTCGTGAGAATCATTGGGATTCCAGGCCGTTGGACTTGGACATTATCGACTTTGATGGCATCACCAGCGCGGATCCGGATCTGGCATTGCCCCATCCGCGTGCTTGGCAGCGTGCGTTTGTGCTGGCTCCTTGGTTGGCATTGAATCCGAACGCCAAACTCGCCGGAGCCCATGAGGGGCCTGTAGCCGATTTGCTGGCTACCGCGCCGGACCGTAACGCCGTGCAGCTCGAGAGCGAAGACTGGATGCTCGGCGGGCATGCAGTCAAGCAAGAATCCGCGTCGAAGTCGGCACCCGTCTCACGCAAGGCGATTATTTCGCTGGATTCTACCTCGCAGGATGCCGAACGGCTGTTCCGTGAAACCATCGTTTCCATCGACAGTGTTCCTGGCAATCAGGTACAGGGCATTTCGCCGCTCTACCATGTCAGCCATTTCGACGGCCCGGACGCGATGAGCGCGGTCATCCAAATCGAAACCAAGTTGCCGCCCGCCGACCTGATTGCCGTATTGGGCAGCATCGAAAGCGTTCATGATCTGGCAGTCGACCTTGACCTTGTTGACATGGAGGGCGTGACTTCCGACGAGCCCAACTGCAGCATTCCTTGGCCGTCGGCCCGTAACCATGCGTCGGTATTGGCACCTTGGCTGGATATGGACCCGAATGCTTCTCTGGGCGGCGACCCGGTGGCCTTCCTTTTGGCCATGGCACCGGATGCCGGACAGGTCGGATTGCTATCGGACAACTGGATACTGTCGAACAGTTGAGCTGATGGCAGAACCAGTTACGAACGGTAGGCTAGAAACCAGACGGTGACGGACCAGTCTCCGGCCTCGAACAGCCGGGCACGGCAGTGACGAAAACCAAATCAAGATGAACAGCCCAGGCGCGAGGGCCGTTCGCAAACAGCAAACAGCAACGCAACGATAAGGAGGCCGGACATGAAAACACGGCGAACACCATGGTGGCAGTATGTGATCGGTGCCGTGCTGGGCCTGTTGGCGGGTATCGGTCTGGCCTCCTACGGCGAAAGCTCGGGACTGTCGCTGATTGGTGCGCCTTGGATTGTGACCGGATTGCTGGCCGTGCTGGGCGTTATCGTGCTGATCTTGGCCCTGCAAGTGCATAAATACGCGAATACCGACCCCAAGAAGCGTCCGCATAGCTTCATCAATCCCACTATCGCGGTGTATACGCTGGTGCTGGCAAAGGCACTGGGATTGGCGGGCGCAACGCTCGCCGGCTGGTATGGCGGTCAGATTGTGATGAGCCTGAGCCATATCGAGGCGGATTTCTATTCACACGCCGTCACCGAGTGCGCAATCGCGGCCGTGGTGTGCATCGCCGACATGATCATCGGCATTATCGGCGAATGGTTGTGCCAGCTACCGCCGAACGAAGGCCCCGAAAACCCGAAAATCAAGGAAGCCAAGCGCCGTAGCGACATAGCCCAGGCCTACAAAAGATAATCCGTGATAAGCCCCCTCTGACGAGGGGGCTGTAGGCGTAGCCGACTGGGGGAGAGAAGAAGGGAAAAACCACACCATCGGCCAAGCCGATTCCCACTATTCCTGCGGCACGCGAACCATAGCTTCCTGAGCGATGGCCGCCACCAAGTCGCCATTCTGCGCATACACTTTGGCGATGCCGAGTCCGCGCCCGTGCGCGGCGATAGGCGTATCCTGCACATACAAATGCCATTCGTTGATATCGATATCCTGATACCACCACATCGAATGGTCGATGGACGCATAGGAAATGCCCGGTGTGGAAATCGACAGTCCGGCGCGGCGCAGCACCGGTTCCATCATCACCTGATCGCAGCCGAGTGCCAGCATCGCACGATGCATGACCTGCGGCACATCGACGTGGCCATCGGCCTTCATCCACACCATCTGCTTGCCGGAATCATGCTCGGCGGAATCCTTGTCCGCGCGCAGCATCACGGTCGGCGTCACGTGGCGGATATCGAACGGCGATTTCTCGGCATAGTAATTGGCGAACGGCGACTGTGCGGCATACGGGCGCATGAGCTCCTTGGCGGAAACCAGCGTCTCGGGATCGGGCAGGTTTTCCGGCATCGGATCGGCAAATTCCACACCCTCCTGGCCGGTCTCCTGGAAGGAGGCGATGGCCGTGAGAATCGACCCCTCGGCTTGGGTGACGTTGACCCGACGAGCGGAGAACGAGCGGCCGTCGCGAAGGTTCTCGACGTCAAACAGCAGGTCTTGACGAATATCGCCGGCGGCAATGAAATAGCCATGTACCGAATGCGGCAGGCGTGAAGGGCCCACTGTTTTGGACGCGGCGATCACCGACTGGGCGATGACCTGGCCACCGTAGACGCGGCCGGTGGGGAAGTACATACTCTCGCCATTGATGTATGTGTGATTGCGGTAAGCGGAAGGCTCGCCCAACTCCAGCACCTTCACCAGATGGTCCAATGGAGTTACGGTGGTTGCCTGAGCCATGGCGTTCCTCGATTCCTGTTCTGCTGTGTTCGATATTCGGTTATCGTATCCCAACCTATGGTTGGCAGTCTATCCGGTGGGGGTTAAGAGTTCCGGGAGCGAAATGTAACGAGACTGTTTGGAAGGTAAACGGTTGGTTATGCGGTGCGTTGCCGCTACGTTGCCGCTACGTTGCTGCTGCGCTGCCGGTGTGTTGCCGTAGGCGACTGTGGAATTTTATGGGATGCGGGGCGGGGCAGCCATGGAGCAATTATGGGAAAGCCGCCCCTGAGGGACGGCTTTCGACGTATAAAGCGCGTTGTGGCACTAATGCCGGCGTATCTCAGCCGCGCACAAGCTTCTTGTGCAGGCGGTGCGGGCGGGCCGCATCCTCACCGAGTCGGGCCACCTTGTTCTCCTGATAGGCCTGGAAGTTGCCTTCGAACCAGTACCACTTGGCCGGATTGTCGTCATCGCCTTCCCATGCGAGGATATGCGTGGCGACGCGGTCAAGGAACCAACGGTCGTGGGAAATCACCACAGCGCAGCCCGGGAACTCGAGCAGTGCGTTTTCGAGGGATTCCAAAGTCTCGACGTCCAAATCATTGGTGGGCTCGTCGAGCAGCAGCAGGTTGCCGCCCTGCTTCAGGGTCAGGGCCAGGTTCAGACGGTTGCGCTCACCACCGGACAGCACACCGGTCAGCTTCTGCTGATCGGCGCCCTTGAAGCCGAAGCTGGCCACATAGGCGCGGGTCGGCACCTCCACACCGGCCACCTCGATGAAGTCGAGGCCCCCGGACACCGCCTCCCACAGGTTCTTGTTCGGGTCCAGGCCCTCACGGTTCTGATCCACGTAGCTGATTTTGACGGTGTCGCCGATCTTCAGCTCGCCGCTGGTCAGCGGTTCCAGGCCCACGATGGTCTTGAACAGCGTGGACTTACCCACACCGTTCGGGCCGATCACGCCGACGATGCCGTTGCGCGGCAGCGTGAAGGACAGGTCGTCGATGAGCACGCGCTCGCCGAAGGCCTTGTGGATGTGGTTGGCTTCCAGCACGGTGGAGCCCAGGCGCGGGCCGGCCGGAATCTGAATCTCGGAGAAGTCGAGCTTCTTGTTGTTGCGTGCCTCGTTCTCCATCTGGTCGTAACGTTCCAGACGGGCCTTGTTCTTGGCCTGACGGGCCTTGGGGGAGGAGCGCACCCAGTCGAGCTCGTTCTTCAGTCGCTTGGCGAGCTTGGCGTCCTTGGCGCCCTGGATCTCCAGACGCTTGGCCTTGGTCTCCAGGTATGTGGAGTAGTTGCCCTTGTACGGGTACAGGTGGCCGCGGTCGACCTCGCAGATCCATTCGGCCACGTTGTCCATGAAGTAACGATCGTGGGTGACGGCAATGACCGCGCCCTTGTACTGGTGCAGGAACTGTTCCAGCCACAGGATGGACTCGGCGTCCAGGTGGTTGGTGGGCTCGTCGAGCAGCAGCAGGTCCGGGGCCTCAAGCAGCAGCTTGCACAGGGCCACACGGCGGCGCTCGCCACCGGAGCACACGTTGACCGGGGTGTCCGGATCGGGGCACTGCAGGGCGTCCATCGCCTGCTCAAGCTGGGAGTCGAGGTCCCAGCCGTCGGCGGCGTCGATTTCGGTCTGCAGCTTGCCCATCTCTTCCATCAGGGCGTCGAAGTCGGCGTCCGGGTTGGCCATTTCTTCACCGATCTCGTTGAATCGGGCGACCTTCTCGGCAATCGGGCCGAACGCCATCTTGATGTTCTCGCCCACGGTCTTGGTGTCATCCAGCGGCGGCTCCTGCTGCAGGATGCCGACCGTGAAGCCCGGGGTCAGCGTGGCCTCGCCGTTGCTCACGGTCTCCAGGCCGGCCATAATCTTCAGCAGGGTGGACTTACCCATGCCGTTCGGGCCCACGACGCCGATCTTCGCGCCGGGCAGGAAGCTCAGGGTCACGTCATCGAGAATCACGCGGTCGCCGTAAGACTTGCGGGCCTTGATCATCTGAAATACGAATTCTGCCATATAAGTGTCTTATCCTGTCTTATCGTTGCAATTTCAACGTTTTGCCGGGCTTGGATTCCGTGATGACACACTGTGGAACGATGCGTCCGGTTTCGGGGGTTTCCGAACGATCCGTTTGATGCCGCCCGTCCCTGGATTTCCGTGTCATCGCGGCGCCTCGGTCCCAAGCAAAAGCACCTTGTGGATTATCCCATATCCCATCGTCATACCGCAACAGTGGATTGACGAGGTGCGGGGCAGGTTGCATATTGCGGTGATCGGTTTGTAGCGCATGGCGCAGGTGCTTTCGATCGCGGAACACGCCGATGCTTTGAGCATTGCATAGAAAGTATTCGTCTGATATAAAATAATTATCGTAAAACGATAAAAAATTATCAAATAATAAATATTTTCATTATTGTCAAAGGAAGTGATAACGATGAAGGCAACGAAGCTTAACGCGGCGGTCAAGGTCATCGCGAAGATTGTGGAAGTGATGCTCTGGATCGCAACGGCGGTGTATGCGGGCATGCTGGTCGCCCTGGTCGTTGCCGGTGCTCCGCTGGTGCGGTGGGTTCAGGAAGGCTTGGATTCCGGGAATCTGTTTATCGTTGGGGACCCGAATCTGCTGCCTGTGGCATCGGATGCCACTGTGCTCGCCCGTGGTTTCGCTGTCGCCGCAATCGCCATGGTGGCGATGCTTGGGATGATGGCTGTGGTGTTCAGAAACATCCATCTGATCTTCAGTACCAGCGAAACCGAATCTCCCTTCACCAAGGCCAACGTGCAACGCGTCCGCCGCATCGGCGAACTATCCATCATCGCCCCCATCATCAACGCCATTTTCATGGTTGTCGTCGATCTCGTGGTGGGGAGCCGCAAGGTGGAATTCTTCGTGAATATGCAGCCGATCGCCTTCGGTCTCGTCGTGCTGTGCCTGGCGCAATTCTTCGCATACGGCGCCGAGCTTGAGCATGACGTCGACGGCCTGCTCTGATGATTGCGCGATTCAGGGAAGGTTGATATGGGCAAAATTGTTCTGGAACTGGATGTGATGATGGCGAAGCGGCACATCTCACTGGGCGATCTCGCCGAGCAGGTCGGTATCACTAACGTCAATTTATCCAAGATCAAAAACAACAAGGTCAACGCGATTCGGTTTACCACGTTGGCCAATATCTGCCAGGCCTTGGAATGCGAGCCGGGCGACATTCTCAAATACGATCCCGACGCAGGGGAGTAGGCGAGATGTAGCTCGTGGGTTGTGCCGCTGGGGGCGATTCCGTCCAATTCCTCACGCTTGGCATTGCCGATGTGTTTTGCTGATCGTCGTGATGCCGCGTCCGAGTAACGGGACGAGCTGTTGCCTTGTCGTCCACACCGCGTCGCTACGGAATGTGATGGGATGCGAGGGTGCTCGTGTCGGAACTCGGCAGCCGTGCCCTATTCAGTCGCGTTGACGGTTCTGAAGAGTTTCGGCTCGTATCGTTGAAGGTCGTCGAGTAGGTAGCGCGCGTCGAGTTGTTCGATGCCGTAGGAGCCGTCGGCCACCTGTTGGCTGAGTTGGCTGGAATAATAGAGTTTCATCGCATCGGCGGCTGTCATGTCGTATTGGTCGGCTATCAGCGCGATGAGATCGGATTCGAGATGCTCCTTGCGTAGCGTTTCGAGCTTCGTCAGGGTTTGTGGCGTGATCGTCATTGTTTCACCTCGTAGGTCTCGACGTATCGCAGGGCTGCGATCGACCGGGGTGTGAGGAAGCGGTACTGGTCGTTTCGTTCGTAGAAGGCAAGGGCCTGCAGGGTGCGTTCCATGTCCCATAGCTCACGCATGTACATGTCTATGGCCGCGTAGACCTTGTCATCCGCAACGCCTCCGATGATGAGGTCAGTTCCCAGGGGAGGCTGCCCGCCCCGACGACAGTTGCATACGAATCGAACCCATTCGGCGTCGTTCTCGTTGAAACGCAGAATATGGAGATTCGCCGTTTCGTCGAATTCGTACACGTTGACCAGCGCTTTGCCATGCGAGCGCAATGAACGTCGCAAGGCCCAGCGTTCCGCCTGCTTCGGATAACTGGTGGCGTAGAACCCCGAGCCGAAATCAAGGTTCTTGCGTAAGTGGATGGCGTCGGGCTTTTCGATTGTGACGTCGGAACCGTGGTACAGCCTCATATGCAGATTCCCCGCTCGCGCACGTAGTCCGTCAGGTCGTTGACGAGGTATTCGCTGCCGAGTGTGTGCAGCATGTCGTAGCAGGGGACAAGGTAGCCGTCGATAGCGTTGGCCTTATCGAGAATGCGATAGGTGTCGGGCACGGACTTGCCCCAATGCTCGGCGAGCCGATACAGCATAAACGTGGAGAAATCGATCTGGTTGCGTTCGAGCTTCGTCATGTCTCGCCTCCTTGCCTCATCGAAAGTGAATGAATCTTCCGTGATGTGGAATGCCGTCGCGTCGGCATCACTTACATCGATTCTAGCAATGCTGGGTCTCGGATTAGCGTCGGATGACGCAACTTTGACACAAGCCGATTCGTAGCCGATGAGTGACATGCTGTTGTGTCACGGGACATGCGGGAAAAACGTTGGAATAGCAAGGCTCAGTGACTACGAACTATCTGGTGGATAAACTCAGCCATATGTTACCTTACCGTTCAAGAAACGCTGATTTTCCAACGTTTTGCGGGGCCCGGACCCCGTAATGACACCAATGGAAAACGACGCAACCGTTTACGGGGGTGTCCCGGACGGCCCGTTGTGCGTCATTCGCTGTTGTGGTTGTCCCGTGTCATCGCCGGCGCCTTGGTCCCAAGCAAAAGCACCTTGTGGATTATCCCATATCCCATCGTCATGCCGCATCGGTGCGGTGATGCTTAATTGAGTTGGGCTTGGGGTGCTTTTAGTGCATATTGGTCAATCGGTCCCTTTTTGCCTCGTCAGGAGTCCGCGTAAGCGCGACGTGATTCGGTTGCGCGCTGGCCCGCATACGCAATGTCATGGAAATCGGTAACAATATCAGTCCAATACCATGAACATCATTGGGATGTCGAACTGAGATTCGGGCAATGCAACAAAGTCGAGCGCTCACGAGGCCGGTTATGGATACGAGGACAGTTGCGTCCAGAGCACTATTGGCGAAATTGTTATGAGCACAAAACCAGTTCACAAGCAAAGAGTATGGGCATTGCGCATATGGTGATTATATTCATTCTGAAATGTTGCCTTGATGGTCCAGCTCATTCCACGAGGATGGGCGGCGGCGCCGTTTCAGCTGCCTTTATGGATGAGGCTGGGGATTATGCGAGGGGCCGATCGATTTGGCCGAGTTGATGGCCCGCACCTGTTGGCACTATGGAATTAGATGTGGTATGACGTATCTTCCGGCATCGTATGGTCCTATTTGGCTCCCGATGCTGATATGTTGAGGAATCTTGCCATCCTGCTTGACGTGACCATCGGAGACAATAGCATGATCGGTACCGGGCTGGTTATCGCGCGTGACATTACCGTCGATGTGGTTGCCGTGGATGCGCCGTGCAAGGTGTCGCGTCCAATCGGCGAACGGGACCGTGGGCATTGCTGGCGTAATCGCAGGCTCGACGTGTCATGATGATGGCTATTCGCAGTTGTCTGCAGGGTTGATGAGGTTGGAATAATAATCGATTTTTCCGGCAAGCACATCGTCGTAGAAGGTCTGCTTACGGTCGATATAGTCGATGGCGTCTTGGACTTCGGACAGTTTTTTCTCGAGCGCGCGCCGTTTGATAGCGAGGATCTCCTTGCGTTCCGGTATTGACGATTCGCCTTCAAGACAGAGTTGCGTGTAATGCTGCATCTCCTTGATTCCGAGGCCACATTGCTTGAGACAAGTCAATCCGTTGATCCACGCGATGCTCCGCTCATCGAAGATGCGGCGGTTGTTCTGGTCTCGCTCAACTCCCGGCACGAGTCCGGAATTGCAGTAGAACTTCAGTGCTTCATAGTTCATGCCGGTCAATTCGCATGCCTGCTTCATCGTATAGGTCTTCATGCTCGCATGGGGTGATATCGCAGTGATTGCCATATATGGTCTCCTTGTAGATGCTACGTGGCGGGATGTTCTGTGGCATGGCTGGAGAGAAATTGGGCCTGGCCGCGTTGTTGTTGCTCGTGTCCATCATGGCATGATTCCGGTGGTATTTACCGGTAGATAGTACCGGCATGTCGCAATTTGACCGGTAGCAGCTACCGGATTTTATCTTTGGGGCTATGGATGGCATATATGCCGACATCTCATATCAACGAATTCACGGAAGGCAAAACATGGAATATGTGAAGCTCGTCAACGGCGTCGAAATCCCGAAGATCGGGTACGGCGTCTTCCAGATCAGCAAGGACGATGCCCAGCGCTGCGTGCGTGAGGCCATCGAGACCGGGTACCGCCATATAGACACCGCGCAGTCGTACTTCAACGAGGCGGAAGTCGGCCAAGGCATCAAGGATTCCGGCATCGATCGCAAGGAACTGTTCCTCACCACCAAGATCTGGATTAGCAATTATGGCTATGAGAATACGCTGAAGTCCGTCGATGTGTCCTTGAAGAAGCTTGGTACCGATTATCTCGACCTGATATTGCTGCACCAGCCGTTCTCCGATACCTACGGTGCATGGCGTGCTCTCGAAAAGCTCTACAGGGACGGCGTGATTCGCGCAATCGGCGTGAGCAACTTCTATCCGGACCGTCTGGCCGACATGGTTGCTTTCAACGAGATCGCCCCGATGGTCAATCAGGTCGAGACCAATCCGATCAACCAGCAGATTGAGGCCCGCGAGAACATGGTCAAGCGCGGAGTGGCGCAGGAAGCATGGGCGCCGTTCGGGGAGGGCATGCAGAACATGTTCTCCAATCCCACTCTGGGCAAGATCGGCGAGGCGCACGGCAAGTCCGTCGCGCAGGTGATTCTGCGCTGGCTCACCCAGCGCGACATCATCGCTCTGCCCAAGTCCACGCACAAGGAACGCATGGAGGAAAACCTGAACATTTTCGATTTCCAGCTCTCTGACGATGAGATGGCAACCATCGCGGGTCTTGACGCCAAGACCAGCATGTTCTTCCGCCACGACACCCCCGATGCAGTCGACCGCTTTGTTGGCTACGTCGAGGATCGTGCCGGCCGCGAGTGATCGCAGCCTGTGAATACCCCTTTTCCGGAAAGGAATACGATCATGACCATTCTTTTCGTCAATGGCAGCCCGAATGGCAACGGCAACACCGCGTATCTGGCTGCAACGCTGCTTGCCGGCCATGATTACGGAACCCTGAATCTTACTGATTACCGCATCAACGCCTTTGGGCAGACGCTGCCCGGCGATCAGTTCGACGAGGTCATCGAACGCATCAAACAGGCCGACGTCGTAGTGCTCGGTTCTCCCGTTTACTGGCACAACCTGTGCGCCTCGGTACGTACCCTTATGGAACGCTGCTATCTGAATCCCCAAGTGGATCAGCTCGGAGGCAGATTGTTCTTGGTTTTCCAAGGTGCAGGTCCGGAACAGTGGATGCTTGATGCCGGCGTATATTCCGTCGAGCGTTTCGCCGGAATGTACGACATGACCTACGAGGGCATGGCCCACAATGCCGCGGAAGCCAAGAAGCTGGCAAATGCATTGAAATCGGTAAAAGAATAGAAAGGACAACTGATGCATAGTGCAAACGTATTGATCAAAAAAGTGCTGGCATGCGTCGTCGGGTTGGGCATGATGGGTCTTGCCGCATGCGGCGGTGGCGCCGGCGGCTCCTCGACGAGTAATGCCTCTTCGTCGGCCAAGGGCGGATCTTCATCGAGCTCGTCGTCCGCGTCGAATGGCAAGGCCGTTGTGGTGTATTTCTCGGCATCCGGCAACACCAAAAGAGCTGCCGAGGCCATCGCCGAGGAACTTAACGCTCCAACGTTCGAGCTCACTCCTCAGCAGCCATACACCGATGATGACCTTGATTGGACCGATCCGGATAGCCGCGTCATCAGAGAACACAAGAATGAATCCCTGCAGGACGTCAAGCTCGCCGATACGAAGGTGTCCGATTGGGATACCTACAACACCGTATACCTTGGCTTTCCGATTTGGTGGATGACGCCCGCCTGGCCGGTGAACGACTTCGTCAAGTCCAACGATTTCACGGGCAAGACGATCATTCCTTTCTGCACTTCAACCAGCTCCGGCATCGATGACAGCGCGTCTACGCTCCAGAAGATGGCCGGTACCGGCACGTGGCTCACCGGGCATCGATTCTCGGGTTCGGTTTCCGAGAAGGACGTGACCGATTGGCTGAGCCAGACCAGGAACGGCACCGCCGAATAGCTAAGATGCGGGGTGGCTATCGCTGAAGCGATTGTTCCGCTGCATGTCGTGTTGCGTAACAGGCCGTCCCTCATCCTTGTCTTTTTCTTCAGCGTGGGTATTGCGATTGCTACAGCAAAGGAGTGTCATGAAACGTATATTGATTGCAATCACCGGTTTCGTCTGCGCGCTCGCGCTTATGATATGCGGTGTCAGTGTGCTTTCCGGTTTCTCCACGGCTTCCGAGGAAAAAGGTTTGTCGGCATCTGGGAGCGGTAGGGAAGTCACGACGCGCGACCATGGCGCGTCCTCAGGCTGGACCTTCAGTGAAGGAACCGGCGAATACAGAGGATTCGTGCTCGACAACGTATTGCGCTCGTCCACGCAAGGCAATATCCATTTCAACCTGTACGTGCCCGATTCGTACGACGGAACGAAGCCCTATGCGCTGTTCGTCACGCTTCCCGGCTATCAAGGACTGCATTTTCAAGGAGTGGGAATCAACTTGCGAACAGAGGAATTCGGATTCGTGGCGCAAGACTACAACAGGAACATGATCATTGCGGCGCCGCAGCTTGACGATTGGGGTGACACGAGCGCCAAGCAGACCATCGAATTGACCGAATATCTGCTTGACGTATACAACATCGACCGAAACAAGGTGTACGGCGAGGGGTATTCCGGTGGTGGTGAGACGATGTCCCGCGTGATGGGCATGCGTCCCGAGCTGTTCTCGGCCTATCTGCAATGCGCTTCGCAATTCGACGGCGATATCGAGGTGCTTGCCAAGGCTCGCACGCCGGTTCGGCTGGTGGTCGGAGCACACGACGAATATTACAGGGCTCAACCATCGCGAGAAACGTATGATCGATTGCATGCCCTGTACCGTGACCAAGGGCTGACTGACATCCAGATTGATCGAATCCTTGTGCTCGATGTCAGACCCGACTCATACTTCAGCTCGCAAGACATTAGTAATCAGCATGGTCGGGGCGGTCATCTTTTTGCCAACGATTCGGATATCATGGGCTGGCTCTTCAATCGCTAATCATTTGGAAAATCAAGATTTAAGATTGAAATCGTCGGCCACGATGCGAGGTCTATGATATTTGCTGCGGCGTTCCGCCGCTGTCGGCGGATGCTGGATGCGGTTCGGGAATCTGTCTGATTCGTGAGTCGTTGAACCAATCACAAAAAGGAGAATATTATGACAATCAGCAATCCCAGCCCGTTTCCACTTGGAGAACCCAACGACGTGTTCGCGCAATACTTCGACGGGCAGAGCTACCTAGCATCGGTGCTCGGCTCGTCGGAGATCTCGATTCACAATGTGACCTTCGAACCAGGATGCCGTAATCACTGGCATATCCATCATCACGGATCGCAAATTCTCATTGCCGTTGGAGGCCGTGGTTACTATCAACTTGAAAATGAAGTGCCAAAGGAGCTGAAGGCCGGGCAGGCTGTACGCATTCCACCGGATACCAAACACTGGCATGGCGCGGCTCCGAGCGAATCATTCAGCCATCTGGCGTTCATGATGCCTGACGGCAGTGGCAAGCCAATCGACAACGAGTGGCTTGAGCCGGTGGATCCGGACGTATACGAATCTCTGCGCTGATTCCAGGGGCGCTTATATCCTGTGCAGTTCAGGCATCTCGTCTTTCAGACGCTTCGTCCGGACAATAGTTTTGTGGAATGAAATGACGGGCGGATGAACGTTCGTTGCATCGTTACAGACCAATAGCGTCGGCGTTAGTTTGGCCTTGGTTTTTGAATGCATGACGGACTCATCGTAAAACAATCGTTGTCAGCAGAAGCCTCTATGCTCCTGCCATGCGTTTGATCGAGGTGTGGTCGGGAGAACCGGAACGGACTTATGCGCTGTTCAATAAGTTCCCCGCGGATGAAAACGGATTCGAGAATCCGGCGTCCGGCATGGACAAGGCCGCTTTCGGGGAATATGTGCACGATCTTGAAAACGAGGCCGCAGGCATCGGACTCAAGCCCGGTTGGGTGCCGGCCACCAAATACATCCTTGTGAACGATCAAGGCGAATATGTCGGCATCTTCAACCTGCGTCATGAGCTCAACGATGCATTGATGGAAGGCGCGGGCCATATCGGATACGGAATCGCTCCCGAATGGCGTGGACGCGGATATGCTACCGAGGGATTAAGGCTATTGCTTATCAAGGCGCGTGACGAGTTCGGCATCACGGAGGCGTACCTGTCCGTGCATAAGAACAATCCCGCCTCGTTGGCGGTGCAGCGTCATATCGGCGCCCGTATCGATCACGAGTCGGACACTGAGTATTTCACGCGCATCGACACTCCGGCCACTGCCTAAGTTACAGGAAAAGATCCTTGCCGCAGTACATCTTGCCGAGGCATTGCACGCTGAGCTTCAGATGATCACGCCATCGCAGTGGTCGATCTCATGTTGGATGATCTGCGCGGTGAAGCCAGTGAACGTGGCATGGCGTTCGCGGAACCTGCGGTCCTCATACGTCACCTCGATGCGCTGGTATCGCAATGTATGACGCTCGCCATTGAGGGACAGGCAGCCTTCGGAAGCGTCGTAGGTGCCGTCCTGCGCGGTGATGTGAGGATTGAACATGACGGTGATACGGCCACCCAAATCCTCGTCCACAAACGCGATGATGCGTTTGGGCACGCCGATCATATTGGCCGCCATGCCCACGCAACCATTGCGATGCGCGTCAAGTGTGTCCTTCAAGTCCTGTGCCACGGCTAAATCCGCTTCGGTGTTTTCGGCCTCGACGGACGGTTGGCTCAGAAATGGGATAGACGTCATGATTTCACGCTGCATGTGATGTTTCCTCTCGCTGGTTCCTTTGCTGGTCTGCCAACATTGTATGGCGTTATTGTGCGATGCCGTACGGCGATGGAACGGATGACCGGTTCGCGCCTATCCATTTACGGAATGTCTCGTGGCGATTTTGGAATGTGGGACCGCAATCGACGCAATATGCTTGGAACCATGGATGACATGCATCAATATCGGGAATACATGACGCAGGCGCTGGAACTGGCCCATAGGGGAGCCGGTTGGGTGAATCCGAATCCGTTGGTCGGCACGGTGGTGGTCCGCGACAGCGAGATTCTCGCAGCCGGATACCACGACCGCTACCGCGGACCGCATGCGGAACGCATGGCTTTCGACTACGCCGACGAGCATGGTATCGACATGCATGGAGCCACGGTCATCGACACTCTCGAGCCTTGCTGCCATGTCGGATCGCAGCCGGCATGCACCGATTTAATTCTTTCGCACGGCATAACGCGCGTCGTGGTCGGTTCGATCGATCCGAATCCCATCGTGGCCGGCAAAGGGCTTCGCATTCTTGAGGAAACCGGTGTAGAAGTGGTATATGACGTGATGCGGGCGGAATGCGACGCCATCAATCGCCATTTCTTCCACTACATCACCACAGGAATGCCGTACATTGTGGACGGCAGAAAACATGCGGAGGAATCTGATGCCGAATACGCTGTGCGTCGACGCGGGCTATATGCCACGTATGCTGCGGTGTTGGGCACATGTCCGACTGGTGACCGTGCGGGTGCCCCGGGTGATTCGAACGGTACGGAAGGGTCGGCGGGAAGTGCCGCACGCTTTCCAGACTGGACGGATCGGCTGGATGTTTCGGACGGTGCCTTTGCCTATTTCGACGGGCCGGTTCAAGCTGTGGATGCGAACGAGGCGGTGGCCGGAAGTCACAAGCCGTTGCATCTCGATATCCGTGCGCTCGCCGACACGGAACCCGACGAATGGCTGCGCGAACTCGGCCGCCGCAAAATCGATAGCCTCGTCGTCGAGGATGATGACGCTTTCGAAATGCTGTCTTCGATCTGACGATATATCTCTTATATTTCAATGAGCCGGGTCGCTGACCGCCTCTATCTTGCATTGCAAAGTAGCGTGTGGTATCTTGGTATGCAAGATAGTTGTGCTGGGTGCAATGGTGGCATCGCGGAAGGGGGAAGAGGTGGTGCAAGGGAGAATCCCAACGCAGATGCTGAAAGGCGTCATCGCGGGTTGCGTGCTTGCCGTCATCGCGCAGGGCGAAACCTACGGGTACGAGATTTCGCAACGGCTGAACGGATATGGTTTCGGCGATGTCGCCGAAGGGACGATCTATCCGGTGCTGCTGCGGTTGGAGAAGAACGGCTGCGTCACTGCCACCTATCGCGCCTCGGAGCTGGGGCCGAAGCGCAAGTACTACGCCATCACCAAGCGGGGACTGGATGAACTCGCGGACTTCCGCGATGAATTCGGCATGCTGTCCGCCGCGGTGCGGAACCTGTTCGCCGTCGGAGGCGCAGGCAATGGCGCAAAGAAGTCCGAGCAAAGCAAAGGAGCGTCGTCATGAGCAGGGCATCCCGCCGTCTACGGAAGATCAATAATAAGATGGAATATCGCATCGATCCGGCGGATTTCGACACGATGACCGGCATCGAGTGCTACTTGGAGTCCACGAGCCTGACCGACATGCAGCGGCAGGAGGTGCGTCGCGACATCATCGACATGCTCATCGACGGCCGCCGTCGCGGGCGGACTGCGAAGGATATCATCGGCCGCGACTACCGCGCGTTCTGCGACGACATCGTGTCGGCCATCGCGCCAGCATCCTTCTGGCTGCGGACGCTGGGTTGGATGAATTCGACGTTCGGATTCGTGGCGATGATGGGTTGGCTGCTGTTGATAATCGGCGTCATCGATGGATGGAGGAGCGGCATGCTGCCATACGTCCCGGTTCGTGTCGGGATGCTTATCGCCTTTGCAATATACGCCGTGGCGGCGGTGGGCTTGGTCGGGTACATCTCGCGCCATAGCTTCGACATGGTGAAAACCCATCGCAAATTCAGCAGTCGCGATGCGGTGTTCTTGGTGGTGTATGTCCTGGCTCTGGTCTCGGGAACTGCTATGTCGACTTTCGTTGCCGTGTCGTTCCGAATGTCGACGTTCACGCTTGCGGCGATCGTCATCGCCGTCACCGCGCTTGCGGCATTTCTGGATTATCGCGTCGAATAACGTGCGTTGATGCTAAGGCTGGGCCCCGATGACTTGGAGTCGGCGGTCATACCCGGGGTCATTGAATCTCATGGTGCCAACATGGTTCGTCTGCATCCGTTTCTGCGAACTAGTCATGTTTCTGCCGGATAAGGGACATGGTCCTACGCAAAAGCACCTTGTGGCAGTTTGGTCATGCGGCGAGTTTGCGTCGCAATATCTTCGGATAATTCTGTTTGAACGTGCGCCGGTCGCCGCATCTTGTGGTCGGTTTTGGCGCTTTCCCCGGCTTTGAATTTCAGTGCGGTCAGTTCGATGGTGCACATGAGGTCGGCGGTCTGCTCGAGATGATAATCCTTGGGGTCGGCCTTGCGATAGACGACTGCCTCCTTGGCGAGCGTGTAGCTGACGGAGGCCTACAATGCGTTGGTGACGACCTGCTGTCCGTTGTCATAGTGGATCTTGATGGTGTCGTACGACTGAAACCGGTTGAGATGCGTCAGCAGGTAGTCAGCCAGGATAACGCCCGTCTTCTTGCGTAGATTCGGTTGTGGGTTCCGATGAAAAGGACATGGCCCGGCTTTGGTGCGATTTTCAGTCGCTTGCACATGAAAACCGCGAATCCGCCATGGCCAAGGCAGGGACGGTCGCGGGCGAAATGGAGGAACGCAAGCTCAGGGCGGCCGCGAACCACCTGCGCGAGGGCGTCGGCGAGACCGCCGCCTGCCTCCTGCCGGGGTTCCCCGCGAACCATGGGATCAAGCTGCGTACGGACAACATGATCGAGCGATTGAACAAGGAGATCCGCCGGCGCACCCGGGTCGTGGGCGGCTTCCCCGACTCCAACAGCTGGCCAACAGCCAATCTGCGCAAAGAAGCGGGCACTATCATTTAACAAATGTGAAATACAAGTAACAATTGAAGGAATACCATTGCGGGGAATAATAACCAGCTAGGTGAAGAAAGGAGTTGTTATGGTAGATGTCAAGTTACATGGTATTGCCGAAGGCCGTCTGGGAACTGGTTCAATGTGCTACGATTTGGCAAATGGTAACACAGTCGCAGATGTTGTAAAGCATGTAGCTCTACAAGATGAAGGCCTGACAAGGACCCTAATTGATGAATCTAGACAAAAGCCTCGTCGACTTTGTCGAATCATGATTAATTGTCCTTCTTGTGGAGCAGGTAAATGAATTCTATTGAACAACGGCTGCAACGTGCTGCTTTATTGGCTTCTGGTATTGATGCGTTTGGTACGGGCTCGTTTGTCAGCGCTGCGGCGGTAATTTTTTCTTCATATAATCATGTTTCTGCAGGCATTATTGGTCTTGGACTGACCTTTTCAGCTGTTTCTGGCATGATTGCTTCGATGCCTGCTGCGTATCTCGCCGACCGTATCGGAGGGTTGCGCGTTTTCACTTACTCGTATTTGCTACGAGCGGTAGGAATGCTTGGATGGCTTATTATCTCTGGTGATGCTGCATTTCTTGTCTATATGACGCTGTTCGGTATTATCGACCGCTCAGCAGCATCGCTTACACGAGGACTGATTATCGCACCGCTGAGCCGAGAGCAAGCCACAATACTCTTGGGTCGCATGGCATTACCGACGAATGTCGGTTACGCGCTTGGCGCGGCACTAAGCACAATGATGCTGCTTATCCAGTACGGGAATGTGATCATAGTGGCAGCAAATTCACTCTCGTTCGTTGTCGTAGTTGTGCTATATCGCAAGGCGCTCAAAGGTTGCAATGTAACCGCTGCAAAGGTGAAACGTTCACCGCTAACTTCGTGGACGGTTTTTCGCACTGCACTAACTTCAAGGTCTCGTTCTCGGCTGATTATCGAAAATTTCCTGTTCTCGTTTCATCGTACACTGCTCAATGTGTATCTACCATTACTGATTATTCATTACGCGCCTACCGACACATGGCAGGCGCCAGCCATATTCGTTGCCAATACGGTAGTTAATGCACTAGCCCAAGGTCCTGTCAACCATTGGGCCACGAAAGCACATAATTATGCGCTGGCTTGGCGCTGCAGTGGACTACTGCAGGCAATTGCATTTATTGCTGTAGCCTGCATACCTTTCCTGTCACATGATTTTCCCTTCATAGCACTGGTTATGTTGCTTGCCATGCTGCAGATTATCGCTGAACTGCTCAGCACCGCAGGTATTACCATGTATATGGCATTGCTGAGCAGAAAAGATTATCTGACTACTGACTTAAGCGCTATTAATCTTGGTGGACAATTCCAGAATATTGTAGGGCCATCACTCTTTGCTAGCACGATTACTGCCGCTAATTGTGTGCTTCCTGCTGCTATGGGTATTGCCATTACGCTCGCTGCTGCGCTACCTAGAAAATCCGAATAAAAGCATAACAATCGTGGATACCTCATTGGTAGAAAATCATAATTCGCACGATTCGCCTCTTCCAATCTGTGATTATGTAAGACTGTTTTCTTCTCCTTTGGACAAAGGACTCTACGTAGGATGCGGAAACGGAAGGAATGCGTTTCCACTCCTCTCAGAGGGATGGAACTTATATGCATGCGACGTATCTAATTTCAATATACAAAGAGCCCAAAAGTATTTGCCACAATATGCTGATCGATTTGAGGCTCTTAGCTATGACCAAGCTTTCTCTTATATACCAGAATTTGATTATGTGATATGTAGTAGAGACCTAGTATATGGTAGTTTTGAAGAGAGCCTTCAGTGATTTAAAATACTTAGACGGCGGCTTAGGCCTAGCGGAATTTTTTTGTTCCGCTACCTGCTATTGGAACAGATTTATGGCCTAAATGGGTTAACTATGCGATAACCGAAATGGGGAGTTTGATAGTTGGATACAACTTACATTCCCCGTCAAAAGTATATTTATCGTTTACTGATGTATGTGATTTACTAGAACGTGCAGGATTTAAAATTTGCAACGGTCCTACGCTATACGATCTTCCAAGAGGTGAATATCCAGGAGGAATTGTGAGAAATTGGCTTGGTGTAGCAATTAACAATAATTAGCTAACAGTTGTCCGCTGTCGATCGTGTAACGACGATTCATGACTGAAGAACGACTCTCATCGTCAATGCTCCAGATAATAAGCTATCAACCACTGACGATAGTAAAACTCGGAACAATTATAACATATTACAGGCTATCATGATAACCCTCTTCAATTTTGGTGGCACCGTTTACACTTAATTGTATCCAATTTAATTATGGACTGTTCTGGTAACAGAAAGCTACTAAGCCGAAAAGTAAAAATCAGATAATCAAATGGCTTAAAAATCCTCACACTGATTCGGTAGAATACAAGATATGGGGTAACGGCGTGGCGTTTCCCTGCGTGTGTTTCGTTCTCAAAAATATCGCTTATTTTCAGGCGAAAGAACGCGTGTAAGACTTGCTAAAAACCTTCTTTAGAGTGATTTATATATGTACCCGAAAAAATCTGAGATAACGCCCGTCTTCTTGCGCAGATTCGGTTGTGGGTTCCGATGAAAAGGACATGGCCCGGCTTTGGTGCGATTTTCAGTCGCTTACACATGAAAACCGCGATTGGAAAGAAGGCCGGAAGCCATGTCCGATAAAATCATACGGTTCGACGACGCCATGTTCGGGTCGGTGGTGATCGAGCGCTGCCGGAGGCGCGAATCCAGCGTCGAGGAGGCGCTGATGGAGATGTGCCTCGCGGGCGTGAGCACACGCGGGGTGGACGACATCAGCCGGCTGCTGTGGGGCGAGCGGATGCCATCCCGGACATTGAGCGACAAACTCAAGAAGATCTACAAGGAGATCGACGGGTGGCGGAAACGCCCGTTGGAATCCGAGTACCCGTACGTGTTCGTGGACGGCGTGTGGCGCAAGCGATCCTGGGGCGGGCACGTGGAGAACGCGGGCGTCCTCGTCGCCATCGGCGTCAGCAGCCGCCAGATCTCGTTTCAGCTGGGCTTCGAAACGGCTCTTGTCCCCATCGAACTCGCTTCTGCGGTGCGCGAACGTCACATACGTGAATGGCGGGTTCCTCGCCAACGTGAAAAATGCGATGAAGAGACGTTTGTGGTCGGTCATGGACGGGATCTCGTAATCGTCGTGGCCGTTGAACAGCGGGCCGGCATGGAAAGGGATGTCGGGCAGGGAGACATCCGCGAGGTGTTGTTCGTAGCGTTCGATGTGGGGATTGACCGGCTTGGGCTGGTCGTGGAACATCAGGGTGATGAGGTGGTACTTGGACAGTTTGCCCCATCTGCCAGATTCGTCGACCATGGCGTCCAGCTCGTTCATTGCTGACTCCCGGAGAAAAAGAAGTGCCTGGCTCTGCGATACGGGACTCCAGAGCCCGCCGCACTGTCTTGAACCGCCGTCCGCCGACGTGGCGTTGACGCTCCGAACCGATCATGATTCACCAGTGGATCACCTTGACGTTGATGTAGTTACTGAGTAACATCAGCATTGCATTACTCAGTAACCATATCGAGAAGAGGTGCTCATGGCCGCCGCAATCAACCGCGCAATGCCGAGCCTTACCTGCCTTGACACCGGGGAACAGGCGATATTGACGATCGTCGACGCGACACGTACGCATGGCGACGGCGCGCGCAGGGTCGTCGCTCTCAGCCATGCGAATCTAATACTTCGCTCCGGGGAGTTCGTGGCCGTAATGGGACCGTCCGGTTCGGGCAAGTCCACGTTGCTCAACCTTGCCGGGGGATTGGACACGCCGTCTTCAGGCAAAGTGCTGGTCGAGGGCCGCGATCTCGCTTCGCTGAACGTTGCCCGGCGTGCCGCGATTCGACGGCGGTCGATTGGCTACGTGTTTCAGGATTTCAATCTGCTGCCGTCGTTGAACGCCATCGAGAACGTCTCGTTCCCGTTGGAACTGGACGGCTGGCCGATCCGCAAGGCGCGTAAGGCCGCATTGGAGGCCTTGCGAGAGACGGGCGTCGCTGAACTGGCGCTCCGTCGGCCTGAGGACATGTCGGGAGGTCAGGCGCAGCGTGTGGCCATCGCCCGAGCTTTGGTGGGCCGACGCCGCCTGCTGCTGGCCGACGAGCCGACCGGCGCATTGGATTCCGCTGCCGGCACGAAGGTCATGGAGGTGCTGCGCAGCCGTGCCGACGCGGGCTGTGCCGTGCTGATGGTCACGCATGAACCTCGCTTTGCCGCTTGGGCCGATCGTACGGTGTTCATTCGCGACGGTCGCATCACCGACGAGACAGGAGCGACCGACTTTGACGAACTGTTCACCTGCGATGGTGAAGATGATGACGATGCCGGCGATGCGCGCAACAGCTCGCAACAGAACTTTCGCAACAATCCCGGGGAACAGTGATATCGATGCTCTTCAATTTTCCGCGTCGCCGCGTCGCCGCGCGTCTTGCCTGGCGCGATATGACGCGACACAAAGCGCGCAGCATATTCGCCACATTGTTGGTCGCATTGCCTATCGCCGCGCTGGTGGCGGGGCTGGCACTGCTGACAGGCACGCCGAATTCCCGTCAGCGTGCCCTTGCCGCCATTCCTCGGAATGCGCAGGCGGTGCTCACCGCCACCGCGGTGCTCAACACAGGCCAGCCGTTCATGCAGGCGCCCGAGGGGGCTTCGCTGTGGGTGGATAGTCCCTCTCAACAACCCGCGAGCGCGGCGAACATCGCCGCAATCACGCCCGACCAGGACGCCCTGCTGCGGTATTGGGATTCGGAAACGCTAATCGCCACCGCCGGCGGCGACTTGCAGCCGGGCGATCAGATTCAGGTTGATGCCGCCGGCACCGATACCACTGACTCCGCCGGCTCCTCCGGCGCCGACCTCGACGGCGCGGTACGAGCCAAGCTGCGCGAGACCGAACATGATGCGCTGCCACTGTTAATGCCTCCCGTTGCGCAGGGTGCCGCGCCGCAGGATGCCACGCAGGCGGTTATCAGCGCATCGCTCGCTGAGCAGCTGCACCTGAATGTCGGAGATACATTGACGCTCACCGCGCCTCCATTTCAAGGTGCGTACAGCACGAACGGACGCATTGGCGCGGTGCTGCAGAACTCGCGGCGCGCGTGGCGCATCAGCGGCATCGCCGATGTCACCTCGACGCTTGACGTATGGACGTATTCCGGCTGGCTCAAAGGCATGGTCGAGGCGGATGGTGGTAATGGGGTGGATGCGCATTATCTGCTGGTCGGCAGCGAGCCATTGACGTGGACGCAGGTCAAGCGGCTCAACATGCTGCAGGTGGTCGCCGTTTCGCGCCATGTGCTGACGGATGGTTATCCGAGTGCGGAAGAGCGATATCCGCGTCAAATCGACGTGCAGCAGCAGTTGATGCGAATGGTATCCGTCACTGTAACGGCTTTTCTTGGGATTGCCCTGACGCTATTCCTGATCACCCCCGCGTTCGCCGTGTCGGCCGATCAGTCTCGTCGCTTATTGGGATTGACCGCCGCATGCGGTGCCGACGGCGTGGATCTTCGACGCACGATGAGCTTCCAAGGCTTGTTTATTGGCATATCAGGCGGCATGATCGGTATCATCGCAGGCATCGGATTGTCATATGCCGCCGCACCGGCTCTGAAAGGCGCCTATGTGCATGAGGTCGCCGGTATGATTCCGTGGACGATGCTGCCCTTGGCCGCGTTAGCGGCAGTGATGATCGGATTGGCTGCCACATGGATGCCGGCGCATCGCGTCAGCCGCATGAATGTGGTGGACGCGTTGAAAGATCGCTCGGACAACGGCGAGCGCAACCGCCGTGAATCTCGGTTGTATCGCGTGGTGACGGCGATTTCCACCGCGGCATTGCTTGGCGCGGCCGTGGCCTGTGCCATGGGCGGCCTTGCCATGCCCATGCCGGAATTCGGTGATGCCGACTACGGTAGTCTGCCGGCCGAGGCAATCGGCGCGCAATTGCTGCTGATCGGAGCCATCGTGTTCTCGTTCGCCGGCCTGATCCAGTTGATTCGTCTGATCGCGCAATTATGCGAACGCCACGGCACCTTACTGCCTCTGGCGGTACGGATGGGATTGCGTGATGCCGGCGAGCATCACCGTCGATTCGTCCCCGCCGCGGCCGCTATCGCCGTGAGCGTGGCGGTCGCCTCATACGCGCTTACCATGACCGGCTCACTGATTGCCAATGATCGGTCGAATGCCATGGAAGTGGTGCATGGCCATTCGCATGCGGTGGTGTCCCCTGAGGTTCCGATTGACAATGCCGTGGATCGTGCGGTGGTGCGATCGGCGCTGAATGCCATCAGTGATGATCTGCCCGTCACCGCGCACCAGCCTGTGTATGCGCTGGCGGAAGTGCCGCCGGAGACCGTCGACAAGTTGAATGTCACTGAGGCGAATGAGCTTATGCGCCGATTCCCGAATGCCGCTGCCAGACTGGCGACTCCATTGGATTGCATTACGAGCTCCGACCCTGATCGCGGGCAAGACGTGGCTTCGGCGCATAATCCGAACGCCCAGCCATACTGCGTGGGAGCATCGCGTTCCTATCGCCCGTTGTATCGAGGCTTTACTATGATTAACGCGGATTTCTCCGTGCTGATCATGTCCGGCGATGCGATGCGATTGTCGGGATTTGCCAATGCCGACAAGGCGGCGGACATGCTCGACCGGGGCGGCGTGGTGGTCGGCAACGCGGCGACGCTGCGCAAGGACGGCACAGTGGATTTGGAAATCTCCCATAGTGCGCACAATCCCGACGGTTCCTCGGCCCCCGATGTGGTCACTGGGTCGGCGAGCAGGCCGGGAGTTTGGGTGGATGGGTTCTTCCCTCTGGCGATGAGCAAGGAAACCGCCCAAAGCCTGGGACTGACCGCATTCAGGTATGTGGGCGATATGGTGCAATTCACCGACGCCCCCGGCTGGAGCACTCTGGACAAACTGCGATCGATCATTGACGACAGGCTGCCGCTGGTGAATGGCACCAGTCAGTCCTACCGCTACAGCTGGGGTACCGGCGATCCTTCAAGCATGCTTGCGGAGCTGCTGCCGTTCGCATTGCTGATGCTGCTCGCGATAGCCGCCACGGTGATCTCGCTGCTGCTGGCGCGCATCCAAATCATCCGTGATCTGGCCACGATGCATGCCGTGGGCGCATCCCCCGGTTTCCTGCGGCGGTTCACGCTGGCGCAGGCCGCCCTTTTGTTGGCGGCCGGAACACCGACTGGCATGGTTACGGGACTCGCCTTGGGGATATTTCATGTGGCTTGGTACAGACACATCGGCTATGACGGCGCATGGCTTGACACAGTGCCCTGCTGGGACCTGCAGGCCGCGTTGTTGATCGGCGTTATTGCAATGGGCCTGGGTATGGCATGGCTGGCCGCACGTCCGTCGCGCAAGCTGGTCAGACGAACTTTGGATTGATCGGCCGTACGATACCGGATGATATACGAAGGACGGAGGAACATCATGGCGATACGGGAAGCACTGATGGCGCTGTTGGAACAAGGACCGGCAAGCGCCTACCAATTGAAGCGGCGGTTCGAACGCACCACATCAAGCATATGGCCGTTGAACATGGGGCAGGTGTCCACCACGTTGCAGCGACTGCATCGTGATGGTTTGATCGAACAAGTCGACGGCTCGGAACATGACGTTCCCGACGATTCCGATTCCCGCTCCGATTCACCGGTGGCATGGCTGCTCACCGCCGCCGGCCATGCTGAGGTATCGCAATGGTGGCGCACTCCGGTATTGCCCGAGCAGCGCGGCCGCGACGAGCTGGTGATGAAGCTGGCGTTCGCGGTAGTCACGCCAGGCGTGGATGTGTCGACGCTGGTGCAACGGCAGCGAGTGTCCATGCAACAGCTCCTACATGATGTGACTCGCGCACGCCGTCAGACGGACGGTGATGATCTGGCCGCCCGACTGGTGCTTGACCATCGCATCTTCATCACCGAAGCCGAACTGCGTTGGTTGGAGACCCTCGACGAAGCGCAGTTGCGCATCGCGCGCACGCATCGTGCATCCGCGTCGATGTCAGCCGCCACTTCCGTCGAGGAAGATTTCGCCAATGCGAGAACGTAGTTTTGCTTTGCCGGCTGATTCCGTCCCTGGCTCCGCCATGATTCCGTTGCCGTTGCCGTTGCCGTCGGATGGGTTGCGCCCGTCGGATGGGTTGCGTGTGATCGGTTTCTGTTTTCGGATGTTGGCGCGATGCGGCGGATGCACGCCGTCTTTTTTGTAGGGGGCTGGATTGCGGCCTGGCGCGATCCGGCATGACGCGGCCGTCCCCGATGGTGCCGTTGCGGCGATCCGCCGAGGTTACGCCCATGGCTGAACGCCCGGAATGTTCCTTGATATCCAGTGAGACGGTCCGCGCCACGGATGTACTGTGAACGGCGGATAAGCGCATCAGGCGCCTCGATCATGGCAATGAGAGGAAACCCCGTTATGGACTGTTCATCACGATCCCAACGTCAGACTCAAGTCGATGCGTCCCCGACATCTTCGACAACTATGACATCTTCAACGAATCCGACGGCCTCGTCGCCGCTGCCCACCCAGGCGCCGCCGTGGGGCGCGCTGTGGGTGATGGCCCTGGGATTGGCCATGATCGTGCTCGACAGCTCGATCGTCAACGTCTCCATCCCCACCATCATCGACGACATCGGCATTAACCTGACCGACGCCCAGTGGGTCACCTCGCTCTACAACATCGTGCTTGCCGCGTTGTTGCTGCCTTTCGGCAAGTTGGGCGACGCCAGAGGGCGCAAACTGGTGTTTCAAGTCGGTACCGTGATCTTCGTGGCGAGTTCGACGCTCGCCGCCGCCTCGCAGGGTGCGGGGATGCTACTTGCCGCCCGTGTGCTGCAGGGCATCGGAGGCGCGATGATCATGCCGAACACCCTGTCCACGGTGTCCGCCCTGTTCCGTGGCAAGTACCGCGCCGCGGCGTTCGGTGTCTGGGGCGCGGTGATGAGTTCGGCCGCCGCGCTTGGTCCGCTGCTCGGTGGCGTGTTCACCGAGACCTTGGGATGGCGTTGGATCTTCCTGGTGAACCTGCCGCTGGGCATCGCGGTCTTTGTGTCGGCCATCTTCCTGGTGCCGAAGACCGGTGGGAACGCCTCGGTCGCCGGTGCCGCGGATGCCGCGCAGGATGCCCGATCCCGTCGCGTCGGTGTGGATATCCCGGGCGTGGTGTTGTCTGCCCTGACCTCGGCCCTGTTGGTGTTCGGTCTTATCGAAGGCGAGACCTACGGTTGGTGGAAGCAGACCTCCACGCAGTTGAAACTGGGTGGGTTGAGCTGGAATCGTGACTGGTTGTCGCCGGTGCCGATCTGCCTGATCGCCGGTGCGCTTCTGATGGCCGTCTTCATCGTCTTCGAGTCGGCGCGGGGCAAAGCCGGTCGGCCGGTCATGCTGGACATGACCCTGTTCCGCATCAAGACGTTCTCGTGGGGTAATCTGGCGGCCGCGGCCATCGCCGCCGGCGAGTTCGCGCTGGTGTTCATGCTGCCGTTGTATCTCATCAACGCCCGCGGGCTCAACACGCTGCAGGCCGGTGCGATGCTGGCTGTGATGGGCTTGGGGTCCATCGTCGCAGGTGCGCAGGCCCATGTCATGGCCGCCAGGCTCACCCCGGCCGGCGTGATTCAACTCGGTCTTGTGATCGAGATCATCGCCGTCGCCCTGGTCGCGGTCCTTATGCCTGTGGGGTTCTCTGTGTGGTGGCAGCTTGTTCCCATGGCCGCGTACGGTCTGGGTCTGGGCTTCGCCTCCGCGCAGCTGACCAGTGTGGTGCTCTCCGAAGTGCCGATCATGCAGTCCGGCGAAGGGTCGGCCACCCAGTCCACGGTTCGACAGCTCGGCACCGCCGTCGGTTCGGCCATCTCCGGCGCGTCGTTGGCCATGGCCGTCAACGGAACATTGCCGGCGCGGCTCGAATCCCTCGGGCTGCCCGCCAAGGTCGGCGACGGTCTGGCCCAAGCGGTCAGTGGTTCGGCGGGTGGAGTGATCGGCGTGTTCCGCAGCGGTGATGGACCGGCGGCCCGATTCGGCGACGAGGCGCCGAAGATTGCCGATGCGATGACTTCAGGGTTCGTCGAAGGCGGTCAGTGGACGCTTCTGGTCGCCGGCATCATGCTGTTCATCGGTTTGCTGGCCTCGGTGGCCGTGCGTCGTGCCGCGTCGTCGCACAACGTGCGTTGACGCATGACGGCTACGGTCTTATGGGGAGTGCGGCCGTGCGCGGTCGAACGGTGTGGTCCGCATACCGTCCACCGCGCCTGCGGTCGGTTTGCCATCCAGACGGCGTGTCGTGATCCGATGATGCTGTAGAGTATCCTTTTGTGCCTCATCGAGGCACGCACGGCCCCGTAGCTCAGTTGGTTAGAGCGCCGCCCTGTCACGGCGGAGGTCACCGGTTCAAGTCCGGCCGGGGTCGCCACCAAACTCCCGATGCATGTCGGGAGTTTTTTTGTTTCCTGCCGTTCTTCGATGCCATCCGCAAGGGCGGCGAAAGTGAACGCATCCGATCCGACACGCCGTCCGCACCGATACCGGCATTGAAGGGGACGCCCGTTTGCATCGGGTGAAATGCATGAGGAAGCGCATCGGCGGAATGTTCGCGACGCATGGCGAATCACGGAAAATCCGCGGTGGGAGGTCATGGCGGCTCACTACTATTTTCGCTATCTCGTACGTTACGAAAGTCTTCAAGGAGTAAGCCATGACCACGCTCGCCATTGATATCGGCGGAACCAAGATCGCCGCTGCCGTCTGCGATGCAAACGACAGCATCATCCAGCGTTGGCGCGTCCCCACGCCGATGGACGCCGACGCCATCAACAAGCACATCGCCGAAATCTATCGCGAAGCCGTCGCCGCCGGCCACGCCGATATCGAGGCCATCGGCATCTCCGCGGCCGGTAATGTGAGCGCGGATCGCAAGACGCTCACCTTCTCCGCCAACATTCCGGCCTGGATCAATTACAATCTGTCCGAGCATGTCGGCGCGTTGATCGACCATGCCGTTCCGGTCGTCGTCGAGAACGATGCCAACTGCGCCGGCTGGGGTGAATTCGTGCACGGTGCCGGCCAAGGCAGCTCCAACATGGTCGCGCTGACCGTGGGCACCGGCCTCGGTGGCGCCATCGTGATCAATGGCCAGCTCTACCGAGGCTCCTTCGGCATGGCCGCAGAGCTCGGCCACCTGCCGATGGTCCCGGACGGAGACCATTGCGGCTGCGGCCTGCGCGGCTGCGCCGAGCGCTATACTTCGGGAACCTCGCTGGAGAACTTCGCCAAGTCCGCCGTGCGTCGTCGTCCTCAGGACGCCAAACGTCTTCTGGAGCTGTGCGGTGGCGACATCACCAAGCTGGAGGGACCGATGGTGTCCCAAGCGGCTCAGGAGGGTGACGTGCTTGGCCTGTATGCGTTCGGCAAGATCGGCGAATGGCTTGGCCGCACCATGGCCGCCGTCTCCGCCGTGCTTGATCCGGATTTGTTCGTCATCGGCGGTGGTGTGGTAGCCGTTGGAGACATTCTGCTGGAGCCGGCCCGCTACAACTACCAGCGTTTCCTGGAAGGCAGCGCCTACCGTGGCCACGCCAAGATCGTCGCCGCAGTCGCGGGCCAGGACGCCGGCCTCATCGGTGCCGCCAATCTGGCTCTTCGCTGACGCAGATGGCGGTGCGTAGATAACGCGCGCGACGCAGATAGCAACGCGTAAATAATCGTAAATAATCGCAAACAGTACAGTGCGGTGATCCTCGTTATGGGAATCACCGCACTGTTGTTTTTCTCCCGGAAATGGCGAAACCCAATGTGAGCGAATGGGCAAGATACCGGCACCGCGCGCGTGGGCGACGTCAGCATTCCTTGGCGTCGCTACGCTGACTCGCGGTCAACTTCCCGATGCTGCTCGCCGCCCGACTGGTCATGTCGCTCGGCGCCGGCATCTCCCTGCCGCTTATCACCAACATCATTCTGGAGAAGGCACCACTTGAACAGCGCGGCGCGATGCTCGGCATCGTCAGCCTGGTCACCTGCGCCGCACCGGCCATCGGCCCGGTGATCGGCGGCATGCTGAAGAACCACTTCCCGCCCAAGTTCATCCTTATCGGCTTCGCCGGCACCGTGATTATGGATGTGGTGTTCGTTGCGCTGTCCGGCAATGTGGGGGGCATCGCCGCGAATGATGGGGCGGATGCGGACGGTTCGTATACGGCCGCGTTCCCACGCAGCATGATGGTGTTCACCGGCATGGCCGTGGTTGGCGTGATTCTTGCCGCGCTCATGTTCCGATTCTCCACTCGCCGACCGCCAGAATTGAGAGAAGTCAAATAGTACGCCCGCGGCGGATTGGTTGGCTTTATGATGGAACCGACATTCCATCACGGGAGAAGCAGGGAAACTATCATGCTTGAACCACCAGTCACTCCGATCCGCAAGGCCAACGACGGCCTCGAACTGCCCGCCACCGGCTTCGGTACGTACAAGGTCAACGGCCTAGCCGGCGTGGACGCCATCAAGTTCACCATCCATCAGGGTTACCGCCTCATCGACTCTGCGTTCAACTATGAGAACGAGGGTGTGGTGGGTCGCGCCATCCGCGAATCCGGCGTGCCGCGTGAAGACATCATCGTCACGTCCAAGCTGCCCGGCCGCCACCATGCTCACGATGAGGCGCTGCTCACCATTGAGGAGAGCGTGTGCCGTATGGGTCTCGACTACATCGATCTCTATCTGATTCACTGGCCGAACCCAAGCCAAGGCCAGTTCGTCGAGGCATGGGAAGCGCTGGTCGAAGCTCGCGAATGCGGCTTGGTCAAGCACATTGGCGTCAGCAACTTCCTGCCCGGCCACATCGACCTGCTCATTCGCGATACGGGTGTGACGCCGGCCGTCAACCAGGTCGAGCTGCACCCGTACTTCCAGCAGCGCGAACAGCTGGCCTACGACAACGCACACGGCATCATCACCGAGGCATGGAGCCCGCTGGGCCGCGCCAACCAGATGCTGCGCGACCCAGACCTGAAGCGTATCGCCGCCAAGCACGGTATTTCCGTGGTCCAGGCCATTTTGCGCTGGCACCTCCAGTACGGCGACGTGGCCATCCCGAAGTCCTTGAACCCGGAGCGCCAGCGTCAGAACCTCGACCTGACCGCTTTTGAACTCGATGATCAGGACATGGCCGATATCGCCGCGATGGACAACCCCGAAGGCCACACCTTCGGACAGAACCCCCACTGGCACGAAGAAGCGTGATTCCAACATGCAACGTCCTATTATGACTTCGCGGTCGTTTTTGCGCACGCCGTCCGAAGTGGCCGGACCCGGCGACGAGCAGGTGATCGAAGACCTCGTAGACACGCTGGAGGCCAACCGTTCACGGTGCGTGGGCATGGCCGCCAACATGATTGGCGTAGGCAAACGCATCATCGTCTTCGTGGATGAAGACCTTGGCGGGCGTATCACGGTGATGCTCAACCCCGTGATCACCGCTTCGGACGGTGCCTTCGACACCCAGGAAGGCTGTTTGTCGCTGACCGGCGAACGCCGCACACTGCGCTACCGCCGTATCGAGGTCAACTACGAGGACCGTCGGTTCCGCGCCCGCCACGCCACCTTCGCCGGTTGGACTGCGCAGATTATCCAGCATGAAGTCGATCACTGCAACGGCATCATTATCTGATTCATATCGGTGCTCGTTGCAGCCCAACCCCCGAGGCTGGTCATCGCGATTACGATGCAATTACATCGCAACCGCTATGACCAGCCTTTTTTATGTGCACTGGTGGGGGTGTTCTCAGCGGTGTTGGGGTGCCATGTGCTGGCAGGTTGGCTTCGCTGAGGGGTGTGGGTGGTGTCATGTTGCCAGCGGTTGGCTGGTTGGGTTCGCTGGAGGTTCTAAGCGTCGGTGATGTGCCAAAGAGTGGCGGGCTGGCTTCGCTAAGGAGCGCTACCGTCGGTGGAGAACCAGTGCGTGACCTGCTGCCGACGCTAAGCGTTCATTAAGCGTCGTTAGCGGCCAAAACTTGGACGTGTAACGATGCTGGGCGGTTTTAGCGTTGTTGCTGTGCCAAGTTGTGGGCCTCTGCCGACGCTGCCAGTGCAGTAGCGTCGGCGTTGGGACAGGTGTTGGGCCTTTACCGACTCTATAAGCGGGGGAAAATCGTTCTCCGGTGCCTAAGTGGGTCTATTACCATGCTGAATGCATCTGCTGAGTGTAGCTAAGCGTTCGAAGGCGATTTCGGGACCTTTCTCAGTAGCAGATATGCCTAATGCGCGGAGTTATACACTTCACCGTGCACTTATACACGCCAGACGAAGCAGAAATCGACTGCTGACAGTGGACGACACGCCAGAGACGATGTGGATAACCCAGAGACTGTGGATAACAGCTGAGCGATCAGTGGATAACCTGCAAGAAAGTGTGGTTATCCACCGACGGTAGCCACTGTTATGCACATTCCATACCCCTTGGAATCATTGGGTTTTCCACTTATCCACCATCTCGCCATGCGGGCTTGCGGGCCACCGCATGAGCGCCATACAGTGTGCCTCACGGCGGGCAACGTAGCCCGCCGTCCACATCACATGAAGGGGGAAACGCCATGAGCACCGCAACCACTACTACTGCCGACAATGCCGGTTTGCCAGCAATGCTGGACACCAAAGACGTAGCCGAGACGTTCAAACGCTGCAATCTCGCCGTCTATGCCGAAGCGAGACGCATATATTATCGCGAGGTGAATCTGAACCCATGCAAAAAGTATCCGAAGCAGGTGCTGCAAAGGATCGAATGGTGGTTCTGGGATTGGTTTGCCTATGACTGCGCCGTCAGCGGTATTGGACTGACCGGCAATGAATCCGAAGATTTACGTATCGAATTGCAGTACGGTCCGGGCGCAGGTATCTCGCCATTCCTAGCCTTGGCCGAATTCATGTATGACAAGGACGAACGTATCGGCACACGCGAGATACGTGATTTTCGCGAACTTGATGACACCAATTTCGCTTCGATGTTCTGGATTCGCGATGCCAGCGCGGTCAAAGGTCGTCTGACAGTTGAGGACATCATTCATGGTGGTGTCTACGAGGTGGCGGACGCACATGCCGCCTCGCAATACGATGGTGCGCACGGCGGCATGATCGTCAATCGCATCGCACATGTGAGAGGCGTGTGGAGATCCTGTGCCATCCCGATCTATGAGGCACGAAGGCCTGATGACCCGCAAATCGGTGATTCGCTGGCCCGTTCATTCCGGGAAACCGGATATAAACCGGACTTTGCCGGTCTGGTGCGGTTTTTCTACGGGAGGGCCAAAGACACCGGTCTCGACTGGGAAGATGCGGAAGCCGCACGCCAAGCTGGCACTTTGGACGCGCTGATCAAGAAGGCCAGCAATCGGTGAAGGATCCGCCTAACGCTGCTGTCCAGGTCGGCGGCCACGGTCGCGAACGAAGAGGGACGCAACCAAACAGACCGCGCACACAATGGCGACCGTGCTGAACGAAGCCCGCACGCCAATGGCCGATGCCGCCGCTTCCGGCACTCCGGTGCGCATGGCCGCTGCGGTGTGCGTGTTCATGATGGTGACCAGTAGCACAGCCTCAAACGTCATGATCGCGAAACCCAGCAAGGCGAGCGGCCGGCCACCGATACGGTCGTACAGTTTGCCTGCCACCGGGTTCAGGATGCCCATGGCGATGCCGCTAGGCATCATCACCAGACCGGACACCAGTGCATTAACGCCAAGATCATTCTGCAAATATGCCCATCGCGTACAGGAACGGCTGGCGCGTGGTGAAGGTCTCGATGAGAAACGCGGTGATCGGGATCATGATGCCGTTGGTGAGCATGAATCCGGTGGTCAGCCATTGCACGGTGCTGCCGGGCACATCGAATTCATGCATCAACGTGGGCGGTGCGGAGATCATCAGCGTCTAGTTGAGAATGGCCACAAACGAGCCGATCATCAGGGTGATGGCCATGGCAGTGGTGTTGGCAGGGGTGGTGCTGTTGGAGTTGGCGGGGGAGGAGCCGACGGCCTTGACCCAGCGCTGCTTGCCGCGGGCGGTCACGTCGTCCGGTTCGTCGCCCTCGGCCGGAGCTGCACCGAGCTTGTCGATCAGGGTGGCGGACTGCGGGGTGGAACTGATGTCATTCCAGAGCATCGCATCGCGAATCACGTTGCCCTGCTTGTCGAGAATGACCATGCCGTGCTGCTGGCCGCCAACCGCGAGGGCCGCGACATCGTCGAGCCCGCCGGCCTGCTCGGCGGCCTTGGTGAAGGCCTCCCACCAGAATTCCGGGTTGACCGAGGTGCCATCCGGGTGCTTGGCCTGGCCGAAACGAACCTGTTCGCCGGTGGCGGCGTCCGTAATGCGGACCTTTGTTGATTGGGTTGACGTATCTACGCCGGCAACCAGTACTCTCGTCATGCATTCCTCCTCGATGAGGGTTGCGCTCACAAGTTTCGGCGCGCCATAGCCAATAAGTTAGACGATTAAACTATACTGTATCAACGTTCGATTGCAAACGGAAACGCGCGAAGGTGCGGTCCGATTCAATCGTTTGACGCACAATACCATGGTGTGATCTATGGATGAGAGCGTCCACAAGACGCTCAAAGCTTAGGGTGCGAGGAGGGAGGAGCCAATGGCAAGTCTACGCAGGATCAATCAGGAGGATCTGCGCAACCATAATTTGTCGGTGGTTCTCGACACTTTGTTGCGCGCGGAGAAACCCATAAGCAGGGCCGACCTGGCCAAGGAAACGGGCCTGACCAAGGCCACGCTTTCGCTGTTGGCCTCGATGCTTATCGATAGTGGCGTGGTGCAGGAAGGCGAACCGGTCGTCTCCACCACATATGGACGGCCCAGCACGCCGCTGGAGATTCATGGCGGGTCCATCGCCGGCATCGGCCTGCAGATCAACACCGATGGCTACGGTTGCCTGGCGCTCGATCTGAACGGCGATACTCTCGGTCAGGAGTGGGTGAGTGAGGATATGACCGGCACTGACCCGTACGAGATCTTCGCCAAGCTCGATGCGATGACTTTCCCGCTGGAAAGCCGGCTCAAACGACGCGGCTGCAAGGTGGTGGGTGCCGGGCTTGCGCTGCCGGGCATCGTCACCGACGACATGTGGCTGTTGGTGGCCCGCAACCTGGGTTGGGAAAACGTCAACCTCACCCGGTTCAACGTGGTGCGCCGGCTGGATGTGGCGGCCGGCAATGAGGCGAAGATGGCCGCCATCGCCCAGATTCCGGGGTATGCCACCGAACGTGCGTCCTTCCTGAATGTGGTGGACCGCACGGACTCCTTTATTTACCTGTCTACCGATATCGGCATCGGCGGCGCGGTGGTGCGCGACGGCGAAGTGGTGATGGGCTCGCACGGATTCGCCGGCGAGATCGGCCATCTGTCGGTGGCGATGAATGGGCCGTTGTGCAGCTGCGGGCGCCACGGGTGCCTTGAGGCGTTTGCGGGCCGTCGCGCTTTGGTCGAGGCTGCCGGCATTGCCGAGGATGGGGATGCCACCAGCAGCGAGGCCATCGATACGTTCCTCCAGCGTTGGCGCGCCGGGGATTCGGATGTGGCCAAAGTGGTCGATCAGGCCGCCGATGCGCTGGTTTCCGCCATCGCTTCCGCCGTGAATCTGGTGGACGTCGATACGGTGCTGTTGGGCGGACTGTGGACGCACTTCGGCGACGAGCTGGCCACCGTGCTTGAAGGCCGGCTGCGTTCGGAAATTCTGGGATACCCGAATGCGAGGATCCGCGTGTTTGTGCCGCCGGTGGCGCTGCATCCCTCGCTATATGGCGCGGCCGAAACGGGCTTGCGGCGGTTCATCGAGAACCCGTTGGGGTACATGGGGGAGAAGTAGCACCGGGAGATGCTGCTTGTTGCTGGCGGGTGCATGGCATGGGTGCATGGCGCGCGCGCCGGCGTTAGCGGACTCATGCTACACTTTGGTAGGTTGGCTGTTTTGCGCAGCGAACGTGGGGCCGTAGCTCAGTCGGTTAGAGCATGCGACTCATAATCGCCCGGTCCAGGGTTCAAGCCCCTGCGGCCCCACTCTTTTGCGTCGTCTCCTGCGGCGGCGCAGCGCGTCTTCACGTCCAGATAGGCGCGTACAATCCCTTAGGTTCCGGTTCACGTCTTGCCATAGGGGCATGACGACCCGGGTCCCCCGAATCCATAGGAGACGTAAAATGCAGCAGGGTATCCATCCTGATTACCACCCCGTTGAGGTGACGTGCTCGTGCGGCAACACCTTCGTGACCCGCACCGCTGGCAAGGAAGATCACATGTTCGTTGACGTGTGCTCTCAGTGCCACCCGTTCTACACCGGCAAGCAGAAGATTCTCGACACCGGTGGCCGCGTTGCTCGCTTCGAGAAGCGCTACGGCAAGAAGAGCAAGTAGCATACTTCACGCCAGTCCGATTCGATTCGGCATGCTCCGGCATACCCGATCGAGGACTGGCGTTTTTGTATTCTTTGACAAGTTGTGTTGCAGCATTGACCTGCGCAATCGAATAATCGAACAGAACAGCACCATACAGAAGAAAGTGTGTTATGGCAGACGAACAGTTCCCGGCGGCGGCAACCGCGCTTGAGGAGTACCAGTCCATCGAAGAGCAGATGGCGAGCCCCGAAGTCGTGTCCAACCCGGACAAGCTGCGCAAGCTGGGCCGTCGTCACGCCGAACTGGGTGCCATCGTGGGTGCCTACAAAACCTGGTTGCAGGTGAAGGACGATCTGGCAGCCGCTCAGGAGATGGCCGGCGAAGACGCCGACTTCGCCGAGGAAGCCAAGCGTCTTGAGGCCGAACTGCCCGGTGTCGAAGAGAAGCTGCGCACCGCGCTGATCCCGCGTGACCCGGATGATGCGCGCGACACCATCATGGAAATCAAGGCTGGCACCGGCGGCGAAGAAGCCGCACTGTTCGCCGGCGACCTGCTGCGCATGTACACCCGTTACGCCGAGAAGCGTGGTTGGAGCGTGAACGTGCAGTCCGAGAACACCACCGAGCTCGGCGGCGTCAAGGACGTGCAGATTGCCATCCGCGCCAAGGGCACGCCCGCTCCCGAAGACGGCGTGTGGGCTTCGATGAAATACGAGGGCGGCGTACACCGTGTGCAGCGCATCCCCGTCACCGAATCGCAGGGCCGTATCCAGACTTCCGCCGCGGGCGTCATCGTGTTCCCCGAGGCCGACGAGGATGACGACGAGATCGAGATCGATCCGAAAGACCTGAAAATCGACATCTTCATGAGCTCCGGCCCCGGCGGCCAATCCGTGAACACCACGTATTCCGCCGTGCGCATGACCCACCTGCCCACCGGCATCACAGTGAACATGCAGGATGAGAAGTCGCAGATTCAGAACCGTGCCGCCGCGTTGCGCGTGCTGAAGTCCCGCCTGCTGGCCATGAAGCATGAGCAGGAGGCCGCCGAGGCCGCCGACATGCGTCACTCGCAGGTACGTTCGCTTGATCGCTCCGAGCGAATCCGCACGTACAACTTCCCGGAAAACCGTATCGTCGACCATCGCACGAATTACAAGGCCTACAACCTTGACGCCGTGCTCGACGGCGACCTGCAGGCCGTCATCGATTCCGACATCCAAGCCGACGAAGCCGACCGTCTGGCCAACCAGCAGTGATAGTAGCGTGAGCGGGTTTGGCCGGTAGATACAATGCTCGACACACTCTAGGCCGTTCGGTCAAGCCTACTGTCGAGCATCGCATTTACCGGCCAAACCCTTACATTATGTGATAATTAAGGCACCGGAAGATAGGGATGTGATGGCTGCTGCCGATGTGATTCGTGATGCCGCCGTGCAATTGCGTGAGGCTGGTATTGAGACGCCTGAGCATGATGCCAAACTGCTCCTTGCCGAGGCGGCAGGTGTTGAGTTGCGCGATGTCGACAAAGCTCTGTTGATGGGGGAGGAGCTTGGCACAGCCGAACGGTTTGCCCGCTTCCAATCCATGCTTGCCCGCCGTGCCAAGCGCGAGCCGTTGCAATACATCACCGGTCATGCGCCGTTCCGCTATCTCGACCTGAAGGTCGGCCCTGGCGTGTTCATTCCGCGCCCGGAAACCGAAACCGTGGTGCAGGCCGGTCTTGACTGGCTGACAAGAAACGGCATGATCCATCCTCGTGTGGTCGATCTGTGCGCCGGCTCCGGCGCGATTGGGCTGTCCGTTGTCAGCGAGGTTCCCGGCAGCCAGGTGTGGGCGGTGGAGCTGTCGCCGAACACCGCCGAATGGACGCGAAGGAATCTGTCGGAAACCGCGAAAAAGTACCCATCCATTGCCTCGAATTACCATCTGGAAATCGCGGATGCCACGTCCTTCGCCACATTGGCCCAATTGGACGGCACCATCGACATCGTCATCACCAACCCGCCCTACGTGCCGCAAACCGACATTCCCGAACAGCCGGAAGTACGCGACTGGGACCCTGAACTGGCCCTGTACGGCGGTTCGGCGGACGGCACGCTCATCCCTGAGCGCATTATCGAACGCGCGTACCGACTGCTCAAGCCTGGCGGCGTATTGGCCATGGAGCATGATCTCACTCAAGGTGAGCGTCTGATGGCCTATGCCAAGGCCATCGGATTTACCGCAGCCCACACCGGCAAGGATTGGACCGGCCGGGATCGCTATCTGTTCGCGGTTTCCTGATATTTTCTAAAAATTTCAGGCTTTTCCTGTCTTTTTTCCGCGTTTTCCCGGAATCTTCTTCTCATTTTCCGCAATTACGCCGTCTCATAATAAGAGCAGGTTATTGCGGCTTCAAAGTCGGTCTGGGTATAACAGTCCGCGATGAACATCGAATGATTGAGAGAGACGTAAGATGACGGCCACGAGCCGCGATGCGATTCCGTTGTATGTGGATGGACGTCTCACGCGCATATCCCGCGCGACGATTGAGTTGAACGATGTTGAAATACCAAGGAAGAAGGAAGAGGATGAACGTGAAGTTTTCCACTAAGTTCATTGCGGCCAGTGCGGCCGCGGTAATGGCGCTGTCCCTTGCGGGCTGCTCCGGCGGTAGCATGGATGATTCCTCCAGCTCCAACGCCAAGGTCTCCGGCGACTCCATCACCATCGGCACCGTGACCACCAACTCCGGTACCGCCGCCGCTTACGGCGAGGCCGAGGTCAAGGGCTTCGAGCTGGCCGTGTCCGAGATCAACGCCAAGGGCGGCATCAACGGCAAGAAGGTCAAGCTCGAGTCCATGGACGATAAGGGCGATGCCACTGAGGCTTCCAATGCCTTCAACAAGCTGTCCGGCGACAACAACGTGCTCGCCGTGGCAGGTCCGACCATCTCCGCAACCACTGCCGCCGTGGCTCCGCTGGCCGATCAGGCCAAGTTGGCCACCATCGCCCCGGCCGCTACCTCCGACTCCATCGAAACCGGCAACTACCTGTTCCGCACGTGCTTCAAGGACTCCTACCAGGGTGAGGTGGCCGCTCGTTTCGCTGCCGAGAACCTGAAGGTCAAGAAGGTCGCCGTGCTGTACGGCACCGGTGACCCGTACTCCTCCGGCGTGGGCGAGGCCTTCGCCAAGGCCGCCGAGAAGCTTGGCCTCGAAGTGGTGGACAAGGAGAGCTCCTCTTCCGCTGACGATACCGAGTACTCCGCCCAGCTGCAGAAGATTCAGGCTTCCGGCGCCGAGCTGCTCTACGCGCCGTACTACTACTCCGTGGCTGGCCCGTACATCATTCCGCAGGCTCGCTCCGTGGGCTTCGAAGGCTACGTGATGGGCCCTGACGGCTACGATGGCCTCAAGCTCACCGGTGACAAGTCTCAGTACAACAAGACCTACTACACCACCCACTACTCCGCCGACGACAACACCAACACCAAGGTGCAGGACTTCATCAAGTCCTATAAGGAGAAGAACAACGCCGAGCCAAACACCTTCGCCGCTCTGGGTTACGACACCATCTACATGCTCAAGCAGGCCATAGAGAAGGCCGGCAAGAACGCCACTCGTGAGGATGTGCGCAACGCCGTGACCGGCATGAACTTCGACGGTGTGACTGGCAAGTTCACGATGGACAAGTCCGGTTCCCCGACCAAGTCCGTCATCGTGCTGGAAATGAAGGACGGCAAGCCGGTGTACAACACCACCGTGCAGCCCAAGTGAATTCCATGAATTATCGCCGCATGATTCCGATGTCATAACATGATGTCCGCATGAACAGGAGAGTGGCCGGTTCGCCGTCCCTCTCCCTTTCGTGTTTTCATGGGGCATCGCGTCGCGTCGTACGGTGCCACATTATTCGCAATAGATATACCAATAATTCTGCGCATTCATCGCAGACAACAATCGAAATACTTACAAGAAAGGGGGAGCAGTGATGGATCAAATCATCATGTTTGTCAGCCAGTTGTTCAATGGCCTGAAAATAGGCAGCGTGTACGCGCTGGTGGCATTGGGCTACACCATGGTCTACGGCATTATTCGACTGATTAACTTCGCCCACGGCGATTTCATCATGGTCGGTGCCTATGTGCTGATGCTCACCATTCCCGCAATCGTCGCTATGGGACTGCCCGCCTGGGTGGCGGTCATTCCCGCCGTTCTGGTTTGTGTGGCCGTCGGTGTCATCGTCGAAAAGGCCGCGTACAAGCCGGTGCGTGAAAAGGGCAATTCCATGACGGCCCTGATTACCGCCATCGCCATGTCGCTGTTGCTGGAGAACGGTTCCCAAGCCGTCTTCGGCGCCGACTTCCAGACCGTGCCGACTATCTTCCACCTGCCATCCATCGCGTTCGGCAAGCTGAAACTGCCGGGCGACACCCTGCTGACCATCGTCATCGGCCTGGTCATCATGGCCGGTCTGCAACTGTTCGTCAAATTCACTCGCCAAGGCAAGGCCATGCGCGCCGTTTCCGAAGACAAGGAAGCCGCCGTGCTCATGGGCATTAATGTGAACTCCACCATTGCCCTGACCTTCGCCATCGGCTCCGGCTTGGCCGCAGTCGCCTCGCTGATGTACTGCGCCGCCTACCCACAAGTCTCCCCGATGATGGGCGCCATGCTGGGTCTTAAGGCATTCGTCGCCGCCGTGCTCGGCGGCATTGGTTCCATTCCCGGTGCCATGATCGGTGGTCTGGCCATCGGACTGATCGAAAGCCTCACCAAGGCCTATATCGGTACCATTACGGGCGGCATCATCACCTCGGCATTCTCCGATGCCATCGTGTTCGCCATCCTGATCATTGTGTTGCTCGTCAAACCGTCCGGCATCATGGGCAAGAACGAAGGGGAGAAGGTCTGATCCGATGAAGAAGACAATGCTTTCCACCAAACAGTCCTATCTGGTGTGCTTCATCGGCGTCCTTGCCGCATTCGGCGTTGTGATGGCGCTGTGCGAATCCGGCTTGGCTGATTCCTACATCAAGGGCATCATGATGACCGCGTGCATCGCCATTATCATGACCACCTCGCTGAACCTCACCATCGGCGTGCTCGGACAGCTGACGTTGGGCTGCTGCGGGTTCGAGGCCATCGGTGCCTACGTGGCTGCGCTGGCCTCCAAGTACATGGTGGCCGCTGGCATCGGCGTCGATCCCACCACCCGTTTCCTGATCACCACGCTACTTGGCGGCATCGTGGCTTGCGTATTCGGCATTCTGATCGGTATCCCGGCGCTGCGTTTGCACGGCGACTACCTGGCCATCATCACGCTGGGCTTCGGCGAGATCATTCGCGTGATCATCCAGAACCTCAAGGTCGCCGGTGGAATGGGCCTCGACAAGGGCGCCGCCGGACAGGCACTGATCGGCATTGACCGCACCGCCAACCTGTATGTCGTGTTCTGGATCATGGTGGTCACCGTGGTCGTGCTCTTCATGTTCGGTCGCTCCCGGTACGGCCGTGCCGTCAAGGCCATTCGTGATGATGAGATCGCGGCCGGCGCATCGGGTCTGAACACCACGTACCTCAAGGTGTTGGTGTTCGCGATTTCCGCGTTCTTCGCAGGCATCGCCGGCGGTATCTTCGCCCAGTACATCGGCTCGTTGAACCCGACCATGGCCGGCTGGCTCAACTCCATTAACTACGTGATCATGGTGGTGTTCGGCGGCATGGGCTCGCTCACCGGTTCGATCGTTTCCGCCATCGGCCTGACCATCCTGCCCGAGCTGTTGCGTGCCTTCGCCGATTACCGCATGCTCGCCTACTCGGTGGTGCTGGTGCTGGTCATGATCTTCCGACCGCAAGGCATCTTCGGTTCGTGGGAGTTCTCGCTGCCGAGGCTGGTCAACCGCATGCTACTCCGCGGAACGGCTGGTAAAGGCGCAAAATCCGCCGCCAAGGCGGATGCCGAGCCGGAGACCCCCGAGACCGCAACGAAGGAGGCCTGACCATGAGCGATAACAGTCAACCCATCCTCAAAGCCGAGCATCTCGGCATCACCTTCGGTGGTCTGAAGGCCGTATCCGACTTCAACATGACCATCAACAAGGGTGAACTCATCGGTCTGATCGGCCCGAATGGCGCTGGCAAGACCACGGTGTTCAACCTGCTGACCGGCGTGTACAAGCCCACTGAAGGCGAATTCTGGCTGGATGGCGTCCGGATGAACGGCAAGAAGACCTATCAGGTCGTGCGTGCCGGTATCGCCCGTACCTTCCAGAACATCCGACTGTTCAAGCAGCTCACCGTTGAGGAGAACGTGCTCGTCGCCTTCGACGAGTCGTTCACCTACCGTATGGGTAGCGCCATCTTCCGTACTCCGGGCTTCTGGAAGCAGGAGAACGAGATGCATGAGAAGGCCATCGACCTGCTGCGCATCTTCAACCTCGAGGGACTGGCCACCACCCAGGCGGCCAACCTGCCCTACGGCCAGCAGCGCAAGCTCGAAATCGCGCGTGCACTGGCCACCGGCATGAAATTGCTGCTGCTTGATGAACCGGCCGCCGGCATGAACCCCACCGAAACCGAGGATCTGTTGCACTGCATCAACACGATTCGTGACCGTTTCGGCATTGCCATCCTGTTGATCGAACACGACATGAGCCTCGTGATGAGCGTCTGCCAGCGCATCCAGGTGCTCGATTACGGCCGCACCATCGCCTCCGGCACGCCTGAGCAAATCGCCAACAATCCGCAGGTCATCTCCGCCTATCTGGGCAGCGACAACAATGATGACGCCGACGGCGATTCCACATCCAAGGCTGAACCGGAGCCGAGCATCGCCAAGACGATTCAAGAAGAAGGAGCACGCTGATGCTGGAAATCAAGGATCTGTGTGTCTCTTATGGCGCGATTGACGCGGTCAAAGGCATCAGCATGCATGTGGATGACGGCGAAATCGTCTCCCTGATCGGAGCCAACGGTGCCGGCAAGACCACCACTCTGCATACCATCACCGGTCTGGTACCGGCAAAATCCGGCAGCATCACCTATGACGGGCATGATCTGCTGAAAACACATGCCAACAAGATCGTCACCCTAGGTATGGCACATGTGCCGGAAGGCCGCCATGTGTTCACCCGCATGAGCGTGCAGGAGAACCTGGAGATGGGCGCATTCAGCCTCAAGGACCAGTCCGGCCTCGGCAAGGATCTTGAGATGGTGTTCGACTATTTCCCGCGTCTTAAGGAACGCCGTCGCCAGCTGGCTGGCACGCTTTCCGGCGGCGAGCAGCAGATGGTGGCCATGGGGCGTGCCCTGATGAGCCACCCGAAGACCATTCTCATGGATGAGCCGTCGATGGGCTTGTCTCCGTTGCTGGTCAAGGGAATCTTCGACATCATCGTCACGCTGCGCCAGCGCGGCATCACCGTGCTGCTGGTGGAACAGAACGCGAGAATGGCCTTGTCTATAGCCGACCGCGCTTACGTGCTGGAAACCGGCAAGATAACGATGGAAGGCAAGGCTTCGGACTTGCTGCACGATGAGAAGGTTCGCAAGGCATATCTCGGCGCGTAACGCCTTGCAGTGCCAATGTTCCCGCTGACGGATGTCGTCTACAAACGCTTGAGGCGTTTGCTTCATGGCGACGTACGCCAGCGGGAACATTGATATGTGCCACTATGGTACGTGCTACTGCGCGTAATGCTGCAGGGCGGAGGCGTCCGCGTCCGTGATTTCGCGAATCGGATGGGCCGGATTGCCCACGGCCACGGTGTGTGGCGGAATATCACGCGTCACCACCGAACCGGCACCGATCACGCAACCCTCGTCGATCGTCACCGGGCAACAATCCAACACAGTGAAGTTGAAGTTGGCGAACACGCGCTCGCTGGCGCGCGGCATACGCAGTTCGACGGGAGGCATGGTGGTGGATTCAGCATTGATTTCGCTTATTGAACACTCCTGTAATTTCGCGAAAGAGCAGGGAAGGACTCATTGTATCCAACGGTCTGTGCGTGTGGGGCGAATCGGAAAACGGCAGTACGGCAAACGAGCGATGATGAACTATGCAAGTCGGGGCGCAATGGTGCAATGGTAGATTGTGAATACACAAGCGAACGGAGGTGGCGTGAGCGTGGAGGGCGGAACAACGCTGAAAGTCACGGATGAATCGCTGGCACAGGCGGCGCGTGTCATCCGGGATGGTGGATTGGTCGTCATTCCAACGGATACGGTATATGGAGTGGCGTGCGATCCGCGTAATAAGGCCGCTATCGACCGTATCTACCGGCTCAAGCGCCGCCCGCGCTATAAGGCGTTGCAGGTACTGCTCGCATCCACCGACCAGCTTGATGAGCTCGGTCTAGACCTGCCGTCTCCACTGAATCGTTTGTCGGCGGCGTTCCTGCCCGGCGCGTTCTCGCCGATTGCCGTAGCCCGGCCCGACTGCACGTTGGAGACTTTGGCCGACACCGCCGATGGTCGCCCCGGCACGCAGGGCATCCGCATCCCCAATTCGGCGCTGTGCCTCGCGATTCTCAAGGCCACTGGTCCGCTGGCCGCGTCCAGCGCCAACCGTTCCGGCGACGAAAGCGCACAGACCGTCCAGGAGGCGGTTGATGCGTTCGGCAGCGAAGTCGACCTGTATCTGGACGGCGGTCCCACCCAAGGCCATGTCTCCAGCACCGTCGTCAAAGCCGATCCGTATGCGCGCGACGGCATCGAGATCCTGCGTGAAGGCGTCATCGCCCAAAACGTGATTCGCAAGGCCCTCCACCTCAACGGCGGGGGACTTGGCGCATGAGAATCTACTTACTGATTGCCGCCATCGCCGGTGGCGTCACCTGGCTGGTGACTCCGCTGATTCGCCACGTCGCCATCGAAATCGGTGCGGTTGGCGAGGTGCGTGCCCGAGACGTGCACACCATTCCCACGCCGCGCATGGGCGGCCTTGGCATGCTTATCGGTTTTGCCGTGGCTACCGTATTCGCCAATCGGCTGCCTTTTCTCTCGGGATTGTTCAACGGCAATCATCAGATGTGGGTGATTCTTGCCGGCGGCATCATGATCAGTCTGCTAGGCATGGCCGATGACCTGTGGGATCTCGATTGGATGCTGAAACTTGCCGGTCAGCTGCTGATTTCCGTATTCGTGGCCTGGGGCGGATTGCAGATCATCTCACTGCCTTTGGGCGATTCGCTGATTACCGCCTCGCCGAGTCTGTCCATGGCGATCACCGCATTCCTGATCGTCGCCTCGATCAACGCGGTCAATTTCGTTGATGGCCTCGATGGTCTGGCGGCCGGTATCGTGGCGATTGGTGGCATAGCGTTCGCCGCCTATTCGTATATCATCGCCCGGTCTTCCCCGAGTTATGCTTCGTTGGCCACGCTGATCGACGTGATGATGGTGGGTATCTGCGTGGGCTTCCTGCTGCATAATTGGCATCCCGCCAAACTGTTCATGGGCGATTCCGGTTCGATGCTGCTTGGCTATCTCATCACCTGCGCTTCGATTGTGATGACCGGACGTCTTGACCCGGCCTCGATTCATGCCAGCATCTATCTGCCGGTGTTCATACCAATTCTGCTGCCGGTTCTGGTGTTGTTCCTGCCTGTGCTCGACATGTGTCTGGCGATTGTGCGGCGTTTGGCCAAAGGCCAGTCGCCCATGCATCCGGACCGTATGCACCTGCACCATCGCATGCTGAAGATCGGGCATTCGGTGCGTGGCGCCGTGCTGATCCTGTGGGGATGGGCCGCGCTGATCGCATTCGGTTCGCTGACGATTCTGTTCTTCGAAGCGCAGCATGTGGCCGTGGGCATGGCCATCGCCGTGGTGGTGCTGACCATAGCCACGATGTACCCCTATCTGCGGCATCGTATTCCCGAGATCCAAGCCGAGAACCTGACGCTCGAATCCGCACGAAAGAACGCGCAGTATTCAGTGTCTAAATCGCAGTCTGCAGCAGGGGGGAGCCGGGATTCGATTGGCTCTCAGGCAGCGGATTCGATGACTGATTCGCCTGCGGATTCGCGGGACTCGCAGGTGGGTGAGGTGCAGGACCCGGCAGCGGATAAGTGAGCGCTCACAAGCGTGTGTCGTGAAGGTCAGCGCATTTTCATATAGTGTTTACATGGCTACAAACCTTGATGAATTGAACGCCCAGTCGGCGTATGCTCCCCTTCCCCCGATTTTCGCCAAGCTCGGCCTTGCCTATGACGATGTGTTGCTGCTGCCGAACGAGACGGATGTCATTCCTTCCGAAGTGGACACCAGCACTCATCTGACCCGCGAGATCGTGATGAAGGCCCCGGTCCTCTCCGCTGCCATGGATACTGTGACCGAGTCCGAGATGGCCATCGCCATGGCCCGTAACGGCGGCATCGGCGTGCTGCACCGCAACCTGTCCATCGACGACCAGGCCGCTCAGGTCGACGTGGTCAAGCGTTCCGAGTCCGGTATGATCACCGACCCGCTGACCGTCAGCCCCGAGGTCACGCTGGCCGATCTCGACAAGCTGTGCGGCAAGTTCCACATCTCCGGTCTGCCGGTTGTGGACAAGGACAACAAGCTCGTCGGCATCATCACCAACCGTGACATGCGCTTCATCGCCTCCGATGATTACGACACCCTGAAGGTCAAGGATGTCATGACCAAGGAGAACCTGGTCACTGGCCCGTCCAACATCTCCAAGGACGACGCCCACCGTCTGCTCGCCCAGCACAAGGTCGAAAAGCTGCCGCTGGTCGACGACGAAGGCCGCCTGACCGGTCTGATCACCGTCAAGGACTTCGTCAAGACCGAGCAGTACCCGGACGCCACCAAGGATGAGCAGGGCCGTCTGCGCGTGGCCGCCGGTGTCGGCTTCCTCGGCGACGCCTGGCAGCGTGCCTCCGCTCTGATGGAGGCCGGCGTGGACGTGCTCGTGGTCGACACCGCCAACGGTGAGGCCCGTCTGGCACTCGACATGATTTCCCGCCTGAAGCACGACTCCGCCTTCGATGGCGTGCAGATCATCGGCGGCAACGTCGGCACCCGTTCCGGTGCCCAGGCCATGATCGAGGCTGGCGCGGACGCCGTCAAAGTCGGTATTGGCCCCGGCTCCATCTGCACCACCCGCATCGTTGCCGGTGTCGGTGTCCCGCAGCTCACCGCCGTGTACGAGGCCGCCCAGGCCTGCCGTGCGGCGGGCATCCCCTGCATCGCCGACGGTGGCATCCACTACTCCGGTGACATCGCCAAGGCCCTCGTGGCCGGCGCCTCCTCCGTGATGCTCGGCGGCACGCTCGCCGGCTGCGAGGAAGCCCCGGGCGAGAAGGTGCTCCTGCACGGCAAGCAGTACAAGCTGTACCGTGGCATGGGCTCCCTCGGTGCCATGGCCCCGCGCGGCAAGAAGTCCTACTCCAAGGACCGCTACTTCCAGGCCGACGTGACCTCCAGCGACAAGGTCGTGCCGGAAGGCGTGGAAGGCGAAGTGCCGTATCGCGGCCCGCTGAACGCCGTGCTCTACCAGATGCTCGGTGGCCTGCACCAGTCCATGTTCTACATCGGCGCCCACAACATCGCCGAGATGCCGGAGCGTGGCAAGTTCATCCGCATCACCGATGCCGGTCTGCGCGAATCGCACCCGCACGATATCGTGATGACCGCCGAAGCCCCGAACTACTCCGGCTTCCACAACAACTGATCGGTTGATGCCCGCTAGCTTGCGCTAGTTAGGGGTTGATTCCTTGTGGAAAGGGTCTGCTTATGCAGGCCCTTTTCGCGTATGTGGCTCGAGATAGCTTGTATGCGCTGGGGTATAGTCTGAACTGTTCTTGTAATAACGGATGACATGACGAAAAGAGGCTTACCATGGTCGACAGCCATGATGCAGAAACTTACAGCGCAAAGGATTCGCGCCTGATTTGGATTGACTGCGAAATGACGGGCTTGGATATCTTCGGCGGTGACGAACTGGTCGAAGTGTCCGTAGTGCCCACTGATTTCGATTTGAATGTGCTGGATGAAGGTGTGGATTTCGTTATCAAGCCGAGTCAGAAGGCTGTGGACCATATGAACGACTTCGTGCGCAACATGCACACCCGTTCTGGTTTGATCAACGAATGGGGGCATGGACTGAGCCTCGAAGAAGCTGAGCAGAAGGTCACCGATTATGTGCTGCGCTTCACTCCGGAAGGCGTGCGCCCGCTGCTCGCCGGCAACACCATCGGCTCCGACAAGAAGTTCCTCGACCACTACATGCCGGACCTCATGAGCCACCTGCATTACCGCAGCGTGGATGTGAGCACCCTGAAGGAGCTCGCCCGCCGCTGGTACCCGGCCGTCTACGAGAACCGTCCGCCAAAGAACGGCGGCCACCGCGCCCTCGCCGACATCATCGAATCCTTGGACGAGCTGCGCTACTACCGTAAGGCCTTCATGGCCCCCGCCCCCGGCCCGGACGATGCCGCCTCCAAGGCCATCGCCGCCGACATCGTCTCGACCAGCATCCTCAATAAGTAGTCCGCCGTACTTGGCTCCCCTCCCTGAGGGGAGTCTAGAAAGGTTGATATGCGCCAAACCGAAGCCTTGGCCATTCTGAACGCCGGCGCGAACGTGTTCCTGACCGGTGCGCCCGGTGCCGGTAAGACCTATGTCTTGAACGAGTTCATCCGCCAGGCTCGGGCCGACGGCGCCAGTGTGGCAGTCACCGCGTCCACAGGCATCGCCTCCACGCATATCAACGGCCAAACCATCCATTCGTGGAGTGGCGTCGGCGTGGCCACCGCCCTGAGCCCGAGTCTGCTCAAACTCATCAAATCCCGGCGCAAACGCAAGATTCAGGCTACGGACATCCTCGTCATCGACGAGGTTTCCATGCTGCACGCATGGCTGTTCGACATGGTCGACCAAGTCTGCCGCGAAGTGCGTCGCGACCCACACCCGTTTGGAGGCATCCAGGTCGTGCTGTCTGGCGACTTCTTCCAACTGCCGCCGGTTTCGGTGTCCGGGCGCAACCGCGACCTCATCGTCCCCACCCCCGAATTCATCGCCAGCCGCGAACAGTATGCCCGTGCCGGGCTTAACCCGGAAGGTTTCATCACCGAATCATTGGTATGGCCTGAACTTAACCCGGTAATCTGCTATCTGACCGAACAGCACCGTCAGGACACCGGCGAACTGCTGACCGTGCTCACCGACATTCGCGAAGGCGACGTGACCCAGTCCGACCGTGACGTGCTCGTCACCCGTCTGGGCAAACTGCCCGAGCCCGGCCAGGTCGCCGTCCACCTATTCCCGGTGAACCGGCAGGCCGACAATCTCAACGACATGCGCCTGAACCAGATCATGCTTGAGCCGCACGAGTTCCACGCCGAAACCGCGGGTCCCGCCAATCTGGTCGACCGGCTCAAGAAGAACATGCTGGCCCCCGAGCGACTGGTACTCAAGGAGGGCGCGGCTGTCATGGCCCTACGCAACGACACCGATCGCCAGTACGTCAACGGCTCGCTCGGCACCGTGCGCGGCTTCGCGCAGGAGAACAAGGGCGGCTGGCCGATCGTGGAATTCGAAAACGGCAACATCGTCACCATGAAACAGGCCACATGGGAAATGATGGACGGCGACACCGTGCTCGCCTCCGTCTCTCAAGTGCCACTGCGTTGCGCGTGGGGCATTACCATCCACAAATCGCAAGGCATGACGCTCGACCGTGCGGTTATGGACCTGAAGCGCACCTTCGCGCCAGGCATGGGATATGTGGCGCTGTCACGAGTCGAATCGCTGGGTGGACTGTATTTGGCTGGCGTCAACGAACGCATGTTCCTCGTCTCGCCCGATGCCGTGGTGCTCGACGGCGACCTGCGCGAAGCCTCGGCCTCGGCCTCCGACCAGTTGGCCGATGAAGGTGCAACCGCGTTCAAACCTGCTGAGCCGGACGAATTTGGTGCCAATCCCGATGATGACTTCGCCCAGGACGCGTTATTTTGACGGTCGATATATCGAGCGACCGCTAATTTGAGTGTTTCTGCACTTCGAGGGGCGGATTTTGAGTTTTCGGGACATCTACTTCCGTTTCAAGGGGCTGATGTTCAAGTAGACAACGCTTAAAAACGGCGGAATGACGTTGGTATGAAGCCGTTTCTATGTGCGATTGAGCGGATGACCAGCCCCTCGAAACGCAAGTAGATGTCTCCAAGAGGCGGAATCGGCCCCTTGAAGCCGAAGAAGACACTGCGAACTTGTCTTCATTGAGGAACTGAACGGCTACCATGGAATAAGCGGTGGAATAAGCGGTGGTAGTTATGGTGCTATCCGAGATATTTCGTGGAAACAATGAGGTTCGCGAGGCCGCCCGAGCCGGTGTGCAAATCGATACGGTTAGTGTGGCTAGTGCGTCAGATGCAGCAAGCGCGGCAGACGGCAGCGGCAAAATCACTGGCGCAATACGTCCGCCAGCGGTGGCTGGTTCGTTCTACCCCGCTGACCGCACAGCGCTCAAGCAACTCATTACTCATCAATTGGGTTACAGCTGAGAGGTTCTGCAACAGTTGGAGCCCACGCTTCCAGCGGGAGTGCCAAAGGCTGTAATCGTGCCGCGTGCCGGTTATGTGTATTCCGGCACGGCGGCCGCGCTTGCCTATGCTTTGCTCGAACGAGGTCGGGGAAGCGTGACTCGTGCGGTAATTGTGGGGCCGACTCACCGTGTGGCCGTGTGAGGCGTTGCTTGCTCTACCGCAGCGGCGTTTGAAACGCCGCTGGGCACGGTGCGCCGGTAGATGTTGTTGCTGAGCGTAAAGCTTTAGGCTTGGAATCGGCTTCCGATGAGCCGCTTCGTTCCGGTACACATGCTCGTCCGGGGGCACCGGCTCCCGCAATGATCGTCAATGACCCCACACATACGCAGGAGCATGCCGTGGAAGTACAAATTCCGTTCCTGCAAACCGTGCTCGGCCCAGACCTCACTATTGTGCCGTTGAACGCGGGCGACGCCACGCCACAAGAGGTGGCGATGTGTTGCGTGCTTTGTGGGGCGGACCGGAAACCGTCATCGTGATTAGTTCGGATCTCTCGCACTATCATCCGCACGAAGTCGCTCGCGCGATTTAGCGCAGATCGCCAATACGCGCGGCGATCGTCCTCATCGATTTGAGGCTCGCCTCATAGCGCGCGGCTGCCACAATCAGAATGATGCCGCCCAAAGCAAGCCACACCCACCAGTAGTGGCGGGGGGAGTTGGCGCCGCCTCGGCCCAAACCAAACACAATCCTCGGA
>OATR01000055.1_pt1 | contig 73804 bp, 59 predicted proteins | sample 1476031 | NCBI WGS metagenome assembly OATR01 (sample SAMEA2579982, study PRJEB22360) | human gut metagenome | biome: human gut; feature: human-associated habitat; material: faeces | place: Denmark | collected 2008/2010
CAAAAAGCTCTATAATCTCTATGGTGGTTTTACCCACTACAGAAATTATAGAGCCATATTTTCAAGCCTTTTTTATATGGCAATACTTTAATATAATAAAACTAAATATTGATTTATTGGTTTTTCTGATAAAATAATAATATAGATATTTCATTTAAAAGGAGATTAATAATGAATCAGAAAGATTGGATTGAATATTTTGAGGTGATAAACGATCGTAAACCGACTCCACAAGAGTTTGCGGCTGCAAAAGAGGCTGGGGAGTTTGAGAGTGATAGTCTGAATCCCCAACAAACGGTATCAATTGAAAAACCGACTCAAGTAAATCAACAGAGCATGGCTCAGTCCGTTAAAGTAAGTGCTCAACAAATAACACAACCTGATACCCCGGCGGTCGAGAGTATGGATAAAGTGCCTAAACCAAAAAAGAAATTTACCAAGAAAACTAAAACAATAGTGTTTTCTATTCTAGGGGTTCTTACTGCGATCTTATTGATAGTTGGAGGCTATAGCCTTTGGCGTTACCAATCTGGAAAGCTTGCTTCAGGAGTTTATGAAGAGGTATATAGTGAATATTATGATTATCAAAATAAAAAGTGGATAGAAATTAAGAAAGAGTCTGCTAAAGATGGTGTGCCATTATATGACTTTGTAGTTGTTAAAGGAGATAATTACCAATATCATTCTTTTTGGAAATTAGACTCGGGTAGTTATGTTAATCCTACTGACTATGACTCAACTGTAAACACCTTAAAGTTGTATCCTTGGGAAAAGCAGGCTAAATTTCAGATGTCGTTTTCGGAGTATGAATCTGAGTTTACGAAATTAAGAAAAAACTATCCAAAGTTTATCAACGACACTTATTTTGATGTTAAGGAGTCTTACCAGAAAAAATCAAAAACGACAGTGTTATATGAGAAAAATGGTGATATGTTTACAGAGAAGAATTATGATGAGGACGGGAAATTATTTTTAAAGAGAACTTTTAGACGTTTATCAAAAGAGGATTCTAGAGAAAGACTAGCTGATTATGACAGAGCAGTTGAAGAAGATAAAAAAGAACGTCAAGAAGATTCTGATGATTAATAGATCAGAAAAAGTTAATTAAAAGAAAAGTCAATTGTTTCTTTAAGATATAGGAAGGTCAGCGAATAATGCTGGCTTTTTCCTTTGCAGTCCTGTCACTAGCTTTTCACCTATTTTTGGTAAAATAGTATTGAAGAATAGGCCAATAAGGAGGGGAGAAGTATGACTAAGGCAAAAAAATGGAAGATTGGTATCATCTTATTTCTTGGACTTGTTGCGTCAGTCTTAATCGCCATAGGAGAGAGAGAATTTTGGAAGTACCAAGAAAACTATATTCCAGATGGCACCTATCAGATGGTAAAATATGAGGCTAAATCGGCATATTCCAATGAATTGATAAATTGGACTGAGCGAGGAGAGAATAATGATAGCTTATATGAGGATTTTATAGTTGTTGAGAATATGAAATCTCAATTTTATTATGTTTTTGTGGGGGATGGGGAACCTTTTGTCTCACCATTTGAGCACGATGAAAAGATCCCACAGACTTTTGACCCACGTACTGGGACTTTGAAACAGGATCTAACAGTCTCTGAATATAAAGCTCTAGTGATTTCTCATATTGATAAGATTTCTAAAAAGGGAGAGGAGTATTCAAGAGTAAAGGAAGTATCTGTCCAGAGGTGTGTAGACGATTATAAAAAAATGTTGAAGCAAAAAAGAACTTATGAAAAGCGTCCTAATGGTCTCGTTCTGACTGTTTATGCTGATGATGGACATATTGAGTCGCGTAGAACTTTTAAACGATTAATCTCAGAGGAAGCCGAAGAACTCAAAAGTGGTTATGATAGGGATTATGAGTATGCCTTGGAGCATCATAAGGGCTGGGATCATTATGGAGATTATGCCATCTGGCGCTGATACCTAAACCGACCAAGCAGCTCTTTACTATCGAGCATTGTAGCCCAACGGTTTATTAAAAAACTTACAGGCTTTATGATAATTGTCAAATACTATTTCATCATTAATTTTGGTACAATAGACTTGTAGACCAATAAAAAGGAGATTATTATGAACCAGCAAGAGTGGATTGAGTACTTTGAATTAGTCAACGGTCGCAAACCAAGTCCAGCAGAATTAGCTCAAGCTCAAGCAGCAGGGGAGTTTATTCTTGAGCGACCTAATGGCTTTGGAGCAACTGGACAGGCTAATGAGCCAAGAAAAATTAAACCGGCTGAACCTGTTATTTCTATGACGCAACAGCCTCAGTTTGCCCAAACAACAGCAACCTTCCAACAAGCCATGCCAGTGAAAAAAGGAATGTCAAAAAAAGCTAAGATTATTCTAGCATCAGTCTTGGGTGTTGTGGCAGTGATTTTACTTTCTGTTGGTGGCTATTCATTATGGCGCTACCAATCAGGTAAGATTGCGGATGGGACATACGAGATAGTTTCTTTCTCTCGTTATGATGAAGACAAAGATAAAATGGTTGATGCCATAGATGAATACAAGGACGAAGATTTGGACCTTCAGTCTTTTGTAGTTGTAAAGAATAATCAATCTAGAACCTACAATTTAGTAGAGGGTGACGATAAATCATATGTTAGTTTGATGGACTATGAGATGGATGTTCCTCAGGTATTTGATCCGTGGAATAAAACACAAAGTCAAGTTTTAAATGCGGATCAAGTCGAAGATGCCACAAAAGACTTCATGAAAAAGATGAGAAAAGACTATTCCTTCTATACCAAAGAGTCAGCTGACAAAGTCGTTAAAAAAACAACAAGAGAATATAAAGATACCTTGAAGGAAAAACGTACTTATGTCAAACATGGTGATGAATACACTCTGACTACCTATGATAAAAAAGGAAAGCTTAAGTCACGTATTACCCTTAAACGTTTAAGTAAATCTGATGCAGACAAACGTTGGGATGATTATAAAGATGCTGTCAAGGATTATAAGAAAGAGCTGAAGTCTTATAGCAATCAATACGATGACTTTAAGGACTATTATGGTTATGGTTACGGTAGTGATTATGGAAGTGACTATGGAAGTGACTATGGTTACGGCTATAGTGATGACTATGGTAGCGATTCAAAATCAAGCTCTAGCAGTAGCATTAAAAAGAGCGTTGATAGAATTTAATATTCATAAGTCTAGTAAAGTAGTATCAGGCATAAAGTCGGATACTGCTTTTCTTTTTATGAAAATAGTCAAATGGATTTTTGGCATTTTTCTGGTAAAATAGGAGTATCAATGAAAAAAGGGGACTTTTATGAACGAAACAGAATGGTTAGATTATTTTGAAACAATCAATAATCGCAAACCAAGCGAGGAAGAAATTCAACAGGCTAAAGCTAACGGTGAATTTGTAGCTTCAGAGCCTGTGGCAGAGAACAGCCAGCCACAAGTTCAGGTGAGTGGGCCAGTGACTGGACAAGGGACACCAGTTGTGGCACCTAAAAAAGGCTTGTCTAAGAAGGTTAAAATTATTATTGCTTCTGTTATTGGAGCAGTTGTACTACTTGCCCTTTCTTTTGGTGGCTATGCCTATATCCACCTACAGGGAGGTAAGATCTCAGAGGGAACTTATCAAATAGAGACTTATCGATATTATGATAAGGACAAGAAAAAGATGATTGATGGTATGGAATCCTATGAGAAAAGTAAGTTAAAAGACGGTGATTTTGTTAAAGTTAAAGGCAATCAGTTGAAATTTTATAACTACACCTTGGCTGGTGCGGTTAACTTGGTTGACTTTACGGATTATGATACCGAAAAAGCTTTCCGTCTTGATAACTGGTCTAGAACGCTCACGCCAACAATGTCTTTGGCTGACTATACAAAAGTCGTTGAGAAAGCTGTAGATAATCGTTATAAAGTGGACGAATATACCACTAAATCTGATATCGACGATAGTAAAAAAGTCTACATTAAGGATTATAAAAAATCTCTTAAAGAGACGGTTCACTATAAGGTCAATGGCGATAAAATTATTGTCCTTATCTATGATAAAAAAGGCAAACTTTCAGAAGAAAAAGTCTTTAAACGCCTAACAAAAGAAGAAGAGAAAAAACTAGATTACGAATATGAGCGTGATGTTAGAGCCGATAAAAAACTCTTTCATTCCTAGTTAAATGTGAAAAGATCAAAAACCAGCTCGTCTGGTTTTTTTCTTTTATAAAAATAATCACAGAAATATTTCCATAATTTTTGCTACAATAAAAGATAGTTGTTTTCAGTTAATCATTAAACAGTGGACAATGAAGAGGAAAAAGAAAAATATGTACAAAAAATCAGTTAATGTAGGTTCAAAATTTAGATGGCATCGTTTTTTAGTCAAAGGCATTGCCGGAATCCTAATAATTTTAGGTCTAATGGGTGGAGGCTATGTGTTTTGGAGGAACCATACAGGGGAAATAGCTGATGGTCTTTACCAATTGCAAACGGCTAAGTATTATAACAGTACGACTAAGACCTGGATGGACGGTAAACCTGGTTATGAAGGAACAAAGCTAAAGGATTTTATGCGTGTTGAAGACCAAGAAGCTAAAGAGTACACTTACTATACCTTTGAGAGTAGTTATGGGTCATTTGACAATGTGTCTCCTATTGACTTCGAGACGGGAAAAAACTATAAGGTTAGTGCTTGGTCTAGGACTTTTAAGCCCTTAGTGACTCCTAAAGACTACCAAAAGGAAGTTCATAGTATTGTTCAAAAATATTATAAGGCCAGTGCACTTGTCAGCCAAAAGGATATCGATAAAATGGAGAAAAAGCTGATTGATCTTTATAAGCGTCGAAGTGAGGGAAAAATCAGTTATGATGCTAAAGGGAATCAGTTGACAGTAATCATATTTGACAAAAAAGGAAAGGCCATCGAAAAGCGGAGCTATAAGCGTCTTTCAGGCAAGGATGCTAAGCAATTAGATGCCAACTACCAAAAGGCAGTTAAGCGTTATAAGAGAGGTAACAAGTAACTGTCAGATTTTTCTGAATGAATATGCTTTAAAACCAGCTAGTCTGGTTTTTTTAGTGTCCAAAACGTGCTATAATAAGATGTTATATCATCAGTGTTAGCCCATTTGTTAACACATGAAAGGAAATTAAAATGACAAAAACATTCTACATCACAACACCTATCTACTACCCATCTGGTAAATTGCATATTGGTTCTGCCTATACAACCATTGCTTGTGACGTCTTGGCACGTTACAAACGCATGATGAACTACGATGTCTTCTACCTTACTGGGCTTGATGAACACGGCCAAAAGATTCAACAAAAGGCTGAAGAAGCAGGCATCACACCACAAGCCTATGTGGATGGTATGGCTGTTGGTGTTAAGGACCTCTGGCAACTTTTGAATATCTCATACGATAAATTCATCCGTACGACTGATGATTACCATGAAAAAGTTGTTGCTCAAGTTTTCGAGCGTCTCTTGGAACAAGGAGATATCTATCTTGGTGAATACTCTGGTTGGTATTCAGTCTCAGACGAAGAATTCTTCACTGAAAGTCAGTTGGCAGAAGTTTACCGTGATGAAGAAGGTAAGGTCATTGGTGGGGTAGCTCCATCAGGGCATGAAGTAGAGTTGGTTTCTGAAGAATCCTATTTCTTTAAACTCAGCAACTATGCAGACCGTTTGGCTGCCTTCTTTAAAGAACACCCAGAATTTATCCAACCTGATGGTCGTATGAATGAAATGCTTAAAAACTTCATCGAGCCAGGCTTGGAAGATTTGGCTGTGTCACGTACAACCTTCACTTGGGGAGTAAAAGTACCGTCAGATCCAAAACACGTGGTTTATGTGTGGATTGATGCCCTTATCAACTATATCACTGCCCTTGGTTATGGTCAGGATGAGCATGGTAACTTTGATTTGTTCTGGCAAAATGATGAAAACCACGAAATTATCCACATGATTGGTAAGGATATCCTTCGTTTCCACTCAATCTACTGGCCAATCATCCTTATGGCTCTTGATTTGCCATTGCCTACACGTCTTGTTGCCCACGGTTGGTTCGTTATGAAAGACGGTAAGATGTCTAAGTCTAAAGGTAATGTCATCTATCCAGAAATGTTGGTAGAACGTTTTGGTCTTGATCCACTCCGTTACTACCTCATGCGTAGTCTTCCAGTTGGTTCAGACGGTACCTTCACGCCAGAAGACTATGTGGCTCGTATCAACTACGAGTTGGCTAACGACCTCGGAAACCTCCTCAACCGTACAGTTGCCATGATTAACAAGTATTTTGGTGGTCAAGTACCAAAATTTGAAAAATATTCACACGAAGAACAGGTTAAAATGGAAGATGGTTCTTGGGAAACTGTCTATCCACCAGCTAGGACGTTAGAGTTATATTCAGATGCTACCGTATCAGCTTATTGTGAGTTCATGGAAAGAGTGGATTTTCCAAAAGCTTTAGATAGAGTTTGGTCGCTTATTAATCAAGCTAATAAGTATATTGATAAAACTGAACCTTGGAAGTTAGGAAATACTAATAACAACTCCGACATAAAAAAATTAGAAGAGGTTATGAGCCATTTAGTTGCTTCTTTGAGAGTTATAGCTTATCTCATTCACCCATTTATGGTAAAGACTTCTAATAAGATTTTAGATCAACTTGGAATGGAGAAAATCGATTCTAAACGAAAATCTAAAGTTAATTTATTTGATGGGAAGAAGTTTCTTAAATTTGATAATATTTCACCCAATTTGACAGTCGTTTCAAAAGGAACACCAATATTCCCACGTCTTGACATGGACGAAGAAATTGCCTACATCCAATCTCAAATGAACGCAGGCAAACCACAAGAAAAAGAATGGAACCCAGAAGAGGTCGACCTTAAATCTGAAAAAGACCAAATCAAATTTGACGACTTTGACAAGGTTGAAATCCGTGTCGCTGAAGTTAAAGAAGTGGAAAAAGTCGAAGGTTCAGACAAATTGCTTCGCTTCCGTCTTGACGCTGGTGATGGTGAAGACCGCCAAATCCTCTCAGGTATCGCTAAATTCTATCCAAAAGAACAAGAATTGGTCGGCAAAAAACTTCAAGTCGTGGCTAACCTCAAACCACGTAAGATGATGAAAAAATATGTCAGCCAAGGTATGATTCTTTCTGCTGAACATGACGGCAAACTCACTGTCTTGACAGTGGATCCATCTGTTCCAAATGGAAGTGTGATTGGGTAAAACAATTTAGTTTTTTGCGATTTCCTTAAGAAGAAGTAGGATGACGAAGCGCTTTTGAATAATAAGGCTTCTGTTCCATTCCCTATTTTGAATTTTAAAGGGTGCTCCTACTTACCCAAGGACAATTTAAATAAGACATTTTTAACATTAAAACGAGTTCAGTCGAACTCGTTTTCTTATACACTATATTTCAATAAATGCTTAATGCGTTCCACACTTTCATCAGGACCATAGGCGTCTGGGTATCGGTCCAGTTTACTGATAGCATCAAGATCTGCTTGGTCTAGGTGGAAGTCAAAACTATTAAAGTTTTCCTTCATCCGTTCGATATGGGTACTTTTAGGAATGGTCAGAATGCCTTGTTGGGTTTGCCATCTGAGAATGACCTGAGCAACTGTCTTACCATGTTTGTCAGCGATAGCAGTCAGAGTTTGGTCTTGAAAAATACCATCCTCTCCTCTGTGAAAAGGAGCCCAGGCTTGTGTTAGGGTACCAAATTCCTTATCAGCTTTCTGGATAAGTTTGTGTTGTTTATAGGGATGCAACTCGATTTGATTGACTGCTGGAACAACAGGAGTTTGCAAGGCAAAATCCGCCAAACGTCCTGTTGAGAAGTTAGAAACCCCGATGGCTCTAATAAGTCCTTCATGCTGAAGCTCAATCATAGCACGCCAGGCACCATGTAAGTCGCCAAAAGGTTGATGAATCAAATATAAATCAAGATAGTCAGTATCTAGTTTGCGGAGGGTCTCTTTTAAGGCTAATTTGGTATCTTCGTAGCCGAGCTGGCTAATCCAGGCCTTGCTGGTTAGGAAAATATCTTCACGAGGGATGCCAGAAGTCTTAATGGCACGTCCCACAGCCTCCTCATTACGGTAAAGACTGGCTGTATCAATCAGACGATAGCCGACAGAAAGAGCATCTTCTACGGCTTTTTGACATTCCTTTTGGTCGAAAATTTGCCAGACGCCAAAACCGAGTACGGGGATTTTGATGCCATTGTTAAGTGTTTGAAATTCCATTTTCATCTCCTTAGTGGTGGGGTAGTAAGCTATCTTGAATTTCTTCGATAAATGCTTGGATAATTGCAGATTTTTTCTGTTTATTATTGGTCACAATTCCCAAAGTGTGCTTGGGACTGTCCTTAAGTGGGATTAGGACAATCTGGTCCTTGATAAAACTGTTGACAATACCAAGGCCAGAAGCATAACTATCAGAGGCACAGAGCAAATTCATGACACTTCCTCGGTCATTGCTGTAGATAACCTGTTGGTCAGGTAGAACCTCCAGAGGGTCCTCATCAAAGTGAATACCAGAACTTTCCTGACGAAAACGGACCTGTGGATAGCCCTCTAAATCCTTGAGATTTAGGGATTTTTTCTTGGCCAAGGGATGTTGACGCCCCAAGAAAATCTTAGTCTCAAACTCCCCAAGCGGAGTAAATGCCAAATCCATGTGTTTGAAACTACGCTCTAGGATGTGGGCATTGTCTTCATCAAGGTAAATAATCCCCAAGTCACTTTCGAAACTCTCCACACTTTTGAGAATCTTTCTGGTGGTTGTTTCAATCAGTTGAAATTCTTGATAATCACTACGAAAGCGTTTGGCAATATGAGCCATGGGAAGGGATAGAAAATCATAGTGGTGACTGGCAATAGTGAACGATTTCTTGAAGGACTTGCGATAGCGTCCTTCTAGTAGATCTAGCTCTCCAAGGATACGTTTGGCGTATTTGAGAAAATCATGGCCATCATCAGTCAGTTTGGCTCCTGTATTAGAGCGCTCAAAGAGTAGAACTCCCAGTTCTTCCTCTAAATCACGAATGGATGCTGAAAGATTGGGTTGCGTCAAAAAGAGTTTCTTAGCAGCCTTACTAAAAGACCCTGTTTCAGCTATAGTCTGAACATAGCGGCATTGTTGAAAATTCATAAGCATCCCCTTTTTAAAAACATGATTGTGACCTATATTATAACAAAATGAGAAGTCTAATATCAGCAAAATCCTGATAGGAATCGATGAAGACCTGATATGAAATTTTTATGAAGCCAAGTCTTATAGGAAGAGTGAGGATTGAGAGGGTTGGAAGAAGGGATTTCGATAAAAGAAAAGCACTCCAAAAGTTAGTTTTTTGTCTAACTTTTGAAATGCTGTATAAAGTGTCAGTTACTAAGACGTCTAATGGCATCCAATTTTTTAGGTCGAATGAGGAAGAGTCCGATGGCAATCAGTGGTAACCAGAGAATGAAATGCCAGATACTTGTAGCTGGAGCAGCCTGCGTTGATTGTGACATCAGGACACTGGTAAAGTCAACCAAAAAGTGCAGAATGATAGTCCACCAGAGGCTACCTGTGCGTAGGTAAATAGCAGCAAAGAATATGCCGATAGCCGAGGCATAGTAAACTTGAAACAGGGTAGCATCCAAAGGTTGGTGGGTGAGATTTCCTAGATGAGCCAATCCAAAAAATAAGGCTGATAAGAGAACGGCCCCAAAAATTTGTTTTGAAGACCTAATACCATCTTGAAAGGCGAGTTTAAGGAAGAGTCCACGAAAAACATATTCTTCAAAAAACCCGGCTCCTAAGGCGACAATCAAGGCAGTACCAATCATATGAGGTGCCTTACTAATACCCAAAGCTCCCCCAGATATATAGATAAAGTCAGCTAAAATAATCAACCAACAAACACGTAAGGTTTCAGCCAGACCTATCTTTTGAGTGGATTTGATTTTTAAACCTAGTCGCCTATGTACTAGGAAGTAACATCCACACCCAAGAACAAGCGTTTTGATAAGATAGGCTAAATTCTCAGGCAAGGGCCTGAGTATCAAACGAAGTGCGAGGTTCGCAAAAATAATACTGATCCCCAAAAGGAGCAGTGTCCTAACTTCTTTCTTTGTCATTGAAAAAATTCCCCAACTTTCTTAACATTTTTTTCAAGCATACGACGAAAAGCTATTAAAGTCAAGGCCTTAAAGGTAGTTTTTCTGTTCTTTTATCAAGAAGAATAAGAGCTTTAGATGAGGTTGAGTCTCTAGGGATGCGTTTTGACTCTAATCGTTATCTCTGAGGAGGGGTTGACAACTGTAAAAAATAAATGAAGAAATGGCACTTTCTTCTTATACATATCTAGGATAATTGTAAAGAAATGATTAAAATATAACAAAAATGTGTCATATTTTAAAAGCTTGTAGCAAATACATAAGTTTTTTTTCATAAATCTATTGCTAAAATTTAAAAATCACGATAGTATATTAAACGGTTAAGTAAAACTGGTTAATAAAGCATTAACCAAAAAGGAGAAAGTATAAATGAAAGTCAACCCATTTAAAACAACATTATATTCAAGTGTATTGCTTGCAGGACTTGCTGCTACTAGCGTAGCAGCCGCAGATGAAGCTAAAGATGCCACAGTAGCTACAGATACTGATGCCACAGTCTCAAATGCGACTGCAGAATCAAGTGCTAATCTTGTTAAGACAACAGGAGATGCAGCAGTTGTTACAACTGTACCTGGAACAGAGGAAACAACAACAACTGAAACAGATACTACTGTAAAAACAACAACTAAAGCTATTGCTGAAGTCTCAAACCCTGACTTTGATAATGCAGTTGCAGCTGCAAAAACTACTGCAGCTGCATCAAAAGATTCTGCTGATGTTAAGGCTGTTCAAGAACAAGCAGCTAAAGATGCACAAACAGCTTCAACCACAGTCGTTTCTGAAAATAAATTAACACGTGAAGAAGCTGATGCGGCGCTTACATCTGCTCAAGCAAATGTTGTCGCTACAGGAGGATTCACAGCAACTGAAGAAGCTGGTGTTAAACATGCTAGTGTTGAAGCAGCTAACAATGACAACAAAGTGCAAACAAAAGCTTTGACAACGGCTGTTTCTGACTATAAACAAAAACTTGCAGATTACAAGACACAATTGGATAAATACTACCAAGACGTTCTTGCTTATGCTGCTTGGGAAAAATCTTACAAAGAATATACTGGTGGAACAACAGCTCGTCTTTTGACAAAAGGATTGGCAGAAAATGCGACTGGTTTGATTTATCAAACAGAGGCTAATGCCGCAATGACTGTTGAAAATTCAGCTGGTTCTGTTGACTACTTGGATAAAAACATCCAATCAGGTCATTCAGTAGATGAAATCCTTCAACAGTTCAACACATCTCGTTACCTTCCAAGCGATTTCAGTGCTGCTAATGGTTCACAATATACTATCAATGCTGACGGTGAATATACTGAAGATGTATGGTTGAAGATGGCTACAGGTCAAACATTGACTGTCACATACAACAATCTTAACGGAACGTCATACAATGGTACTCCAGTTAAGAAAATCGTTGCAACATACACTTTGGTAGAAGCACCAAGTACAGATGGTTCAGCTATTGTTAAGTTGTACCACGATCCAACTAAGACCCTTTTCATTGGTTCACAAACTGACGACACTAACAAAAAACTTCATGTTAAGATGAACTTGAACTTCTTTGATTCTGAGTCATCAGTGACACCACTTGACTTGTCTAAGAATGGATCAGTTTTGAGTATCTCATCACTTAACCACTGGAACACTGAACTTGGAAACCACATCGAAAAAGTTGGTTTGAATGGAAACGAATACGTCCAAATCCCTGGTTCATCTATCACTTTGCATGAAGATGGTTATGCTTATGCAAGCAATGATAACGAATTTGTGGCTAATGGTGCTCGCTTTAACAGCGACCCAACAGTAGATCCAACAACTGGTGAAGTGACTGATGAGGGGTGGGATGCTATCAACCCAGATGGAACACCTCGTACGAAGAATGCTTACTATGGTGCAGCTGCAACAATCTTCAAAGGTCAACCAATGGACTTTATCGTAAGCGGAAATAACCTCAACGTTCCAACAGCTTACTGGTTCGCAACAAACTCAACTGTGGTTGTTCCTGAATTGCCAGAAGAACCAAATAAACCAGTTCTTCCAAATACAGTTTCAGTATCAGTTACTTACCACAAGAACTTTGTATCTGTTGAAAAAACAACTGAGAAACCAAAACCACAAGTACCAACAACTCCAACAGAACCAAAATCTGTTAAACCTGTAACACCAACATCAGTTCCTGTAAAAGAAGAGGCTCCAGCTCTTCCATCTACTGGTGAAAAATCAACAGCAGCTTCTGCAGCAGCAGGTGCAGCTATGGTGACATCAGCTTTGGCCTTGTTTGGTATCTCAACTTATAAACGTAAACACTAAGATAAATTATAGAAAACTAGGAAGATGATTTTCCTAGTTTTTTTATGCAAGAAATGATTAGAGAGATTGGTTATAAAAAATATGAAATTTTCTGATAATTACTAAATATCATCCAAACAGATAAAAAAAGGTGCAAGAAACAAAAGTTTTCTAATTTTTCAACAACCCCTGTAAATGCTTTTGTTATAGTGGTTTTGGGTATCTTCTTCTCTTTGAATTAGCTGTTTAAAAAATATTTTCAAAAAATATGAAATAAATTAATTGACAAAAAATTATAATACAGTATAATAGATACTGTTAGGAAGAGTTTGTTTTTTGACAGGGTGACTCCCTAGTCAAAAAGGACTATCTTAGAATTCAAAATTCTGAGTTATCAAATTCCAATGTTTCATTGTGATGATTTAAAAAGAGAAGATTTGAACAGCAAACAAATTAGATTAATCTATTTAAAACATCAGCATCATCGTAGCGGGAGCTAGCGGTATTTTTAATCCGTGTAGAGCAAACGACAGATTCAAAAACAGCAGAATCGGTAGAGACTAATCGTCAAAAGCGAAGAGGGAAAGAAAATAAAGCAGTAACTGCTAATATACCTATCAGAAGGTGGACTAAACCTAATGACTGATAGGTGGTATGTTTTGAGAGTGGCATTTTTAGCCAATACTCTTCTAGAAAATAGTATCTTGTAAGCAGTGCGACGTTCTGCGTAAAGAAGCTAGAGGGAAAGTTCTTCAGATTGACTGACTATCAATCACAAGATACTCTTAACTAGAAACCATTTTGGACCAACACGGTTTTGCGTTTGTTGGTATTGAACTGCACCTAGGGAAATGGTGGTTCAATGTTAGTAAATAAGGATTTTGGATGGTAAGCATCCAAGTCTAAAAATTGTTTTATCTTATTATTGACTAAAGGGATTAAGTCCTTGATGAGAGTTAGGAACAAAAGGGTGATAAGCATATTAGGATGATGTTCCAGTGGCGGAATTTGACCAGATGTTTGTGAGAGCATCTGTCTGTGCTACATTGGCTATTTTCAATAGTCGTGTGGGATAGAGACTGTTTTCAGCTTCTAATTTCAGGGTAGATTGGGGGATTTACCTCTAGAAATTGAAAGATTGAAAAGAGTTCAAATGGATTGAGCGGCACTTGTAACCTAAGGTAAGCAATACACCTATAAACCTATGTTTCCATGCAGCAGGGAGCAAGTTTCAATTCGAATGGGGGACGCATCTAGAGAAATCTAGATGCTTTTTTTCATTTTATGACATCTTTTGCGAATAAGTAATAGAGTGCATAAAGGAGAGAGTCATGTTAATTGCTAAAAATCAGGAAGGCCTCTTGGTTTCGGCTCTTGAAAATGGGTTGAACCGTGAGAAAATTTATAGGTGCCCTGGCTGTCAAGGAATTGTAATGTTGAGACAGGGACAGGTGATGTGCCCGCATTTTGCCCACAAATCCTTGCAGGGTTGTCAGTTTTTCTCAGAAAACGAATCGGCCCAACATTTATCCCTAAAAGCCGCTTTGTATCAGTCCTTGGACAATCATGGCGAAAAAGTTTGTATTGAAAAGGTGATACCTGAGTTGGGCCAGATTGCAGATTTATTCGTTGGAGATTCCCTGGCTCTGGAAGTCCAATGTTCTCGTTTGTCACAGAAACGTCTCAGAGAGCGAACCTTAGCTTACCATCAAATAGGTTACGAGGTGCGTTGGCTTTTGGGGGAAGAACTGTGGCTAGGACAGCGTTTAACAGATCTACAGCGTGATTTTCTTTATTTTACAGCTAAGATAGGTTTCCACCTCTGGGAGCTCGATTGGAAGCGAGAGGAAATTAGACTCAAGTATCTCATCTATGAGGATATTTTTGGAAAGGCTCATTATTTAACCAAGTCTTGGTCCTTCACCGAAAATCTCATGACCATATTACGTTTTCCCTATCAGGCAAGGAAGGTGGAGACTTATCAAGTACCTCAACGAAGGAAGGTCTCACGTTTGATTCAAAGAGAGTTGATGGGCAAAAATCCAAGGTGGATGAAAAGACAGGAGACAGCTTACCTTAAGGGGATGAATTTGTTGAACATGTCCGACCAAGATTTCTTTCCACAAGTGCGATTTCCAGAATCCAAGCAAGGTTTCGTACAAATTAGACTAGAGCTTGATGGTTTTGAAAAGGTTTTTAAGCAATATTATCGAAAAAGGGATTTTTCTTACAGGCAAACCCTCTACCCTCCCACCTTTTATGCTAAAATAGTAGAGTATAGACACAATTAAGGAGAATACTATGTCAGACAATCGAAGTCATTTAGAAGAAAAATATACATGGGATTTGACCACCATTTTTGCGACGGACGCTGCTTGGGAAGCTGAATATGAAAGCACTGTTCAGGGTCTTAAGAAATCTAGTGCCTTTGCTGGTCACCTCTTGGACTCAGCCAAGAATTTGCTTGAGGCTACAGAACTTTATATGAGTTTGATGCGTCGTTTGGAAAAAATCTACGTTTATGCGTCAATGAAAAATGACCAAGACACAACGGTTGGTCTTTATCAAGAATACCAAGCTAAAGCTTCAAACCTTTATTCACAGTTGAGTGAAGCCTTTGCTTACTTTGAGCCTGAATTTATGGCTTTGGATGGTGAAAAATTAGCAGCCTTCAAAGAACAAGAACCTGGTCTTGGTCTTTATGACCACTATTTCGAACGTCTTTTGGCCAACAAAGACCATGTGCTTTCACAAGAAGCAGAAGGTCTTTTGGCAGCAGCCGGAGATATTTTCAATGGCCCAACAGAGACCTTTAATGTCTTGGATAACGCTGATATCCTCTTCCCATGGGTATCAGATGGTCAAGGGGATGTGATTGAGTTGACACATGGTAACTTTATCACGCTCATGGAGTCTAAAGACCGTGACATTCGTAAGGGAGCTTATGAAGCGATGTATGGAACCTACGAACAGTTCCAACATACCTATGCACAAACCCTCCAAGGCGTGGTCAAGGTTCACAATTACCAAGCTAAAGTACGTCACTATAACTCAGCACGTCATGCAGCGCTTGCGGCTAACTTTATTCCAGAAAGTGTTTATGACTCACTCTTGGAGTCAGTGCACAAACATTTACCACTTTTACACCGCTACCTAGATTTGCGTAAGAAGGTCTTGGGACTTGATGAGCTTAAGATGTATGATGTCTATACGCCACTCTCTGAGACTGAGACTGCTCTCACTTATGAAGAATCCCTCAAGAAAGCAGAAGAAGTCTTGGCTATCTTTGGTGAAGAGTATAGTGAAGGGGTTCATGCAGCCTTTACGGAACGTTGGATTGATGTTCACCCTAACAAAGGGAAACGCTCTGGTGCCTACTCAGGTGGTGCCTATGATACCAATGCCTTCATGCTTTTGAACTGGCAAGATACTTTGGACAATCTCTTTACCTTGGTTCACGAGACTGGTCATAGCTTGCACTCAACCTTCACACGTAAAACCCAACCATATGTTTATGGGGATTACCCAATTTTCTTGGCGGAAATTGCGTCAACAACTAATGAAAATATCTTAACAGAAACACTTCTTAAAGAAGTTAAAGATGACAAGACACGATTTGCCATCCTCAACCACTTCTTGGATGGCTTTAAGGGAACTGTTTTCCGTCAAACTCAATTTGCTGAGTTTGAACATGCTATTCACGAAGCGGATGCATCAGGTCAAATTTTGACAGCAGACTTTATGAACAAGCTTTATGCAGACCTCAATGAGAAATACTATAACCTTAAAGCTGAAGATAACTACGAGATTCAGTTTGAGTGGGAACGTATTCCGCATTTCTACATGAATTACTATGTCTACCAATATGCTACAGGATTTGCGGCGGCAAGCTACTTGGCTGAGAAAATCGTTCACGGTACTGAAGAAGATAAGGAAGCTTACCTCACTTACCTTAAGGCAGGTAGCTCAGATTATCCTTTGGAAGTCATCAAGAAAGCTGGTGTTGATATGACCAATACCGACTACTTGGATGCTGCCTTCAAGGTCTTTGAAGACCGCTTAGTGGAATTAGAAGCCTTGGTTGAAAAAGGTGTTCATCTTTCTTAAAGAGAAGTTCCAATAAGAGAAAATCATTCTAATCAGGATGATTTTTCTTGAACAAACAGGTAAAGGCCTTGAAGGAGTCTTATGACCTTTATGGCTGAGGAAAGTCTTAAAAAGACTTGGTCTTCAATCAAAATCTCTAGCACTCGCTAGGGATTTTTTATATAATAAGACACATGGTTAATTCATATAGTAAAAATGCAAATCACAATATGCGTCGCCCAGTAGTTAACAAGGATATCGTAGACTACATGCGAACGCATCTTCAGGAAAATACAGGACATTTGGCTGAATTAGAAGCTTTTGCTCGCAAGGAGAACATTCCTATCATTCAGCCTGAGGTTGTCGCTTACTTCCGATTTTTGTTGCAGACCTTGCAGCCTAAGAAAATCCTAGAGGTCGGCACAGCTATCGGTTTTTCAGCCCTTCTTATGGCAGAACATGCACCGAATGCTCAGATTACAACCGTTGATCGAAATGAAGAAATGATTGGTTTTGCCAAGGATAATCTAGCCAAGTATGACAGCCGCCAACAAATTACCTTGGTCGAAGGGGATGCTGCTGAGGTGTTGCAAGACTTAGACACCGATTATGATTTTGTCTTTATGGACTCAGCCAAGTCTAAATACATCGTCTTTCTACCAGAAATCCTCAAGCGCCTCAAGGTAGGAGGGATTATCGTTTTTGATGATATTTTCCAAGGAGGAGACATCGCTAAAGACATCATGGAAGTCCGTCGTGGTCAGCGCACCATCTACCGTGGTCTGCATCGTCTTTTTGATGCGACTTTAGATAACTCTGGTTTGACTGCTAGTTTGGTACCCATGAGTGACGGACTTCTTATGCTTAGGAAAAATTCTGAAAATATTATCTTGCCAGATTAAGCAATATTTAAGTAAGTGTGGTATAATAACAAAGATATTGACAATTTAAGGAGTAGATAGAATGACTAAAGAAAATGAAAACCTTGAGTCAACTGAAGAAACTGTTGAAGAGGTTGTAGCAGACAAAGACGCAGAACAAGAGGAGCTTGATCGCCAAAAGGAAGAAGAGGAAAGCATCGCCCTCGCTAGTGAAAAAGCAAAAGAAAAAGCTAAACGTGCTAAGACTAAGAAAACACGTGATGCTGGCAAACCAAGCTCAGGTGGCCGCTTCCTTGGAGGACTTGCCCTTGTAGCTGTCTCAGCTCTTGTTGGTGCAGGAATTACATATGTTTCTCTTGGAAACAAAACAACTGAAGAAACAACTTTGGTATCTATGAAGGGTGATACTGTCACTGTTGGTGATGTGTTTGATTCACTTAAAGGTAGCAGCCAAACGCAACAAAGTGTTTTGAGTGCAACGTTGCAAAAAGCTCTTGAAAAAGAATACGGTAGCAAGGTCAGCAAAGAAGACGTTGATAAGGCCTACAAACAAGCTTCAGAACAGTATGGAGAACAATTCTCACAAGTTCTTGCAGCTTATGGTCAAACAGAAGAGTCATATCGTACACAAATCCGTACGCAAAAATTGGTTGAGTATGCTGTTAACCAAGCAGCTCAAAAAGATTTGACAGAAGCAAACTACAAGGCTGCTTATGACAACTACACACCAAATACAGAAGTTCAAGTCGTTTCAACAACTGATAAGGCAGTAGCTGATAAGGTTGACTCTGAAGCTAAAGCAGAAGGCGCAGACTTCTCAAAAGTCGCTAAAGATAATAGCTTGGAAGTGAACTCTAAGACAGTTAACTCAGCATCTCAAGACTTCCCAACAGACGTTTTGACAGCAGCCTTCAAACAAGATGCCAATGCTGTTTCTGATGTAGTCACAGTTTCAAACAGTTCAACAGGTGCAGCTACTTATTACATCGTTAAGACTGTTTCAAAATCTGATAAAAATGCAGATTGGAAAAACTACAAGGATGATTTGACTAAGGTTATCATCAATGGTAAGAAAGCTGATACTAACTTCACTAACTCAGTCATTGCCAAGGTTCTTAAAAAATACAATGTTAAGGTTGTTGATAAGTCCTTTAGTGCAATTCTTGACCAGTATGTGACTGGTTCTGGAGCTTCATCAAGTTCAACTTCAAGCTCTAGCAAATAAATCACAAGTTAGAGTTGATAATGTTGCTATCAACTTGACCTAAGACCTAAAACACGTTAAAATGGAAAGTAACGAAGAGTTTTAATATTAGGAAACTCTGAGCCTTCCCTTTGAGAAAGGTAATCATTACTTCGGATACAGAAAAATGGCGGTCGCTGCGAGCCATGGACGGATGGGATTACTTGCTACTCAAAGTTTACAATTTAAGAAAAATAAGAATGACAAGGTCATTGAATGAAGGTGGTACCGCGGTTCACGTCGCCCTTCGTTTAGTGGTCTTGTCTTTTATTCTTTTAGTATTTTTTGAATGAATGTATGTATGACATTATTGGAGGTAGCTTATGAAAACCTATTTTGTCAAACAGAAGTTTCGATTGGGTGGTGAACGCTTTGATATCAAGGATGATCAAGGTAGAGTTGCCTACCAGGTCGAAGGATCCTTTTTTAAGGTTCCAAAGACCTTTACGATTTTTGGCGAGGATGGTCGTGAGATCAGTCATATCACCAAGGAGCCTATTAGTCTCTTACCCAAATTTACGGTGGATTTACAGGGTGGTTCGAGTTTTTACATTCGTAAAAAATTAACCTTTCTTCGTGATAAGTATGATGTCGATAATCTTGGCTTGCGAATAGAGGGGAATATTTGGGACCTGGATTTTCAACTGCTTAATAGTCAAGATCAGGTAGTTGCTAGGATTCAAAAGGAACTCTTCCATCTAACATCGACCTATACTGTTACCGTTTATGAAAATACTTATGCCGATTTAGCCATTTCCCTATGTGTCGCTATTGACTATGTGGAAATGCTCGAGAATAGCTCAAAATAAGAAACAATTGATTAAGGAGAAACAATGAAACAACTTACTTCAGCACAAATTCGTCAAATGTGGCTTGATTTCTGGAAATCAAAAGGTCACGCTGTTGAACCATCAGCTAACTTGATTCCAGTTAACGACCCAACCCTTCTTTGGATTAACTCAGGGGTTGCCACTTTGAAGAAATATTTTGATGGCTCAGTGATTCCTGAAAATCCACGTATCACCAACTCACAAAAAGCTATTCGTACCAACGATATTGAAAACGTTGGTAAGACAGCTCGTCACCACACGATGTTTGAAATGCTTGGTAACTTCTCAGTTGGTGACTACTTCCGCGATGAAGCCATCACATGGGGTTATGAGCTTTTGACAAGCCCAGAGTGGTTTGATTTTCCAAAAGACAAACTTTACATGACTTACTACCCAGATGATAAAGATTCATACAACCGTTGGATTGCTTGTGGTGTTGAACCAAGTCACTTGATTCCAATTGAGGATAACTTCTGGGAAATCGGTGCTGGACCTTCAGGACCAGATACTGAAATCTTCTTTGACCGTGGAGAAGACTTTGACCCTGATAATATTGGTATCCGTTTGCTTGAAGAAGATATTGAAAACGACCGTTACATTGAAATTTGGAACATCGTTTTGTCACAATTTAACGCAGACCCAGCTGTCCCACGTTCAGAATACAAGGAACTTCCTAATAAAAACATTGATACGGGCGCAGGTCTTGAACGTCTTGTAGCCGTAATGCAAGGGGCTAAAACAAACTTTGAAACTGACCTCTTCATGCCTATCATTCGTGAAATCGAAAAAATGTCTGGCAAGACTTACGATCCTGATGGGGATAATATGAGCTTCAAGGTCATCGCTGACCACATTCGTTCATTGGCCTTTGCCATCGGTGACGGTGCTCTTCCAGGTAATGAAGGTCGTGGTTATGTCCTTCGTCGTCTTCTCCGTCGTGCTGTAATGCATGGTCGTCGTCTCGGTATTTCTGATGCTTTCTTGTACAAACTTGTTCCAACAGTTGGTAAAATCATGGAAAGCTATTACCCAGAAGTTCTTGAGAAGAAAGACTTTATCGAAAAAATCGTTAAACGTGAAGAAGAAACCTTTGCACGTACTATTGATGCAGGTTCGAGCATGCTTGATGAACTTCTTGCTAACCTTAAGAAATCTGGTAAAGATACGCTTGAAGGTAAAGACATCTTCAAACTTTACGATACTTACGGATTCCCAGTGGAATTGACAGAAGAATTGGCTGAAGACGAAGGCTTCAAGATTGACCATGAAGGTTTCAAAGCTGCCATGAAAGAACAACAAGACCGTGCGCGTGCTAGCGTCGTTAAAGGTGGTTCTATGGGTATGCAAAATGAAACCCTCGCTAATATTACTGAACCATCTGAGTTCTTGTATGAAGATGAAGCTGCAGAAAGCCGTTTGAGCGTTATCGTTGCTGATGATGCCCGTCATGATACTGTAAATTCTGGACAAGCTCTCCTTGTCTTTGAACAAACACCATTCTACGCTGAAATGGGTGGACAAGTAGCTGACCACGGTACGATCTCAGATGCAGCTGGTACTGTTGTGGCACGTGTTGTTGATGTCCAACGTGCGCCAAATGGTCAACCTCTTCATACCGTTGAGGTTGAAGGTGAACTTGTAGTCGGTGCTAACTATAAACTTGAAATTGATCATACACGTCGTCATCGTGTCATGAAAAACCACACAGCAACTCACCTCTTGCACGCTGCCCTTCATAATATTATCGGCAACCATGCGGTCCAAGCCGGTTCACTTAACGAACAAGAATTCTTACGTTTCGACTTCACTCACTTTGAGGCTGTAACTCCAGAAGAATTGCGTGCTATCGAAGAACAAGTCAATGAAGAAATCTGGAAAGCAACTCCAGTAACAACGATTGAAACAGATATTGACACTGCTAAGTCAATGGGAGCTATGGCCCTCTTTGGTGAAAAATATGGTAAGAATGTACGTGTCGTTTCAATCGGTGATTACTCTGTTGAGCTTTGTGGTGGTACACACGTTGCTAACACTGCTGAAATCGGTATGTTCAAGATTGTCAAAGAAGAAGGTATCGGTTCAGGAACACGTCGTATCTTGGCAGTAACATCACGTGAAGCTTACCTTGCTTACCGTGAAGAAGAAGATGCCCTCAAAGCAATCGCAGCAACACTTAAAGCACCACAATTGAAAGAAGTGCCTAACAAGGTTGCTAGCCTTCAAGAACAGTTGCATGCCCTTCAAAAAGAAAATGCTGCTCTTAAAGAAAAAGCAGCAGCTGCAGCAGCTGGTGATGTCTTCAAAGACGTTAAAGAAGCTAACGGTGTTCGTTACATTGCTAGTCAAGTAGAAGTTTCTGATGCAGGTGCCCTTCGTACCTTTGCTGACCAATGGAAACAAGCAGACTACTCTGATGTCCTTGTCCTTGCAGCTCACATTGGCGAAAAAGTTAATGTCCTCGTAGCAAGCAAGTCTAAAGACGTTCACGCAGGTAATGTTATCAAGGTTCTCGCACCAATCGTATCAGGTCGTGGTGGTGGTAAACCAGATATGGCCATGGCCGGTGGTAGCGATGCCAATGGTATCCAAGATCTTCTTTCAGCAGTAGCAGAACAGCTCTAAGATGTGATACAATGAAAGTAACTTGAAAAGGTAGGATGGAAATCCTATCTTTTTTCTTTGTAAGTGGTATTGAAAGTAATGATTATTTTCGTTTCAAAATTGAAATAGTGAATACTGGGTGGTATACTATTACAAATCATAAAAATTATAATAGTTTCAAGTAAAAGGGAGCTAGCGATGTTTGGACAAGACTTTGGTCATCGGTTAAGAGAATTGAGATTAGCACAAGGATTCACTAAAGAAAAATTTTGTGAAGGGGATGAGGTTTTATCAGTACGACAATTGACACGTATAGAAACAGGGAAGTCTCAACCTAAATTAGAGACCTTAGAGCACTTGGCAAGACGTCTGAATATATCTTTATCGGAATTGCTTGGAGAGAGGGCTATAGGTTCAAAGTTGCCGGTAGAATACCTCAATCTCAAATATCAATTGATGCATGCGACTAGTCTAGATAAGCCAAATAACCTAATGAAACTAGACGAAAAGCTGGGTAAAATTATTGATATTTATTATGATGATTTGCCAGCTGATGAACAGAGGGTTGTTGATATCTTACAGTCAAAACTTTACTCATATACTTCAAAGACACACCAAAAATTTGGCATGAGCATTTTGGAGAAGAGTTTATCATCATTATGTGAGAAAAGGGTATACACTATCAATGATCTACTACTTATAGAACTATATCAAATTTCGTTAGGAGATGGTGATAGTATGCGGTCAGATGGGTTTAGTGAAGAGACTTTTTATGCCATTTGTAGAAATCTTATAAATAGTTATGATAATATTCCCACGGAGTATTTATTTTTACTTAGGGATGCCTTATTAATGGTTCCAATAGTTGAATATGAACGAAAAAAGTTTCATTTATCGGAGATAGCATTCAATCAACTGCATCGTATTATGGAGGAAACTCAAGATTATCAGAAAAAACCAATTTTGAGAATGCTAGAGGGACAGTATCTATATGTTGTAAAGAATGATATTTTTGAGGCTAAAAAGGCCTACCAAGAAGGTATAATCTTGGCTAGATTATTAGGAGATACCTCTTTAGCAGATATCATATCAGAGAAAATGAGAGATGCCATGAAAGAATAGAGCAGGACATACGTGTCCTGTTCTTTTTTTCTAATATGCAGTATATTATATCCATAAAGCGAATTGAAGAATAGAAATTTGAGTGCATTATTTTCTTTGGGGATTTTAGGAATTTACACTTGTCATAAAATTTATTTAAAATACACAAAGGAGATTTATTATGAAATACTCAAATAACAAACTAACCCGCTATTCAATTCGAAAATATTCTATTGGTGTAGCATCTGTTCTAATAGGGTTTTTCTTTATGGGAGTATCAGCATCTGCTGATCAAGTGACAGAAGCGAATGCTGTCGCTCCATCAAGTCTTGTTACAGAAAAATCAGATGTTACAGTGGCTTCTACAAATACAGAAATTGGAAAATCTACAGAAGTAGTACAAGTTAATACTCCAGAAGTTCCTTTAGAAAGCCCAAATGAAACGAGGGATGAAGTAAAACCTGATACAATCGAAAAATCTGAGTTAAGTATTTCCGAGTTAGACACAAGTAATAAAGTCTCAGAAAACAGTACTACATCTGTGTTAGAGACAAAAGGTGAAAAAGAGACACCCAAAGTGGTAGCAGAGGATAAAAAATCTGATACACTTGAACAAGTAGATCCTACTAACCCAGAAGGCAAGAAAACAGTTGGGTATGCTGCTGCGAATATTGATAAGCCAAAAACCTCCATTGTTAATGATGTGACACGGATTCGAGCCACCAAAAAAGATGGTAAGTACATTCATTCAACAAATGTTAATAATGTTTCATCTGGAGATGTTGCCTTGTTTTCAGCAGGTGGTGGTTCAATTGCACGTGGTGATGACTACCCTCAAAGATTCAAGAATGGTAGAATTTGGGTAGATGCAGATGATTGGGGACAGTATGTTAGGGAATGTACATCATTTGTAGCTTATCGCCTAAGTACAGTGAATGGATTTACAATTCCTTATGCTTATGGTGATGCAGGACAATGGGGATATCGAGCACGTAGTGAAGGTTACAGAGTAGATAATACTCCAGCATTGGGTTCAGTGGCTTGGTATGATAATCAATATCAACATGTTGCATGGGTATCTAATGTCATGGGGGATTACATTGAATTAGAAGAGTATAACTGGCATGATGATCATATTTATCATAGACAGGTAGTTAATAAAAATACTGTAACAGGATTTATTCACTTTAAGGATATTAATAGAGTGGTGGACGATTCTTCAAATCACCCATCACCTTCAGTAGATCAAGAAGTTCCAGAAAGTGGTGTCTATTATTTCAAAGGACGTGCTAGTATAAAATCAGAACCTAAAATGTCAAGCCCAGAACTTGCGTACTATGACGCAGGTCAAAGTGTAAACTATGATCGTAAATTGATTGCAGATGGTCATGAGTGGATTTCTTATCTATCTTACGCTGGAAATCGTCGTTATATCCCTATTCGTGAAATTGTAAATGTGACTAGTAGTCCAACGGGTACTATAAGAATTGTAAATAATGATTCTGAGACAGGAACATTTGATATTATCGTTTCCAATGTTTCAGACGTTAACGGAGTTCAAAAAGTATCGCTCCCAACATGGTCTGAAATTGATGGACAAGATGATATTATTTGGTACACTGCTACTCGTCAATCTGATGGAACTTATCGTCAACATGTAAACGTAAGTGATCATAAAAATTCAACAGGAGTTTATAATGTTCACTTGTATTATGTTGAAAATAGCGGTAAACTTGTTGGTGTTGGGGGGACTACTGTTAATGTGCAAAAGAATGAGGATACATATACTATCCCATCAAGTGGTGTTTATCGTTTCACACAACGAGTCAGTATAAAGTCAGAACCTAGTATGTCAAGCCCTGAATTAGCTTATTATGATGCTGGTAATACGGTTAATTATGATAGAGTATTGACTAATGAGGGACACACTTGGATTTCTTATCTCAGTTATAGTGGAAATCGCCGTTATATTGCTATTAATTAAGGAGAATTATTATGAAACCTGCTACAAAACGTTTCACAACTTTAACCGCACTCGCTTTAACTTCCGTTCTATTACTTGGTGCATGTGGTAATAACAAGAAGGAAGCCACATTAACATCGAGCTCTAGTAAGGTTAGTCAGAAAGTGAAATCGACAAAACCATCTTCAAAAGAAAAAGCGAAGAAGTCTGAGCAAAAGACAAAATCTTCTAGTTCAGAAGAAGTCTCAAAAGCAACCTCTGGAGAAAAGGATTCACAACCATCAGCCGGAAATGTTGCTGGATCTGCTCAACAAGAAGTTGCCCCAACAAATCCTAGTGAAGAAACAGCTGGAGTAAATCAAGGAACTACGACAGAACAACCAGCTACTTCAGCGGAACAAACACCAGCTACCACAGCAGTTGATGCTACTGCAATGGCTAATGGTGATTTCTCTAGTGTTGCTGGTACCTATCAAAATGACTTAGGAGACACAATTACAGTATCCCCATCTGGTAGTGTAACCCGTGTTGGTGCTGAAAGTGGTTATAGTGATACAAGTAGTCAGCTCTTTAATGGTTTTGCTCAAGATGGCGGTTATGTGGCAGGTTTTGCTCATAATGATGGACCAACCAGTGACCCAATTTTCTTTGATAGTAATGGACAGATTCGTTTTGGTTCTGATGCGATATATGGTCGGATGCATGTTTACAATAAATTAGATTGATGGTATTGTCCCTCAGTACTTAAGAAAAGGAAATAACAAGTAGTAGAAGGAGCATACTTTAAAAATGTCTCAAAAAGAACATGGAGAAGTGAGAAGTACTAGTGGTACCTTAAAGGGTACCTATCACTATTTGAATTCTCCCAGTCCTCATTTGTTTCCGTTTGTCTTTATTAGTAACGTAACAGATAGCCTTCAGATGTTTCGCGTTTGTAAGAATGGTAAGCCATTTGCCTTTCCATTACTTCTACCAAATCAATATAAAATTGTTTACATTAAGGATTTTCAAAATGTTAGCTCCTGTGATGAGATTACAGTGACTGAACATTTAGAGGAATACATCTATGATGAATCAGACTTAGACTAGAATGATATCTATAGTCAATTTAACTCGGAATGAATTGATTAATCTATTCAGATTTGCTTAATGTGTCAAGAAATTAGATGTAGGAAAAGTCCTTAGATATAGCTAAGGACTTTTCTTCATTATAATAGATAATAGTTATCGAAAAGATTGTCGATCAATTTTCTACAAAATAAAGTTTAGTAATATTAATGAAATACTTGTAAAATATTTTTAAAAGAAGTATACTATAGGCGTAAAAAACGGTTCCATTATTTTATGAAACAGCCTAGAAAGTGAGAGTGATTACAATGAGAAAGGCAAATGTTATCAAGGAACGTCAACGTTATTCTATTCGTAAATATTCTTTTGGAGCTGCATCAGTCTTGATTGGTGCGAGCTTGTTGCTTGGTGGACATGCTTTGGCTCAGGAACAAGCCAATAGCACAGGTCCAAGTACGGATTATGAAGTTTATGTGAATCATTCTGAAGCACCTCAAATAGATCAAGCTACCTCAGAAGCTATTAACGATGCTCTCAATGAACCTGCGTCAAGATCAGAAGCGCCAAGACCTAAGCTTGTTAGCAGTGAAGTTGCTTCCTCTGAAGCTAGTAGTGTAGTGGTCAGCGAGGCTGCTTCTTTGGAAGTACCAGCAGAGGTTGCTCAATCTGCATCTGCTGTTGCTTCTGTTGCGAGCTCAGAGGTGGCTAGCCCACGTTATGAAGTGTCATCAGTAGCTAGCTCTGAAGTAGCTAGTGAAACGGACCGTTCAGCAACTTCAGAAGTAGCGGAAACCATAGGTGCTGACCGTGAAGCTGTGGATACTCCTCAACCTGGTGTGGATGGTCCTGTGACTGCTGATGGTTCTCTTGATATTCCATCAAACGGTACCTATTATTTCCGTCGCACTACTGAAATTCGTACAGCTCCAGTCATGGATATCAAACCTACTTTCGTCTTTAGTGCAGGTGACCATGTTATTTATGATAAGGTCTTGAAGAGAGATAATCACCAATGGATTTCTTACATTGGTTACGATTATGAACGCTACTACGCTGATATCGCAGCTTTGAAGGCTGAAAATACTAGTAGCAACACTGAGGCGGCTAGAGATGAAACCATCCCTGAACGTGGTACTTATTATTTCACTAAACCTGCAGATGTGAAGAACCAACCTAGCTTGACTGCTAAGACTGAGTTCAATTTTGATCCTGGTATGTCAGTTAACTACGATAGATCTTTGCTTGCGGATAACCACCGTTGGATTTCTTATGTGTCATACAATGGTACTCGTCGTTACGTCGACCTAGGTGCTACTGTAGAGGCTGTAGCTAAACCAAGAGGCGATATCGCTATTGAAAGCCATGACAATGGTGATTTTAGTGTCGTTATCAGTAATGTTTCAGACCAAAACGGTGTCCTCGGGGTATCCGTTCCAATCTGGTCTGAAAAGAATGGTCAAGATGATATCATCTGGTACAATGCGACTCGTCTTAACAATGGTAACTACAAGGTTAACGTTAGTCTAACTGACCACAAGAATGAACGTGGTCTCTACAATGTTCATCTTTACTATGTTGAAACTAATGGTAAATTAGTTGGTGTGGGTGGCACCACTTACACAGTTCCTGCCAAGGTTGAAGAAACGCATACAACAACTAGTTATAGCCTTCCTGACTCAGGAACTTATACTTTTAAAGAACGCTCTAGCATCAAGGCAGAACCTCGTGTAGCAAGCCCAGAGTTGGCCTACTACGATGCTGGTATGTCAGTTAACTATGACAAGATTGTCAGTGGTGATGGTTATCAATGGCTTTCTTACCTCAGCTTTAATGGTAACCGCCGTTATGTAGCTGTGGCAAAACTTGCTCAACAAGAAAGCAAACCAAGCGGTACTATCAATATTGAAAATCTCTCTAACCTTGGTTTTGATGTTCATATCACCAATGTTTCTGGTGGCGACAAGGCTATCCAAGGCGTGAGTGTTCCAGTTTGGACAGCTAAGGACGGCCAAGACGATTTGGTATGGCACCAAGCTGACAGACAAAGTGATGGTAGCTACAAGGTTCGTATCAATATTAATGACCATAAGGCTGAAGCGGGTGAATACATTGTCCATCTCTACTATGTTCAAGATGGTAAGATGGTAGGTATCGGAGGCACTAGCACAACTGTTCCGGTTCAAAATGCAACTCGCCATAATCTTCCAGCTTCAGGTTCATATACCTTTACCGCTCGTACTGGAATTAAGACTCAACCTTTGGTAGCCAACCCAGATGTTAGCTACTACGATGCTGGCATGTCAGTCAACTATGACAAGGTTGTCAATAATGACGGCTATACATGGCTTTCTTATCTCAGCTATTCAGGAAATCGTTTCTATGTGGCTATTGCACCAACAAGTGTGACTAAACCAGTAGAACAACCAGTGCAACCAAGTACACCATCTTCTGGTACCTATACTTTCAAGGAACGCTCTAGCATTAAAGCAGAACCAAGTGTGGCAAGTCCAGAGTTGGCCTACTATGATGCTGGTATGTCAGTTAACTATGACAAGATTGTCAGTGGTGATGGTTATCAATGGCTTTCTTACCTCAGCTTTAATGGTAACCGCCGTTATGTAGCTGTGGCAAAACTTGCTCAACAAGAAAGCAAACCAAGCGGTACTATCAATATTGAAAATCTCTCTAACCTTGGTTTTGATGTTCATATCACCAATGTTTCTGGTGGCGACAAGGCTATCCAAGGCGTGAGTGTTCCAGTTTGGACAGCTAAGGACGGCCAAGACGATTTGGTATGGCACCAAGCTGACAGACAAAGTGATGGTAGCTACAAGGTTCGTATCAATGTTGGTGACCATAAGTCTGAAGCAGGCGAATACATTGTTCATCTCTACTATGTCCAAGACGGTAAGATGGTAGGTATCGGAGGCACTAGCACAACTGTTCCAGTTCAAAATGCAACCCGCCACAACCTTCCAGCTTCAGGTTCATATACCTTTACGGCTCGTTCTGGCATCAAGACTCAACCTTTGGTAGCTAACCCAGATGTTAGTTACTACGATGCTGGTATGTCAGTCAACTATGACAAGGTTGTCAATAATGATGGCTATACATGGCTTTCTTATCTCAGCTATTCAGGACATCGTTTCTATGTGGCTATCGCACCAACAAGTGTGACTAAACCAGTAGAACAACCAGTTCAACCAAGTACACCATCTTCTGGTACCTATACTTTCAAGGAACGCTCTAGCATAAAAGCAGAACCAAGTGTCGCAAGTCCAGAGTTGGCCTACTATGATGCTGGTATGTCCGTTAACTATGACAGATTGGTGACTGCAGATGGTCATACATGGCTCTCTTATGTTAGCCATGGAGGCAACCGCCGTTACATTGCTATTGATGCTAAGGCAACAGCAGTTGCTCAACCAGCAAGCCCAAGCTTAGCGGCAACTGGCACCTATACCTTTACCAAACCTAGCTCTATCAAGGATCAACCAAGCGTTGCAAGCCCAGAGTTAGCCTACTATGATAAAGGCATGTCCGTTCGCTATGACAAGGTCCTTACAGCTGATGGCCATACTTGGTTGTCTTATGTAACCTATAGCGGTGTAAGACGCTATGTGGATATTGCTTAAGAGTTGTAACATCACTCTCTTTTGAGGGTGGTGTTTTTTAGTTTCAAGAGTTGAATAAATATATTGTTCAATATGTTTTGAAAATATTTGCCGTAAATTAGCGAAAGTTGTAGAATCAAGATGAAAGTATAGGATTCGTTCTATACGTAGCTAATTCATCAAGTTATTGAAAGAAAATGATATAAAACGGAGGTACTGAGCATGTTAGATATTTTTGTTTTAGAAGAAGATTATTTTCAACAAGCTCGTCTTGAGGATGCCATCCACAAGTCTAAACAAATATATATTTTAAGAATTGGGAAGGTTGATTTATATGATAAACCCGATCAATTATTAGAGCGTATTACGGAAAGGGGTTCGCATTTACTGTTTTTTCTAGATATTGGATCTGACAGTGATGTCGAAGGGGGAATATTGGTTGCTCAACAGATTCGTGAGCGAGATCCGTATGCAAGTATTGTTTTCATCACAGCACATCCCGAACTCCTACCTTCAACCTTTCAGTATCGCTTAGCTGCACTTGATTTTATTGATGAGAATTTGCCTGATAATGAATATGAAGATAGGCTTATTTCTGATATTGGATTAGCACTTTCTAAAAATGGTTTGAGCCAAATAGAGTGTGCTTTTACGGTAGATACAAAGAATGCAACTATACAAGTTCCTTTTCATAAGATTCTTTATTTTGAAACATCTCCAACAGTTCATAAGGTGATTCTTCATACAACGGAAGAGCAGATTGAGTTCTATGGTCAATTATCAAAAATTGTGAAACAAGATTGCAGACTGTATAAATGCCATAAATCATTTGTTGTAAATCCCGAAAACATTGTGAGATTGGACAAAGAGTTAGGTATTATTTATTTTGAAAACGGAGAGTCATGCTTGGTTTCAAAAGCTAAACAAAAAGAGATTGTTGCTAAGATGCTTGTTCCAAAAAACATGGCAGTTTGATGTATATAGTATTTTTATTTTAAATGTTATTTTCTGATTATGACGAAAAAACGACCATTTATGACTTCAATGAAAAATTTAGCTGTTTTTGTATTATAATAACCGAGTAAATTATCATTAAAGGATATCACTCATGAAAAATACAAGTAAACTTATTGGTTTAGTATTAGCCCTTATCGTAGTTATCCTCGCTATCTTTTTGGTGACTAAATTTAACATCCATGAATCAGCACGTGTTGGCACAAGTAGTAGCCCAGCCAAGACGGTTAAGAAGTCATCTTCAAGCTCAAGTAAGGTCGTTAAGAAGGATAAAAAATCAACTCGATCATCATCTTCAGCAGTCACAAATGAAGAAAATGACAATCAGACCTCAGCAGTAGCACCTAAGGCTTCTTCTCAAGAACAAGCTCAAGCAGGTACTACAGATGGCGGACAAGTGGCTGAAGCAACAGCTGGAACAGACAAGGTTAAATCTGAAAAGAACGCAAATAATAGTCAATCATCACTTAACTTCGGTGCCCTTGATAATGGTGATATTAGCTCTCTTGTGGGAACTTGGACTAATGCAAATGGTGAATCAGTGACTATCAATTCTGATGGTACAATTATTAAAAACTCAACAGGTTATACTGCTCAATTGAAGCCTCAAAGAGTTTCAGATAATATTTTTTATGCAGGAGTCTTCTCAGATACAAGCTCAGCTGCATTGAGAGCGATTTCTGGAGGTAGTAACGGCTCTGATTACCTTGTTATTGGTCAGGACCAAACTGCTGAAGGTGTCCCTTATTATCGTAACTAGTACGAAAAAGATTGCTATTGATGAACTGCACTCCAAAAGTTAGACAGATAAAATCTAACTTTGTGGGGTGTTTTTTTAGTTGATTGAAGCAAAAAAATGTTACAAACTATTGTTTTTTTGTAATAAAAATGTAAAATAAATAAAGAGAACAATAAATCTCATTTTGAATAAATAAGAGAGGTTCATTTATTAAAGAAATGCTCTAACTTAGAATTTCTCTTAAGATTATGCTAAAGGAAGTTATGCCATGCTTAACATCTATGTTTTAGAGGATCATTTTATCCAACAAAATCGTATTGAAGAGGTTATACATACGATTCTTAAGAAAAATAACATTAAAGTGGGCGACTTTGAGGTTTTTGACAAACCCAATCAACTGTTAGAGTCTATTACCGAGCGAGGGTCTCATCAGCTCTTTTTCTTGGACATTCAAATTAAAAACGATACTAAAAAAGGTTTGGAAGTGGCTAAGCAAATTCGCAAGAACGACCCCTATGCCAATATTGTTTTCTTCACGACTCATTCAGAGTATCTTCCCTTAACTTTTCAATATCAATTGGCAGCTCTAGACTTTATTGACAAGTCTTTGGAGGGCGAGGACTTTCAAAAGCGTGTGGAAAGTATTATCTTATTAACCTGCAAAAAGATACAGAGTCAGAATCCAGAGGATGCTTTCCGAATTGAGAACGTTAAGACCGTTATTCAGGTTCCTTTTCATGATATCTTGTACTTTGAGACCTCGGATATCGTTCATAAGGTTATCCTTTATACTAAAGAGGAGCAGATCGAATTTTATGGCAGTCTCTCTCAAATTGAAAAGAGTGACCCTAGACTGTTTAAATGCCACAAATCTTTCCTTATCAATCCAGAAAATATCATCAAATTAGATAAAAGTACGGGGACAGTCTATTTTGAAAATGGTGGCGTTTGCTATGTTTCAAAGTTGAAATTAAAGAAATTGCTTGAGAGAATCAGCCTATGACAGCAATCAATTTTTTATTGGATAATCTAGATTTTTTAGCGGAGATTATCCTCTTTATTCTCATTTATCAATACATTACCTCCGAGAAGATAAAGCTAAGATGGTATATTATCATCCCCTTGATTATCCGATTTTTGTTTGTGCTTTCTCCGGTCCTATCCTATGTTTTAGGGCATGCCTTCTTGGTTGTTTATTCCTTCTACAGAAATCGTTATGGCAATAGGTTATTAGATATTTTCTATGGCTTGTTTCCGATCGTCATAGAAAGTCTTGTTCACAATCTTATTATTTATGGGATTGCCTTAGTTATCAATCGTCATTATCTGATTGTACTTAACCATTTTCATTTAAACCTTGTCATTGAGTTGCTAGTCTTTCCTATGTTTTGGTTAATCATTAAGACCTTAAAAGTGGATTTCAAAGCATTGAACTATGGTTTTAGAAAGTCATTTTCAAAGTACTTTTTATTACTCATAGATCTATCAATGTTATCTTATGCCCTCCTTCTCCAATATATTACCTTTTTTGTGCAACAGAGCCCTGGAGGAAGAGATTGGCATGTTTATCTCGTGGTGACCTATGCTTTACTCTTTCTTGCGACCCTTGTTTATATCAATGCGACCTTCAGTGAAAGACTAAAAGAAGAAGTCCTACTCCAAAAAGACAGGCAAATGAGTGATTTGGCTCATTATAGTCAACAAATCGAGCAACTCTATACGGATATTCGTCGCTTCAGGCACGATTACCTAAATGTTTTGTCTAGTATCAAATATGGCATTGACTCCAAGGATATGGCTATTATTTCTGATATCTACGATAACATCCTTGAAAAAACAAAGACTCGGATTGAGGGGAAACAGTACGAAATTGCCAACTTGATTAATATTAAAGATGAAGCCGTTAAAGGTGTCCTGGCTAGTAAAATCTTGGAAGCACAAGGCCAGTCCATTACCATCCACCTTGAGGTCAGCGACGTCTTTGAAGTATCAAGGATGGAATTGTTGGATTTCATAACAGTGCTATCCATTTTTTTGGATAATGCTATTGAAGCTAGTCTGGATAGCAGTACTAAAGAAGTGAACATTGCTCTTATCAGTGGAGAGATAAAGGTAGTAATAGTTGAGAATACCATTGCTCAAGAATCTATCAATACAGTCGGTATCTTTAAACTTGGTCGCTCAAGTAAAGGAGAGGGACGTGGTATAGGTCTGTCCACTGTTCGAGAGATTTTAGGGAAGTATCCTAATTGTTCTTTGTCAACACAATCTAAAGACTATCGTTTTAAGCAGACACTAAAAATAGAAGATGTGGTTTGATTGAACCACATCTTTTGTTGTACTTTGAAAACAAGTACCTGATCCTATATTTGTTTATTTAAATATATATCCAGAATACTTGTAAAATTTCCAAAAAACTGACTTTCTAATCTTAATGAAAGAAATATTTATATTTTGTGTGAATAAATATAATAAATTTGTAATAGTGACAATTTTTAGACTTTTTACGATTTATATCAATTTGATAGTCATAGTCGTGCTATACTCTTTTGCATAGGAGAGAGTTATGAAAAAGACTAGGAGATATTATTATGAAATTTAGTTTTTATCAAGTTGCTCAACGTTTCTCAATTCGTAAGTATTCTTTTGGTGCTGCTTCTGTGCTTTTAGGGGTTTTCCTACTTTCTGGTGTACAGACTGCTCATGCTGATGAGAAAGTGGCTGTTTCTGAATCAACTACAAGTATTACTAGTGATATTGGAGTTGTATCAGATAAAGTAACTTCTTCAAACTCTGAGATTGTACTTTCTGAAGCTACTGTTTCAGCTCCAAAGGAAAGTTTGGCACCTGCTGAAGCTCCTTCAACTGCTGTGACTCCAGAAAAGACGAGTGAAAGTTCTCAGAATGTTCAAACAGTTACTGCGAATGAAACTCACAAAGTTGAAAATACTACTGAACCAATATCAACAGTAGAAGAAAAGGTTAATGTAGCGACAAATGCTGATAAAGTATCTGATAAAAAAGTTACTGATACAAGAATTTCAAATGAGACAAATAAAAAAATTGAGTCAGAGGTACGTGAAGATAAGGAGAATGAAAAAGTTACTGTAACAGAGAAAATTTCTGATCCAAAAGTTCCTGAAATAAAAACAGATAATAAGCCAACAACACCAAGTACTGGTTATTCGAGATTATTCAGTGTTGGAAATATTAGACGACCTATGTCAAGAAGTACTGTTATTGGAGACAACTACCCATGGCCGAATGCTGCAATACCTTATGCTGAAGTTGATCCTTGGGGATTATATAAACGTGAATGTGTCTCTTTTGTAGCTTACAGATTGAGTACAGTGAATGGATTTACAATTCCTTATGCATATGGTAATGCAAATCAATGGGGATATCGTGCTCAAAATGAAGGCTATCGTGTTGACATGAATCCAGCAGCTGGCTCAGTTGCGTGGTTTACTGGTAATAAGGGATTTCATGTTGCATGGGTTGTAGGTGTAAATGGGGAAAATGTTGAGATTGAAGAATATAATTATGGATATACAAATCGATATAACCATAGGTTTATTCCTAGAAACTCTGCAAGTGGTTACATCCATTTTAAAGACTTAAAAGGTGGAAATACAAGTATTCCCGATGCTCCAACACCAACAGATAATACAGGAAGTAATTTAGCTTCTTCAGGATCTTATCAATTTACAGAGAGAGTAAGCATTAAAGCTGAACCTAAAATGTCTGCCCCAGAACTTGCCTATTATGAAGCAGGAAATACTGTTAATTATGATAAAACACTCCAAGCAGATGGTTATGTCTGGATTTCTTATCTATCATATGCTGGAAACCGTCGCTATATTCCAGTACAAAAGCTTTCAACTGAGGTAAAACCAGAGGTTAAAGGAACCATTAATGTTATAAATAAGAATGACCAATCAGGTACCTTTGATGTTGTTATCTCGAATGTTTCAAGTAATGTTGGACTAAAAGAAGTTCAAGTTCCAATTTGGTCAGCAAAAAATGGACAAGATGACTTGAAATGGTATAAAGCTGTTAAACAATCTGATGGTACCTATAAGACTTCTGTAAAAATTAGTGATCATAAGAATGACAGAGGAGAATATCTTATCCATCTCTATTATGTGACTGATAGTGGTAAACAAATTGGTGTAGGTGGAACAACGACAACTATAGAAAATGCTTCAACTACATCTAATCCTTCTAAACCATCCATTCCTAATAGTGGTGTTTATACTTTTGAAGGCCATGCAAGTATCAAAGCAGAACCAAAGATTTCTGCACCTGAGTTGGCATATTATGATGCTGGAAATACAGTAAATTATGATAGCCTTATTCAGGCAGATGGTCATTATTGGATTTCTTATTTATCATATTCAGGTGCACGCCGTTATATTGCTATTAGTTAAGACATAGAGGACACCCTATTATAGAAGATGGCATGAAATATTTCTATAATACCTCATGTAACAGTATTGAAATATAGAAATAAAAATGTTATATTTATGACGTAAAAAATAATTAAAGGAACATAATTTATGAAAACTACAGGTAAACTCATTGGTATCATATCAGCTCTTATTGTGATTATCCTCGCTGTCTTCTTAGTGACTAAATTTAACAGTCATGAATCAGCGCGTGTTGGCACAAGTAGCAGTTCAGTCCAAACGGTTAAAAAGTCATCTTCAAGCTCAAGTAAGGTCGTTAAGAAGGATAAAAAATCAACTCGATCATCATCTTCAGCAGTCACAAATGAAGAAAATGACAATCAGACCTCAGCAGTAGCACCTAAGGCTTCTTCTCAAGAACAAGCTCAAGCAGGTACTACAGATGGCGGACAAGTGGCTGAAGCAACAGCTGGAACAGACAAGGTTAAATCTGAAAAGAACGCAAATAATAGTCAATCATCACTTAACTTCGGTGCCCTTGATAATGGTGATATTAGCTCTCTTGTGGGAACTTGGACTAATGCAAATGGTGAATCAGTGACTATCAATTCTGATGGTACAATTATTAAAAACTCAACAGGTTATACTGCTCAATTGAAGCCTCAAGGAGTTTCAGATAATACATTCAATGCATCGGTGGTATCTCAAGGTGATAGTGTAGCCTTGTCCGCAGTGGCGGGAGGAGCAGGAAGCTCAGATTATCTTGTTATTGGGGCAAATGGACCATATTATCGTAACTAGTACGAAAAAGATTGCTATTTATTTAGTAATCTTTTTACTTTTCCTTTTGCTTTTTTTGGAAAAACAACGAATATATAAGTATAATCAGTCATTTTTTTCGATTATGACGAAAATCGGACTGTTTATGATTTAAGTGGGAACAAGTCAAAAAATTTGGTATACTAGTGGACAAGTGAGAAATATTGAGTATTTTTGTAAAATAATTGTAATATTTGTCACCTAATGTTACGATCAATCGGTAACAACAATTTGATAGAGAGAAATAATAATATGAAACGAGAAAAATTTTTACACGAACAACAACGTTTTTCAATTCGTAAATATTCTTTTGGGGCTGCGTCAGTTCTTTTAGGAGCTAGTTTGGTCTTTGCGGGTCAAGCTTTGGCTGACGAACACCACGAAGCTGCAACGACTTCAGATGCCACTTTGCGTGCGACTTCAGATAGTGATGCCTTAACAGCGGCTGATATTTTCAGTGGCGTAGCAACTAATGGAGTGGCGTCAAGTGAGAAAGCTAGCGAAACTTCAACAACGAGCCAAACAGTTAGTGAAACTGCTACTAGCGAAGCGACAAGTGAAGTCAGTGCCTCACAAACAGCTGATAAAGCATCTGAAACTGCAGTTGCCCCTTCAGCTGTGACAAATCGCTCAAATCTAGCTGAAAAAGATGCTAATCTTGATGTATCTAGTATGGTGAGAGCGGCTGTTAATACTAGCTTGGTGAGCACACCAACAACTACTACAGACAGTGACCTTCCAAGCCAAGGAACTTATGTCTACAAGGAACGTACAGAAATCAAGAATCAACCTAAGATTTCTGCCAAGGCTGAATTTTATGTGAATCCAGGGGATAGCGTCTTTTACGACCAAGTCGTGACAGCTGACGGCTACCAATGGATTAGCTACAAATCATACTCTGGCGTGCGTCGTTATGCGCCAGTAAAACCAGTGGCGGCTGGTAGCGGCAGTGGTAACAGTGGTAGTGGGGATGGTAAGCCTTCTAATGGCGCTCAAGCTACAACAGGGGCTTTGAACATCCCAGCGACAGGAACTTTCTACTTTACACGTGACACAGATATTAAGAAAGAACCAAAAGCAGATCTCAAACCTACTTTTGTATTCAGTAAGGGTGACCATGTCATCTATGACAAAGTTTTGACTGCGGATAATCATCAATGGATTTCTTACCTTGGGTATGACTATGTTCGCTACTATGCTGATATTGCGACTTTGATACCTGCAAAAGCTGAAACACCAGCTGCTAAACCAACAGAGACTAATCAAGCAAAACCAGAAACTACTGGTGCTGAAAAACTTCCAGCAAGTGGTACTTATAATGTGACACGTAGCTTGAATGTTAAAAACGAACCTAAGGCCTCTGCAGAAACACTTTATACCTTGGAAAAAGGCTACAAAGTGAACTATGACAAGGTCTTGACTGCGGATAACCACCAATGGATTTCTTACATTAGTTACAGTGGTACACGTCGTTATGTGGATATTGCGACTTTGAAAACTACTGAGTATAAGCCACAAGAAAACCGTGTTTCAGGTGACCTTACTATAAGCAACCAAACGTCTAATGGCTTTGATGTTGTTGTTACCAATGTTTCAGGTGGTGGCAAGGCAGTTCAAGAAGTGCGTGTCCCAATTTGGTCAGATAAGAATGGTCAAGACGATCTCACTTGGTACCATGCCGACAAACAATCAGATGGTAGCTATAAGGTCCATGTAGATAAAGCCAGCCACAAGGGTGATGCTGGTACATATGCTGTGCATCTTTACTATATGTTGGATGGTAAACGAACTTATATTACCGAAACTACAGCCACAGTCCCTGAAACTCAAGTAACAGGAAATTTGACGATCACCAACCAAACGTCTAATGGCTTTGATGTTGTCGTAACTAATGTTTCAGGTGGTGGCAAGACAGTTCAAGAAGTTCGTGTCCCAATTTGGTCAGATAAGAATGGTCAAGATGACCTTACGTGGTATCATGCCGATAAACAATCAGACGGTAGCTACAAGGTTCACGTAGATAAAGCCAGCCATAAGGGTGATACTGGTAGCTATTCTGTGCATCTTTACTATGTGTTGGATGGCAAGAGAACTTATATTACAGAAACTAAGGCTACAGTTCCTGAATCTCAAGTAGCAGGAAAATTGACGATTACCAACCAAACCTCTAATGGCTTTGATGTTGTCGTAACTAATGTTTCAGGTGGTGGCAAGACAGTTCAAGAAGTTCGTGTTCCAGTTTGGTCAGATAAGAATGGTCAAGATGACCTCACTTGGTATCATGCCGACAAACAATCAGACGGTAGCTACAAGGTTCATGTAGATAAAGCCAGCCACAAGGGTGATGCTGGTACATATGCTGTGCATCTTTACTATATGTTGGATGGTAAACGAACTTATATTACCGAAACTACAGCCACAGTCCCTGAAACTCAAGTAACAGGAAATTTGACGATCACCAACCAAACGTCTAATGGCTTTGATGTTGTCGTAACTAATGTTTCAGGTGGCGGTAAGACAGTCCAAGAAGTCCGTGTCCCAATCTGGTCAGATAAGAATGGTCAAGATGACCTTACATGGTACCATGCTGATAAACAGTCAGATGGTAGCTACAAGGTTCATGTCGATACAGCCAGTCACAAGGGCGATGCTGGTACATATGCTGTCCATCTTTACTATATGTTGGATGGTAAACGAACTTATATTACCGAAACTACAGCCACAGTCCCTCAATCTCATGTAACAGGGAAATTGACTAATAACGGTTCTTATTACAGTGTTCGTGGTAAATACGATGATATTATTATTGTCAATAAAAAACACGGTCTTTCTAAGGACTATAACCCAGGTGAAAACCCAACAGCTAAGGCAGCTTTTGTTCGTCTTCGTGACGATATGATTAACCAAGGTTTGAATGTTGGACGTTCATACAGTGGTTTCCGTTCTTACGATTATCAAAAGACTCTTTACGACAACTACGTAAGCCGTGATGGTCAAGCAGCTGCGGACCGTTACTCAGCTCGTCCTGGATTTAGCGAACACCAAACTGGTTTGGTCTTTGACTTGACTGATAAATCTGGTAACTTGCTTGAGGATGCACGAGCTAGTCAATGGCTTAAAGATAATGCACATAACTATGGCTTTATCGTGCGTTTCCAAGCAGGTAAAGAAGCTTCAACTGGCTACATGCCAGAAGCATGGCATATCCGCTATGTAGGTAAAGAAGCTAAAGATATTCACGATTCAGGCTTGAGTTTGGAAGAATACTTCGGTATCGAAGGTGGCGATTATGCTACTAGCAGCAAACCTGCTGAAAGCAAACCAGCCACTACAGGTGCCATTAACCTTCCAGCGACAGGAACTTATACCTTCACAGGTCGTGCGTCAATCAAGGCAGAAGCTAAAGTTTCAAGCCCAGAGTTGGCCTACTATGACAAGGGTATGAGCGTTAACTATGATAAAGTTTTGACAGCCGATGGTCATCAATGGCTTTCATATGTAACAGCAAGCGGTGCCCGCCGTTACGTTGATATTGCAACAGCTAAAGCAGAGGCTAATCCAGAGGATAAACCAAGTCTCCCAGAATCAGGCACTTATAGCTTCACAGGTCGTGCGTCAATTAAGGCAGAAGCTAAAGTTTCAAGCCCAGAATTAGCTTATTATGACAAGGGTATGAGTGTTAACTACGATAAGGTTTTGACAGCCGATGGTCATCAATGGCTTTCATACATGACAGCAAGCGGTGCCCGTCGTTACGTTGATATTGCAACAGTTAAAGCTACAGAAACTAAACCAGAAGTTAAACCGGTTGCTAAACCAGCGGATAAACCAAGTCTCCCAGAATCAGGCACTTATACCTTCACAGGTCGTGCGTCAATCAAGGCAGAAGCCAAGGTTTCAAGTCCAGAATTGGCCTACTATGATAAGGGTATAACTGTAAACTACGACAAGGTTCTGACAGCTGATGGTCATCAATGGCTTTCATATGTAACAGCAAGCGGTGCCCGTCGTTACGTTGATATTGCAACAGTTAAAGCTACAGAAACTAAACCAGAAGCCAAACCGGTTGCTAAACCAGCGGATAAACCAAGTCTTCCAGAATCAGGCACTTATACCTTCGCAGGTCGTGCGTCAATCAAGGCAGAAGCTAAGGTTTCAAGCCCAGAATTGGCCTACTATGATAAAGGTATGAGCGTTAACTACGACAAGGTTTTGACAGCCGATGGCCATCAATGGCTTTCATATGTAACAGCAAGCGGTGCCCGCCGTTACGTTGATATTGCAACAGTTAAAGGTACAGAAACTAAACCAGTTGCGAAACCAGCGGACCAACCAAGTCTGCCAGAATCAGGCACTTATACCTTCACAGGTCGTGCATCAATTAAGGCAGAAGCTAAGGTTTCAAGCCCAGAGTTGGCCTACTATGATAAGGGTATGAGCGTTAACTATGACAAGGTTCTCACAGCCGATGGTCGTCAATGGCTTTCATATGTGACAGCAAGTGGTGCTCGTCGCTACGTTGATATTGCAGCAGCCAAGGCTGAAGCAAGTCAACCAACTGCGAAACCAAATCTCCCAGAATCAGGTCGCTATACTTTCACAGGTCGTGCGTCAATTAAGGCAGAAGCTAAGGTTTCAAGTCCAGAGTTGGCCTACTATGACAAGGGTATGACTGTAAACTACGACAAGGTTTTGACAGCTGATGGTCGTCAATGGCTTTCATATGTGACAGCAAGTGGTGCTCGTCGCTACGTTGATATTGCTTAATGAGATAAAGAATCAGGTTGGACAACGTGTCCAGCCTTTTTTGATAGCCTCTCTTTATCAGGAGATTGAATTTTTCAATTTTTGTGACGTCTTTTGGAGTGCTATAATGGTTAATATAGAATCGAGGTTACTATGAAAATCGCATTAGTACAGATGGATGTTGCTCACGGACAGCCTGCTGAAAATGTAAAACACGTGAAAGAGATGTTGAAAAGGGCGCTTGATGACAATCCCGATGTTATTGTGCTTCCTGAAATGTGGAATACAGGCTATGCTTTAGATGAACTTGACGGTATTGCGGATAAGGATGGACTAGAATCTCAAGCTCTCTTATCTCATTTTGCCAGAGAACATGCTGTGGCTATTCTAGGAGGGTCTGTTGCCATTGAGAAAGATGGCAAATTCTACAATACAACCTATGTCTACAATAAGTCTGGGGACTTAATCAATACCTACAGTAAGGTCCATCTTTTCGGATTGATGGCGGAGGACCAGTATATGTCGGCTGGGACAGTGGAGTCTGTTTTTGAGCTTGATGGTGTGACAGCGGCTAGTGTTATTTGTTACGATATTCGTTTTCCTGAATGGGTGCGAACACAGATGGCGCAAGGGGTCAAGGTGCTTTTTGTGGTAGCTCAGTGGCCTGAGCCTCGTGTGCAACAATGGGAGATTTTACTCAAGGCGCGTGCGGTTGAAAACCAAGCCTTTGTGGTAGCTGTTAACCGTGTCGGAGCAGGACCAGACGATGTCTTTTCGGGACATTCCATGGTTATAGATCCTCTGGGAAATGTAGTCTTGCAGGCCAAGGAACATGAGGAGGGCATTTTTACGGCTGATATTAATCTTGAAGAGGTGGACCGAGTTCGAGGTCAAATTCCCGTTTTTGAGGACCGTCGCACGGACTTGTATCATTAAGGAGTGTTTATGTTATTTGAAGAATCTGATTTATTGAAAGAATTGCCAAAACAGTTTTTTGCAGGGTTGGTGGCTAAGGTGAATGCCAAGGTAGCTGAAGGCGCAGATGTGATCAACCTTGGCCAGGGAAATCCAGACCAGCCAACTTATGACCATATTGTTGAGGCCTTATGTACCTCAGCCCATAATCCAGCTAGCCACAAGTATTCTCAGTTTCGTAGCAATCGTCCCTTCAAGGAAGCAGCTACAAGTTTTTACAAGAAACATTATGGGATTGATTTGGATGCGGAGCGTGAGATTTGTGTCACAGGTGGGGCTAAGATTGGCCTTGTGGAATTGCCTTTAGCCTTGATGAATCCTGGTGACCTTTTGCTCCTGCCTGACCCAGGTTACCCTGACTACTTGTCGGGAGTGAGTCTGGGCCGTGTAACCTATGAGACCTTTCCTTTGACGGCTGAAAATGATTTTTTGCCAGATTTGGAAGCTATTCCTGAGGAGACAGCTCGTCGTGCTAAGTTTATCTATATCAATTACCCTAATAATCCTACAGGGGCTGTAGCGACAAAGGCTTTTTATGAAAAATTGGTTGCCTGGGCTAAGGCCTACGAGGTAGGAGTGGTGAGTGATTTGGCCTACGGGGCTTTGGGTTATCAGGGTTATGAGAATCCTAGCTTTTTATCGGTACCCGGTGCCAAGGATGTGGGAATTGAGTTTTACACCTTCTCAAAAACCTTTAATATGGCAGGTTGGCGCTTGGCTTTTGCGACCGGAAATGACCAGATGATTGAAGCCTTAAACCTCATTCAGGACCATCTTTTTGTGGGAATTTTTCCTGCTTTGCAGGATGCTGGGATTGCTGCTCTCTTAGATTCTAAATCTGAGGAGGCAGTGGCCAAACTAAATGCGGTTTATGATAGCCGTCGAGATGCTTTTACGCAAGCAGCAGCTAAGATTGGCTGGCAGGCCTTTCCATCTAAAGGTTCCTTCTATGCTTGGATGCCTGTACCTGAGGGCTACACCAGTGAAAGTTTTGCAGATCTTTTGCTTGAGAAGGCCCATGTTGCTGTGGCACCAGGCAAAGGATTTGGACCAGCGGGAGATGCTTATGTTCGTATCGGACTGCTAGTAGAGCCTGAACGTCTTGTCGAGGCCGTCAATCGTATTGCAGATTTGCATTTATTTGATCATTAAATAGCGTTTATGAAACAAGTAGTTGGAAAATACTGCTTGTTTTTTCATATTTTTGCATCTTTCTCTTGACAAATGAATAAAAATACAATAAACTAATCACATATTTATTCAAAAGGAGTGCATAAATGAAAATTTCAATCGTTGGTATCACTGGTTATAGTGGTTTAGAGTTAGTTAAAATTTTGAATAATCATAAAAAAGCAGAACTTGTTTCTATTCACGCAACCAAGGAAGTAGGCCGACGATTGTCTGAAGTGTATCCCTATTTGACAGGTGTTTGTGATTTAGAAATAGAAGCTTTCGATGCCCAAAAGATTATGGAAAAGGCAGACTTAGTCTTCTTTGCCACACCTTCTGGAGTTGCTAGTTCATTGGCAGAAGAATTTGTTCAGGCTGGCTTTCCTATTATTGATTTATCTGGAGATCATCGCTTACCGGCTTCCATTTATGAAAAATGGTATAAAAAATCACCTGCTAAGGAAATGATTTTGAATAAATTTACATACGCATTGTCAGAATATACAGGTGTAAAGGATAAAAAATTTATTGCCAACCCTGGATGTTACGCGACGGCGACAGAATTGGCCTTGATTCCTTTGGTTGCTGCTGGTTTGATTGAGACAGATAGCGTCATTGTGGATGCTAAGTCTGGTTTAACTGGTGCGGGTAAGGCTCTGAGTGAGTCTAGCCATTTTGTCAATGTTCACGATAATTATGTGACCTATAAGCTCAATCATCATCAGCATATTCCAGAGATTGTCCAAACTTTGCAAGCTTTTGATGCTGATATGCCGGAGATTCAGTTTTCAACGTCGCTTTTACCGGTTAATCGTGGGATTGTGGCTACCGTTTATTGCAAATTAAAGAAGGACGTAGCTATCTCTGATGTCGCTTCAGCCTTTGCAAAAGCTTATGATGATAAACCTTTTGTACGTGTGCAAGATAATTTACCAGGGCTCCATAATGTCATTGGATCGAATTTTACAGATATCGGATTTGCCTATAATGAGAAAACCAATGTTCTGACGGTTATTTCAGTCATTGATAATTTGATTAAGGGGGCTGCTGGTCAAGCGGTTCAAAATCTCAACCTCATGCAGGGGTGGGATGAGACAGAAGGCTTGCTTATGACACCGTCATACTTGTAGATGTAAGCATAGAGCTAGGAGAAAAAAATATGAAAGTCATAGATGGAACAATTGCTAGTCCGCTGGGGTTCTCAGCAGACGGGCTACATGCAGGATTTAAAAAGAGAAAAATGGATTTTGGTTGGATTGTCTCTGAAAAGCCAGCCAGTGTGGCAGGGGTTTACACGACTAATAAGGTTATCGCAGCTCCTTTGATTGTGACCAAGACCTCGGTAAAAAAGGCTGGAAAAATGAAGGCTATCGTTGTTAACTCAGGTGTGGCTAATTCTTGTACAGGGACCCAAGGATTGGAGGATGCTTACACCATGCAGGAGTGGACCGCTGAAAAGTTAGGTGTTGAACCAGATTTGGTTGGTGTGGCTTCTACAGGGATTATTGGTGAGTTGCTACCAATGGATATCTTGAAAAATGGTCTTTCCAAGATAGTGGTTAATGGTAATGCTGATGATTTCGCCAAGGCAATTTTGACGACAGATACAGCGACTAAGACCATTGCTGTGACGGAGACTTTTGGACGTGATGTTGTGACTATGGCTGGTGTTGCTAAGGGTTCAGGTATGATTCACCCTAATATGGCGACCATGCTCGGTTTTATTACCTGTGATGCCAATATTTCCAGTGAGACTCTCCAATTAGCCTTGAGTCAAAATGTAGAAAAGACTTTTAATCAGATTACGGTTGACGGAGATACTTCGACTAATGATATGGTGCTTGTCATGTCAAATGGTTGCACGCTCAACGAAGAGATTCTGCCAGATACACCCGAGTTCGATAAATTTTCAAAAATGCTGAATTTTGTGATGCAAGAACTGGCTAAAAAGATTGCCAAGGACGGTGAAGGTGCCAATAAGCTCATCCAAGTTGATGTGGTCAATGCTCCGAATGCCCTTGATGCCCGTATGATGGCCAAATCTGTTGTCGGTTCCAGTCTGGTCAAAACAGCCATCTTTGGTGAGGATCCTAACTGGGGACGTATTTTAGCTGCTGTTGGTTATGCTGGTGTGGATGTACCTGTGGATAATGTAGATATTATGATTGGCGGCCTGCCGGTCATGTTAGCCTCTAGTCCTGTGACCTTTGATGATGAAGAAATGAAAGACATCATGCATGAGGACGAAGTGACCATAACAGTAGACCTTCATTCAGGCCAAGAAAAAGGAACCGCATGGGGTTGTGATCTTTCTTACGATTACGTTAAGATTAATGCCCTCTATCACACTTAGACTGTCTAAGGAAAAGGAGTTAACTGATGCCTACTGAATATATTGTAATTAAGATTGGTGGAGTAGCCAGTAAGCAGCTAACTCCTGAGATACTGACTAAACTGTCAGAATGGCAGCGGGCTAGTCAAAAAATAATCATCGTCCATGGGGGTGGCTTTGCGATCAATCAACTCATGGAGGAACATGACATCCCAATCCACAAGGTCAATGGTCTGCGGGTGACGAGTCAGTCAGATATGGGTCTAATCAAAGAAGCCTTAGTTGATATGGTTGGGAAAAATTTAGCAGGTCAGTTGAGACAGGCGGGTTTGCCAGCCTATCAGGTCATAGATGAGCTTCCAGACCTTGTCCATGCTGATTTCTTAGATCAAGAGACCTATGGCTTTGTGGGTGAGGTCAGCCATATCACTAATCAGACCCTAGTGGCACTCCTTGCTCAAAGCAAGCTTCCTTTGATTCCTAGCTTGGGTTACAGTGAGCAGGGTGATTTGCTCAATATCAATGCGGATTACCTTGCAAGGGCGGTGGCTATTAGTCTAGGTGCTAAAAAGCTTATTCTTATGACAGATGTCAAGGGTGTTTTAGAGAATAGACAAGTTTTGGAGCATCTGAATCTTGTGGACGTTCAGAAAAAAATAGATTCAGGTGTGATTACTGGGGGCATGATTCCTAAAATTCAAAGTGCTGTTCAGACAGTTGAATCTGGTGTTGAGCAGGTCATTATTGGTGATAACCTGACAGATGGTACCATAATCAAGGAGTAAACGATGACAAAACTATTTTCAAATTATAAACGGGCAGCGATTGATTTTGCTTCGGCCCATGGTAATTATTTGACAGATACAACTGGCAAGACCTACTTGGATTTTTCATCTGGTATTGGGGTAACTAACCTTGGCTATCATCCTCATGTCAATCAGGCTCTAACAGAGCAGGTGGGCAAGATTTTGCACCAGCCTAATCTTTATCACAATCAGTTGCAAGAAGATGTTGCTGGACTTTTAATTGGTGACAAGGATTATCTGGCCTTTTTCTGTAACAGTGGTGCAGAGGCCAATGAGGCAGCCATTAAAATCGCCCGTAAGGCATCGGGTAAACAAGAAATCATTACCTTCCAAAATTCCTTCCATGGTCGAACCTTTGGATCTATGTCTGCTACAGGTCAGGATAAAATTAAACAAGGTTTTGGTGAAGGTGTACCCCACTTTAACTATGCCATTTTCAATGACATAGACAGTGTTAAGGCCCTAGCCAATGAAGAAACGGCGGCCATTATGCTAGAGTTGGTCCAAGGGGAATCAGGTGTGCAGCCTGCGGATAAGGACTTTGTTAAGGCTTTGTCTGATTTTTGTAAGGAAACGGGTATTTATCTCATCGTAGATGAGGTTCAGACTGGTATCGGTCGTACTGGTAAGCTTTATGCTTATGAACACTACGGTATTGAACCAGATATCTTTACCCTAGCTAAAGGTTTGGCAAATGGGGTGCCAGTTGGTGCCATGCTTGCTAAGTCGTCTCTTGGAGAAGCCTTCTCTTACGGAAGTCACGGCTCTACCTTTGGAGGCAATAAGCTGGCTATGGCGGCGGCCAAGGCCACGCTTGAAGTTATGTTAGCACCTGGTTTTCTTGACACTACTCTTGAAAATGGAAACAAGCTACAAGCAAAATTGCAGACAGCTTTATCTGATAAAGAGACGGTTACCACTGTCCGTGGCTTGGGTTATATGATTGGAATCGAGACTACTGGCAATCTAGGAGAATTGGTTCAAGCGGCCAGAGATAAGGGCTTGATTGTCTTAACTGCAGGGACCAATGTGATCCGTCTTTTGCCACCAATCACACTAAGTGATGCTGAAATTGAAAAGGGTGTGACCATTCTATCAGAATTATTTGACTAGACAATAGAAAAATCACTTGACCGTTAATCAAGTGATTTCTTTTACTTATTGTCAGTAGCAATCTCGCTGAGAAGTCCTTTAGAGGTTGTTGTTGGTAAGATGCGGACACGATTAAGTGAGAGGAGGCCATCCTTAGCACTAGCCAGTCCTTCGTTGGTAGTCAGTCCTAACTTGTAAGTTTTCTTAGCCAAGTCCAAGGTCGTTTGGTTGTAGCGACCTGACGGATAGGCAATGGTATTAACCTTGGTATTGAGTTTATCTTCAAGAAAGTCAATAGAATCCGTTAATTCAGCCTTTTGCGTTGCCTTGTCATTGACAGACAAATCAGGGTGGTTAACCGTATGAGATTGGAAGCTCATGCCGTGTGCCATCATTTCTTTCATCTGTTTAACAGTGAGATTTCCAGCGTTCCCTTTCTTGACAAAACCAGTGATAATATTATTGGTTGCCTTAGCCTTGTATTTTTTGAGAATAGGATAGGCAATTGTATAGAAGTCTTCGTTACCATCGTCAAAGGTCAGCCAGACAACCTTCTTAGCAGGTAGTGCATTTTCAGTCAAGGCCTTGTAGGCTTCTTCAGGAGTTAGGAAATAGTAACCTGCATCTACCATGGCCTTGATTTGTGCTTCAAAATTGTCCGGAGCAACAATCAGGTTGGCGTTAGAGGCCTCAGATGGATCCATAACGTGAACAGCATGGTACATGAGGATAGGAATTTGAACAGGATCGTCATAGGTCTTCCAATGGGCTGTACTCTTAGACTGACTCGTCTGGGCTTGTTTTTGATTGGTTTTCGATTGGTTTGGACGGTTTAACATAAAAACGGCCAAGATACCCAGAAGTACCAGATTGATGACAAGTAGAAGAAAATTCATCTTCTTTCTTTTAGGTTTGGTTGATTTTTGCGCTTGAGAAGTCATTGTATCCCCTTTCAAATAAGTCTAACTATTATTTTAACAAAATTAAGGTGGAATTGCACAGAATTTTCAGTAAAAAAGGACACTTGCCATCTTAAATGGCAACAATATTCTGTCAATTCCGACAGAAATATGGTACAATTAAAAAAATGTATGTTTTTAAGGAGAAATCGTAAATGTCTATTAAAATTGGATTACTTGGCTTTGGTACAGTAGCTAGTGGTATTCCTTTCCTCTTGCAGGAAAATGGTGAAAAGGTTCTTGCAGCCTCACGTGATCAGCTTGAAATTGCAAAAGTTTTGGTTAAAGATGACGAGGAAAAAAATCGACTTCTTGCTGCTGGTAACGACTACAATTTTGTCACAAATGTTGACGAAATCCTTAACGACGATGACATTCAAATCGTGGTCGAATTGATGGGACGTATCGAGCCAGCCCGCACCTTCATCACTAAAGCGCTCGAAGCTGGTAAAAACGTTGTTTCTGCCAATAAAGACTTGATTGCCACTCATGGAAAAGAGTTGATTACCCTTGCTCAAGATAAGGGTGTGGCTTTCTACTACGAAGCTGCCGTAGCTGGTGGTATTCCAATTTTGCGTACTTTGGCTAACTCTTTGACATCTGACAAGGTGACACGTATCCTTGGTGTGCTCAACGGAACATCTAACTTTATGATGACTAAGATGGTTGACGAAGGTTGGTCATACGAAGATGCCCTCAAGACTGCTCAAGAACTTGGTTATGCTGAAAGTGATCCAACCAACGACGTTGAAGGTATTGACGCTGCTTATAAAGCCGTTATCCTAAGTCAATTTGGTTTTGGTGCTACAATTGATTTTGACGATGTGTCTCACAAGGGAATTACGAACATCTCTACTGATGATGTAGCTGTCGCTCAAGAATTGGGTTATGTCATCAAATTGGTTGGTGATGTGCGTGAAGTAGAATCAGGGATTTCAGCAGAAGTATCACCAACATTCTTGCCAAAAAATCACCCACTTGCTAGTGTCAACGATGTTATGAATGCAGTTTTTGTTGAATCTATCGGTATTGGCGAATCAATGTACTACGGTCCAGGTGCTGGTCAAAAACCAACAGCAACATCTGTTTTGGCAGACATTATCCGTATTGCTCGTCGTCTTTCAGATGGCAATGTTGGGAAACCATTCAACGAGTTCCGTCGTGACTTGCCGTTAGCTAATCCAGCGGACGTTAAGAGCAACTATTACTTTGCCCTTGATACGCCAGACGAAAAAGGAAAAATCCTTCACTTGTCTCAAATCTTCAACTCAGAAGATATTTCATTTGAACAAGTCTTGCAACAAAAAGCAAATGGCACAACAGCTCGTATCGTTGTGATTACACATGCTATGTCTAAGACACAACTCCAAGCGGTTACTGAGAAACTTGAAGCAGCAGAAGACTTCACTGTTGTTAACACATTGAAAGTTTTGTCTAACTAATTGATAAGCCCGTATTGGTGCGTATAAGAAAGGTATCAAGGAGAAAAGTCGCTGATGGCTTTCCTCCTTTTGGTGTATTATTATGAAAATTACTGTTCCAGCAACATCTGCCAATATTGGTCCAGGCTTTGACTCTGTGGGTGTTGCCGTTTCTAAATATTTGACAATCGAGGTGCTTGAACCGGCAGATTCATGGCATATTGAACATGATTTGGGAGATATTCCGTCAGATGAAAACAATCTCCTCATTTCAACAGCCTTGCAAGTTAAGTCTGATTTGAAACCTCATAAATTGGTGATGACATCAGATATTCCCTTGGCGCGTGGGCTTGGTTCTTCAAGCTCTGTTATTGTCGCAGGGATTGAGTTGGCTAATCAGTTGGCAGATTTGAAGCTATCAGATGATGATAAACTTGATATTGCAACCAAGATTGAAGGCCACCCGGACAATGTTGCCCCAGCTATCTTTGGGAATCTTGTTGTAGCCTCTTATGTGGATGGACATGTTAATAGCATCGTGGCAGATTTTCCGGAGTGTGCCTTTGTGGCCTTTATTCCGAGCTATGAACTCAAGACCTCTGATTCACGTGGGGTGCTTCCAAGTGACTTGCCTTACAAAGAAGCTGTAGCTGCATCATCCATTGCCAATGTTGCTATTGCTGCGCTCTTTGCAGGGGATTTGATTAAAGCGGGACGTGCCATTCAAGGAGACATGTTCCACGAACGCTACCGCCAAAAATTGGTCAAAGAATTTGCGACCATTAAGGAATTGTCAGGCCAATACGGTGCCTATGCAACCTATCTCTCAGGTGCTGGTCCAACAGTAATGACTCTGACACCCAAGGACAAGTCTGCAGCCTTCAAAGCAGCTATCGATGGTCTTGGATTAGACGGTGAAACCTTCATCCTATCTGTGGATAAAGCAGGTGTTGTCGTTGACTAGAAAGAATCAAGGGTTGCTCTTTGGACTAGCAACCTATATTCAATGGGGATTTTTATCCCTTTTTTGGAAGCTTTTAGCAAGTGTTTCAGCCTATAACACCTTCTCATGGCGAATTGTCTTTACTGTAGTGACCATGCTGGGTTATGCGCTAATAGCTAAACAAAATACACGTTTTAAAGTCGAACTTGTAGGACTTTGGCTGGATAAGAAGGCCTTGCTTCGTATGCTGCTTGCCAGCTTTCTCATAGCAGCCAACTGGTTGATTTATATCTATGCTGTGGGTCATGGGCAAGCGACACAAGCTAGTTTAGGTTATTATATTATGCCCATTATTTCTATTCTATTTGCTCTTATTTTTCTTCGAGAATCTCTGAGCAGAACCATGTGGGCAGCAGTAGTTTTAGCTTTTATAGGAGTATTGGTTCTTGTTCTTAATACAGGAAAACTTCCCATGGTTTCTTTAGGCTTAGCCCTGAGTTTTGGTTTTTATGGCTTGATCAAGAAGGGGGTCAAGTTGTCTAGTGATGTGGCTATGCTAGTGGAAAGCGGTTTTCTTCTTCCCTTTGTAGCAGTCTATTTGGCCTTCTTTTCACCAGAGTCATTTTCCTCATATTCAAGCATGGAAATGTTTCTCTTAGCCATCTCAGGTGTGGTGACAGCTGTTCCCCTCCTCTGCTTCTCTGAGGCAGTTAAAAGGGCACCGCTTAATCTTATCGGTTTTATCCAGTATCTTAATCCTACCATTCAACTGCTTGTGGCTATCCTCATTTTTGGTGAGACTGTTACTGTGGGAGAATTGAAGGGGTTTATCTTTATCTGGATAGCTATCTTGGTCTTCGTGACCGGTCAATTAGTGACTATTCGTAGAAGTTCCTGATGTCTGTCAGGGACTTTTTATGAGTTTGTTATAAAAAAAGGCCAAGTTTATCTGACAATTTTAGAACTTTAAGATATAATAATAGTATTAGATTAAAATAGCGGAGAATTTTATGCGAAAAATGAAAAAGCTTGTGGGCTATGTGTTCCTACTTGCTATCCCAGTTGTCATCGCTGCAGCCCTGTTTATCTATAACGGTTCAGGTTATCGCTTGTCAGAACAAGATGCAGCAGATGTTGCCTACAAAAATGCAGGTGTTAAAACCTCTGAGATTTCCCAATCAACAGTCTCAAAAACACGTACAGGCTTGCATGGCAGTTATAAGGTTAGTTTTACAACACCAGACAACCACTTTGATTACACCATTGATGGTCAATCTGGGTCTATTTTGAATCAGAAGAGCGACCATCCAACTTCTAATGATGAAGATGATGCTCAAAAGACTGACGACGATAAAGACAAGACACAACCTAGCGAAGATAAAGATACCCCACCGGTATCTAAAGACGCCGCTCAAACGACAGCCCTTAATCATGCCGGCTTAGCTGCTGGTTCTGTTACGAACTTGACGACAGATTTGAAGACTGAAGGAGACGGTAAAGTTTATAATATCAGTTTTGATTACGCAGCTAGTGGTCTACGTTATAAATACGCAGTTAATGCCGAGTCAGGAGCTATCGTCGCCTACACAACAGAGTACATCTCAGGAAGCGCTGCAACCCCAGCCCAATAGCGTTTTAGTTGTCTGAAAACCTTCCGTAGTTGTTAGCGAAAGTCTTTGCATTTTCTCTGAAATGGTGTAAACTTAAGGTGAAAACGGTAACAGCATTTTCGAAAGTTACCCAGAATCAAGGAGGCTTTGACCATGAAAGAATTTCAAGCATTTAAAGACACGCTTAGCAACAAGGCTCTCAAAGCCATTTACGAAGAAAGTAAACTGGAAGTTCAAGATGAAACGACCGAAGGCACCGAAGCCTTCTCACTAGCCTTAGCAACCCAAATGGCTATCAATCTACTCGAAAGCTATGAAAAATGGCTTGAAGAAGAAAGAGCTAAGGAAGATAAATAAGATGAAATCCTTGTCGAAAGACAGGTTTTTTCTAATGGAAAATAAAGTTACCTAGAATGTAGATTATCTGTCTTGAAACAACTATAATACTATCATTTCTGTACTTAAAATAAAATCAAAGCCTTTACTTATGATAAAGGAGCCATTCCTTGTGAAAAAGGTATCGATTTTAGCCGATGTTTTGTTACAATGGTTTCAGCAAGTTCCTTAAGAGAGGAGTAGAGAGATGATTTTCTTGGTGGTTAGGATAATTACTATGATGTTAGGGGTTATAGTTACTTATCTGCTATTGTGTTATTTTATTAGTCATACACAGTCCGAACATGTTTTAATAAGAGCACATCAAAGACGAGTTGCAGCTGGGAAAAAGCTCAAAGATTTTTGTGGGCTTGAATTAAAAGTTCATAAAGAACATTTTCAGAAGGATTTTGAAGGAAAGTGATGGTGAACTTCATGGAGTTAACTAAATCATTTCTTGCGGCGCCCTATTTTCTTGGGGTGATTCTTGGTGGTGTATTTTTAGGGATTTAAATGTTGATAGATAAGATTATTAAGAATCCGATGAAAGATATCGATTATTACAAAAAGTTTGTAGAATCTTACAAAGAAGAAGCAGATTTTTATAAAATGACCTCCGAAGAGTATAAAACGATGGCAATAACTTACCGTAAGAAATATTTGGAAAGCCGAGCAAAGTTAGAACCTGTCATGAAAGAATACAGTAGTCATTGAAAATTGTGAGGAAAAGTAAGGCAGAGGACCTACTTTCAAATTCAAAAATCAATAAGATTTCCATCACAATTTCATTTGTCTTGGTCTTAAAATTGTGATAAAATAAGACCATTCAGAGGTGCTTTGAAACCCATTTGTCACAGGAAGCGGTGGTACTGAGAAATCCGCACAAATGTCAAAGCTGGTTGCTGATGGTCAAATTGAATCAAGAAAGCTGTGAGTGGTTGCCACTCAAAACTGGGTGGTACCGCGGATACATATTCGTCCCTGTCATGGTTATGGCAGGGATTTTCTATAGCTTTTAAAGAACCAAGACCGAAGGTCGCAAGTGAATTTAGAGATATTGATGCAGACGGAGCGAAAGCGAGATCTACGTTCCTATCCAAGGAGGGTGACATGAAGCAATCTTTTGAGACCAGTAAATTGTATTATGGTTTTCCTATTTTTGTCTTGGGTTACCAAGACCAGACCTATGGCTATAATGTGACGACTTGTAGTTCTTCCTATAGTCTAGGTGATTGGCTTGTCATTGGAGTCGGTAGCGAGGAAAATGCGACAGACCAGATTAAACATTATCAGAAGTTCACAGTGAATATTCCTGATGAAAGTTTTATGCTGGAGATGGAGCAGGCTGGATTTATTAGTCACCGTGAAAAGATTGCTAAACTCGGCATAGATTTTCAACCTTCTGATTTGACACAAGCACCTATCCTGAATGCCTGTCCAGTCGTTCTGGATTGTGAGGTCAACAGAATTATTGAGGAAGATGGTATCTGTCATATCTTTGCTAAGATTCTAGACCGCCTTGCTGATTCTGATTTGCTAGATGACAAGGGACATTTCCGTAATGATTCTTTTGCACCGACTTACTTTATGGGAGATGGGCATAAGCGTGTCTATCGCTATCTAGATGACCGAGTTGATCCTATGGGAAGCTTTATCAAGAAAGCGAGGAGGAAGGATGACAAGGGCTGAATTGCCAGAACGAGTCGAAACTGAGCGGCTTATCTTACGAAATCGTACAGTGGCGGATGCAGAGGCAATCTTTGACTTTGCCAGTCGTCCAGAAGTCTCCTATCCAGCAGGTTTCCCACCTGTTAAGACCCTCAAAGAGGAAATCTATTATTTAGAGCATCTCCTCCCTGAGCGTAATCAAAAAGACAATCTCCCAGCAGGCTATGGCATTGTGGTCAAAGGAACCGATACAGTTATCGGATCTGTTGATTTCAACCATCGTCATGAAGACGATGTGCTGGAGATTGGCTATACCTTGCACCTAGACTATTGGGGTCGAGGTTATGTGCCAGAAGCGGCACGTGCCTTGATTGACCTAGCTTTTAAAGAACTGGAGCTCCACAAGATTGAGCTGACTTGTTTTGGCTACAATGTCCAAAGTCAACGAGTAGCGGAAAAATTAGGCTTTACCCTTGAAGCTTGCATCCGAGACCGCAAAGATGCCCAAGGCAAGCGTTGTGACAGTTTGATATATGGCTTGCTGAAGAGTGAGTGGGAAGAGAAGGGGAAATTTAATCGACTTAAAATATTTTTCGAGTCACTTAAAATATTTTTCGAGTCTCTAAGAAATAATATTCTCACCTTATTATTTAGTATTTCATTAGCTGGGGGAATTAGTGTTGAACTATCGATAATACTTAGAAAGTTAAAATTAGATGTATTAAAAGATTATATAAATCATTTGCCATTTAATATGATTGAAATAATTATTTTAATTTTGACTCCTATTTTATTGTTGACAACATTTTTAAAACTTCCAAAAATAAAGAAAAGATTTAAAGTATCCATTGTTAGTTTATCTATAATATTAATAATTTTAGGAATATACACTCTGGTTTTTTTAAATTCATACAAAGTTATGACTATCAGTAACTTATTATCTTTGATTTTATTTTATTTGTGTTTCAATATTGTTTATATAATTATAGAACTGTTATTTTATTTGTATAATCGAATATATAATTGGCTATTAGACAAAAATAGTACCGTTGAGCCTGCTAAATTGACCCTAATATGGACCGTTATTGCATTTATATTAGGAATGTTTATTTCAAAGAAATGAGGTATTAGTGATGGAGGAAATTAAGAATTATATTGAAGAATATATTTCGAATGTATGGTTATTTGTTGTAAGTATTATATTTGAAATAGGGACTTGTATATATACTTTTTTATTTAAAAATAGCCAAGCAGTAAAAAGTATAACAACCAATGAGAGCTTGAATACAGTTACTAAAGCATTCAATATTGTTCAATTACCAGATTACTATCAGCATTTGATAGTCGGATTAGTTTGGATATTCGTACTATTAGGAATAATATTATATACCTTAAAACAAAAGAAATATCTTGGAACATTGATATATGTTATTTTTGTTGTTGTTTTCTGGTTGATTTTTTGGGATCCAATTTTAACATCATTTCTAATTTTGGGTGCTTTAGGAATAGCTGGAATATATTCATTTGATAATTAAAGGAGAACACACATGTCTAAAGAACTTTCACCTAAATACAATCCAGCCGAGGTTGAGGCTGGTCGTTACCAAAAATGGCTTGACGAAGATGTTTTCAAGCCTTCAGGCGATAAAAAGGCCAAGCCTTATTCTATCGTCATTCCACCACCAAACGTAACTGGTAAACTTCACCTTGGTCACGCTTGGGATACAACCTTGCAAGATATCATCATCCGTCAAAAACGCATGCAAGGTTTTGATACACTTTGGCTTCCTGGTATGGACCATGCTGGGATTGCTACTCAAGCCAAGGTTGAAGCTCGTTTGGCCGAAAGTGGTATTTCTCGTTATGACCTTGGCCGTGAAAAATTCCTTGATAAAGTCTGGGAATGGAAAGACGAGTATGCTTCAACCATCAAGCAACAATGGGGCAAGATGGGGATTTCGGTGGATTACTCTCGTGAGCGCTTCACCCTTGATGAAGGTCTCTCAAAAGCCGTTCGTAAGGTCTTTGTAGAACTTTACAAAAAAGGCTGGATTTACCGTGGTGAATTTATCATCAACTGGGATCCAAAAGCCCGTACAGCCCTTTCTGATATCGAGGTTATTCACAAGGATGTTGAAGGTGCCTTCTACCACATGAACTACATGTTGGAAGACGGTTCACGTGCCCTTGAAGTAGCAACAACTCGTCCTGAGACCATGTTTGGGGATACTGCGGTTGCAGTTAACCCAAATGACGATCGTTATAAAGACTTGATTGGTAAAAATGTTATCTTGCCAATCTTAAATAAACCAATCCCAATCGTTGGCGATGAACACGCAGACCCTGAATTCGGTACTGGTGTGGTTAAAATCACTCCTGCCCACGACCCTAACGACTTCTTAGTTGGTCAACGTCATAATCTTCCGCAAGTGAACGTTATGAACGATGATGGTACCATGAATGAATTGGCTGGCGAATTCAACGGTATGGACCGCTTTGAAGCACGTAAGGCTGTTGTTAAGAAATTGGAAGAAATCGGTGCCCTTGTCGAAATCGAGAAAATGACTCACTCGGTTGGTCACTCAGAGCGTACAGGTGTGCCTGTTGAACCACGATTGTCTACACAATGGTTCGTTAAGATGGACCAATTGGCCAAAAATGCCATCGCTAACCAAGACACAGACGATAAGGTTGATTTCTACCCACCTCGTTTCAACGATACCTTCCTCCAATGGATGGAAAATGTCCACGACTGGGTAATTTCTCGCCAGCTCTGGTGGGGTCACCAAATCCCCGCTTGGTACAATGCTGAGGGTGAAATGTACGTTGGCGAAGAAGCACCAGAAGGCGACGGATGGAAACAAGACGAAGATGTCTTGGATACTTGGTTTAGTTCTGCCCTTTGGCCATTTTCAACTATGGGTTGGCCTGATGTGGAAGCAGAAGACTTCAAACGTTACTTTCCAACTTCAACCTTGGTAACAGGTTACGATATCATCTTCTTCTGGGTATCTCGTATGATCTTCCAATCATTGGAATTTACAGGACGCCAACCATTTAAGAATGTCTTGATCCACGGTTTGATTCGTGATGAGCAAGGACGCAAGATGTCTAAATCTCTCGGTAACGGGATTGACCCAATGGATGTTATCGAGAAATATGGTGCCGATGCCCTTCGTTGGTTCCTTTCAAACGGTTCTGCACCAGGGCAAGACGTGCGCTTCTCTTACGAGAAAATGGATGCTTCATGGAATTTCATTAACAAGATTTGGAACATCTCTCGTTACATCCTCATGAATAATGAAGGATTGACCCTTGATGCGGCACGTGAAAATGTGGCTAAAGTCGCTGCTGGTCAAGCAGGAAACGTCACAGACCGTTGGATTCTCCATAACCTCAACGAAACAATCGGTAAAGTCACTGAAAACTTTGATAAGTTTGAGTTTGGTGTGGCTGGTCACATCCTCTATAACTTCATCTGGGACGAGTTTGCGGACTGGTATGTTGAGTTGACTAAGGAAGTGCTTTACAGCGATAACGAAGACGAAAAGGTTATCACTCGTTCTGTCCTTCTTTATACCTTGGACCAAATCTTGCGTCTCCTTCACCCAATCATGCCATTCGTGACCGAAGAAATCTACGGTCAAATCTCTGAAGGAACTATCGTGACGGCTGAATACCCAGTGGTTCGTCCAGAATTTGAAAACGAAGAAGCGGCAGCTGGCGTTGAAGCTCTTAAAGACGTGATTCGTTCAGTCCGTAACTCACGTGCAGAAGTTAACGTAGCGCCAAGCAAGCCAATCACTATCTTGATTAAAACTAGTGACAGCAAGCTCGATGCCTTCTTCAATGATAACGTCAACTACATCAAACGCTTCACAAACCCAGAACACTTGGAAATTGCAGCAGATGTCGAAGTACCTGACTTGGTTATGTCAAGCATCATCACAGGCGCAGAAATCTACTTGCCACTCGCTGACCTTCTTAATGTCGAAGAAGAATTGGCCCGTCTTGAAAAAGAATTAGCCAAATGGCAAAAAGAACTCGACATGGTTGGTAAAAAACTCTCTAACGAGCGCTTTGTAGCCAATGCCAAACCAGAAGTCGTCCAAAAAGAACGCGACAAACAAGCCGACTACCAAGCTAAATATGATGCGACAGTCGTACGTATTGAAGAAATGAAGAAATTGGTGAAATAAACAAAGAAACACGGTGGAATGCCGTGTTTTTTTTTTGGTATAATAGACATAATAATTATGAACAGAGATATAAGGTGATGGAGAAACAAAATTTTTTAAAGAAAAACGGCATCTACTACACTAATAAATTATTAGCAAAAAATATGATTGATTATTTAGATATTGACTATACAAAAGAGTTCACAATAATTGAGCCTGCTGTTGGAGAGGGACATATTTTTTGTTTAATTGTTGAAGAGTTTCTCAAAAAGAATCAAAATAAATGCCGAGAAAAAATAAAAAAGGATTTGGAAAGTAACTTTTCTGCGTTTGATATTAGAGAAGACGCTATTAAACTATGTATTTCAAGACTCGATAGATTGGTTAGTAAATATTACAATGATTTATCAGTAAATTGGAATGTTTATGTTTTTGATGCGTTAGATTATTATCAAAAATTTGATAAACAAAAAAAATACGATTATGTTATTAGTAATCCCCCATATATTTCAAGAAAAAATATGGACAAATATATGGTTGATAAACTCAAGAAACATAGCGAATTCTGTAATCGATTTAACTTTGATATCTATTATTATTTCTTTGAGTTAGGACTATCTCTCTGGAATAAAAAAGGAAAAATAAGTTATATTACTCCAAATAATTATTTGAGAGCTAGAGGTGCTGAAACACTACTTCAGACATTAATCTCTAATAAATACATTGAAAAAATAATTGATTATGGTGATTTATTGAATTTTGAAGATGCAACAACATATACAGCAATCACGGTTATTTCTAATGAAAATGCTAATTTAGAGATTGTAAGTTCAAATAAAACTAAGTTAAAGAGTTATTCATATGATGAACTGCTTAACAAAGAAATTTATTATTTATATGATGAAAAATTTATATATGAAGGAGGAGACTCCGTCTTATTGGGAGAAATAGCAGATATAAAAAATGGCTTAGCCACCTTACAAGATAGTGTATTTATTATTGCTGAAGAAGAGATTGTTGATGATTTGGAAGATCAGTATGTTATAGAAAAAAAATCTAGACAGTATCTTATTGAGAAAGCTATTTTAAAAAAGGGAGTACGGGTTTCTAATCTTAATAGAAAATATTATATAATTTTTCCCTATGATGACAGAAATCAGAAAATAATTACAATTAGTAAAAGTTATCCATGTACTTATGACTATTTAAGAAATGAATTAAATGATTCTTTTCAAGAAAAGTATGGTATTTATTTTGGTCGGACTCAGGGAATGCTGAATTATTATTCTCAAAAAATTATAATACCGAAGGTTGCTAATTTAGAAGATGTTCCATTTAAACAAATTAATTTTGGCTTTGTATTGGCTGGGATTTCAATTGTATTTTTAAAAGATTTGAGCGAGTCAACTTACAATGAAATTCTAAAATATTTAAATTCAAAACTTGTAGTTGATTATTTAAAAAGAATATCTAAGAATTATTCATCAGGATACAAAAATATAAGCACTAACGATCTAAAAAAAATTAGAATCCCAAAAAAGTTATTTGATGAGGAGTAAAAAATGGGTGATAAACTTAACTATATTGTTGAAGATAATATTATTGCAGAGGTTTTAGGTAGAAATAATTTCTCAACAAAAGAATCTGCTATTTTAGAATTAATAAAAAATGCTTATGATGCTGGATCTAATAAGTTAAACTTGATTTTTAAAAAATCTGAGAATACTGGGCGCTTAATGCTTGAAATAATAGATGATGGTTCTGGAATGAATGAAAATGACATTAGGCAAGCCTGGATGCATGTTGGTAAAAGTACCAGAGATTATAAAGATTCTGATACCGGACGGATTTTTGCTGGATCAAAAGGGATTGGAAGATTTGCTTTAGCTAGATTAGGTGAGTCAGTTGATATGTTCACTAAAAAGAAAAATGATGTTGGTTATCATTGGCAAACCAATTGGAATAGTTCAGAGATTGATATTGATTATAATATAGCTAGTCAAGGAACTAAAATTCAAATAAATGAATTAAGAGATAAATGGTCATCAAAAAGTATTAAACCGTTAAAAAACTATATAAGTAAGACTTATAGAGATAGTAAAATGAAAATTTCTATAATATTTTTAGTAGAAAATGGAGAAAGTTTAGAGGAGGAAACTGAGTTAATTTGGACAAATCCCAAAATTGGGGAAAATTATCTTGAATCTATTACAATAAATTATGATTCTAAAAATAAGAAACTGTATGGTCAAGTGCTTTTAGACGAGTTCAATGATTCTGTCTGGAAAATGACAAATAAAAATATAAAAGAGTATCATTTTGAACAAAATATGGTTGATGAGTTAAAAAAAGAAATTTCCAAATTAATAATTGAAGAAGAAGACGTTGATAAAAAAGATATAACAGACGAAATGATTGCAGAATTATTAAAAGAAGTGGGTTCGTTCAAAGGTGAATTATATTTTAGTTTGAATAATGTTACTCAAGTGGATAAAGAAAAATATGAATATAAACATGATACTTTATCAAACAGATTTAAGGGGGGAGTAATTTTATATAGAAATGCTTTTAGTATAGATTCTTTTGAAGGTAGAACAGACTGGTTAGAACTTGGAAAACGTTCATCTTCTTCACCAGCTGCGGCTTCACATCCAACAGGTTCTTGGAGAGTTCGTCGAAATCAATTATCTGGCTACATTATAATTGATAAGGAAGAAAATGCCTGTATTGAAGATATTTCAAATAGGCAGGGAATTGTTCAAAATATTCATTTTAAAATTTTAAAGAAAATCGTTGTTAGTGCTTTAGAGGAATTTGAAGCTTATAGACAGTCTATAATTAGAGATATCAAAAAAATAAAAGATAAAGAGGATTCAACATCAGTCATAAAAGAAGTTGATATCGAAAATAAAATTGATAGTTTTATTGATCACAGTAGGTCTATCGAAGAATTAACTATTCAAGATTTAGTTGAAGTGAGAAATAGACTTTTAGAGTATAAAAATAAATTTGATGATATTATGTATGAAAAGTTAGAAGTTGAAGAAAATTATCGCTATGAGGCACAGTTGTTAAATGTTCTTGCTACTGTTCAACTAAAAATAAGTTCATTAAGTCATGAATTACACAATAATAGAAACACAATTGCTGTAAATCCTCAAAAAATTGAAGATATCTTAAGAAGAAAATATAATTGGGAAGAGCTTAAGTCTGAAGTTCCAAGTAGTAGGAATATTCCGTCGTTATTGAAAAATCTAAAAAAAGACTTAGAAAAAGTTTTGGATCTCTCTGACACTATTATAGACGAGAATAAAAAAGAAAGATTTGAGCCACGAGAATATAGCTTAGAAGTTCTTGTAGAGGAGATAGTCGAAAAATGGAAAACTCAGTATAATTGGGTTCACTTTAAAACTAATTTTACCGGTGAAGATATCATAATAATATCGTACGATTATTTAATGATTATACTCGATAACTTAATTCTTAATAGTGTGCAGGTGAATGAATGTAGAAAAGAGTTAGAAATATCGGTTGATTTTGATTACAATAAAGGAAAATTACTACTTGAATACTCTGACAATGGTGAAGGGCTTGATAAAAAATATAAAAATAATCCATCAAAAATATTAAATGTTCACGAAGGCACTAGAGAAGATGGGCATGGTTTAGGGATGTGGATGGTAAATAACACAGTCTATAAGCTTAATGGCAATATTAGTATTGATGGAGAAACAAAAGGGTTTAATTTAAAAGCGGAAATGGACATATAAAAATTACTAGTGAGGGTATGATATGAAACATAAGATTAAATTAATATATGTGGATGATAAACTAGATCCGTTACTAGTTGAATATCTATATGATTTTAGAAAAGATGACACCATAATCGCTTATAATGAAATAGAATTTGATAGTAGTAGTAGAGACTATGAATCATTATTGACTGACAACAGAGTTTTAGAATCTGATATCATTGTGATTGATTCTAAGTTATTTGAGAATGAATATGCAGAATCGGGTTCAAAATTTACTGGTCAAGAATTTAAATTAGTTTTAAGAATTTTAAATCCTTTTATAAAAGTAATTGTAATAACTCAAAATAAGGATTTAGAAAATTATGGGGTTTTAAATAAATTTGCTACTTCTAAAGGTAAGGCTTCTCAAGAAAATGCTAATGATTTTTATAATAAATCCTTAAAACCTGCGATGGAAGAAGCAATAAAAGAAATAGTAGAGATGAGAAGAATTGGAAAGGAGTTAGAATTAAACAAAGGTGCTTATGAGGGATCATTGATTGTTGAAAAAACACAAAATTTACTTAATAAAATAACATCGTATAGAGAACTGACAGACGAAAAAATCGATGAGCTAATAGATATTATAAAGCAAGAAGTTTTGGAGGATAGGGATGAGTGATTACCGATTTGTGGGAGAAGAAGAAGCTAACGTTAAAAAAATTATTCAAGAAAAAAATCTATTAGCAAAAAAAATCGATAAACGAACAATAAAAGATGACAATCGGGGGAAACATTACGATAAAATCAAAAATAAATGTTCCAATTATTATGAGACTTTTCAAGAAATTTATCATCAAAAATGTGGCTACTGCGGTGTCCCAGTCTCTATAAATTCAGCTCCTCAATATGAGTTAGATCATTTTATTAATGAATTACAGAAAACATCTCCAAATGGAAAATCTGTAGATCACATCGAAAATCTTATATTTGCTTGTCGAAATTGCAATCAAGCAAAAAAAGAATTTGATACAAAAAAGATTATTGGTATAGTGCACCCTGATGGGGAAAATATAAAAAAAGTCTTTGAACGAGATAACTATTATAAAATAGTTATCTCTCAAGAATATTTAAATAATGAGGAGGTGAAATCATTCTATAGTAAAATGAAATTTGACTACGCATATAGGAAGTTAGATTATCTATTGTTGAATCTTTATTTTACTAAAAATAATAAAATAGATAGAATTTATAATAGATTATTAGAGCTTAGAAATAGTTTTCCAAGTTTGAATAAATTACAATAATCTTTTAGAAAAAGGCGATTACATGACAAATTCTGTAAGTTTGAACCACTCTGAGAAGTAAAAGCTTGCTACCGTCTTCTCAGCTTTTTGGGAAATTGAATTGGGATTTGAACAGACTAACGAGTTCAGAGTGGTGTATGCCAATGAATTTGATAAGTATGCGCGTCAGATTTATCAGTTGAGCTATCCAGACCCCCCTTCAGCTTTCTTTAGGCAACCCAAGCTATACTATAGCCATCCTAATAAGCATTGCTGAACTTGGTTCAGTAGCACTCACAGTCCTTGGCTTTAAGTCAGACAGTGAATCTTTCTTTTTTCATAAATCTCTCAAGAAGCCTAGCCCACTGCGGTTAGGCTTTTTTTGAAATAACAGATGAAGTTTCATTAAAAAGGAGAACACTTACATAGGTAAAATGAAAACGTTAGGCAAAGTCAGTGAAAACGTCTAAAAAACCAGTAATTCGTTGACTTTCGTAGAAAATAGGACTAAAATAACAGGGTAAAAAAATTTAAAAGGAGAATTCTACTATGAGTTTAACTATCTTAGGCCTCGGTTTGGCCGTTATGGGTGTATCTATCGGTGAGGGTATCCTCGTTGCCAATATCGCTAAAGCTGCAGCTCGCCAACCTGAGATGTTTAGCAAACTTCAAACATTGATGTTTACTGGTGTTGCCTTTATCGAAGGTACTTTCTTCGTACTGTTTGCCCTTAGCTACATTGTCAAATAGACAAATTAAAAGATGAAGGAGGGATGAGCATTGGAAACTACAAGTAATCCAACCGTCTCAGTATTTGGGATTGATTTTGACTTGACTGTCCTTGCCATGTCTCTCTTGACAGTAATTATCGTTTTTGGAGTGGTTTTTTGGGCAAGTCGAAAGATGTCTATTAAACCAAAGGGAAAACAAAATGTACTTGAGTTTATCTATGAATTTGTGAACAGTACCATTTCTCAAAATCTTGGAAAGTTCACGAAGAATTATAGTTTGCTCTTGTTTGTAATTTTCACCTTTGTGTTTACAGCAAACAATATAGGTCTGCTTGTATCTGTTAAAAGTGAGCATTACAATTTTTGGTCTTCTCCAACATCGAATTTCGGTGTTACTATCACTCTTTCTTTGATTGTTACCTTCATTAGTCATATTGAGGGGATTCGTAAAAAAGGGTTTAAAGGCTATCTCAAAGGCTACCTTTCACCATATCCAGCAATGCTCCCAATGAACATTTTGGAACAATTAACCAACCTTGCATCATTGGCTTTGCGTTTGTTTGGTAACATTTATTCTGGTGAGGTACTAACTGGCTTGATTCTTCAATTGGTAACATGGTCTGCTTTTGCGGCACCTGTATCCTTTGCTTTGAACCTTGTCTGGGTTGCCTTTTCAACCTTTATCGGTTTCATTCAAGCCTATGTCTTTATTATCCTAAGTTCAAACTACATTGGTGATAAAGTCAACGAAGAATAATTAAGAAAGGGAGAAATTAAATGTCATTACTGATTAATAGTACGACACTTGGTAATATCATTATTACGCTCGGCTCTGTTTTTCTCTTGTATTACCTCATTCGTAAATTCGCATGGGATCAAATTACAGGAATCTTTGCTGCTCGTGAAAAGAAAATTGCCACAGATATTGATAGTGCTGAAAATGCTCGTCAAGAAGCAGAAAGCTTGGCACAAAAACGTCAAGATGAGTTAGCTGGTGCTCGCACAGAAGCAGCTCAAATTATTGATGGGGCCAAGGAAACTGGTAAAACTCAAGAATCAAAAATCATTGCAGAAGCACATGATGAAGCTAAACGCTTAAAAGATAAAGCTAATCAAGACATTGCTCAAAGTCGTGTGGAAGCACTTGCTGGTGTTAAAGGTGAAGTAGCAGACTTGACTGTCCTCTTGGCAGAAAAAGTTATGAAACAAAACCTTGATGCCAAAGCGCAATCTGACTTGATTGATAGCTATCTTGATCAATTAGGAGATGCTTAATGGATAAGAAAACACAAGCTCTTGTTGAGCAGTATGCCAGAAGTCTGGTAGAAGTCGCTTTTGAACAAGACGCCGTGTCAACAATCCAAGAAGAAGTAAGGCAAATCCTAACCGTTTTTGCTGAAACAAAACTAAAAACCTTCTTGTCACAGGAAAATGTGACAAGCGAGGCTAAGAAAGAAAGTTTGAGTTTGTTTCAAGAGTCTTGTTCAGTATATATGAACAACTTTCTTGAGGTAATCTTACTTAATGACCGAGCTAACATTCTCTATGATGTGTTGAAGTTGGTCCTTAAGCTCTTTGATCAAGAAGACAACACTTACGATGTCACTGTGACCTCAGCAAGTCCCTTGTCTGAAGACCAAAAAGCACGACTTTTGGCGATTGTTTCACAAAAATTTGAGATTAAGACACGTCGTTTAGTAGAAAATATTGATGAGAACCTCATCGGAGGATTCGTCATCAAAGCAAAAAATAAGGTTGTTGACACGTCAATTCGTAGTCAATTGCAAGCCTTTAAAACGAATTTGAAATAGAAAGTGGTGTGACTTTTGGCAATTAACGCACAAGAAATTAGCGCTTTAATTAAAAAGCAAATTGAAAACTTCCAGCCAAACTTTGACGTCACTGAAACTGGTGTCGTTACCTATATCGGTGACGGTATCGCACGTGCTCGTGGTCTTGATAATGCCATGAGTGGTGAGTTGCTCGAATTTGAAAATGGTGCCTATGGTATGGCCCAAAACCTTGAAACTAATGATGTTGGTATCATTATCTTGGGGGATTTCGTTGCAATTCGTGAAGGCGATATTGTTAAACGTACTGGAAAAATTATGGAAGTTCCAGTTGGTGAAGCCCTTATTGGTCGTGTAGTAAACCCACTTGGGCAACCAGTTGATGGTCTTGGTGACATCGAAACAACAGGTTTCCGTCCAGTTGAAACACCTGCTCCAGGTGTTATGCAACGTAAATCAGTTTCTGAACCATTGCAAACTGGTCTTAAGGCCATCGATGCCTTGGTTCCAATTGGACGTGGTCAACGTGAATTGGTTATCGGGGACCGTCAAACTGGTAAAACGTCAGTAGCCATTGATGCAATCTTGAACCAAAAAGGTCAAGATATGATCTGTATCTACGTGGCTATTGGTCAAAAAGAATCAACTGTCCGTACACAAGTAGAAACGCTTCGTAAACATGGTGCTCTTGATTACACAATCGTTGTGACTGCCTCTGCATCACAACCATCACCATTGCTTTACATTGCGCCTTACGCTGGTGTAGCAATGGCCGAAGAGTTTATGTATAATGGCAAACACGTCTTGATTGTTTATGATGATTTATCTAAACAAGCCGTGGCTTATCGTGAACTTTCATTGCTTCTCCGTCGTCCACCAGGTCGTGAAGCTTATCCAGGGGATGTCTTCTATCTCCACTCACGTCTTTTGGAACGTTCAGCTAAGGTTTCAGATGATCTTGGTGGTGGTTCAATCACTGCCTTGCCAATTATCCAAACGCAAGCCGGAGATATCTCAGCTTATATCGCAACAAACGTTATTTCTATCACAGATGGACAAATCTTCTTGCAAGAAAACTTGTTTAATTCAGGTATTCGTCCAGCCATTGATGCAGGTTCTTCTGTATCACGTGTAGGTGGATCAGCGCAAATCAAAGCGATGAAGAAGGTTGCAGGTACGCTTCGTCTTGACTTGGCTTCATATCGTGAACTTGAAGCCTTTACGCAATTTGGTTCAGATTTGGATGCTGCGACTCAAGCGAAATTGAACCGTGGTCGTCGTACAATCGAAGTTTTGAAACAACCGCTTCATAAGCCACTTCCAGTTGAGAAACAAGTTGTTATCCTTTACGCTTTGACACACGGTTTCTTGGATAGTGTTCCGGTTGATCAAATCTTGGATTTTGAAGAAGCACTTTATGACTACTTTGATAGCCATCATGAAGACGTCTTTGAAACTATCCGTAAAACTAAGGATCTTCCTGAGGAATCTATACTTGATGAAGCTATCCAAGCTTTCAAAGATCAGTCAGAATACAAATAGAAATAGGGAGGACAGCATATGGCAGGCTCTCTAAGAGAAATCCAAGCAAAAATTGCTTCAACTAAGAAAACGAGTCAAATCACAGGAGCCATGCAAATGGTTTCTGCCTCAAAATTGACACGTTCTGAGCAAGCTGCTAAAGATTTCCAAATCTATGCCTCAAAAATTAGACAGATCACAACAGATCTTCTACATTCAGAATTGATTAATGGTTCGTCAAATCCAATGTTGGATGCACGTCCAGTTCGTAAGACAGGTTACATTGTCATTACTTCAGATAAGGGATTGGTTGGAGGTTACAATTCAACAATTCTTAAAGCTGTTTTGGACATGATTAAGCGTGACCATGATTCTGAAGATGAATATGCTATCATTTCTATTGGTGGAACAGGGTCTGATTTCTTCAAAGCCCGTAACATGAATGTTGCTTTTGAACTTCGAGGCCTTGAAGATCAACCTAGTTTTGATCAAGTCGGTAAAATCATTTCCAAAGCTGTAGGAATGTATCAAAACGAACTGTTTGATGAACTTTATGTGTGTTACAACCACCACGTCAACAGTTTGACTAGTGAAGTTCGTGTGGAACAAATGCTTCCTATTGCTGATTTGGATCCTAATGAATCTGAAGGTCATGTATTGACCAAATTTGAGTTGGAACCAGATCGTGATACTATTTTGGATCAACTCTTACCGCAGTATGCTGAGAGTCTTATCTACGGTGCTATCGTAGATGCCAAAACAGCTGAGCATGCAGCTGGTATGACTGCAATGCAGACTGCCACTGATAATGCTAAGAATGTGATTAACGATTTGACAATCCAATACAACCGTGCGCGTCAAGCTGCCATCACTCAGGAAATCACTGAAATTGTTGGTGGTGCTAGTGCACTTGAATAGCTAAAGATTTGTCTTATTTGACATACAAGAAAAAGGGATGATTGTCATCCAGAAAACTATCATAAGGAGAAAACAATGAGCTCAGGCAAAATTGCTCAGGTTGTTGGTCCTGTTGTAGACGTAGCGTTTGCAGCTGGTGAAAAGCTTCCTGAGATTAACAATGCATTGGTCGTTTACACTGATGAAGAAAAGTCTAAACGTATCGTGCTCGAAGTAGCTCTTGAACTTGGAGAAGGTGTGGTTCGTACCATTGCCATGGAATCTACTGATGGATTGACTCGTGGACTAGAAGTTCTGGACACAGGTCGTCCAATCAGTGTTCCAGTTGGTAAGGATACTCTTGGACGTGTCTTTAACGTCCTTGGTGATACGATTGACTTGGATGCACCTTTTGCAGATGATGCAGAGCGTGAACCAATTCATAAGAAAGCACCAACCTTTGATGAATTGTCAACATCTACTGAAATCCTTGAAACAGGGATTAAAGTTATCGACTTACTTGCCCCTTACCTTAAAGGTGGTAAAGTCGGACTTTTCGGTGGTGCCGGTGTTGGTAAAACCGTTCTTATTCAAGAGTTGATTCACAACATCGCCCAAGAGCACGGTGGTATTTCCGTGTTTACAGGTGTTGGTGAACGTACACGTGAAGGTAATGACCTTTACTGGGAAATGAAAGAATCAGGCGTTATCGAGAAAACAGCCATGGTCTTTGGACAAATGAATGAACCACCTGGAGCACGTATGCGTGTTGCCCTTACTGGTTTGACAATTGCGGAATACTTCCGTGATGTTGAAGGTCAAGACGTGCTTCTCTTCATCGATAACATCTTCCGTTTCACTCAAGCAGGTTCTGAGGTTTCTGCCCTTCTTGGTCGTATGCCATCAGCCGTTGGTTATCAACCAACACTTGCTACTGAAATGGGTCAATTGCAAGAACGTATCACATCAACTAAAAAAGGTTCTGTTACATCAATCCAAGCCATCTATGTTCCAGCCGATGACTATACTGACCCAGCGCCAGCTACAGCATTTGCTCACTTGGATTCAACAACTAACCTTGAACGTAAGTTGACACAAATGGGTATCTACCCAGCCGTTGACCCATTGGCATCAAGTTCACGTGCCCTTTCACCTGAAATTGTTGGTGAAGAACACTATGCTGTTGCGACTGAAGTTCAACGTGTGCTTCAACGTTACCGTGAATTGCAAGATATTATCGCTATCCTTGGTATGGATGAATTGTCAGACGAAGAAAAGACATTGGTTGGACGTGCACGTCGTATCCAATTCTTCTTGTCACAAAACTTCAACGTTGCTGAACAGTTCACAGGTCAACCAGGTTCTTATGTACCAGTTGCTGAAACTGTTCGTAGCTTTAAAGAAATTCTTGAAGGTAAGTATGACAATCTTCCTGAAGATGCCTTCCGTAGCGTAGGCCCAATTGAGGATGTAGTAGCCAAAGCTAAAGAAATGGGCTACTAATGAGGTGAAGATATGGCACAAATGACCGTACAAGTGGTAACTCCAGATGGTCTTAAATACGACCACCACGCCAACTTTATCCATGCGGTTACTAAAGATGGTCAAATTGGTATTTTGCCAGGCCATATTAACTTGATTGCACCACTTGAAGTGGATGAACTCAAGGTTCGTCGTGTGGATGATGAAAACCACGTTGACTGGATTGCCGTAAATGGTGGTATTATTGAAGTCAAAGATGACCTCATTACTATCGTTGCCGATTCAGCTGAACGTGAACGCGACATTGACGTTTCTCGTGCCGAACGTGCCAAGCAACGTGCCGAACGTGACTTGGAAGAAGCAACTAAATCTGATCGTGTTGACGAAGTTCAACGTGCTCAAGTTGCTCTTCGTAGAGCACTTAACCGTATCAGTGTCGGTACTAAATAAGAGTAAAGAAAACGAGACTTTGTTCTCGTTTTTTTATATGAGTTAAAAGAGTGCGGTGTTGATTGAAGACTATAGAGCTGTATTAGTAAGAGTTGCATCAAAAAGGCTTTATTATAAGGTGATTTGAAAAAAATTTAATGTTTGAAAACGGTTAATTAAGCTTTTGCTTTAGTTTAAGGTATCAAAGTGTTATAATATAAGCTGTTAGCTTTGTGTTTTTTGTAAACTATAGAGTGACGTAATAGAAAGTATGAGTTTTTTAAGATATGAAAATTGAAAAGAAGCATCTTTTGGACTATACCATCTTAATACCTTATTTAATCTTATCCGTAGTCGGTCTGATTGTGGTATATTCAACGACGAGTGCTCGTTTAGTAAGTTTTGGTGCTAACCCATTTGCATCCGTCATCAACCAAGGAGTCTTTTGGCTAGTGTCCTTATTTTTTATCTTTTTCATCTATCGGTTGAAATTGAATTTCCTCAGAAAAGATAAAGTTTTAGGAACCGTTATTTTATTTGAAGTTCTTCTTCTGGTTGTTGCTAAGTTTTTTACCAAAGAAATTAATGGTGCTAATGGGTGGATTGTACTTGGTCCCTTGTCATTCCAGCCAGCAGAGTACCTTAAGATTATTGTAGTTTGGTTTTTAGCACACACATTTTCAAAGAAACAGTCTGCGATAGAACGCTATGATTATCAGGCCTTAACTAAGAATAGATGGATCCCTAGAAAACGTAGTCAACTTAATGACTGGCGGTATTATTTATTGGTTATGATTGGCTTAGTTGCCATCCAACCTGACTTGGGGAATGCGGCCATTATTGTATTAACAACGGTTATTATGTTCTCAATTTCAGGGGTTGGGTATCGCTGGTTTACAGCTCTTTTTGCTAGTATTGTTGGTCTGTCATCTGCATTTCTGGGACTAATCGCTTTGGTTGGGGTAAAAACCATGTCCAAAGTACCAATCTTTGGTTATGTTGCCAAGCGTTTTGCAGCCTATTTCAATCCTTTTAAGGATTTAACCGGTTCAGGTCTTCAGTTATCCCATTCTTATTATGCTATGAGTAATGGGGGTTGGTTCGGTCTTGGCCTTGGAAATTCAATTGAGAAAACAGGTTATCTACCGGAAGCTACAACTGACTTTGTCTTTTCAATTGTTATCGAAGAATTAGGTCTTATTGGTGCAGGTTTAATCCTTGCTCTCCTTTTCTTCCTCATTCTTCGGATTATGATTGTAGGGGTTAAGGCTAGAAATCCATTTAACTCTATGATGGCTCTTGGCGTCGGATCCCTTCTGCTTATGCAGGTTTTTGTCAATATCGGAGGAATCTCAGGTTTGATTCCATCCACAGGGGTTACCTTCCCTTTCCTTTCACAAGGTGGTAACTCGCTTTTAGTGACATCAGTCGGGATTGCTTTTGTCTTGAATATTGCTGCTAACGAAAAGCGTGACAATATTGTTCAAGCCATTGAAGAAGAGTTGAGCCAGACACAGGAATTAGAAAAACAAGACGAAAAAATAGTACCTCTAAGAAGAAGCCGTTGAAGTTCGGCTTCTTTTTGCATGTAGGTAAAGAAGATAGATGATATAAGGGTGTCAGTAATGTAATGGTACGAGAGTATCATCTCTTAATGAAAAATTCAAGATGGCTTCTAAATAAAAAGAAAATCTGAAAACCATATAAAATACTTGCAATTCTATGACATTTTGATAGAATAGTAGAGTAAAGTTAGACTGTATTGCCTACTGTCTATCTATAAAATATATTTTATTGGAGGCTTTTCCTAAATGGCAAAAGAAAAATACGATCGTAGTAAACCACACGTTAACATTGGTACAATTGGACACGTTGACCACGGTAAAACTACTTTGACAGCTGCTATCACAACTGTTTTGGCACGTCGTCTTCCAAGCTCAGTCAACACACCAAAAGACTACGCTTCAATTGACGCTGCTCCAGAAGAACGCGAACGCGGTATCACAATCAACACTGCACACGTTGAGTACGAAACTGCTAAACGTCACTACGCTCACATTGATGCGCCAGGACACGCGGACTACGTTAAAAACATGATCACTGGTGCCGCTCAAATGGACGGTGCGATCCTTGTAGTAGCTTCTACTGATGGACCAATGCCACAAACACGTGAACACATCCTTCTTTCACGTCAGGTTGGTGTTAAACACTTGATCGTCTTCATGAACAAAGTTGACTTGGTTGACGATGAAGAATTGCTTGAATTGGTTGAAATGGAAATCCGTGACCTTCTTTCAGAATACGATTTCCCAGGTGATGAAATCCCAGTTATCCAAGGTTCAGCACTTAAAGCTCTTGAAGGTGATACTAAATACGAAGATATCATCATGGAATTGATGGATACTGTTGACGATTACATTCCAGAACCAGAACGTGACACTGATAAACCATTGTTGCTTCCAGTCGAAGATGTATTCTCAATCACTGGTCGTGGTACTGTTGCTTCAGGACGTATCGACCGTGGTGTTGTTCGTGTCAATGACGAAGTTGAAATCGTTGGTATCAAGGAAAAAATCCAAAAAGCAGTTGTTACTGGTGTTGAAATGTTCCGTAAACAACTTGACGAAGGTATTGCCGGTGATAACGTCGGTGTCCTTCTTCGTGGTATCCAACGTGATGAAATTGAACGTGGTCAAGTATTGGCTGCTCCTGGTTCAATCCACCCACACACTAAATTCAAAGGTGAAGTTTACATCCTTTCTAAAGAAGAAGGTGGACGTCACACTCCATTCTTCAACAACTACCGTCCACAGTTCTACTTCCGTACAACTGACGTAA
>OATR01000058.1_pt1 | contig 70247 bp, 60 predicted proteins | sample 1476031 | NCBI WGS metagenome assembly OATR01 (sample SAMEA2579982, study PRJEB22360) | human gut metagenome | biome: human gut; feature: human-associated habitat; material: faeces | place: Denmark | collected 2008/2010
CATAGCACCCGGCGCCGCCCAGCCCCGCGCCCCCGGCGGCACCCAGCCGCTCTGAACAGCGTGCGTCGATTCCACAGGTTGACTTGGGTAAGATGACTGGCACTGGCGCTGAGCTTGCTAGCTTCTCACTGAAGTTCCAAGGCTATCCGTATGTTGCCGGCGGCAACACTCCGGCAGGATGGGATTGCTCTGGTTTTGTACAGTACGTCTTCTCCCAGTTTGGCATCTCCCTGCCGCGAACCTCTGGTGCTCAAGCCACTGTGGGTACTCCGATCGCAAGCTTGGCGGACGCCAAGCCGGGTGACATTCTTGCGAATGGTACTCATGCGGCCATTTACATCGGTAACGGACAGGTGATGAATGCTATGAACCCGGTGCAGGGAACGGCAGTAAGCGGCGTTTCCGTATTCGGTGGAGCTGGATATTCCATTCGCCGCGTGATGTGACAAGAATTATGCGGTAAGCGAATTCGTATTAAGGCACGTCCTTTGGGATGTGCCTTTTTTCGTATACACGAATATCTTTTTGAGCGGAGGATACCGGCCAAACCGAGTGTCGCGGGGTATTGTTGGAGATACGCGGTATTCGTGCCGCGGATACCTTCAAGGAGGTCGTCATGATTAACGACAAGGCCATTCTCGTCGGCGTTGACGGGTCGCATGCCAGTTACAAGGCAACATGGTGGGCCGCGAATTATGCAAAGCACGCGGGGTTGACGCTGCAGATTGTCTGCGCATATTCCCTGCCGAGCTATGCCGCCGTTTCGTTCGATGCCACTTACACGGCGATGGGGGACGATAACGCCGCACATTCCGATGCTCAGGAGATTCTGTCCAAGGCCAAGGCCATCGCAGACGAGCAGGGCGTCGAAGCGGCCACACTGATTGTTACCGGAGATCCGGCATCGGTGTTCGTCGAATTGTCGCGTAACTACAATCTGATCGTCATCGGCAACCGTGGCAAGGGCGGTCTGGCCGAGCGTCTGCTGGGCACCACGTCCTCGTCGCTGCCGGCATACGCCTACTGCCCGATTGTGGTGGTGCCGTACACCGATGATGACGGTAACCTGATGCACCTGAACAACACAATCACCAAGGTGGCTGTCGGCTCCGACGAATCCAAGTGGGGTCTGAAGGCACTGGATATCGCCGCCGACTTCGCCACGTGCTGGGGTGCGGAACTGGACGTGATTTCCGCTGTGCCGAACATGAAGGGCGTGGATGGCGAGGACGCCGTCATGGAGTCCTACAAGGACGATCTTGAGGTGCGTATCAAGCCGTTGCAGGAGTCGCATCCTGATCTGAAGATCAACAAGCGGATCGTTTCCGGCCCGGCCGTCAGCGCGCTGACCAAGGCCAGCTACGATCACGATGTGGTTGTTGTCGGTTCCCGTGGTCGTGGCGGCTTCACTGGCTTGCTGCTGGGCTCCACCAGCCAGGGACTGCTGCAGCATGCGGCCGGCCCGGTGTACGTGGTGCCGCGCAAGTACGTTGAGGCCGCGGAGTCTCGGCTCGACACCGTACCGAGCTCGCCCGCCGAGATACCCACCAAGTCCTTGGAGGATATCGCCGGCGTCGAAGAGGTCCCGGTGCCTGCGGCCGAACCCGAGGTCGCGCGGCAAATCGAGAAGACCATCGATCCCGACAAGCACTAGACTCCGGACGCGATGGGCCCTGCGACGGGGCGTCGCCAAGACGGCCGGGGGAAGGGACGCGGTGCGGCCGCCGTCCCTTCCCCCGGCCTTGCTGTGTTTCCCTAGTGCTTGACAGTGACGTTCATGCGCACCGGGGTCTCCTGCACGTAGGTGTGCTTGACCGTGCAACCCTTGTCGATATGGCGGGTGACGCGCTCTTTGAGCTTGTCGGCATCCTCCTCGGACAGACCGGCGTCGGAAGCATCAATCACCACCTGCTCCTCGAAACCGGTGTAGGCGTCGTTCTCGGGGTCGTACGTGCCATCCACCACAATCTTGGCACCCTTGCCCTCACCCAGCGTATGTTCGATGGCGAACTGGCTGGACAGCGCGGCGCAACCGGCCAGCGCGACCTTCATCAGATCGCCCGGCGTGAACTGGCCGCGATCCTTGCCGAACTTAATGTGTGCGCCATCGTCGCTGAACGCATCCCACGAACCGTCTTTGTTGCGCTCAACCCACAGTCGCTTACCCATAGCTGCTCCTTTATTTTCAGCCGCCGACGATCTGGCCCATCGCCATGCCAGCGGGGGAGCGCGGCACCTGGCCGCTCTCCCGCATCATTGGACTTCTCTATTATGCCCCTAAGCTACACTGGTGCACATGGCTTTGACCGAAGAACAACTCGCAGATATTCGCTCCCGTATCCCCGCACGTCCCGAAACGGACATTCCGATGCCCTATGAGGACCTGGTGCGCAAGATCCTGACCGAAGGCACGCTGAAGTCCGATCGCACCGGCACCGGCACGATTTCCCTGTTCGGCCAGCAGATGCGCTTCGACCTGTCGAAGTACTTCCCGCTGCTGACCACCAAGACCGTGTTCTTCAAGGGCCTGGCCTACGAGCTGCTGTGGTTTTTGAAGGGTTCCTCCAACATCAACTGGCTGCTGGAGCACAACGTGCATATTTGGGATGAGTGGGCGGACGAGAACGGCGACCTAGGCCCGGTCTATGGCGTGCAGTGGCGTTCCTGGCCCGCACCGACCCCCGAGGACCCGAATCGCACCATCGACCAGATCTCCAATGTGCTCGACCTCATCAAGCATCATCCGGATTCGCGCCGCATGATCGTCTCCGCGTGGAATCCGGCCGAGGTGGAGAAGATGGCGTTGCCGCCCTGCCACGCGCTCTTCCAGTTCTACGTGGCCGACGGCAAGCTAAGCTGCCAGCTGTACCAGCGTTCCTGCGACATGTTCCTCGGCGTGCCGTTCAACATCGCCTCCTACTCGCTGCTCACCATGATGATGGCGCAGCAGACCGGGCTCAAGCCGGGCGAATTCGTCTGGACCGGCGGCGACTGCCACGTCTACGACAACCACGTCGACCAGTTCCTTGAGCAGCTGGGCCGCAAGCCCTACCCGTACCCGACCATCGAGATTCGTAAGGCCGATTCCCTGTTCGACTACCAGTATGAGGACTTCAAGGTCGTCGGCTACCAGCATCACCCCACTATTAAGGCACCTGTTGCGGTCTGATGCTGATTACCATTTCGTGGACAGCGAAGACTGTGAAGGTGACGGACCCCGAGTCTTCGCTGTCCACTACACTAAGGCCCAGTTCCGCAATCCAGGAGGAGTAAGCGAAATGGAGCATGACAGTAGCCGTAGCGGCTATCACGAACCCGAGCCCGGATCTGCCGGGCTGTCTGCCACTGAAGAAGACTGGGGTGACGATTATCCCAAGACCTTCTCGGTGAATCTTATCTGGGCCGAAGCCCGCGACAAGGAAGGTCGCGCCGGTGCCATAGGCCTCAATGGCGGCATGCCTTGGCACTGTGCCGAGGATATGAAGCATTTCAAGGAGCTGACCGTCTCCCATCCGGTGATTATGGGTCGTAAGACTTGGGAATCGCTGGGGGTCAAGTACCGGCCGCTGCCCAACCGCGACAACATCGTCGTTTCCCACGATCCGATGTATCGTGCGCCGGGGGCCACTGTGGTCACCAGTCTTGACGACGCGCTCGATATGGCCCGTCAGGAGGCGATTCCGGACGACGGTCTGGACCGTTCGGAGATTTGGATCATCGGCGGTGCCCAGCTGTTCGCCGAGGCTTTGCCGTTCGCGGACAAAGCCTATGTGACTGATCTGGCCGCCACCGTGGATGCCGACAGCTACGCGCCCGATATGGCGTCGCTGGTCGAGGCCGGGATGTGGCGGGAAGCCGAAGTGGGCGAGTGGCATACGCCCGCCAAGGAGGAGTCCGGCATCGATTCCTATCGTTTCCGTATCTTGGCTAAAACCAAGTGAGCATGCGAATCCGGCTTATGCCCTTTATAGCGGCATGAGCCGGATTCATATTCATTCGACCCCAACAATACAGTCGGGCCGTGTGCGGCCCGTTGAAGTCCGATTGAGGATTTATTCAAAGCTATGAGCAATACCCAGCCCTACACCGTAATGACCGTCTGCACCGGCAATATCTGCCGTTCGCCTATGGGCGAGATCATTCTGCGTCACTTCTTTAATGAGCGCGGTCTTGGCGACCAGGTGAACGTGGAATCCAGTGGTGTGTCCGATGAGGAGTGGAGCCACCCGATCGACCCGCGTGCCGTGCGCGTGCTACGCGAACGTGGCTATGGTGATGAGATTCCGCGTGACCACTTCGCACACCGCATCTCACGTGAGGAAATCGACCGTACCGACCTGTTCCTGCCGATGACCGCCTCCCACATGCGCGCCCTACTGCGCATGCTGCCGTCCGGCAAGCGCGCCGAAGTGCACATGTACCGCAGCTTCGATCCGAATCTGCCCAAGCCGAAGCCCGGCCGCGAAGATCAGATCGATCTGGTGGACCCGTGGTACGGCGGCAAGCACGAGTTCGAGGTCGCCATCGACCAGATTGAGGAAGTCGCCCCGTACATCGTCGATTGGGTGGCGAAGCAGCTGTAGGAATCGGCCTGTGGCCGATGCTGTGTGTTTCGCAGTCTTACGACTGTGGGTCACCGCTTCGCGGTGCCATCTCCCTTTGTAAGGGAGATGGCACCGCGAAGCGGATCGCCGGGGTGCCGAAATGCCGAAGCGGTGTATGGGGGCCGCCCGGCCCAGGTGGGTCACGCCCGGTTCAGTTTCTTGTTCCTGAGACGCAGCACGACATCGGCGGAGTCGGCGACGCGCTTGGAATGCGTCACCACGATCACGCATTTGCCGATCTGATGGGCGGCGTGCTGCAGCAGATGAATCACCTCGTCGGTCATCTCCGGGTCGAGGCTGCCCGTCGGCTCGTCCGCGAGGATCGCGCGGCCCGGGGCGACCAGCGCGCGGCCGACCGCCACCCGTTGACGCTGGCCGCCCGACAGGTGCATGATGTTGCGCTTGGATTCCTCACGGCTCAAACCCAGTTCCTCGAGGATCTTCATATCGGCCTTGGCGCTGACCAGCCGCAGGTTCTCTTCGGGGGTGAGGTAGTCGATCAGGTTATGGTCCTGGAACACCAGGGACACGTGCTCCCGACGGTGCTTCGCATAGCCCGATGCGGCGATGTCCTCCCCCTCGAAGCGGACCACTCCCCGGGAGGGGGCGTCCAGGCCGGCCAGCAGCGACAGCAGTGTGCTCTTGCCGGCGCCGGACGGGCCGGTGATCGCATACATCTTCCCGGATTCAAAATCCGCGCTGACATCCGAGAGAACAAGGATCTTCGCCGCGCCGTAGGCGTAATCGACATGGTCCAGTTGCAGACAGTTAGACATGATTGGTGACTCCTAACGCATAGAGGAAAGAATGGATTTCGGGGATTTGGACAGTACGGCGGCGCATGACACGGCAAGGGCCACGGCGATGACCGCGCATCCGAGCAGCAGGATGAGCACCGTCTGCTCAGGCGGCAAGGCCTCCACGTGCAACGATTCCAACGGCGCGACGCCCGAATCGCGCAACAGTCGGGAAGACACGTATCCCGACAGCATGGCGCCGGTGCCCAGCGAACACAGGGCGGCGACCGCCGCCATGAGTCCGGTTTCGATGGCGAGTTGTGCGACTATCCGCATCTTGTCGATACCGAGGGCCAGAAGCGTGCCGATCTCATGGATGCGTGAGCGAATCCAGAAGACCAGCGCCATCGCCAGCACCAGTACGTCCGCGAGGCAGACGGACAGCAGCACCATGCGCACCAGATCACGCACCGTCTGCACGGATTGCAGAACGCCGGAGAGCCGGGCCGAATCGTCGGTGACGTCATACTTGCCACCGGCCATGGTCTTGGCCTGACTGACCGCCGCGGACAGGTCCTGCGGATTATCCGACAGGCATCGGATCATGCCGATCTGGTCGTTTCCGGTCAGAGCGGAGGTCACTCGCCTGCCCGAATAGATGAGGTTCTCGGAAGTGTCCGAGGGCAGGGGGCTTTGGGCCTGCACGTTGCCGGAGAAGATCCCGGCCACACGCACCGTGGCGTTGCGCCCCTCCTGCCGGAGACGGAATGTCGAGCCGACCGATAGGCCGTTCTGCAGCGCGAAGTCGCGGTGGACCAGCACATCGTCGCCGTCGCCCGAGATATGGCGGCCCTGCTCCAGGCGGTACAGGCCGCTCTGGAATTCCTCGGACAATGAGGAATCGGTGGTGCCCAGCACGCTGACCTGCATGGCCAGATCGGAGTCCAGCCGGGGGCCCTGCCGGGGCATGACCGGGCGCGCGCCATCCACCTGCGCCAAGGTCTTCGTCGCATAGGCGGTCTTCGTCACACCGGGGATATGCGAGAACCGGCTCGCCTCCTCGGCGCTGATGGGATTCTCGCCGGCGCTGACGGTAAACCCTATGCCCATGCCCGCGCCGATGCTGTCGGACATGGTACGCAGGGCCGTCGAGACTCCGACCTGCGCCACCAGGCTCGTGAAGACCATCAGCATCAGCAGACCGATGATGCCGCTGCGTACCGGCTTGCGTACGATCGCCAACGTGGCACGCTTCCACACATTCATGCTCATCATCGAATCTCCGACAGGTCTCGCGGCGATTTACGCAGCATCGGCATGCACGCCACCGCGACGCACACCAGCATCACCGCCAACAGGCCGAGCGCCACGTACAGCATGGCGGTCCCATCGACCGACACCGTGAGCGAATCCAGGGTGCGCACCGACATGCTGGATTCAAGATCGCCGCCGACCTGCCCCATGCTGCTCAGCTCCTTCGCCGCGGAGGCGTTCACGGAATGGAGCGCCGTGGTGCCGAGCCATTGGGCCATTCCCTGCGCGCACAGCCAGCCGAGGACGAGGGACGGCAGACCGATCAGCATCATCTCGGCGAGGTATTGGGCGACCAGTGAGGGCTTGCCGACACCAAGGGACACCAGTATGCCCATCTCCTGACGGCGGTCGTTCATCCACAGCAACAGCATGAGACTGAGCACGAGCACGGCCGAGACGGTAACGCCGATCAGGGCGCCGCGCATCATGGAGCGCACGCCGCGGGCGGCATGCAGCATGCTCGACGAATACTGGTCGTTGCGCGTGATCTGATAGTTGTTCCAATCCACCGGGAGTTTCTTTGCGGCGTCCATGGTCTTCTCCACGTCAACGCCCTTGGACAGCACGAAGGTGGCGTCCTGGTATATTTCCTTGCCGTCCTTGTACTGGTACAGATCGCGTGTGGTATCCAGATCGGTGTAGATGGTGTTGGCGGTGAGTTCCGCTCGGCTGGATACCTTTCTGGCGCTGTCGCCCTTGAATATGCCCACGATGGTGGTCTTGACGGTCGCCGTCGAATGTGATTCGTTGTCGGCGTCGTAGGCGTTGGCCTTGAGCGTGAGCGTGTCTCCGACTTTGAGCCCGTTGGCTTTGGCGAGATCCTCATGGATCATCGACGTGTACTTGTCGGAGGCCTTCAGATGCCGTCCTTCGGCCATGCCGAGCGTGCGCGACGTGAACACGTTGAGTTTCGACGAATCATTCGTGCCTATGACGTTGGCGGCGTTGCCGAACTGCTGCTCCTTGGTCGCATCGTAATCATCGCCGCCGGGGACCTTCGCCACATTCGCCCCCACGAGATCGGCGGTGGCGTTCTGACGGACCATATACGAATCGACCCCGGGCAGTTGGGCGATCCTGCGCACGTCGGCGGGACGCACCATGCCACCTCCGCGAGGCGTGAGCATGCTGCCCTGCAGGTTGCTGGCCAGCACGAACCCGCCGACCGCTTCCTTCTCGATTCGTCCGGCGGCCTGTTGAGCTGCCCGAGAAACCGCGATCGTGGATAGCATGCTCGCCGTTATGATGGTCAATACTATAAGGAGCACTATGGTTCGCACTCGTTTTCTGAGCACATAGCGCACCGACCGTGCAACGAATGTCATCAATACCTCCTGTGGGCCTTGGGCTTTTCGCCCAAAATGCGAAACATGCCGCGTTTCGCCGGTTAGTTAGCCGCGACAATACATGATGCACCTCAAGATACGGGGAGATATACGCCTTGGGCGAAAAACGGAACAGCGGCGAATGTCGGTTATTCTGGATTTTGGTCCATCTCGGGCCGCGTCGATGCGTCGGCCCGAGAGGAATCAGCGCTCGCGCCTCACCTTCGAGGCGGCGAACACGAGGAGCGGCACGTCATAGTGGATTGCACGGAAAGCCCACTATTCTCATGGTCTCCCTGCCCTAATTAGAACACCTCACTCCGCAGCAATCGCGGCCTTGAGCTCCTCGACCTTGTCGGTCTTTTCCCACGGGAACTCGACGTCGGTCCGTCCGAAGTGGCCATACGCGGCGGTCTTCAAATAGATCGGGCGCTTCAGGTCGAGCTCGTCGATGATGGCGGCGGGGCGCAGGTCGAAGACCTTGCGTACGGCGGCGGTGATCTGGCCGCGCGTCACGCCTTGCTCGGTGCCGAAGGTCTCTACGTTGACGGATACCGGGTCGGCAACACCAATAGCGTAGGCGATTTGGATCTCGACTTTGTGGGCCAGGCCGGCAGCCACGATGTTCTTCGCAACCCAACGGGTGGCGTACGCGGCGGAACGATCGACCTTGGACGGGTCCTTGCCGGAGAACGCGCCACCGCCGTGGTGGGCAGCGCCACCGTAGGTGTCGACGATGATCTTGCGGCCGGTCAGACCGGCGTCGGCCGCCGGGCCGCCCAGGATGAACGAACCGGTCGGGTTGACCAGCTGGCGGTAGTTGTCATGCGGCACCTTGGAACCCAGCACCTCATCAAGCACCGGGTCAATCACGTGCTTCTTCAGCTCAACAGCAAGCCAATCCTGCGTAACCTCAGGATCATGCTGGGTGGAGATCAGCACGGTGTCCAGACGAACGGGCTTATCGTTATCGTCATACTCAATGGTTACCTGGGTCTTGCCGTCCGGGCGCAGGTGCGGCACTTCACCGGACTTGCGCACCTCGGTCAGACGGAAGGCGAGGCGATGTGCCAAGTAGATCGGAAGCGGCATCAGCGTCGGGGTCTCGTCGGTGGCGTAGCCGAACATCACGCCCTGATCGCCGGCACCCTGTGCTTCGTAACGTTCTTCGCGGCTGGCGGCGGTCTCCTGATCGCCAGTCAGACGGGCAACGCCCTGGTTGATTTCGGCGCTCTGCTCGGTGATGGCCACGACCACGCCGCAGGAATCGGCGTCAAGGCCGACTTCGGAAGAGGTATAGCCGATGTTGCGCAGGGTTTCGCGGACCTTGGACTGCACGTCGCAGTACCCCTTGGACGTGACTTCGCCGAAGACCAGGAACACGCCGGTGGCGGCGGAGGTCTCCACGGCCACATGGCTGGACGGATCCTGGGCCAGCAGATCATCAAGAATGGCGTCGGAGATTTGATCGCAGACCTTGTCAGGGTGGCCTTCGGTCACGGATTCGGCGGAGATAAGCCGATGTTCTTCTGTCATATCATCCCTTTCTTCAGGACTTATCGCCCCGCGGGATGCGAGGCACAATGATACGGTGTCAATTTTTACTTGTCACTGCGGAAGCGGGCATAAATAAAGGCTCGTGCCAACCAGCGCGGTGGCTCGAGCCTTACGTCTTGTTCGCTCCTGATGATGAGTTATAGCTGATTGCGATAACTCAGGCAAGCGTGTCGCTCAAAATCAGTTGTGAGAGAACTCTCAAACCATCATTCGGCGACGAACTGTCCAAACAATCCAAACGAATTGTCGGAATCGATCAGTTGCCCTCGTTGGCGTCGTCCTCGCCCAAGGTCTCCTCAAGCAGACCCTCGTCGATCTCGCGGAAGGCGATGGACAGAGGCTTCTCGTTGTTCTGGTATTCGACCAGCGGGCCGACGTTCTGCAGCAGGCCCTCGTTGAGCTGCGTGAAGTAGGAGTTGATCTGGCGTGCGCGCTTGGCGGCGAAAATGGCCAGCGCGTACTTGGAATCGGCGTGCTTCATCAGGTCGTCGATCGGCGGGTTCGCAAGACCGTCGGGTGTCGGGTCAGTACCAAAAGCCATTGTTCTTATCTCCAAACATTGGAAAATCTATCTCAGCCGAAGCAAGTGTAGCCGTTTGGGGGGACTTCTGTCAGCCCTATACCGGACTCTCGCCAGAGGAATGTATCCCAAAAAATATGTGTAAGAAACGTTACGTTTTTGCAAATTCCATTATTCGACTCTTGACAAGTGGCGTGTCCCTCGCGAAGGCTTGAATAGAGCCATGACTGAAATGCGATCTGCAAAAATTATGTCAGGGCGCGTCTTTGCAGGCGCCCGAGCCCTCTACCGTGCTGCGGGCGTCAGCGGAGACGACATGGGCAAGAAGCCCATCATCGCCATCGCCAACTCGTTCGATGAGTTCCTGCCCGGCCACGTCCACCTCAACAAGGTCGGCCGCATCGTTTCCGAGGCTATCAAGGAAGCCGGCGGCATTCCGCGCGAGTTCAACACGATGGCCGTGGACGACGGCATCGCCATGGGCCACACTGGCATGCTCTACTCCCTGCCTTCCCGCGACATCATCGCCGACACCGTCGAATACCAGTGCAACGCGCACTGCGCCGACGCCCTGATCTGCATTCCGAACTGCGACAAGGTCGTGCCGGGCATGCTGATGGCAGCCCTGCGCCTCAACATTCCGACCGTGTTCGTCTCCGGTGGCCCGATGGAGGCCGGCACCACGGTGCTCGCCGACGGCACAGTCAAGAGCACCGACCTTATCGACGTGATGTACGCCACCGCCGACGACAGCGTCTCCGATGAGGAACTGCTCAACTATGAGAAGACCGTCTGCCCGACCTGCGGCTCCTGCGCCGGCATGTTCACCGCCAACTCGATGAACTGCCTGACCGAGGCCATCGGCCTGGCCCTGCCCGGCAACGGCACCATCCTCGCCTCCCACTCCTACCGCAAGGACCTGTTCGAGCGTGCCGCCAAGCAGGTCGTCAAGATCGCTCACCAGTACTACGACGATTCCGACGATTCCGTGCTGCCGCGCTCCATCGCCACCAAGGAAGCCTTCGAGAACGCCATGACCATGGATGTGGCCATGGGCGGTTCCACCAACACCGTGCTGCACATCCTCGCCATGGCCCAGTCCGCCGACGTGGACTTCACCTTGGACGACATCGAGCGCATTTCCCACACCGTGCCGTGCATCTGCAAGGCCTCGCCGTCCGGCAAGTGGGAGATTTCCGACGTGCACCGCGCCGGCGGCATCACCGGCATCCTCGGCGAGCTCGACCGTGCCGGCAAGCTGCACACCAACGTGCACTCCATCGACTACCCGACGCTGGAAGCCAAGCTGGCCGATTGGGACATCATGCGCCAGACCTGCACCGAGGAAGCCCAGCAGATGTACAAGGCCGCTCCTGGCCACATCATCTCCCCGGAGCCGTGGACGCACACCACCCTGTTCGACTCGCTCGACCGCGACCGTACCCACGGCGCCATCCACGACATCAACCACCCGGAGATTCACGAAGGCGGCCTCGCCGTGCTGCGCGGCAACCTGGCCCCCGACGGCTGCGTGGTCAAGACCGCCGGTGTTCCGCCGGAGATCTGGAAGTTCCGTGGACCGGCTCTGGTGGTCGACTCCCAGGAGCAGGCCATCGAGGTCATTCTGAACGATACCCTGAAGCCCGGCATGGCGCTTGTGATTCGTTACGAAGGCCCGAAGGGTGGCCCGGGCATGCAGGAAATGCTGTACCCGACCTCCTTCGTCAAGGGCAAGGGCATCGGCAAGCAGGTCGCCATGCTCACCGACGGTCGCTACTCCGGCGGTTCCTCCGGTCTGGCCATCGGCCACATGGCGCCTGAGGCTGCCAATAAGGGCCCGGTGGCGCTCATCAAGAACGGCGACATCATCGATATCGATATCGAAGCCCGTTCCGTGAACGTCGAACTGACTGACGAGCAGTTGGACGAGCGTCGCCGTGAACTCGAGGCCGGCGACGGCTACGTGGCTCACCGCAACCGCCACGTCTCCCAAGCGCTGAAGGCGTACGCCGCCTTCGCCCGCTCGGCCGACAAGGGTGCGACGCGTGACCCGGAGCTGATCAACAAGCTCTCCGGTCTCGACTGATCGCCGATTGTATAGCTGAAAAGCCCGGTATCTCCCTCGCGAAGATGCCGGGCTTTTTGCTGTGCTTCCGATGACGGGAGCGATATTGCCTGTTATCGCACGCAGGCGGCGGGGGAGAGGCGTGCGCCTCGGGCCCAGTCGGCGGCGCGCATGGCCTTCTTGCCCTGCGCCTTGACTTGGGTGAGTTCCAGCGGTGTGCTGCCGGTACCAACCCACACGTTCTTCTTGCCCACCTTCAGCTCGCCGGGCTTGAGATCGGCCGGAGTATTGGGATTGGACTGGTCGGCCGGTTGCGCGGCGAGGATATGCAGGGTGAGGGATTTAGCGGTTGACCCGTCATTATCGGCGATTGGCCCCTCCGCAAACAGTTCGGTCCATGCCCCAGGATGTGGCGTGCAGGCGCGAATCTGGCGGTCGATGGCTCCGGCCTCGTCCGTCCAACTGATGCGGGCGTCCTCCACCGTGATCTTGTGCGCATATTCCAGGCATTCGGCCGGCTGCGCGGTGAATGTGACGGTGCCTTCGCCGACGGCGGCCAGAGCATCCACATACATGGGTGCGCCTTCTTCGGCCAGACGGTCAAGCAGTTCGCCGGAGGTCTCGCGGCCGGTCAGTTCGATGGTCAGGGAAGCGACGATCGGGCCATCGTCCAAGCCCTCGCCGACCTTGAACACGTCGGCGCCGGTGGTCGGGTCGCCTGCCCAAATCGCACGCTGGGCGGGAGCTGCGCCACGCCACTTTGGCAGGTTGGAGAAATGCAGGTTGTACCAGCCCATGGGTACTGCGTCGAGTACGTTCTTAGGCAGGATATTGCCATAGGCGATGACAGCGGCGATATCCGCATGCAGGTCGTTCAACGCCTCCATGAATTCGGGGGAGCGGGGTTTGAGATCGATGACGGGCAGCCCGAGTTCCAGAGCCTTCGCCTTGACCGGGCTGGGCGTGAGTTTGCGGCCGCGACCGGTAGGCGCGTCGGGGCGGGTGATGACGCCGACCACGTCGAAGCGTGGGTCAGCGGCAAAGGCCTTGAGCGAGGGCACCGCCACGTCGGGGGTACCGGCGAATACGAGTTTGAGCATGGTCCTCCTTGAAATGTCGATGCTCACTGCACGGCCGGAATGTTCACGCCATTGGCGATGAGCAGTTCACGCAGCTTGACCGGATCCTGGAAACGTACGCCACGGATGCCGGCCGCATTCGAGCCGACGATGTTCATGGCCTTGTCGTCGATGAACAACGCGCCATCGGCCTTGATGCCGAACTGGTTCAACGCGGCCTCGTAGATTTCCTTGTGCGGCTTGCGCAGCTTGACAAAACCGGAGACGAGCTTGCCATCAAGCTGCTGCAGAATATCGCACTGTTCCTCGGCCACGTGGAACAGGCTGGATTCCCAGTTGCTCAGGCCCCACACGCCGATGCCGGCGGCCTTCAGGTCATTGACCAGCACGCGCGCGCCCGGCACGATGCCGGTCAGGGAGTCGCGGAAGTTCTTGATGTAGTAGTCGAGGATGTCCGCCCACTTATCGCCCTTGTCACGGCGCATGATGGCGATGGCCTCGTCGGTGCTGGTGCCGCCGTCCATCAGGTCGTTGGCATCGTAGAAGCCGGAGATGTCGTTGTCGAGGAATTCGTCGATGGTCTTCTGGCTGTAGCGGGGGATGAGTACGGCGGCCGGATCCCAGTAAATCAGCACGTTGCCGAAATCGAAGATCACGTCGGTGATCGGCTTGCCGGCGTTCGCAGCGGCCTCGCCGTCCGCGACCAGCACGTCGTAATCCATATCCGGCTCTCCAGGCCAGCCCTTCATGGTGTCCTCCTTATAGCGATGTTCGTTCTGTAATTATCGTTTCACGTGTTGAAGACGATTAGATCAGGTCTTTGGGATCTACTCGGAAGCGAAGCTCGCCGGGTTCGCGGGACGCCACATGACGAGCGGTTTCCCGGTGCAGTCGGGCCGCCAGCTCGGCTCGCCGACTCTGCGGCACACGGATTACTGCCTTCACCCGGTCGGCCGTGGCTTCGAACTCCCGGGCGTCGACCGTGTCCGGTTGCGCGATCGGCACCGGGCCCAACATGCCGGGCAGCTCGCCGCAGGCCGTCCAATCGCCGCCCAGGGCGCCGATACGCTGCATCAGAGTCATCACCGCATCACGGCGGCCCCACACGCAGGCGGCGGCCACGGCCGGCGGCATACCGGTCTCCACACGCTCCTCAAGATCCTTGGCTGCAAGAATCCTCGAATCCCAGAGCATCAGCGATTGGGCGATGGCCGGGTCGGTTTCGCCGAGAATCAACGCCTGGCCGCCACGGGAACGCGGCGCGCACAACGACACCGCACGCATCCACGCGGTCAACGTATCCAACCGAGCATCCACGCCCAACGCATACAGGCTGGTCCAAGCGTCGAGCACGGCCACTGCGCGATACTCATGACCGGATGTTCCCTGCTCGGCACTGATCGGACGCACGCGCGGTTCGAAACCGGGAGTGGCGATGACAATCATCGGCTGGCAAGCCACATCGCGCACCAGACCCTGCGTCTTGCTGGACAAAACTACTGGCACGCCACGGAACAATCCGGCCAGCTCCGCCGCAGTGCCGGCAGCCCCCACCCGCACCACGCGCATACGTTCATGTCCACAGCCCGGACACTTCCAGTTGATGGCGGCAGCCCCGCACCAGCGGCATCGCGGTGTGGAGTCCCGGCGGTCGGCCGGCAGTTGCAATGGTCCGGAACACTTGGCGCAGCGCACCTGACGATGGCATTTCGCACAGCTCAAGGTCTCGCTGACATTGTCTTGCGGAATGGACAACAGCACCGGGCCGTTCTCCAGCGCTTTGGAAAGCACGCGGACAGCTGTATGCGGCACACGTGCGCCGATGGACGGGTCGGCAAGACGCGCAAGCTCATCGCGATTGAGCCAACGTACCCAAGGCGTCGCATCCTTCAGCGGCGAGGCGAGCGGGTGAATCGCGGTGGAATAGCCGCTCACCGGGGTCTCCACCGTATCCGGGCCGGTGTTTTCCCACTGACTTTGCGGGGTGCGCGCATTGGCCATGGCCACGAACACGCCGCCATGGGACTTGGCGCGCAGCCGCATCACGCCACGGGCCTGTGGATATGGCATCATACCGTCCATGTTCTGATAGGCGGCATCCTCCAGAATGGCGAACAGTGCCGGGCCTGCAACCGGCGCATACATCACCGCGCGGGTGCCGATCACCACCTTCACCTGGCCCAACGCCACGGCCAGATACGTGCGATACCGGTCGGCCGCAGGCATGGTCTCCGCATTGAGCACGGCGACGTCGCCCACCCAGCCGCCGGCGGGTGCCGGGGTGAACGGTTTGAGTCCATAATTGCGTAGCATAGGCATCAGGTCTTCGACCTCGCGCATGGTGGGCAATTCAACTACGGCAGCCTTACCGGCACTCAACGCAGTGGCCACCATCCATGCCATGTTTCGTTGCCACTCCTGTGCACCGGGCAACGAATCAAACACAAAAGATTGGAAACGTTGACCGGTAAGCGCGTCATGAAGCACATTGACATCGGCGTAATTGGCGGTCAGACGACGATACCCCTGCGCAGCTCCCTCCGAAACGGTACTGGCAACGGCAAAGGTAGAGCCAGCAGGTTTGGTCCCATCGGGATTGGTGCCACGCCCGGCAAAACCACCCTGCGTATTATCCGGCAATGAGCCGCCGACCGGCCGACGGAACGACGCGGCCAACCGCTGCTCGGTCTCTACCTTGGCCACGCGCGGTGGCACGGCGAAACGCAGAATATTGGCCCGTGTGCCGCCATAGGCTTTGGCAACCAGACCGATATCCTCACGCATCGAAGCGGGAACCAGTACATCGGGGCTCAGCACTCGCTCGATATAGCGAATCGAAGAGCGCGGCGTATCGCTGGTATCGGTGCGTGCCCAGATCACGCCGCTGACCCTCTGACCGCCAAACCGCACGCGCACCAACACACCCGGTTGTGCGGCCTCGCTGTCTTTTTCATCAATGAAGTAATCGAATGTCTGACCGAGGTGGAGCGCCTGCACATCCAGCACGACTTGCGCTATGGGATGCTGCTCGGCCGGCGTATGCTCCGCAGGCGCACGTTTACGCCGCTTGCGGGGAGCCAGCCCCGCAAGCGTCAACTGTTCTGCGCCTGAAGTAGTCATGGCTCAACTATAAGTGCCGGAGCCGAGGTCGGTAAAATTTTACCGGCGCAGGTAATCGAGTACGTGGGTTAGGTCGCGGTCGTTGATGGCTTTGTCGGCGGCGAGCTGGGTCTTTGGCTTGGCGCAGAACGCGAGACCCAGACCGGCGGCCTGAATCATCGGAATATCGTTGGCGCCATCGCCCACAGCCACGGTCTGGCTCATCGGAATACCCAAACGGTCCGCCCATGTCTGCAAGGCGTGCAACTTCACGGTCTTGCTCACGATTTCGCCGAGCACCTTGCCGGTCAAGCACCCATCGGCAACCTCAAGCCGGTTGGCAATCCAATAGTCGATATGGCCCTCGGCCGCCAGCATATCGACCACTTCATGGAAGCCGCCGGACACCACGCCGACCTTCCAACCGTGTTCATGCAGCGTGTCGATAAGCTCCAGCGCACCCTTGGTGAAATGCAGCTTGTCATGCACCGTATCGAACGCGGAAACCGGCAGCCCCTTCAGCAGCGCCACACGAGCACGCAAGGCGTCGCAGAACTCCAGTTCGCCGCGCATGGCGCGTGCGGTCACTCCGGCAATCTCCTCACCGCAGCCAGCCACCACGCCCAACTCGTCGATAACCTCTTCGTCAATGAGCGTGGAGTCCACATCCATAACCAGCAGGCCGGGCTCGCTCAGCGTCGGCACAAAAACCGCAGAACCAGCCGGGCTCCCAACTTCGCTCTCGGCGGACTTGTCAATAAAATGCACATCTTCTTGCGTCATGCTCCTGATTCTGGGAAAACCTTGGGACAATGCCCTCTATGAGTTTTTCCATGGCAGCCGCCACTATTCTTGCGACCGACCCTACGCCCATCTGCACCACCACCGAACCCGGCCTGATCGGCACCATCACCGACTGGCTGATCATGCTGATGGAAACCATCGGCGGTATCGGCGTGGCCTTGGCCATCGCCCTCGAATCCATCTTCCCGCCCATCCCGTCCGAAGTCATTCTTCCGCTCGCCGGCTTCACCGCCGCACGCGGCACCTTGAGTCTGCCGGGCGCAATCATCTGGGCCACCATCGGCTCCGTACTGGGTGCCTGGACCTTGTACGGCATCTCCCGCTGGGTGGGCCTGCATCGCATCAATCTCGCGGCAGACAGAATCCCCGGCGTCAGCCGCAAAGACGTGAGCAAAGCCAACGACTGGTTCACCAAATACGGCACATGGTCGGTGCTCATCGGCCGTGTGATTCCCGTGGTACGCTCGCTGATTTCGATTCCCGCCGGGTTCAACCGCATGAACTTCCTGCACTTCACCGGCTGGACCCTGCTCGGCTCGGCCGTGTGGAACACCATCCTCGTTTCCGCCGGTTACCTACTCGGCGACCAGTGGTGCTCGATTCAAGGCGCGCTCGGCGTGTTCGAGGACGTGGTCATCGCGGCCGTGATTGTGGTCATCGTATGGTTCGTGGTGCGAAAAGTGCGTACTGTGATACGTAACAGGAAATCCGCCGACGGCAACGAATAGGGTCTGCCGACTGCCATAAGTTGCCGAAAATCCCGGATAGAAGGGAAGCGAAGAACCCGCATGAGCGACACCGAAGATCTCGCCGCGCTGAACGATCGCCTGATGGCCAAGAACCATGCGCTCGCCGAAGCATTGAACCGTGCCGGCAAGGAACTGACCAAGGCGAAGTCACGGCTCGCCCAGCTCGCTCAGCCGCCGCTCACCTTCGCCACCATGGTCAAGGTCGATTCCACCCGCACCGACGCAGACGGCATCCAGCACGCGTCGGCCGAAGTCATTTCCGGCACCCGCCGCATGGTGGTGCCCGTGGCATCCAACGTCAACGCCGCCCGTCTGACCGCCGGGGCCACCGTGATGCTCAACGAGAAGCTCGTGCTGGTCGAGCAGCGCGACGCTGACACCGTGGGCCAGATTCGCAGTGTCAAGCAGGTATTTGACGATGGTCGACTGATCGTTACCGACGCCTCCGGCAATCCCGTGCTCATCCGCCGTTCCGGCGCGCTCGCGTATGCGGGCATCAATCAGGGCGACCGCATCATCGTCGATCCGTCCGTCCGCCTCGCCATCGAAGCGCTGCCCGCCGAGGGCGACAAGGATCTGGTGCTGGAGGAGACCCCGGACGTCACGTTCGCCGACATCGGCGGCTTGGATAGTGAGATTGGTCGTATCAGGGACGCCGTCCACCTGCCGTTCCGGCATCGTGCGCTGTTTGAGCGCTACGATCTGAAGCCGCCGAAGGGCGTGCTGCTGTACGGCCCGCCCGGCAACGGCAAGACGATGATCGCCAAGGCCGTGGCGAACGCCCTGTGCGAGGGTGGTTACGATTCGAATGGCGACGGCTCGATCAGCCCGGCCGAAACCTGCGTTAAAGGCGTGTTCCTGTCCGTCAAGGGCCCGGAACTGCTCAACAAATACGTCGGCGAATCCGAACGGCTGATTCGCCTGATCTTCCAGCGCGCCCGCGAACGCGCCGCGGACGGCAATCCGGTGGTCGTTTTCATCGACGAAATGGATTCGCTGCTGCGCACCCGCGGCTCCGGCGTCTCCTCCGACGTGGAGACCACGATCGTGCCCCAGTTCCTCTCCGAACTTGACGGCGTGGAATCACTCGACAATGTGATGGTGATCGGTGCCTCCAACCGCGTGGACATGATCGATCCGGCTGTGCTGCGACCGGGGCGTCTCGACGTCAAGATTCGCGTCGGCCGGCCCAAAACCAATCAGGCCATCGCCATCGTGGACCATTACCTCACCGACGACCTGCCTCTGGAAAATGGCGTCGACGCGCACGCCTTGTCCGCCGTGCTGGTGCATGACATCTACGGAACCTCCGAACGCCGCCATCTATGCGACGTGCAGGAGGAGAACGGCCAGTGGCATGCGCTCTTCCTGGCCGACGTGGTCTCCGGCGCGATGCTCAAGAACATCGTGGACCGGGCCAAGACCCGAGCGGTCAAGGAATCCATCGAAACCGGCTCGGACGTGGCGCTCACCGTGCCGCTGCTCGCCGCCGCCGTGGAAGACGAATACCGCGAGACCCGCGATTCCATGGCCGACGTGGACCCCGAACAATGGTCGCGCATCAACGGCATGGACCCGATCCGCCGCATCCGCACCGCTGAATAGCTCAAGCTCAAGGAGCGCTACATGACCGTAAAACGAGTGATGGGCACCGAAACCGAATACGCGGTATCCCTGAACACCCCGGACCGCTACAACCCGGTGCAACTGTCCTTCGACGTGGTGAACGGCGCCGCGGACAGCCACAGCAAATCCATCCGCTGGGACTACCGGCAGGAGGACCCGGTCAACGACGCGCGCGGCACTCGCCTCGAACGCGCCGCCGCCCGCCCGGACATGCTCACCGACGCCCCACAACTCAACATCACCAACGTGATCGCCCCCAATGGCGGCCGCGTCTACGTGGACCACGCCCACCCCGAATACTCGGCACCGGAAACCACCGACCCGTTCGAAGCGGTCCGCTATGACCACGCCGGAGACCTCATCATGCAGGCCGCCACCGAACGCGCCCGCACACAGACCGGCACCCCCATCGCCCTGCATCGCAACAATGTGGACGGCAAGGGCTCCTGTTGGGGCACGCACGAGAACTATATGATGGCCCGCTCAGTGCCATTCGACTTGGTCACGCGCCTGATGACCCTCCACTACGTCACCCGCCAGATCTACGCCGGCTCCGGCCGCGTGGGAATCGGCGAGAACAGCGAGATCCCGGGCTACCAGCTCAGCCAGCGCGCCGACTACATCCATGCCAAAGTCGGTCTGCAAACCACCTTCGAACGCCCGATCATCAACACGCGCGACGAATCCCACTCCACCGACGCATACCGCCGCCTGCACGTCATCGTTGGCGACGCTAACCGCATGGAGGTACCGCAGGTCCTGAAACTCGGCACCACGAGCATGCTGCTGTGGCTGCTCGAACACGCGGACGAAGCCGGATTCGATCTGAACGTCTTCCTCGACGAGCTCGAACTGGCCGACCCGGTCGAAGCCATGCACACCGTCTCCCATGACCTGACGCTGGGCGCAAGCCTGCCGCTGGCCAACGGCGGCGAAACCAACGCATGGCTTATCCAGCTCAAACTGCGCCAAGCCGTCTACCAGGTCGCCGCACTGGTCGAAGGCACCGACACCGCCGGCGAGCCCGCCTGGCCGGACAAATCCACCACATCCATCATGGCGATGTGGCAGCAGGCGCTCATCGACTGCGCCTCCATCCGCCATGCCGCCGACGATGACGAACGCCTGGCCATGACCGGCGAGGCCAGCCGCATCGAATGGCTGCTCAAATGGCAGCTGCTCGAAAAACTGCGCCGCAAAATCACCGCGGCAGCTGCGCCCAGCGTGGCTAACGGATGGAATGATCCGCGACTGAAGGTCATTGAACTGAAATGGGCGGCGCTCGACCCCGCGGACAGCATCTTCACCAAACTCGAACCCCGCACCGAACGGGTGGTGAGCGCCGCCGACATCGCACGCACCGCCACCGAACCGCCGGCAGACACCCGCGCCTGGCTCAGGGCGAAACTCGTTGCACGATTCGGCGATGAGGTGGCCGCCGCCAGCTGGTCCCGACTCACTGTTCGCGACCCGCGCGCCGCAGACGAGGGCGAGGCTGTCGAATTCTACGGCAATGCCGGCCATATGGCCGCTACCGACCATCACCTGTTCTCCCTCGACATCTCCGATCCGCTCGCCTTCACCAAGGCGCACTGCGAAACCGAACTCAATTCAGCCGAACACGCCATCGATCTGCTGAAGTCGCTGGCCATCAACGCCGAACGATAGACTTGATAGCTATGGAAGAAACACGCGAAGAGACCCCACAGGACCTGCGCAACCTTGCGCTCAAAGTCGCCGGCCTTCTCGAAGAAGCCGGCCAGCATGCCCTCCACGACCAGCTCAATCCGCGTAACCTCGCCCAGTCGAGCACCGAGAACGCGGATCGTGGTCCCCGCTATAAGCTCGAAGTCGACAGCAAGATTATGCGCTTTATGAGCGCCAGAATCGCCGACATCGCCCACTTCGACGGCTTCTGGACCACCCGACCCGCCGAAAGCCGCCCCGGCCAGCGTTACTGGTACATCGGCAAGATCGACGGTGTGATCAACTACATACGCCGCATGAGCGAATGGACGGTAACCGCCGCCCTGTTCGAATTCGGTCCGGACAATGAGCCCAAGCCGATCATCGGCATCGTGCATGCCCCGGCCCTCGGCCTGACCTACCTGGCCGCCAGGGGAGCGGGCGCCGTGCGCATCCACAAAACCGCGGTCGGTGAGAAGCGCGACAAGGTCGTGCCGTCGATGACCTCCTCGCTGGATGGTTCCGTGCTGAGCTACGGCATGTCCTTCCTGCCCGACGAATCGCAGCGCGCGCTCGACGTGGCCTCCTCGCTCGCCGGACGCCCGGCCGACATCAAGCGTGTGGGCCCCGCCTCGCTCGACCTGTGCAAAGTGGCCGACGGCACCTATGACGCCTACTTCGAGCCGATGCTGCACGTGTGGGATATCCCCGCCATCGCCGCCGGCACCGTGGTGGTTTGGGAGGCGCAGGGTACGCTGAGCCGTTGGGACGGCGAACGTATCCACTGGCGTCACGATAACGATGTAGTGGCCTCCAACGGACTCATCATCCGCGAACTGCAGCATTACCTGCAGCAGTATCCGTGGCCCGACTCCATCAACCAGCGATAATTTTTTGACTCCTCCGGCTCCCCTCGGGTGAGGGGAGCCGTCGGCCGAAGGCTGACTGAGGGGAGTTTGACAGCCCAAAAAGAAGACAACATGCCACAACAATTCGAACAACCTCAAGCACAGCAGGCCGCGACCCAGGAAGACGACGCCCTCGCCACCACGCAGGCCGCCGCCCAAACCGAGTCCACCGACCAGGCCGACGTGTTGGACGACATCCTCGACGACATCGAATCCACCTTGGAAACCAACGCCGAGGAATACGTCAACAGCTTCGTGCAAAAAGGCGGCGAGTGATGCCCCAACTGCGTGACAGCGGCACCCGCTCCCTGCACGCCACGGAACCCGTACCATCCGCCGAGATGGACGGGTTCTGCCGTATTTTCGGCGTCGAAACCGAATACGGCGTGGCCGTCACCGGTGCCGAACGCCCCGTGGACGCCGGCCAGGTGGCGATGACCATGTTCCAGCCCATCGTCTCCCGTTCCCGCTCCACCAACACGTATCTGGCCAACGGCTCGCGCCTGTATCTGGACGTCGGATCCCACCCCGAGTACGCCACCGCCGAGGCTCGCGACCCACGCGAGGCCTTGGGGCAGGATCTTGCCGGCGAACATGTGATGCGCAATCTGGCCCTGAAGGCCCAGCGCAAGCTGCGCGAATCCTACAGCGAACACGCCACGATCCACGTGTTCAAAAACAACGTCGACTCCGCCGGCCACGCCTTCGGCTGCCACGAAAACTACCTGGTCCGCCGCTTTGTGCCGTTGGAGACCATCGAACACCAGCTGCTGCCGTTCCTTATCACCCGCCAGCTGTACACCGGTGCCGGCCGCATGACACCGGATGGCTTCCAGATCACCCAGCGTGCGGACTTCCTGGACGAGGCCGTCTCCTCGGCCACCACCCGCTCCCGCCCGATGGTCAACACGCGCGACGAACCGCACGCCGACCCCGACTCCTTCCGCCGGCTGCATGTGATCATCGGCGACTCGAACCGTTCGCAATGGTCCACATGGATGAAGCTCGCCGTCACGCACCTTGTGCTGTGCGCGATCGAAGATGCCTTCCGCCTCGGCACCCCGTCCGGTTTTGAACACTGCGCCTTCGCCGACCCGGCTGCGGCCAATCGCACCGTCAGCCGATTCCTCGACGACCCGCACGCCGAACTGACGCTCGAATCAGGCGAATCCGTGTCCGCACTGGGTCTGCAGCGCCGGTATTATGCGGCGGTCAAGGCCTTCATCGAAACCCATGGCGATGCGCTGGCAAGTTCGCTGCCGGCCACCACGATCGTCACGATTATGGGGGAGTGGAGCCGCGTTCTGGACGCGCTGGAGCGTGGTGCATACGATGCGCTCGCCGACCGCGTGGACTGGGCCGCCAAGAAGCGTCTGTTCGATGCGCTCAAACGCCGTCGCCCGGACGTCACCTTCGCCCAGATGGAACAGCTTGAGCTTGACTACCACGACATCGCCAATGGCCGCCTGTACGGTTCGCTGACTTCCCGCAACCAAATGCGTGAGCTGCTGACAGGAGACGACGTGGAATACGCCGTGCACAACCCGCCGACCGACACCCGTGCCGCCCTGCGTGGCCGGTTCGTGGACGCGGCCCTGAACGTCGGAGCCCAGTTCTCCGCCGACTGGACCCACCTGACCCTGACCGCCCCCGAACGCCGGGAAGCCATACTCCTCGATCCCTTCGAGGCCGAGCCCACCCCGGAATTCGAGCAGCTTATGGAAGCGCTGTAGATTCCACAGGAGTTCTTCACCAGCAAACCATTCAAGCTGGAGTCCGACAACTCGCTTTCCGTTGATGCGGCCGTGGAACATCTGCTGAGGCAGGCAGCGCCGCGGCAAAGGGAGAATCCGGGCAACCATGTACGTCGGCACCGTCCTGCCGCCCTCCTGTTTCGCCGCAACTGACTACACCGACGGGTTCGGGCGTTTCATCACGAGAACGCCATTGCGATGCACCGTATACGCGCCGCCGTCACTGCCCCGTTCCGCCCGGAACAGGACGATCGGCTCCCCTGCGATGTCGCGCAGTTCGACATCCGATTTGCCACGTGTCAGATAGAAGTCGAATATGGCGTCGTCGGATTGACGCACGGTGTGCAGAACGTCAGAGGTCACGCCGCTGGCGGGCGACCGCAGGTTGGCTTCCGGCTGCCGGCCATCCTGTGGTCGCGCGGCAAGCAAGCCTCCCACGAATCGCGTCAAATCGCTCACGCCCAGATCGCAGCCGAGGAAATACGCCTCCCCTTCGCCGTACGTGTTGCGGGTGATCGCGGCCGTGCCGTCAAGCTCCCATTCATCCGCTTCTTCGCCGGCATACGAGGCAAGCACCTGCACATGCGGTCCGGCGACGGTCACGTCGTTCTGCCACAGGCGGGTCACGGCACCGTCCATCGTGGGCGAATCCCCGGTGGATGCCAGCCGAATCTCGCTCGGCTCGTCTTCCGCCTCGGTACCGAGAATGTTGAATTCCTCGCCACGAACGCCCAGCATCGAGCGTAGCAGTCCATCGCCCGCACCGGGGTATCCGCCGAGCCACGTGTGGAAGCGCTCGTCGAGCAGGCCGGTCGCGTAACCGACCACCACGCGGCCTCCGTCCTGCACGAAACTGGCCAGCCGCCGCGTATCGGCGTCGCTCAGCATCAGCACGGTCGGCAGGACGATGGTCTTGTATGAACTCCAGTCGTAGGCAAGCGGCACGATGTCGGCGCGGGCACCCGCGTTCAGGAACGCGCGGTACCAGTCACGCACGTCATGCCAATGGCTGAGTTTCATGCTCGGCAACGTCTCGGAGCGGGTGGCCCACTCCGATTCGGCGCTGAAAAGGATCGCCGTGTCCGCATGCGCCAATTCGCTTCCTTGGACACCGGCATCGGCGAGCGCTTGCAACGTCGCGCCCAGTTCGCATACCTGACGGAACAGTTTCGTGTTCTCGCCGGCGTGCGGAACCATGGCGGAATGGAACGCTTCGGCGCCGAACGCGGATGCGCGCCATTGGAAGAAGTTGATGGCGTCGGCGCCCATGGCCACGTGGGCCAGGGAGTCGCGCACCGTTTCCCCGTTGCGTTTGCGGGTGTTCAGAGGTTTCCACTGCACCGCCGAAGTGGAATGTTCCATGACGTACCATGGTTTGCCGAGCGCCAGCGAATCCACGAGCGCGTCGGAACAGGCCAGCTCGTCGAGGTGGGACTCGCCTTCGTGGAAGTAGTGGTCGTTCGACACGAAATTCACTTCCTCCGCCCAAGCGGCGTAGTCCATGCAGCATTGGTCGGTGGAGATCATGAAGTTCGTGGTGAACGGCTTGTCGGGGCAGATTTCGGCGATCGCGTCACGTTCGGCTTTATAGAAGTCAAGCAGCATGTCGTTGCCGAACCGTTCAAAATCAAGCTTCTGACCGGGATTGACCATCGAGTCGGCGCCCATGAACCGTGGGATGAGGACTTCGTCGAAACCGGTCATCTCCTGTCCCCAGAACGTGGTGCCCCACGCTTGGTTGAGCGCGTCGATGGTGCCGTACTTGCGGCGGCACCATGCGCGGAAGGCTTCGAGCGCATTGTCGGAGTAGTCGTCGCGGTTGTTCCACCCGTATTCGTTGCCCATATGCCATGCCGTCACATACGGGTTGGTGCCGTAACGTTCGGCGAGTTTGCGGCATAGGGTTAGCGCGTATTCCTTGAACACCGGGCTGGTCGGGCTCCAGGATTGGCGCGAACCGGCGTTGACCGGGTGACCGTACTTGTCTCGCGGAAGAACCTCGGGATGGTTCTCGTAGAGCCACAGGGGCGCGGTCGCCGTCGCGGATGCCAGATCGACCGCGATGCCGGCCTGGCCAAGCTTGTCGATGATGCGATCGAGCCAGTCGAAATCCCAATGGTCTTCGGTGGGCTGGAGGCGATCCCAGCTGAAGATGGCAAGGGCCACGGTGTTGACGCCGGCCTGGCCCATCAGGCGGATGTCGTCATCCCAGATTTCCTCCGGCCATTGGTCGGGATTGTAGTCGCCGCCGAAGGCGATGCCGCGTCCGTCCGCGGTCAATAGTTTCGGCCATGCGAAGTCACGTCGTGCACGCACGATTACCTCCTTTGGCAGGTGGCGCAGGGCCACGGCCCATATCGGATACCAGCTGATATTAGCTGATGGACACTCCTGGCCGATAGTCGACACACCGCCGGTTCCGGCCCCTCTGACTTGCCGATCTTCCTGACCATACTCGATGGAGTCGGTCAGGGAAAGAATGACCGTTATCATGATGAACATACCGGAAACGTGGACGTACCGGAAACGTAGAAAAGCATCGGCGTGACTTTGATTCGACAAGCGAGCAACCAGTACCGTGGGCTCTGCATCGGACCCAACTACTGGCCGCTCGCTCGTCGACAGGTTTGTACACCGGTAATCGGTTAGTGCGAAAGGTGATGCTCACGCTTCACGAGCACAAGCACGCCGGCCAACAAGATCGTCATCATCGCGATAACGACGACCGGGGCCACATCGGCACCAGTGGAGGCCGTTGTCTCCGGGCCGGCATTCGTCTGTCCCTTGCCATGGCCATCGCCCTTCTGCCCTTGTTGGCTTCCGGACTGTCCGCCTTGGCTTCCAGTCTGATTGTCGGCACCGGGCTTGGTGTCGGGCTGTTCCGGCTTGGGGAACGCGGCATTGTATGCGGCGGCGAGTCTGCCTGCCAGAGAGCCACTATCCGACGGATCGCCGAATTGCGCTTTCACATTATCCGGCAATGCGGCCAGAGCAGTATATAGTTTCCGTACTTCGCTCGCCGGCGTCTGACCGTTCAACGCACCGATACCGCGCACCAAGGAGATCACCGACTGCTGCGTGTCATAACCGGAGGAATGTTCGTAACCGGCGAATCGTTTGGCGAAATCGAACGATCCGTCATAGGTGTTGCCGATACCGGTCAGGAAGTTGACATCGAAGAACGAACGCTCGGCCGTGGATAGCGATGCCGAGTATGGCGAATACGTACGCATCGCGATCTTGTTGTTCGCTTCATCCATGCCGACGTACTGGAAGAACGCATTGCCGCCGTTATACGCGAATTGATAGTCGGACAACAGCCCCAACACTGGATTGCCGGCGTCATTGGTCAGGGTCACTTGTCCGGATCCGTGATTGTGACCGGAGTACATCATGAATACCTGGTTGTACCGCTTCACGATGTTCCATATTTTTGAGCCGGCACCTTCATCGTCACCGGCTTCACCGTTGTATCCGGAATCGTCATCGAGGGAGATTTCATTCGGACGTGAATCGGAGCACTTGAAGATATCGTGGCTCACCACCACAGTCGGGTTGTTCGGGTGCTCTTTGAGCACCTGCTCGAACCAGCGCATATCGTCATTGCTTGCCGAAGACGAGTTGCTGACCACCGCGCCCATGTCGATGTTCATCACCAGATACTTGTAGGAGCCGTTGTCGACCAGATGGTATGAGGACAGTCCATCGGGCGAGTATGCAAAACCGTGTTCCTTTTGGTACTTGCCGAAATCGGAGTCGGGTCCGAAGTGTTTCAGATAGTTGTCCGCCTTGCGCAAGCTGGGCACTCCGTAGCCATGCCGGCCTCCATTGTAATCATGGTTGCCTGGCTGCTCCAGGAAGGGGACGCCTACTTTCTGCATACGCCCGAACACCTTGGACGATGCCTGCCATTGCGCGTCACTGTTCCAGTTGTCCACCACGTCACCGAGGGACACGATGTTGGTCAAGTTGAGGCTGGAGGCTTCCGAATCGAACTGGTTGATGGCTCGGTCCATCACCGTAGGCACCCAACGGATGGCATTCTGCGTGTCCGGCAAGAAAGCCATCGTATGTACGCTGGGGTTGTCCAGCACAAAACGATCGTTGGTACCATAATCCTTGAGATAATCGGTCGGGTTGGGCACGATCCAGTTGCCCCGTGCCAACGCACCGCGGGAGAATCTCACCTCCTGCAGGTTGCCGCGCAGGAACTTGTCAAAGTCATCCTTGTTGTATTGGCTGGTGTCGAAAGTATCGTTGTAATACGACGAGCCGATACGGAAGCGACCATCGGTCGGATCGGCATACAGACCGTTGCCGTTCTTGTTGATATTGCGGAATGCTTTGGCACCGTTGGTGTATGTCACCACGTTCGTGCCATCGGATACGACGGCGATGTGATACCAAACGCCACCGTGATCCATGGTGACACCCCAGCTGGTGACGCCGTTGTTGGGATCATCGGTGTTCATGGTCGACTCATTGTCCTTGTTGGCGGCCTTGAACTGGGTTTCCTTGCAGTTGGAGACCGACAGGCTCATCGACCCCATCTCGTGTTCATCCATGTTGCTGTTTGTGGATTGCCTGGCCGCAAGCCCCATCCACGAATCGGTGCCGGCGTTGAAGTCATCGGGAAGGTAGTACACGAACTCCATGGTGTATCCGTTGGCAAATTGCTCTTTGTTGATGGGAGCGTCGCTTGCGGTGATGAAATCCGCGCCTTTGGGGTCTCGCCGCTCGGGATGATCCTTCTTATGCGCCAGATCGCTGTCACCGTTGAGTTTCAGGCTGCCACCACCGTCACCGTTCATCGAATTCGACGACCAGTTGACATAGTCGCTGAGCTTGTAATCGTTTTTCCCGTAGGTCTGCATATGCAGATCGTTGCCGTTGCCCGACATATCCTTGATGACCAGGTCACCACCGTCGATGGAACCGGCGGAATGCGCCTGCTGGAATTTCCAATCGGCCACCACATCCAATGGGGCGCCTTCACGTTCAAACGCTGCGGCGGAGGCTACCGTACCCGGCGCTGTGAACACGGCAAGCGCTATGCACGCCACCGCTGGTTTGATGATATTGCGTATTCTCCCTATATGCATGACCAGGTTCTCCTTAGCACCTATTTCAACGACGATGCGAATGTGCCGTTGCAATGCACCTACGCATCATGGCCTTCATAAGGCTATCCGCCGCTTTTCGGAGACGAGGGCTGATTCAGGCACTGTTCATGGTGCGCGCATCAAATATCATTCGTCGTTCGGCTGATGTTCAACGTGCGATGAACCGTATGGACTTGTTACGGATTGTCCTTGTACCGGTCGAGTTGCCGTGTTGTGGACGTACCGTCTACTCCGGCTTCGGCGGCCTCCACGGTCTGCGCCTCATCGTCGACGATCTCGCCGGAAGCGAGCTTGGCGTCGAGCTCGTCAACGATCTTCGCGTGCATCTTCTCGTCGATCTTGACCTTGAACGGGCACAAGGACCGGAGGGGGGATGCCGACAGGGAATAGAAGACTTGCGCCGCAGATGACGAATCCCATGGAGATATGCCTTGCCGATGAAGTGAGGAAGGCGCTGCGGGCGGAATGCTGTGGTGCCGCCCTGGTACTTGCTCTCACCATCTCGGACGCTTATGGGAAGATCGCTTTTCCGGAGGAAAAGGTAGGGAAAAGATACAAGGAATGGTATCGAAGATATTGCGGATACGGCTTCGGCTCGAGATAGACGGAGTCCTGAAACGCGCCGTCTCCGACGAATTCAAGACCCCGTCGGACGATTTCGTCAAACAACCACAAACGCCCCGGCGCTCATAACGAGCGACCGGGTACGTTTCATATCCCCTGCGTCATGCCACGATGTGGTCGTGTAATAGGTTCCTGTAGTCCTTAGGCTTCTGTTTTCTCTATGCTTGGTCGTCATAGGTCTGTTCCTCCGACGGTGCGGCTCTGCGAATGAAATCACCCATGCCGGGAACGGTGAATGCCAAGAGCCCACGTTCTGGCGCATATGCCAGCCCGGAATCGATGATGCCTTTTCTGACCCGTACGACATCCGCAGGCGGCCGTCCCAGTCGTTCCGCGATCTCCGCCGAGCTGCACACGCTTTTTTCGAGCGAGGCCATGGCCCTCATGTATTCCCGTTCCAGTGGGCGGGCCCGTTGCCAGCGTGATTCGTATAGGCCGCTGTCCAGTGATGCCTGCGCTATGGGTTCGCCCTTGATGACGGCGGACAATGGGATTGGCGATGATTCGGATTCATCGAAGGCTGCAGAACCATATGCTTGGATGAAATACGGATACCCCTTGGAGAGCTCTATGAGACGGTTCAGGGCATCGTCGTCGAATCGCACATTGATCTTGCTGATGGTCTTTTCGAAGCATTCCCTGGTCTCGTCTTCAGGGAGCCGTCCGATTCGCTTGTACTGGAACAGGCGTTCGGCGTAGGAGCGTGATTTGGTAAGAACGCCGGGAAGGTTGGGCAGTCCCGCCGCGATGACGTAGAAGGGCAGATCCTCCTGTCCCATGCTGTGCTGCAGTCCGATGATGGTGCCCATCAGGTCGCTGGACATCACTTGGAACTCGTCGATGAACAGGAACAGGCCCGATCCTTCCTTTTTGAGTTCGCGGCATAGTTCCTCGACCATCATTTCGAGTCGCAGCGAGTCGCTGGATATGCCTTTGTCCTCGTTGCCGAACCCGATTGACGTTTTGATTACCCCGAGTTCGAGGGAAACCTCGTTGACGTGTTTGAGGGAGTCGAGCATTTTCTGTCGGAGCGTTCCTCTTCTCTCTCGCAGTATTGCTTTGGAGATGCCGTCGAAGAGGAGTTCGTAGTCGTGGGTCTCGTTTCCCGTGGCTTCCATGCGGACGGTAATGAGTCCCTGGCTGGCGGCCATGTCTTTCATTCTCAGCAGGAGCACGGTCTTGCCGACGCCTCTCAGCCCGCTGTAGACCAGTCCGCGGTCGGAGTATCCCGCTTTTGTTCTGGCGATGATTCTGTCCATGATTTCGAGTTCCTGCTCGCGTCCTACGAGTTCCTTGGGTTGTCTTCCCGCTCCGGGCGCGAATGGATTGAGGGCGTGCATCGCTTCTTTGCGTCTGGCTGAATCCACGGTGTTCATGTGCGGTTCCTTTGGCCTTCCATAAGTTCTAGGTAAAAATATACACTTATATACACATATATACATGAATATGTGAGTTCAAGCGAACTGATGCTACGCCGGCTCGTCCCCGTCCCCATCAAACTTGTGCTCATCCTCGTAGGCAACGATGCCCATATCGCCTCGATGGAGTTTCTTGAATGTTTCAGCCACTCGCGCCTGCTCATCATCGACAACAGGGCGCTCGCGGCTAAGCATGTCAGCGGACTATCCAACGCAAGGCTCGAGGCCGTGAACAACAGGATCAAGACCACCATCAAGATCGGCTACGGCTACCGGAACCTCGACAACCTCATCGCCCTGGTCATGCTCAAATGCGGCGGACTCAACCTCCAACTCCCCGGACGCCAATAGACAGTAAGCAAGACAGATGATTCACACCCACACAAACACCCGAAGAGCCCCTTTAATCATGGGTGAGTATGCACGTTGGATCCGTAAGGCCGTTCCCAAGTGTTGGCCACGTGGTCCGCTTTGTGATTGTATGGGACCGACTCCAGCTATCGATTGTGCGACCCTCCTGATGATTTTATTTGCTTCGTTACTGCGTATTCTGCACTCCACATGTGCGAAACGTTGGAATTCCGCCAAAATTTTATTTGCCTGGTATTTGCTTGGGCGGGGTACACTGGATGGAAAAGAACTTGAGATAACGACTTGGCAGAGGGGCCGCGGAAAGGATAAGCATCATGCCGGAAGATTACGTTGAACTGGTGAAACAACTCATCGGTCACGTTTCGGAGACGCAGACGATTGAGTTCAAGGATTCCAATGCCCGATTCGAGATGATTGGCCGTGATATTGCGGCACTTGCTAATTCCGCAATTGTGGAGGGGCAAGATTATGCGTATATGGTATGGGGTGTTGAGGATTCGACGCATGCCATTATCGGGACATCATTCGATCCGCTGACGGCAAAAAGGGGCAATCAGGAACTAGAAATTTGGCTCCGTGTAAAACTCTCCAGCAATGCTGAGTTCCGATTCCTCTCAGTCGATGTAGATGGCAAACATGTCGTTGTGCTGCGTATTTGGCCGGCAGTCGGTTATCCGGTGTCGTTCGATAATGTCGAATATATTCGTTCAGGAACCTCGACCCAACCTCTGCAGAAAAATTCCCAACGTGAACAACGATTGTGGGATTTGACTCGATCAGGAGCATTTGAGGATCAGATAGCATTGCGCTGGCTAAGCCGCGATGAAGTGCTGCATAAAATCGATTGGGCTCGTTACTTTACTCAGACCGGTATTCCAGTACCGGAAGGTGGGTCGTCCATACTTCATTATCTCGTTACAGATAACATCGTTAAGACGTTAGATAGCGGGCAATACGCTGTAACCAATCTCGGGGCGTTGTTGTTCGCGGCGAATATGGATGATTTCGAGACTGTCTCGCGTAAGGCCATTCGCATTATTCGCTACTCGGGCAAAGATCGGATTGCGGCGACTCGTTCCAAGATTTTCCTACGTGGATATGCCGATATTGACGGTGTCATGGATTACATTCAGGCGTTATTGCCGGGGCAAGAAGTGATTGATAAGGGATTGCGTGTAACCATGAACGGTTATCCTGAATTGGCGATTCGTGAACTCGTGGGCAATATGCTCATTCATCAGGATCTTACGATACGAGGCGGTGGTCCTCTCGTGGAGGTTTTTGATGATCGTGTTGAATTTTCTAATCCAGGTGCATCCCTGATTCAGGTGCCGAGGCTGGTTAATGATCCTCCTCAGTCACGCAATCCGCGACTGGCAAAATTGGCTCGTAGGCTGCATATATGTGAAGAAGCCGGGTCTGGCTGGGATAAGATTATTCGTTCCTGTGAACTGATGCAGTTGCCTGCGCCAGAGATTCAGGAGTCTCGCGGTGATGCGCCGAGTATGCGGGTCCGTTTAATGCAGCGGCGCCCATATCGGGATCTTACGGTTGATGAAAGATTGCAGGCATGCTACTGGCATGCTTGTCTGCAGTACGCCAATGGTAATGCGCTGACTAATGCGTCTTTGCGTGAGAGGTTCGGACTATCCTCATCATCCAGCTCTCAAATCTCAAGGCTGATTGCTGACGCCATATCTGACAGGTTGATCCGCCCGGTGGATGCGGATGCCGCCAATAAGAAGATGCGGTATATACCGGCATGGGTACGAGAGTGAGCAATCGTTTATGCTGATTCGGTGATAGTGCTGCCGTAGCTCTAATGGACTTTTTTATTTGCTTCGTTACTGCGTATTCTGCACTCCACATGTGCGAAACGTTGGAATTCCGCCAAAATTTTATTTGCCTGGTATTTGCTTGGGTGGGTCGCAAAGCGCGGTTGCGACACGATTCTTAGTGGTGGTGCCTTATGGCATCGGGCTTTCCTTGCAAATCGAGGTAAGGAAACTGGCCCTTAACCCGGAATCTGAAAAAGTAAAAGGTCCCTGACTGAGTTCACCAGCCAGGGACCTTTCTGGTAACAACTGAGGTTGAGGAAACCTCGGCAGTTGGGTCCAACGGGGCGAAAGTCTGTGGCGCCGCCTAGAAGATTGCTCCGAAGTTGGCGCGACCTTTCTGCTAGAAGACAGCATACCAGTATCCATCGAACCTTTCCCGTACACTGGACAGACCAAACCAAGGAGCTGTTGACGTGGCACCTTGGCGGAACAGCCGGAATCTTTTACGGGTTCCGGCCCCTCGTCTGCAATCAGGGCACCATTTCAAGGCAGAAGAATCAGGCGGCCTTTTTGCGGCCGCGGCGCTTCATGGTGCCGGCGGTGGCGTTGGCCACGTCGAAGATCACGGTCTTGCTTTCGGGGTAGGCGGTACCGTTGACGGACTGGTAGGCGATTTCGCCTTCCGGTGCCTCGGGCAGAGTGAGGTATGCCTTCACTGCTTCAATGAGCGTGGCTTCCTTGACGCTTACCGAAGCGGCCTGCTTGCCTTCGGGCTTGCTGAACTTGATGGCGTTGCCGGCCTTGGCGGTGGTCGGGGTCACGGCGATCTGCCTGGTCTTGTCGTTGATCAGCACCTTGACGTACGCCGGGAATCCGAGCGCTTCAGCGGTGGCTTTGTTGAAACGAATGGCGGAATCGGTGACGGTCAGAACGGTCTTGCCCACCGGCTTGACCAGCTGAACCTCTTCGAATCCCTGAAGCAATGAAGCCATGATTGCTCTCCTTATTGCATTGGTCACGTGTCTTTTTTTACGTCGCTAATTGTAGCCAACTAATTTAGTATTATACAAATCTATGCATGCATGATTGCATAATTACCGTAGCAATAACATGGAAACCCCGGGAATCATCGACTCCCGGTTCAGTGGTATTCGCGAACTATGCTTCAGCGTCTACCGTCCATTATGTCAGTCACGTCAGCGACGAGTGGTGCTCTTGCGGACGGCGAACAGGGCGATGCCCGCGGCGGCAAGCAACGCAATGGCCACACCGCGGCGATAGCGGCCAGCACGGCCATAATCTTCTTCTTCATAACTTCGAACCTCCACAATAGAACCGGTTAAAAAAAGTTCCTCTGACGAGGACGTCAGCCACAGGCTCTGAGGGAGAGACAAAAGAAGGGCGTCAGCAAGAAGCTGACGCCCTCTCAACATTTCAACATTCCCAAAGAAAACTCAGTACGATCCAGTCCCCTTAAACACTGCCACCACAGTCTTCAACAGAATCACGATGTCTCCCGTAATAGACCAATCCTGAATATACGACACATCCGCATACTCCGACTGTTCCTGAGTCAAATCGCTGCGTCCGGAAATCTGCCACGGTCCAGTAATACCAGGCTTAACCAGCAGTCTCGTGGAATACAGCATGTCATATCGCGCGACTTCTTCAGGCAGCGGCGGGCGAGGCCCAACCAAGCTCATATCGCCCTTGAACACGTTAAAGAACTGCGGGAACTCATCCAGCGATGTTTTACGAATAAAGTGACCGATCTTAGTCACGCGTGGATCGTCCTTGAGCTTGAAGATAAAACGATCCTCAATGCCGCGTTCCTTAGCCAATTTCGCCTTGATTTCGTCGGCATCAGTGCGCATGGAACGGAACTTGTACATGGTAAACGGCTTGCCGTAAATGCCGATGCGCGTCTGCGAATAGAACACAGGGCCGCCGTCTTCCCGCTTGACCTTGTATGCCACCCATAGCATGATGGGCGAGCTCAAGATAATGGCGATACCGGAAAGCACGATATCGCACACACGCTTGAGGATGCGGGTAACGGTTGAGTACTGCGTCAGTCGTGCAGTGACTACTGGCATCGTCGGATCGTTGCGGAAATGCAGGTCAGCGCCGCTCAAATCAGCCACAGAGGTAGTGAGGGCCAATTCAATGCCCATGGATTCCACGGCCAGGGACAATGTACGCATGGTCTCAGAATCACGGGTAAGTACATCAGCTACCAATACGGTACGTGCCTTCATACCCTTTGCGGTTTGCGGCAAATGCGAGTTGAGTGGCAACACCTTCAGTCGTGACTCAGCATCGTTGGCAGGAGTGAAAGGCACCGACACCAAATGCTGCGCCTGATCCGGGTCATCCTCGTTCTTGACTGAAGCCACTGGGCACACCGCAATTGGCGCGTAGCCGAGGCCACGGCATTGGCGCAATTGTTCGACCGTCCGGTGGATACCTTCCGGAGATCCGATAACCACAGTCGGGTAGTTGAATTCGCCATTCATGCGGTTGCGGTGCAGCGCGCGGCGCATAATCCAACGCTCGATAATAACCAACACCAGTGAAACCAGCGGAATGAACACATTCAACGACCGGGGAAGATTGAGGTGGAACAGGTACCCCAACGTGCACAGCATAATGAAATCGATGAACGCAGCGTTCAACAGCTTGGCGTACAGGGCATAGCCCTCACCCATGGTGTGCCGTTCATAGGAGCGTGCGGAATACAGACTGATGAGCCACGATACGCAGGTCAACAGCAGGAAGCTAAAAACGCCGTATTCGCCGGGACCAATGCTCTGCACATAGGTATAAGCGAAAGGTCGGAGCAGGAACACGATGTACGTGGCCACAATGGTCATCAGCAGATCAAGCACGACCAAGGTCGTGTTATAGAGATATCGCCACTTCGGCACAGAATGGCCCATCAATGGACGTATGTTCGTGGTGTCGTTATGTGTGGAGCTGCCGTCCGGTGTAGAGGAGAAGTAGGTGCCGTCAAAGAATGTCGGCGCAATGTCACATTCGGCAACGGGGGAGAACGAAGCCGAGGCCCGGCTCCCGCTCACCCGTACTTTGGGCATTGCCATGGTCGCGGTGCTTGTTGCCTGCGACTCTGCTGCTGTGCCTCTGTCCTTCGGCATGATACTGAATTCTTCCTCCATCGTTCCCCAAAAACCGCAAGGAACATTCATTCTTTTCTCTTACTCTCGCCCACCCTAGCACGAATGCCGCCCCCCCCCCCTATAGCAAAATCCGCCCAAAAAGCGAATCCCTTGTAACATTCATGTGAAGATGAAGTGGTGGTGGGCGGACGAGGATTGGCCGCAGTCCGGTGTATCGGACTAGAATGGTGCGCTAGTGGTTTGTACGCAGGCCCGCAAGGTAGCGTTGTAAGTATGAAGAAGGACTGAGCCCATGCACATTATGTTCGTCTGCACCGGCAATATCTGTCGTTCTCCCATGGGCGAGCTGCTACTCACCCGCTACCTTTCCGGTACCACAGTGCAGGTTTCCAGCGCGGGCACGCATGGCTTGCCCATGCACCAGATTGACCCCAACAGCGCCCTGCTCATGGAGAGCGTGGGCATCGAACCGAGTGGGTTCCGCTCTCGACGCCTGACACAGCCGATGGCCAAGTCAGCTGATCTGATCCTGTGCTTTGAAAAGGATCAGCGCAAAGACATCGTCACGTTGGCTCCCACTGCTGTGAAATACACGTTCCTATTGGGTGACTTCGCAAACATGTGCGAGTACTGCGCACGTAACGGGCTGGTCAAGGGCTTGACCATTCAGGAACGCTTGCAGTCAGTGATTGACTCTGCTTCCATTATTCGGCCCATGCTTCCCGAACCCGAGGATATTGAAGATCCGCACGGCAAGGAATACGCAAAATTCCGTACTGCCGCCGAGCAGACAAACAAGGCGCTGCGCACCATCCTGACCAGCATGCGCAAGCACTACCGCGTTGAGGAAGCTCCGGTGCGCCCTCAAATCACGCGGCAGTATGCTTACAACGGTCTGACATCAAGCTGACGTAAGACGTAAGTATTCACGTCATTCTCACGCCGGTTTCATCTCCCGATATGATTTGTCCGTTACAGTGGCATGCTGTTGGGTGATGACAGTGGGAGTAATGAATGACTGATTCTAATATTGCCGGCATCGCCGAGGCGGATTTCGGGAAAGCCGGCGTCTCGTTTGATAATGATCGACCGATATTGGTCGATTCCTCAGATTTTTTGTTCTATGCGGCGCTCGCCATGCTGCCGATTGACGGCACGGTAGCAGGCCCATACATGCCGTTTTGGACGCCGCTTTCTCCGTGGTTGTTTATGGCATATGCGGTAGCGAACTGGCGTTTGCTGCCGCAGGTTTGGCACCGTTTCCGCGCATTCTTCCTGTTTCCGGTGCTGTTAATCGCGCTGTCTGCAGTGGATTGGTATCTGGTAGCATTCCATCGGCTTCCGGCGCTGGTGTCGCTGGCCGGCGTGGCTGGGGCTCTCGCCTGCCTGTGTGCGTTGGACATGGCATTACGTATCAAGCGCTTGTCTTGGCGGCGCATGTTGGATCTGCTGATTCTCGTATATTGGTTCGCCTTCGCAGTCGGCGTGGTGCAGCGGTTGTCAATCATGTTTGATTGGACTTCCGTAAAGAACTTCTTCATTCATCTGATGAGCCGCCAGTACATCAGCAGCACTTCGCATTGGGGCGGTGGCCGCCCGCAGTTTCTGTTCGCAGAACCGAGCTATATAGGTATGCACCTGTTCGGTGTGCTGCTGCCGTTGATCTGGCTGGTGCGTGGTCGTGACCACAAGCGTGCAAACCAACTGCGCGTCCTTATTGTGGTGTTCGCCGTGGGCTCGGTACTGATGGGTGCCGGCGTACGCATCATTCTTGACTCGATTATCGCATTAGTGTTTGTGATTATCGAGATGAACAGTTGGCACACGTGGCGCGGTCGGCTTGTGGCGTTCGGGGAACTGGTGGTCACGGTCGGTCTCGGCGCATGCAGCGTGGCGGTGAACCATCGGTTGAGTTCCATAGCCGAGCTGGGTTTTGATGGCGATGGCTCGTTCTATGCCCGTTTATGGCAGTCACTGGGACCAGGTGCGGGTGCGTTGAAGCATCCAAAGCAGTTGTTGCTCGGCTATGGTGCCGGCAATCTATCCGATGCCACCCATCAGGGTGCCGATGCCGCAGTGCGGGCTCTGGAACGTCTGGGCCTGAACGCTTCGGCACCGAAGGGCTGGTACGCACAAGTGACACCAGCAAACATGTTCACGATGAGTGCCTACACCAGCTTTTTCGTGGAGTTCGGCCTGATTGCCTCAGTAATTCTCGTGGCGCTGGTGCTGTGGTGGATTAGCCATAACCACGCCTGGAACAAAACCACTGTCTGCTGGCTGCTGTTGACCATATACCTGTATGTGCAGTTCGAAGGATACGCCTTCTACGCCCTTCCACTACTCCTATGGGCAGTGGCTGCCGTGCCAAGGCTTAAATCAGAATCAGAATTCTGATGACTCATATATTTGGAGTATTCCGATCATGGTGATTGTGCATTGGCTTATTTCGGCGGTTTACTCGAAGTTATTCTTGCTTGTGATATGAACTGATTTTTGTTCCGTATTTCCTCTGACTCGATGGGAGATGATGGAACCATGGCAAAGGGCGCTCGATATGCGCCGGAGTTCAAGGCGAAGGCGGTCAGGCTGCTGGCGGAATCGCGTTCCTCGTATTCGTCGGAGACGAACGCGATCTCCGCGGTGGCGAAGGATCCGGGGATGGCGCCGGAATCGCTGCGGCGTTGGCGCGACCAGTCGGACGCGACGGTCGCGGAGGAGACGAGGCAGTCGGCCGAGGACGCGATGGCGGAGCTGAGGAGGCTGCGGGCCGAGAACGCGGAATTGCGTCGGGCGAACGAGATTTTGACGACGGCGTCGGCTTTTTCGCGGCCGGGCTCGACCCGACACGGCGTTGATGGCCGCGTACGTCGACGGGCATGAAAGCCGTTTCAAGGTCGGGCCGATCCGCAGGGTCCTTTCCGAATCGTTGGACTGCGGGTTTCTCACGCCGCGCGGCTACCGCATGTTCAGAACACGTCCCGTCAGCCGCATGCGGGCGGGGCATGGGGCGCCGGCCCGCGACATCCTCCGGATCCACTCGGATTTCTTCATGGCCGTGTACGGTTACGGGAAGATGCACGCGCAGCTGGTCGCCCAGGGCCGGGATCCGGCCGGGGTCGGCCGCGACCAGGTGATGAACATCATGCGCGAGCTTGGCATCCGGGGCGTGCGCCGCGGCAGAACCCCGGTGACGACGGAACCCGCCAAGGGCACGGGCGGCAGGCCGGATCCGGTGGACGGGAGGTTCGAGGCTTGTGCGCCGGACCGCCTGCACGTGGCCGACATCGCCCACGTGCGCATGGCCAACGGCTCGTTCGGCTACACGGCGTTCGTCGCCGACGTGTACGCCCGTCGGATCGTGGGATGGGCGTGCGCCATGGCCGTGAACACGCAGGAGCTGCCGTTGCAGGCGTTGGAGCAGGCGGTCTCATGGGCCGCGTCCCGCGGCGGCGCGGATGGTCTTATCCGCCACAGCGGCCATGGCACGCAGTGCATCGGCACGGTGTACACCACCAGGGTCATGGAATATGGGATGCTGCCGTCGACCGGCACCGTCGGCGACTCGTACGACAACGCCATGGCCGAAAGCGCCGACGGCGCGTACAGGACCGAGCTGGTATGGCGGCGCACACCCTTCGCGGATCTGAAGGACCTGGAATTGGCGACGTTCCGGTGGGTCTCGTGGCGGGGGCTCGAAGCGCCTGCACCGGTCCCTGGGCTACAGGACACTCGAAGCGGTGGAAACCGAGTATCATCAACATCAAGCGGCACAAGCCGCCTCACTATAAGGGCGGAACAAAAATCAGGCCACTTCAACGATCGTTCACGAAATCCAAGATAACGTCCGAATTCTTGTGCGCTTTGGGTTTCCGTCTTTGACGTGAAAGGCATGGGTCCCGCGTCCTGCGTACGGTTCTTTCATCCGCCAAAACGAAAAACCGCGATTGGAAACCAGGAGACGGAACCATGTCCGAGGACACCATGCGGATCGACCGGCACATGCCCGGGACCAGGCTCTATCGGCTCGTCACGCAGAAGGTCACCGAGATACTCAACGCGATGCCCGACGCTTCAGGCCGACGAGATCGCCGGGGCGTCCAGATACGAGCGTTCCGGCGGTCGGAAGGCGTACCGCGCGGGCCGCTACAGGCGCGGGCTCACCGCCAAGGCCGAGCGGGTCGCCATGGAGATGGAGGGGCGGAGGCTCGGGGCGGACGCCAGGTGCCTGCGCGAGGCGTAGACGAGGCACGGCCTACCTCCTGCCCGAGTTCCCCGCCGAGCACCGCAGGAGGATCCGCACGAACAACATGATCGAACGGCTTAACAGGGAGATCCGCCGCCGCACGCGCGTCGTCGGCGGCTTCCCGTACGGCGACAGCGCGCTGATGCTCGCATGCGCGCGCATACGGTACGTGACCGCAAACGAGTGAAGTTCGCGCCGCTACCTCGGCATGTCCCGGCTTGGCGGCACGCCGGAGGAAGCGAACTAATCATCGTGCCATGGACGGCCATGACCCAAAGTGCGCAATCTTTCGGGCTACCTTCTATCAGCAGCCTTTTGCCATTCTGCAAATCCTCGGCATCCTGTTGACGATCTATTTTGCCTGCACTCTGATTGGTTTCATACGCCAAGGCCTGTTTGCTGTGACGGTTGATCACAACCGTGGCCGCTGGTTCGAACTGGTTTGGGACAAAACAACGGAACGGATTGAACGGGGCAAACATAAGCGGAGTAACGCAAAAGCATAACCCTAGGCAAATGGTGGTGCAAACATCGCATGGAATGTTCGTCCACCACCATTTGCTTGATTCAAAACGACATTATCTCGGTCCAGCTTTTCGGGCACTCCCGGAGCACTCCATTCTCACCAGTCATTGCTCCACCTGCCGAATGGCTTATAGTGACGCGACCTGAATTGCAGGTAAATCACTTTCAGCACCTATGCCCAGTAGAAGGAAAGACCTCTGACGAAGTTTGATTCTCGAAGGCAAAACAATGCGCTAGCAGAGCACATACGGATACTGAACCAAAAAGTTTTTCGGCTTTCCGATTATTTCCTTTTCGTGAATCCTCGCAAGATTCCGAATGCCCATCGCGCGGTTGTTTCTCCCATGATCAGGGCCGCGACAAGCCAGACGATGGAATACACGGCGAAACCCGTGACCACCTGGACCGCCACGTTCAGTCCGGCAAGGGGCAGGCTTGCGGCGAACGCGACCGCCGCGGCCATGATATGCGACATAAACGTCCGCAACACGTTGGATGCGTCGATATGTTCCTTAAGCACCGGCCAGCAATCATGCAATTGCATCAGGAAAATCACCAACTCTGCAAGGCATACCGATATCGCGGCACCAGTCGCACCAAACGTACCGTCCAGCAGCAGATTGCATACCAGACTGGTGGGAACGCCGGTGAGGTTCGCCCGCGCGAGCTTCGACTCCTGGCCCAACGGAGAAAGAATGCCAAGGCCGAAGAAGTAGCTCATACAGGAGAACAGGTTCACCAGGCCGATGATGCGCACGGGAAGGACCGCGTCCGCGTACTTCTCCGAAGAGATCAGCACCACCAGCGGGTACGCGTAGACCAAGAGATACAGGGCGGTCCCCAGACAGAGGTTCAACAGGAATCCCCATCCTTTTCGCAGCAGAGCTCCGTACGCTTCCAAATCGTTTTTTGCGTAATAGGAAAGCCGTGGAATCAAAACGCTGATAATCGCATTGACCACACTGTTGCAAAGGTTCTTCAATTTTGCAGCGAGCTGGTAGAACCCAACTTGAACGTTACTGGGTGACAACATGCCAAGCAGGATGCTGTCAAAGACTAAATACACGGATGTCGCGATGGATAATGCCGCGTACGATGCCAGCGGTCGCAGGTGTCTGCCGATACGCATCGGACCGAGACCGGAGAATGGCACCATGCGCAGCATGCGGGCCAGATTCAGCACGTTGTTGCCGCACACCACGAGCGCCAAGATCACGCCGTAGGCCAGGTAATCGCCCTCATCTCGCACGAAGACCAGCATCGCCACAAGCGAAAGCATTTTGAACACCATGCTGCGGATCGTGATGTACTTGTACTGCTCAATCGCCTGGAAATACCATTCCACACCATACGACAGCAGAAGGGTGCTCACCAGAAACACCCACATCAAGGCCGCGATCTGGTGGAACCTCGGAACGACAAGGATCGAGACGCCGAAGCACGTCAGCACCACGACGGTGAAGATCGTGATGATGGCGAGCAACTCGCGCACGACCCTCGCCATCTCCCGTGGGTCGTCCCTCACGCGGGCGCATTCACGTAGGCCGTACATGGGGACGCCAACCAGACACATGGCCGAAAGCCATTGCGACACGTTCTGGGCAAACGTCACGTCCCCATATCCCTCAACTGACAGCACGCGGGTGACATACGGAATAGTGACTATGCTGACGAGCATGTTGGATGCGGTCAATAGTATGTTCATCACCGCGTTGAACTTCACAGAATGAGTCTGCTTCTGATTCACTGATATTCCAATCTAGACTGGCAATTGCAGGGACTCTTCGCCCCTGGAGTCATGCGTTGCGGGAATTGACGTGACTTGAGATCATTTCAATGATGTTGGAGTCTTTTCTTTCATCGAACTTCCGCGCGAACAGCATTGGCGACGATGCCAGCTCCTCATAGTCGTCGGTCTGAAATGTTTTTAAATCTCCGTTTGACCAATGTATGAGACGCATCATGGATTCACAGCTATCATCGGCATCAAGGTGATACACGTTGTCTCGATAAGGGGAATTGAGCAGCATCGTATGCAGAAACATTTCATCCGCGCAGAAAGAATTCATGAAATAACGACCCATTTGGGGCCATTCAGCAATAACGTACCTTGCGAATGCTTGGGTGATGCTGAACCATTCAGCTCCTTTCCCGAGAACGAGTCCGGAACCTCTAAGACGATCAATATGCAGCAGAAGGCGTTGCGTCACGAACATTATTCGTTCGATCTGACCAACGTTTCTCCCGACAGCATTTTGCAAAGGATGGTAGATGGCGATCCTGTCCCGAGTTCTTTGCCTCATCGTCTCGCCGATCTCCGAAAACTGCACGAATTCTTTTCCTGCATGCTGTTCGAAAAAAGAATCGAGATAATCCATGCTGTGAAGAGGTAAATCGAATCCGGAAATAAGATGATAATAATCGCTATTACTCTTCAGTGCCTCTTCCAGTAGTATTATTTCCGATTTGATTAGGGAATCGCCCCCCCAGGTCACCGGAATACGATGCACGAAATGTAACGTTCCTCGCTTGACTGACCCCTCGAAAAAAGCAGGATCAAAATCTTTTGATTTCGCATCCACATGCACGTATATGGAGCTACGGGAATCATCCAACAAGGAGATCAATGCCCTGAGCTGATTCCAATTCGTATGGGCTACAATAAGAAATGCGTGTCTCATTCTGGGTCTTTCTTCTATTCTTTCCTCACTGCTATAAAAACCAGCAAAAGAATGAATGCTGACACGATAAGAACAAGAGATGTCCATGAAAAAACTATGTTCTGGAATCGAACGCCTGCCCGCAAGTTATCTGCGAAAATAACGATTGTCCCAAGGCACACCAGGGCAATAGGTAAAGAGACCTTCTCTTTCGTGATTTCTTTGGAGAAGAGTTCGCAGATAAAAGGAATCAGCATCAGCATCAGCATTGAGACGCTTCGAGAGAAAAGCTGCTCATCAGCCAGCGACCCAGCTGCGAAACAGGCCATCATGATAGATAATCCGGCATAGTGTCTCGATAAATTATTCTTCCTCTTTAAAATATATAATAAAATGAACAGGTAAAAAACGAATAACAACAAATCTCGGGCTCTTGAGAAAATAGATGCGCTAACAATGTATGCTCCCTCTCCAAAATATTGCGTTGATTTGAAGGAAAGAGATGCAAAGAAAGGAATCGAGGAAAACTTCGAGAACAAGGAGAATACCGATTCTTGAATATAGTGCTGGAGAAGCAGTGGAATACAGCAGAGCGCAAATACCACGTTATGCTTCTTGTAGGTTGTCGACATGATATACAAAAGAGGAATCATCGCCGCAAACGGATGGATGAGAATCAACGGCAGATACAACAGAAGCGATGGGATATTAAATCTGTCTGAGAAATGGTAAGCAACGCATATGGCAAGAAATCCCGCCATAAAATTTCTGATTCCGCTCACCCCTGCGTTGAAATTGAAGAGACACAGGAAACAGATAACACCGGCGATGAGGCTTCTTTTGTTCATTCCGTTGTTGGATTGTTTGAAGCAAAGATAGAATCCCGCGCCAATGTCCACCGTGGCCGCAAGAAGGGTGAGAAATCCATTCTCCGGCTGCAACGATATCAGGAACATGATGGCTCCAATAACAGGCGTGCTATTGTATCCGCACGCATCCATGAGATATCGCCAAGCGTCTCCCAGACCCGTGACAGCGAAGTTACGCACTCCATCGAGGGTATCGAAGAAACGAACTGTGTCCGTATACATGTTCGCACGTGGCGTCATCATGAAGCCGATAAGCCCGAAGAACAACGCGGAGAACACCAGCACGGTCTTTCGTTGCCCGGACGGAAGCAAAGCGAGCATTGCAATGGTGGTAAGCGTCAATGCCATATAACAAATAGCGAACACTGCCCCTCCTCTAAATTGCTTTGGCTGGTATGCCAACTAGGACGTTGCCGTCGGCGAAGGAATGCGTGACGACGGCGTTCGCGCCTATGGAGCAATTGCTGCCGACGGTGATCGGTCCGATAATCTTCGCACCGACGCCCACGTTCACTCCGTCGCCAATCGTGGGACAACCGTCCCTCTCGTCATCGGTTCCCTTGTTGCCAATGGTGGCATACGCGCGACATGTGAAATCACTACCAATCTTCGCGCCGGAATTCACGAAGATTCCATAAGGATGGTAGATGGTCAGCCCTTGCCCAATTTCCGCCTTCACGGAGATATCACAGTTCAGCAGGAGCTTGCAGAACAGCAGCTCGACCAAACGATGAAGCAGTCTGAATGGAAGCCCAAGAATCCGCGGGCATATATGCTCCGTCCACATGCCGAAACGAATTGTCGCCACGAGAACCTTGGGAAGAACTCCGGGATTATTCATGACCTCCCGTACCCCCCCCTGAATGTTGGCGACGAAGAGACGCGTTTTGATGAACAAGTACGAAAGCGGTATCGAACGCGCGACCAGACCGCGTAGCCAGCCCTGTCTCGGGCAATCGCCTAAGGACGCGAGCAGCGCCTCCATCTCTGGCTGGCGAAGTTTCACTTCCTTGGAGAATTGGCGGTACTTCCCCTTGCCTTCGAGACCGTTGAACACGTTCCAACGGAATCCCATCGCGGTTTCCGCTGCCCAGCGCGTTTTGACCACCATGGCCGATGCGTCTGTCGCGTCGCAGTAATCCGTCAGAGCCATAAACATCTGCCTATGGTCGCCGATGTAGTCCAGATGCGACTTATGCGCGGAAGAAGTGTCCGAAAGCAGCCTATAACGGTACAGCACGTCGGTCAGCACATCCATGCTTTGCGCGTGCGAAAGGAACCTGAGCACGAACTCAGCGTCCTCACCGGAGGGGATGGAAGAGAACCGGAGGTCCTCACGTTCGATGATCTCCTTGCGGAACAGCTTGTTCCACAAAGGATTCAGCAGATTCTCACCGAACAGATGATCGAAATTCCCAGCCACCTCACGGGACGTATCGTAACTTTTCGCCTCGCTGTTGACGATGGTCTCCACGGACTTGCCCCGGAGCTTGTCAAAGCCGAACAGGTAACAGTCTCTCGCGCTTTTCCCGATGGCCTTCAGCAGAATGGCGATGGCGTTAGGCGCGATTCCGTCATCCGCGTCAACGAACCAGATGTATTCCGAGTCGCATTCCTCTATGCCGAGGTTACGCGCCGAACCCACTCCGCCGTTCTCCTTATGAAGAACCCTGACTGCTTCGGATTCGAACTGTTTCGCGACCTGCAACGTGTTGTCGGAGGAACCGTCGTCCACTACCACGACGGCAACGTCATCCGTGAGCTGTTCTTCGATCTGTTGGAGCAGCCTCTTCAACGGGAACGCCACGTTGTATGCGGGAATCACTATGCCAAGTCGCCTCATGATGCGTTCCCTTCCGTATTGTCGAAAAACATTTTCTTGACGAGTCGGTCTCCGAACGAACCTTCCGGATACGAGGCTGGCTTCTTCCAAGACAATTTAAAAACGTCCGTCCTTTCCGTCAGTTCGGACCATTTCTTCTCATCAAATGGTTCACTTACGATAGGAGCAAGATCAAAAAGCTCGGGGTTATCCTGACCCCGTTCATTCTCACACCAAGATCGCAATGAACCAATCTCATGGTCATAAGCATATTTCAACGCATAATCAATTAAGAAATAATCAATAAGTTGGTCATTGTTCTTCCAATAAGTTAAGAAAAACTGATTCATAAATGCAAATAAAGACTCATTCTCGCATCCACCGATAAAGAAGCCTGTCCATTTGCCATCAGCAACATTGAAAAAAGTCGGATCAGGATATCCACTACAAGTGAAGAAAGAACCCGAATATCGGGTTGAAGTCAATGGCCTTACCACATATAAAGTAGCGTCCATCCATATTCCGCCATGCAAGTGCAAAAGATTGAAACGAAGAATATCTGAAAAATGAGTCAGCGTGATATTCCCATCAGCTAACTTGCTGAAAATATAGTCAGGCAAGTTGGTATATTCGCGTACATTGGACTGAGTAATTACAATAACTTGATGTCCATTCGAATTGCGGCGAATTGAAGAAATGCACGCTTTCACTCTTAACGGCGCATCATTAACGCCTTGCCACCAAAATACCCATATCGGACCATAATTTGCGGAGCCTTCTCCCGCAACTGAAGAAAGCTCAGATGCTTGTAACGCAACTTCCTCAATACGTTGCATAAGCTTCTCATGCCTGTGCATATTATATTCACGTGCAAAGCGATTTAATCTCGGAACTCGTTTGAGTACCTTGGCAAAAAGTAAACTCACATCATTCATATTAATCACGACATCACTTTCGAACCAATCTATATATGCATCTACACAATGAAGGTCCAGAAAAAGATAACAAGGAAGCGATCCTGGCATCAGTTCTCGCTTCCCTATCTCTTAAAACAGAAATTCGATTGTTTTTAATTTCAGCCCACAATCTATCAGCTATTTTAAGATTTTTTATATCGCAGTGATTTATATTCATATAAAGGTTGAATAAAGCGCTCTGCTCTTTTGAATAGTAAGCATTAATGACACTAGGATACTTTGCCTGCACTATCGACTTAACAACGTTAAGCTGATCAAGCAAGTCAAGCTTTTTAGGATTAAAGCTTGCTGTTTGGATGCTATTCGGACGAATCCTATAATAATAGTCTTTCTCATCCAAATATGCGATTTTGCCAGCCTTATCAATAAGCTTGGTAGTGGTGGCAATATCCTCATATAATTTTCCGACAGGATACTGAATCGTGTCGAAAAATTCTTTCTTATATATTTTTGGAAACGCGTTAGGCTCCAAGTGTCTCATATACAGCATATCTTCAAGAGCCTCGCACGCATCATATACATGAAATTCCGCCGTATCGCGCTTATGCTCCTTAAGAGGCTCCCCTTCACGGAAAATACAGATGGAAGTGGTTGCAATATCTGTTTTCCCTCTGACTAATGCCTGATACAGATGCATTATGTAATCGGGTGATACATAATCATCGCTGTCAATAAAGGAAATCAAACTTCCATGAGATCGGCGAATGCCATAATTCCGAGCGTCAGACAGTCCACCATTCTTCTTATGAAAAACACATATTCTTGAATCCGACAAGGCAAATTCATCACATAACGTTCCTGAGCTATCAGTCGAACCATCATCTACGAGAATAATTTCAATATTCGTGTAAGTCTGTTCGACCACACTCGTCACACATTCATGTAGATAAGGCTCAACGTTATATACAGGTATGACAACTGAAACTAGCGGATCCATACTGTTTTTCATTTCTTCTCAGAAAGTTTTAAGTACATTGAAGCTAGTTTCTGAGCGTTCTCAGAAATCTCATAGTCAGAGAACACTTTTTCAGAGGAACTGATACGCGTCTCCGATTCAATTGCCGATATAAACAAGACCCATTCTTCAGGCGATGCTATAGGCATGAATCTAGACGCACCTGTTACATCAACTTCTCGTGGAATTGCGTCGGAGAACAGGCATGGAAGTCCGGCTCGTTGTGCTTCAATACCAACGACGCCCAATCCTTCATAAAGACTGGGAAGACAGAACACATCGAACGCCTGGTATAGACGATTGACATCCGAGCGTTGACCGAGAAACAGCACATGATCAGCGATACCAAGTTCTTCAACATGTTGTTGAACCGCAGTCCTGTCAGGACCATCACCGACGAAGGCGAGCATGGCGTCAGGGCGTTTAGGAAGCAGCCCCGCAAGCACATCAACCAGAAACATCTGATTCTTCTGTGGCATGAAACGTCCAACATGACCGATCAGGAACATGTCATCGGCTATGCCGAGTTCCTTGCGGGTTTCCTGGCGAATGACTGGGTCGAAACGGAACTTCTCCAGTTCGATGGCGTTGGGAATCACCGTGAAGTCAGTGTCTCTGCCGAACAGCCATTTTCCGGCGTATTCACTGCATGCGAAACGTTCTGTAGGGTAAAGATTCGAGAGCGGACGCAGCGCGAGCTTCATCAGGTTCTTGGCAAACTCGCCCTTGCCCATCGTGGAATGTGAGTGGGCGATACGGACCGGCACTCCAGCCTTTTTGGCCGCAGACAATGGGAATACACTGAGCGTGTTGATATGGCTATGCACGATCGGCCAGTGTTCCTCACGGAAAAGCCTGACCAATTCATTGTGGTAGCGAAGGGGGTGCTGGTATGGAGGGATGCGAAAAACGCGGCCTCCCAGCGCTTTGATTTCCTCTTCTGGAACGCGAGTCGAATCGGCATCCACCAAAAAATCGAACTGCACTTTGCTGCGGTCGATATGGCGATAGTAGTTCATCACTACGGATTCGACACCACCGCCAAGCATTTTCCCCATGACCTGGGCTACGCGAATCGGCACTGGATTACCATCCCCGAACCGGAATCAAACCGACATAACGGCCGTTATCGGCTCTTTTTGCAATCGATCGACCTGTGGTCGACATGCGAGTCCCGTCCTTTCCTTCCAAATGAACCCCGAATTGGTGTTTTTCAAGCGCAACACAAACCGCGCAGGAACCGCCAAACCCCGTTCATTAGCTTCCAAAGTCGATTTTGGCATCCCCCTCAGACACATCCAGTCCCCGCCGTCTACTCTGGGGGGTATTCTTCACAGGTTTTCCATGAACGCTTTGCTTGCTCACTCAAAAACTGTGTTTGAAATCTGATTCAGTCGGTTTTCCGGACGTTTCTGAATGAGCAAAAAGAGCCGATAACGGCCGTTACGTCGGTTTGGTTAGTGGTCTGACTATGCAATCCTCTGCCCTGCATAACGCTTGTGGCACGATTCCGGCACTCTGAATAGCTAAGGGGTGGCCGTTGATGGTTAATATCGCGATGATAGGTCATAAGCGCATTCCTTCTCGTGAAGGCGGCATCGAGATCGTTGTAGATGAACTAGCTACGCGTATGGCCGCAAAGGGGCATAAGGTCATCGCATACAATCGCAAGGGACATAATGTTGCGGGTGCCGAATTTGACGAAAACGTTCATTCCGCAAATAAGCCCTTTGTATATAACGGCGTGCGTGTTGTTCCAGTGCTGACTTTCGAAGCGAAAGGTTTGGCGGCTCTGACCTCCTCATTCTTCGCAACACTGAAAGCCATTGCGGCCAAGCCGGACGTCATTCACTATCATGCCGAAGGTCCCTGCGTCATGCTGCGTTTGGCGCATTGGGCGGGCATTCGCACGGTAGCGACCATTCACGGTCTTGACTGGCAGCGCGCCAAATGGGGCAAGTTCGCTTCCGCATATCTCAAGTTCGGAGAACGTACCGCAGCAAAATGCGCGGATGAAATCATAGTGCTCAGCGAAAGCATGCAGCAGTATTTTCAAGAAAAATATGGTCGCGGTACACATTTCATTCCTAATGGCATCGAATATGGTGAGCCAGTTTCGTCACAGGAAATTACTGAAAAATATGGTCTTCACAAGAATGACTACGTACTGTTTCTCGGGCGTATTGTTCCCGAGAAAGGCGTGCATTACCTTATCGAGGCGTTCAGCAAGCTGAATACGAACAAAAAGCTTGTCATCGCTGGAGGCGCTTCCGACTCCAACGAGTATTACCAGCATATTCAGCAGCTGGCTAATCAGGATTCTCGTGTTATTTTGACCGGATTCATACAAGGGCAGGCGCTCAAAGAGCTCTATAGCAATGCTTATATTTATGTGCTCCCAAGCGACTTGGAGGGCATGCCGATGAGTCTGCTGGAAGCCATGAGTTACGGTAACTGTTGCCTTACGTCCGACATTCCGGAATGTGCGGAAGTAGTAGAAGGGCACGCAGCGACATTCCAGCATGGTTCTGTTGAATCCCTGCGGAAAGAACTTCAGGAATTGCTCGAAAACGATGATCTTGTACAACGATACAAGGTAAATGCCGCAGATTACATCGTCAGCAAATATAACTGGGATTCCGTCACCGACCAAACACTGAACCTGTATGGGGGAGAGTGAGCATGCGAATTCTCCTAGTGAACAAATATTTCTATCGCAAAGGTGGCGCGGAAACCTATTTCTTCGCATTGGCGGAAGGCTTACGTGCGCTCGGCCACGATGTCGCTTTCTTTTCCATGCAGCATCCGAATAACGAGTCAAGTTATTGGAGTAAATATTTTGTTTCCGAAAAGGATTATGTGGGGGATATTTCCGCTTTCAAGAAAGTTCAGGAAGCTTCCACACTGATTTACTCTTTTGAAGCGAGACGCAAGTTCGAAGCTTTGCTAGAGGAATTCAAGCCAGATGTGATCCACATGAACAATGTGCATCGCCAGCTGACGTTCTCGATTCTTGATGCACCGTATTTGAAGAAACATCATGTGCCGGTGGTGTATACGGCGCATGATTATATTCTTGTTTGCCCCGCATACACTATGGTCAACGGGCATGGTGAAGTGTGCGACGCTTGCTTGGATAGGCGATTCATGCATGCCACAAAAAATGTGTGTGTGAAGGGATCGCGTGCCAAGAGTCTGCTTGCTTCCGTGGAAGCTGAATTTCTGAAGTATCACCATTCGTATGACAAGATTGATGCGATTATCGCGCCTTCTGAATTCATGAAGAGCAAACTGGATGAGGGCGGATACGCAGGGCGTACCATTACCATGCAGAATTTCCTGACGGATTCGCAGATGGCGATGGGTGCTCGTGTGGCGAATACGCATAAGTTCGATGATGCACAGGCCGGGGCGCGGCCGTATGTCCTGTTCTTCGGACGCCTGTCCCAGGAGAAAGGCATCCTCACCCTGGTGAAGGCGTTCCTGCAGGCCGCTGGATTGGAACGGTATGCGGATTCGGATGCCAGTGCCGGCCATAAGGGATTCCTGCCCGATACCTGGGATTTGCATATCGTGGGCGACGGCCCGGAGCGTGAAGCCATCGAGCGATTGATCGCCTCGGCGGGCCCGCAGGCCGTTTCCCGCATCCGGCTGCTTGGCTATAGGACCGGCGAGGATCTGCAGCGGGAGGTGGGCGATGCCCGATTCACCGTGCTGAGCTCCGAATGGCGGGAGAACATGCCGTATTCCGGCTTGGAATCCCTGGCCGCTCAGACGCCGATCATCGGTGCCCGCATCGGCGGCATCCCCGAGCTGGTGGAGGAGGGCAGGACCGGCTTCACCTTCGAGTCGGGGAATGCCGCCGATCTGAGGGGTGTTCTGATGAGGGCCGTCGACGTGCGGCAGGGCGAGTACCAGCACATGCAACATGCCTGTCTTGAATACGTGAGGCAGCGGTGCTTGCAGATGGACTACGTCAAGCAACTTGACACGCAGTATGCAGGCCTCATCAAAGATGGTGAATGAAGATGAACGTAAAGGAACTTGTGAAGCGTGCGGTGCGGGCCTTCCCGTGCAAATATCAGATGTACAGGATCGCTCGGCTCGCGGTACGTCATGCCAAGCCGTTGCATATCGACAATGCGCGTGAACGTTTGATGTGCATTCATCCCAGGCCGGCGTACCGGTATACGCGCCCCGAGTTCGCATATGCGCAAACGGACCGGGATCTTTCCATCATTGTTCCCGCATATAATGTGGAACGATTCGTTGGTCCATGTTTGGAATCTGTTCTCAGCCAGAAAACCCAAGTCGATTTCGAGGTCATCGTCGTCAATGACGGATCGACTGATGGCACTGCTGATGTCATAGCGGAATATGCCCAGAAAGACAGCCGTATTCACGTGATCAGCCAGTCGAATAAAGGGTTGTCCGGCGCGCGCAATACCGGCATCGATCAGGCAAGAGGCAAGGCCCTGATGTTCGTCGATTCCGATGATATGATTGCGCCCACGCACGTCGATGCCTTGATGGCGGCTTTGCGAGCAGGTGATTGTGACTATGTCACATCAGACTACACCGATATCGATGAGGCCGGAAATCAGATAGGCCAGGGGAAGCCCCGTGAATTTATGGGGACCGCATGGGGGCGTGCATATTGGCGTTATGTGTGGGAGGACGTGCGCTTTCCTGAAGGTTATCTGTATGAGGATACGATACTGCGATATCTAATCGAGACTCGATTCACCGGGCTGCAGGTGAGGGACAATGGGTATTGGTACAGGCATCGGGATTCTTCCATATCGCATGCTGATTCGGGGAATACTCGAAGCATCGATACATATTGGATTCTTGAGGAAATGATTCAGGAAGCCGAGACTATGAATATTCCTCTGCGGGATGTCTATGAACTCACTGTTCGTCAATGCTGTGCTTCGGTATTTGGGCGCAGGCAGCAATTCGACAAACAGTGGATACCTGTGATTTTTGCCGCGTGCGCTGATTTTCTGGATCAGTTGCAGAAAGGGAATGACGATTTAGTGTTGACGTCGGATTTGTCAAAAGATATGGAAGAATCCTTGAAGACAAGGAATTATCGTCTATGGAATCTTGCTGGTTATTTTGAGATTGTGAATACGTTATAGGCTATGGAGATAGAGGGGAATACGATGGTTTCTGGGCATAATAGTGTAACAAGGATCATCCATAGGATCGGTGAGGAAATCCGGGCCACTGGAGAAGTGGCCTCGGTGACTTCATGGCGTGAGGCCTTGGAGACGTTCCGCGCGAAATGGGACATTCAAGTCATGAATCATAACGGATTTGCAGAGCCTCCCGCCGTGCGCGATCGCTTGATCCGTAAGCATGAGATCATGCTGAAGTATTTCGAGCGGCGATACGGCGAATTTTATAGTAATTACGATTATGCCGCGCCGATGGACCCGGTGGATCCAAATATGGAGGGACGCATCTGGATTTGCTGGTGGCAAGGTCTTGAGAACGCTCCAGAGATCGTGAAACGCTGTGTGGAATCCATTCAGCGTAATGCCGGTGACCACCAGGTCACAATTATCACGGATCGGAACGTCGAGCAGTATATCGATATCCCAGAGTGGGTTAAGAGGAAACAGGCTAAGGGTATTATCTCACGGACGCACCTTTCCGATTTATTGAGATTGTCATTGTTGAGTAGATACGGTGGATTATGGCTGGATGCTACTTTCTTCTGCACTGGTCCGCTCTCGGATACGACATTCGGTGAACCACTGTTTTCTGTCAAGCGTCCGGATTATTTACATTGTTCGGTCGCACAAGGGTATTTTGCAAATTATTCATTTTGCTGTGACACTGAGACTAGATGGATTTTTCGTACTTTAAGAGATTTCTATTTGCATTATTGGGAATTCAACGATTATCTAGTTGATTATTTGTTGACTGATTATCTTATTGTGCTTGCTCAGAGACATAATAAGTCCATTGCTGATGCGTTTGCTGCGATCAAACCCAATAATCCACGTTGCGACGATTTATATAAGGTGCTCGGCGAACCGTATGACGAGGAAGTCTGGTCCAAGCTGACCGAGGAAACGAGTTTATTCAAGCTTACTTGGAAGCAAGAGTTTCCTCTCGAAGAACATGGTAGACCGACTTTTTATCAATATGTGCTCGGCAAAAGAACTCTGTGAAAAGGTATTGATGAAAACGACACGGCCTTCGGTTTTATTTGTTATGCCTCAATTGAATGCAGCTGGGACTGAGAAGAGTTTGATTAATCTGCTTAATGAGCTTCCGACGAATTGCGCTGATATGAGTCTTCTGTTATTGAACCAGACGAGAAGCTTATTGAAGCAGATTCCGGAATATGTAAATCTAGTCGATACTCCGTCAGAGATACGTGAGATATATGGCGAAAAGAAGTCGTTGCCAATGCGTCTCTAGTGAATCTACGGTAATACCATTTCGAAGATGGATATGAGAGATGACTATGAAGGATTCTAATATGAGGCCCAAAGTATCGTTGGTAGTTCCTATCTACAATGTGGAAGCATATCTGCCGAAGTGCATCGATAGTTTGCTTGCGCAAACACTTGATGATATTGAAATTATCTTGGTAGATGATGGATCTCCGGATTGTTCTGGAATGATCTCTGACGAATATGCCCAGAAACATGCTAATATCACTGTAGTTCACCAGAGGAATTCTGGTTTGGGTCCCGCACGTAACAGTGGTATGAAGATCGCGACTGGAGAGTATATCGGATTTGTTGATTCAGATGATTGGGTCAGTCCAACGATGTTCGAAAAATTATATGACGCGGCAATATCTGTCAATGCCGATATCTGCGTTGGTGGGCATTGTAATGTGTCTAATGGTGCTGTAATCCAAAAGTGCGAGCACCCTTATTCCGGTAGAGTTTTGAGTTCTAGAAACGACATATTGAAGGTAAGGGAAGAGCTTTTTGGACATCTGCCAGAGGATGCGGAGAAAGAAGCTTTCCCAATGCAAGTATGGACTTCTATTTATCGTCAGGATTTTGTTGTATCTTCTGGATTGCATTTTAGAAACATTCTTTCTGAAGATACGATGTTTAACCTTGACGCATATAGATCTGCCAAATCTATAGTCTTCATTGGTGAGACAGGCTATTGTTATCGAAATGAGAATCAACCTTCCATTATGCGAAGTTTTTCAGAAAAAAAACTAAAGCAATATGAAGATTTTATCCAAGCGCTCTATTCCGAAGCTGAGAATAGTGATAATGCAGAAATTTGTTGTCTGAGAGTCAAACGCGCAGCCGTTCAGTATGTCAGATTGTATGCCGGATTAGTTGAGAATAGCAACCTGTCCCTTTCAATGAAGAAGCAGCATCTTCGTGTGTTGGTCGAGACCGATATGATGAGGAAATACTGCGCAGAGTATCCTTTATCAACTCTTCCAAGAGGACAAAGAGTTTTCCAGCAAGTATTGGAGGGTAAACATTTCTACATAGCATTGCTGCTACTCTGGTCTAAAAGAATGATGAGACAGATGAATAAGATAATTGCGATTTAAATCTATTACGAAGTATATTGCGACGATGAAAGGTTTCGTGATACGTTCTTCTCTGGATAAGTTTTCAATTAATCTGATTTTTATCTGAAACATACTGATTATTATCACTGTTTGACCCCCGTGAAGATAGAAGAACGAAGATAGAAGAACTATATATAGTACTATTTATCAGAAAGTATTATTGGTATATATATATGAATCGTTGGATAATGGGTATATAATATAATGAGAACAAGAACTAATAAAGATATTGTAGTATTTTTTATAATGTTCATGCTGATTTTTATCGGCAGGATATCTTTTGTGTCTTTCTATGAACAGATTAAATATATTTTCATACTATGTGTAGCCGTATTTGTATTGTTCAATTATAACAAGATTGTAACAAATAGAAATATAGGTATAGTCTTTATCTGGCTCTGTCTTTCATCCTTGTTGTTCTATTCATCTTATCTGAATAGGAATAACTATGAGAGTAGAGATCCATTACTTTCTGCAGTCATATTTTGTACAATCATTCTTGAGTTTAGTCTGATTGTCCTTTATGCGCAATCAAAGGGTAAGTTAGAACATCTTGTAACACTGTACCGCTACTGGGGTACGGTTGCAATTATTTTAGCAGATATTAGCGTTTTTTTAACGAAGAATACACAATCAGATACTGAGTATCTGTTTGGTGATAAATTTGCTACAGCATATTTACACATGTTTGTTATGGCGTTAGGGCTCTTACGTCGTAATATTTCTTTATATAAAGTCAAAGACTTGTTGATATACAGTGCCCTATTTATTGATTGCATGTTATCTGGTATACATACAAAATGCAGTACAGGCACTATAGGTTTTGTGCTGGTCGTCGTTTTCTGGGTTCTATGCACCAAGTTTTCTAATGTTTTTTTGACGAAGACAATTAGCATTGTTCTCATTATCTTTAGTTTTGCATATAGTTTTATTTACTCAAGGATTTTGCAGACACCTGCTGTAATCTTTTTTATAGAAAATATCTTGCATAAAGATATCAGTATGACAGGTAGGACAGGAATTTTTCAGATACTACCAGCTGTTATATCCAAGAAACCACTATGGGGGTATGGATATGGCGTAAGTTATGAAGTTCTTAGCAGATATATTCACGGTAATATTCCCAATACTCAGAATGCTGTAGCGGAATGGCTTCTGTACGGCGGCATTTGTGTTGTCATATCTGTCTTGATATTCATATTCTATGGACTGAAAAATATCGGCAATTGCAGTGATAATATATACATTCCTCTTGTTTGTATGATTTATTCGTATATAGTAATTGGTAGTGTGGAAGTTACTTTTGGTAAGACGTTCTTTGCGATTGTGCTGTTAGTATACGGATTTACCACAGAATGTAAGGGTGAAACGAGGAATGCTTAAAGATCTGATTAAATATCTTCTATTCAAAGAGAAGTCGTCGTCTGATCGTTTTATTAAATATCTGAGAGGAAAAGGAGCCTCCATAGGAAGTGGAGTTCATTTTTACGACGTACGCTCTTGTTACTTCGGTTTAAACTATTGCTTTAATTTGTCGATTGGTGACAATGTCCAAATTATGCATGGCGTTGTAATTCTAGACCATGGATATGAATGGAGCGTTGTTAAAGGTGCTTACGGCGATGTCCAAGGCAACACAGGCCCAGTGGCTATAGGCTCAAATGTATTCATAGGAGCTAATGCTGTCATTCTAAAAGGAGTGACAATCGGCGATAATGTTATCATCGGTGCTGGTTCAGTTGTTTCCAAAGATATACCATCTAATTCAGTTGCTGCTGGCGTCCCCTGTCGGGTTATATCCACTTTAGATAATTACAGATCGCATAGATCGAAGAAACAAGTTGATGAAGCTTTTGCCTTATTCAGAAGCTATTACTTGAGCCATAGTCGTGTGCCTCCAAAAGAAATATTCAGGGAGTACTTTTGGACTTTTGAAAAGACCAGTAAGGATCTTATTGACGAATATAAAGATGTTATGCAACTTCTTCCTGATTCCAGAAAAAAGACTGAAGCTGCTTTCAACTCACATGTTCCTTCCTTTGATGATTATGATTCGTTTATTAGATATTGTTTAGATAAGTTCCAAGAAGAGGAAGGAAACTACAAAGATGATACCAAAAATTAGTGTAGTTGTTCCTGTCTATAATCCAGGTATTTTTTTTTCCGATTGTATCGAATCCCTTGAGAGACAGACTTTGAAACCATTCATGATTGTTCTTGTGGATGATGGAAGTACGGATGGATCCGCTGAACAATGTGATGTGTTTGAAAGATTATATGATAATGTAAAAGTTGTTCATACAAGTAATCATGGTGTAAGTCATGCACGTAATGTTGGCATGTCTTATATAGAAGATGCGGATTATATTTCATTTGTTGATTCAGATGATGTAGCTCATCCTCAGTATATTGAGTTATTATATGAGGCAATTCAGAATGATAATGCATGTGCGAGCTGGTGTCGTTTTTCTGAGGCAGATTCGTTTCTAGCATATTCCTATCAAAAGTCTTCTCCTAGAAGAGTGAGTTCATCTTCATTGTGTGAATCCGTCTTCAAGAAAAATGACATCTTCTATTTGTGGGATAAACTTTTTAGTGTGAAGATTATCAAGGAAAACCATATTCGTTTTGATGAACGATATGGCTTATGGGAGGATTTACTCTTTTGCTTCAAGTATTTCATGCTCTGCAATGATTACATCAATTGCGTTGATGAGGAGCTTTATTATTACAGGCAGAATGATAACTCAATCGTTCATAGAGATGCAAATGCCAAGGATAGAATTGCACAGTTCTCTATAGCCAGTGATATTCTATTTCTTTCCGTAAAGAAAATGAATTTTAGATGTATTTTTACTTCTCTGCTACAGCAGATGAAGTGCTTTGTTTGGCTTACAAAGACCATTCTAAAATGTGCTATTAAAAAAATTATAGTAAAGAAATGAGGAATTGTATGAACTTCAAGAAGCTCATTAAGCATATTATGCCGTTAAGTTTTTTAAGATTGATCCAACAGTTAAAAGCTCATCGTCTGTTGCTTCATGAAGGACGTTCAGATCTCAATCGTTTTTATCGTTCCTGTGTCGTTTCTTCTCGCTCGAATCAGGTCCAGATGGAAAGCGTATTGATTTTCTATATCCATCAGATTGAAAAGGGTTTTTCTTTTGATACTTATCAGTACGGGCGCGGTCGTGGCGCGTTAAGTAATCTTGCAAGTATATCTGCAAAGCTTGGGAGCATTGATACACAGTGGCGCGACAATGCATTGTATAAAGATATGGTACTTGCTTTAGGGGAGTATTACAGGCGTCACGTGACTGCTGGCCAGGACGTTTCTTATCTGACGGAGTTATTTGATGAAGCCACCAACAAAGACATAGTAGCCTCTTCTAAGCATGAGTATCCCAATATTCAACTTCTTCTAAGTTCTAAAGCGGATAATGCCACTGTTTCCTTTAGTGATTTGACCGAACGTAGACATGCTGTCAGAACATTTTCTCAAGAACCAGTGACCCGAACCGAGTTGGTAGAAGCAATTGTTATGTCTTTGCGTACGCCATCCGTATGCAATAGACAACCAGCGCGTGTTCGAATTTTCACTGACAAGCAGCTAATTAACCAAGCCTTGAAAATTCAGGGTGGTTTTGGAGGATATGATACGCCGCCGGCATTGTTGCTTGTGACTGCCGATTTGCGTGTATTTATGGGACCAAATGAGCACAATGAAGGATATGTTGATGGCGGATTATTCGCCATGTCGTTACTGTATTCGTTGGAGGCATGTGGCCTTGCAGCTTGTCCTCTTAATACGATGTTCATCGAAGAAACCGATGAGAAGACTCGCACCTTGCTCGATATTCCTGATAACGAAGTGTTCATTATGTACATTGCGGTAGGACATTTCCGTGAGTCTTCCAAGATCTGCCGATCCCAGAGGTTCGGGATCGATCACGTGCTAGTGAATTGATTGCTGAGGTTTCCATGGGTAAATATAAAAATCTGTTGTTGAATATTGGTCTATTCACATTAAATACTGTTTCAACGAAGCTTATTACGTTTCTGTTAGTACCGCTCTATACTTATTTCTTGACGGCGGCACAGTATGGCGTGACCGATATGTCTCTTACCGTGGCCGGCTTAATCACGCCTGTAGTCACTCTCTCTATTGGTGACGCAACCACTCGATATGTTATCAATGATCCAGACGATAAAGAACGATACATATCTGTCGGTTTTTGGATAACCTTATTGGGCTGCCTGATTATGCTTTTCCTCCTTCCTCTTCTAAGGCTTCCGGTATTTGGAGGACTAGGGAATTATCAGTGGTTTTATCTTGCGTATTTTGTTTCTTCTGCGTTTAACACATATATGGCGAATGTTGCAAGAGGACTCAATCAGGTTAAACTAATTACATGGGCGTCTATCGCCTCATCGCTTGTTTCTGCTTCATCGGCAGGTTTACTTATTGGCCTGTTTGATTGGAAAGTCGAAGGTTATTTTATTTCGCTAATTCTAGGTGGATTAGTTGCAATTGTTATATATCTTCTATTTGGTGGTTCCTGGAGATATGTGAGTATTCCCAGGATAGACCGTGATCGCCGTTTTACTAAGAAGATGTTGTTATATTCATTGCCGCTGATGCCAAACGCTATATTCTGGTGGATTGGTACGAGTGTGAACAGATTTTTCATCACCAGTATGCTTGGCATTGGTGCCTCCGGCTTATTTGCGGCTGCTAGTAAGATTCCCAATGTCATGAATATGGTCTCTTCAACTTTTTGGCAAGCGTGGAGTTTATCGGCTTTCCAAGAGTTTAAGAAAGTTGACACAAGGAAATTCTATAGCAACGTGTTTGCAGTGTTTAGGACATTCTGTTTTCTTGCCGCATCAGGTCTTGTATGGCTGTCTCCATGGCTTGCTTCACTTCTGCTGCAAAAGAAGTTTTACGATTCTTGGGTTATTATTCCTATTTTGATTCTTGCGTTCTTGCTTAATGTGTTTGCTGGTTTCTATGGAACAGTATTTACTGCAAGTATGAAAACTAAATATTTAATGACATCGACGGCAATTCCGGCAATTGCGGTTATCGTATTGACTTGGTTGCTTATCAATGTAGCGGGACTGCAAGGAGCCGCGTGGGCTATGGTTGGCAGTAACCTGATAATGTATGTCATGCGTGTATTTATGGCTAGTTCAATTGTGAAAATAACTGTAAACTGGCCATTTATGCTTACGAATATTATAATCGTCACTTTTCAAGCATGCGTTATGTCATGGCAAGTGCCTATGTACATGTTATTGTCTGGATTACTTTTCGTATCTGTATTTGTTGTATCTATTCTCGATATTTACCCAGTTATGATGGACTTGATTTCTGTCATCAAAGGTAGACGTTCAAAGAGGGAACATGCAAAGCACATTCGACGAACGAGAATCTGAGGAAGGTAATTATGAAAGTAGGCACTATCACTTTTCATTGTGCATATAATTTTGGCTCTGCCTTGCAGACCTATGCATTAAAGAAATATCTTACTGATCTGGGACATGATGTGCATGTTATTGACTATCGTAGTGACAATTTCCGAGATTATCGGATCTTCAGGAGATATAGTTACAAATCATATTTTAAAGATTTACTGTATCTTTCTGGTAATCTACGCAGACGTAAGAGTTTTCAGGAATTCTGGCGTACACATTTTAATTTGACTGATTGTACTTATGAGGGTCCTGATGCAGAACGATTATTAGCTTTAGATTTTAAAGATTATGATGCCTTGATTTGTGGCAGTGATCAGATCTGGAATTTGGATTGCACAGCTGGACCAGTTCCATCGTTCTTCCTCTCTTTCGCTTCTAGTGAGTCGAAGAAGATCGCATATGCGCCAAGCTTGTCACACGCCAAATTTGAGGAGAAGAACTTCACTCAAGAAGATAAGATGCACATCTCTGGGTGGTTAAGTCATTTTGACGCCCTTTCCGTAAGAGAGCTTTCCGTAGCGGGGCAGTTCCAGCAATTAACCAATAGGCCGATCGTTGAAACGCTTGATCCCACACTTTTATTGAATTTAGAAGATTATCGTCAGATACAAGCACTACAGCTTCCGAAGAAGCTTGAAGCAGGCAAATACATATTTGCATATACGCTATGGCCGAATAGAGATATGATGCATTATATCGATAAATTGGCGGCAAAACGTGGACTAACTGTTGTTTACTATTCTCAGACACCATTCAGATATAAGTCGCACGCAATTAATGTTTGGGGTATCGGCCCATCTGATTTTCTCACATTGATTGATAAATCGAACTGTGTGGTATCAAATTCTTTCCATGCAACAGTATTTTCGATTTTATACGGTAAACAGTTCCTTACTTTCGGCATGGAGAAAAGTACTTCTCGTATGAGAACTTTACTGTCTAAATTAGGTTTGTCGGAGGAACATCTCCTACCTTCTGATTTTGATGGTGAAAGAGATATCGAGCCTTTTTCATCTGCATTGGATACAGCTTTGCTTAATAACCTTCGAGTGGACTCCGAACAATTCATTAAAGATGCACTGGCTTAGATGACTGTTGCTTGATGTGTGATATATGAGTTTTTGTGCATTGTTTACCTTATAGCGAGTGCTATTCGGTGTGGATACCACGGCTATGTCGCGTTTTACATTCACCAAGATGAATGTAAAACGCGACTTTCTTTTCACTTAAACGGGTAGTAGGGTGCGGACGTTTTCTTGGAGACTGGAAGAAAGGATTATCATATGTCCGGTCCCGAGGAACGACAGCGCGCGATGGAGCTGTACTTCACCACACCGATGACCACCGCGCAGGTGGTGGAGCATCTGGGCTATCCGACCAGACAGTGCCTGGAACGCCGGCTGGCAAAGGATCCCCGGTATGCCGGCCATATGGCGAAACCCATCATCCCACTGGAGACGAGGACCAAGGCAGTCGAACCGGTGCCGGGCGGCATGCGCGGAAGCGGGCCGCCGAACGGTTCGGCGCGGGCGTCGGAGCGGTCAATCACTGGGTCAAGGCGTATCGCGAGGGCGGTATGGCCGCGCTGCAGCCCGGGAACAGGAACGCCGGCCAGTCCGACAAGCCAGCGGTGCGACGGGATCGGGACGCCGGCGACGCCGAGGCCCTGCGCCGGCGGGTCGAGGAGCCGGAACCGGGGGAACGCGTTGATGCGGGAGGTGGTGGAGGTCGCAGGAAAAAGACCCCCGGCGCCGGCCTGCGGCGCCTGTCGAACGGGGAGAAGACCCTGTTGATCGACCGGCCGGGGACGGGCTCGTGGCGCACGCGCCCAAACGGCGCGGGTACGGTTCCCACGGGGGCGGGACAACTCCCGCGCCCGGCGACCTGGCCGACCGGAACTTCACCGCCGAACGGCCGAACGAGAAGTGGCTGACGGACATCACCGGGGTCAAGGCCGGGGACGGGAAGAGCGTGCCTCTTGCCGCCGGTCGACTGACACGATGGCGGGATCGTCGCGTATGCGGCCGGTTCCGGTCCCGACGCCGGGCTAGCCAACAGGATGCTCGTCAGGGCCGCGGAAACGCTGCCGGAGGGAGCGCATCCCTTGGTGCGTTCCGACCGCGGATACCACTGCCGGTGGCCCGGATGGCTGGCGCTCATGGACCGCTACGGCCTGATACGGTCGACGGGCGCGAAGGGCTGTTCCCCGGACAACGCCGCCGCGGAGGGGTTCTTCGGACGCATGAAGACGGAATCCGTCCATCCCGAGCATTGGGAGGAGCGTACCCGCGACGAGGTGCTCGCCCTGATCGACGACTGCATCCGCTGGTGCAACCACGAGCGCATCAAACGGTCGCTCGGTTGTACAATACCGCCAAAGCCAGGGAATGGCTGCATGATCATCTCCAAGAAAACGTCCGCAGCCCCCTACCCCAATGGATAAGGCCCGAATTTCTGCGTACTTTCGGATTCCCGCCCTGACGTAAGAGGGCACGGCCCGCATCCTGTGTGCGATTTTATTCGACAAAACAAAAACCGCGATTGGAAGCCAGGAGACGGAACCAAGACCCTTGAACATCATACAGATCGACCAGAACCTGCCCGGGACCGGGCTCGACCGGCTGATCACCGAAAAGATGGTGCAGATCCTCAACGCGATGTCCGACGCTTCAGGCCGACGAGATTACTGGGGTCGCCAGATACGATCGCACTGGGGAGCGGATGTTTTGCTTCAATTATTCTTAAGCGCTTGGGGGTACTGTTTTGTTGGACTCGTCGTTGATTCCATCACCACCAATCATGCCGCAAGGCCGAGCCTGCGGCGCCGGTCCATGATGCTCATGCCGAACTCCGTCTTGATGCGCTTGTCCCGGTACCAGACCATGTGGTCGTCGAGCATGCCGATGAACTCGGCCATCGCGTCCTCGGCCGACCGCTTCGACTCCGCCACGACTGTCGCGTCCGACTGGTTGCGCCAGCGCCCCAATGTCTCCGGAGCGACCCCCAGCTCCTTCTCCACCACGACGATCGCGTTCGTCTCCGACGAAATACGACGCTCTATACTCCGCCAACAGCCTGACAGCCTTCGCCTTGAACTCCGGCGTGTATTTCGTGCCTTTTGCCATGGTTCCATCATCTCCCATCGAGTTAGCGGAAATGCGGAACAAAAATCAGGCCATATCAGTACTTTGCGGGCGCCGAGTGTCTTTCCGAATTGCTTATATGCCAATTGGAGTAACGCCCTACTTCGTTTTCGACAAAACTGTGCGGGCATTCAAGGTTTCGACATCAATTTAGGAATGGGGACATTTATGATCGACGCGCTATTCGCGCAGTCGAATTCCTGATTACCAAATTTAGCGGCAACTGTACATGACGGCATTCTCCCGAAGATGCTATCAGATTAAAAGCGCTGAGGGCGATCTCATCTATGGGCTGCTGCAAGGTGGTCAGACTAGGCTTGAGCCACTGGCTGACATGTATTCCATCGCACCCCACGACTGAAAGATCGTCGGGGATTTTCAGACCATACTGTTCTGCCGCAGCCATCAGACCAGCTGCAGCAATATCTGATCCGCAAAATATCGCCGATGGACGCGGTTCGCTTTCTATGAGGTAGGGGAATATACTGCTGCCAAATTCCTCGCTATACGGACCCGAAAAAACAATATTCTCATTAGTTGGAATGTCCATGGCCGCTAAAGCTGCGCGATAGCCTCGAAGGCGTTCCTTTGACGTACTTAGTGATTGCGGGCCTGATAGATAAGCGATGTGTCGATGGCCGAGCATTAGCAAGTAGTGCACCGCCTGATAAGCACCTGAATAATTATCTACAGTGATGCTGTCCGTCATATCCAAGGAAGAACCATTAAGGTGCTCATCTAAAAGAACAATATGGATTCCAGACGCTTGGGACTGCGAAAGAGCTGGATTAGTGCTATTCAGCCCCGCATAGAGCAGGTTACCGTAATACTGGCTTTCAGTGATGCGGCGTACTAGACTCTCTTCTATCTTGGGGTTCCCTTGCGAAACTTTAATATCGACTTGGTATCCAGCAGAGATGCCTGTCTGACTGATGCTTTGCGCAAGCTCGCTGTAAAACGGGTTTTGTAGGGAAGGGATAATCAATGCGACAGCATCGTCCTGCCGCGATGTATTGCTTCTGGTGGAGTAGTCACTTTTCGAAGCGGCATGGTTGATTTTCTCCGCGACGGCCGGAGTCACGTTTAGCGTTCCGCGTAAATAACGGGAAACAGTAGAAACGGACACTCCGGCTTCCTTGGCTATCTGGGTGATGGACACCTAGTACTCCTATGCTGCGCTGGTCTATGTTATTGGCTCCTATATTTTGCGCAAAAGTCTCGACAAGTATATCTTTTTGCGCAAAAAAAGTGTGTTACTTGATGTTGATATGACATTAATCGGTAAAGAGTTGCATTATTTATACAACACAAATCTTGCGCAACAGTTGTAAAAGTGTTATTGTGTAGCCAGTGGTTGCGCCGAAGATGCCACTGCCCAACAAAGGAGTTATATATGGCTAACGTATTATTGGCTGGCGAGTCGTGGATTTCCACGACCGTGGAGTATAAGGGTTTCGATTCCTTCTCAAATACAAAGCTTGAGATCGGATGCGAGAGGTTCCTTGAGTCCCTTACCGATATGGGGCACCATGTGACACATCTGCTTGCACATGATGTTCCGGAACGCTTTCCGTGGTCCAGAGACGAGCTCAATGAATATGACGTCGTGATTCTTTCAGACATTGGAGCCAACTCACTTTTGCTTCCCGCATCAGTGTTCTATGACGGTCGTTGTGTCGCCAATAGATTGGACGTCCTTGCCGAATGGGTAAAAGAAGGACATGGGCTCATGATGGCTGGGGGATATCTCTCTTTTGGTGGTTTCGAAGGGAAAGCCCATTATCATGGGACGGCCGTTGAGAGGTCCCTTCCCGTTGATATCAAACCCTATGACGATCGGGTGGAAATGCCGCAGGGGGTCTGTGCGGAAATTCTGCAAAATCATCCCGCCATTGGAGATCTAGAGAATTACATGATAGATAGACGGACCCCACCGATACTCGGCTATCAGCAAATGGCTCCCAAATCTAATGCGTCTGTACTAATGCAAGTTAACAGCGACCCACTGCTAGTGATCGGCCAATACGGCATGGGACGCAGCGCGGCATACGCATCAGATATCTCACCCCATTGGGCATCCGAGGAATTCATGAACTGGAATGGCTACAGTCAACTGTTCGGTAATCTCACACGCTGGCTAGCCGGCGAAAACAACTGATACAAAACCCGCTTTCGGTCGTTCCTCCAATCGTAGATGCTCTGCCGAAATCCACTTGATGTAGGCAGGGATACGACTGTTCTAGATCTATCGATAAAGGAAAAGAAATACAATGAAGGTTGCAAAGAAATATGTAATTCCGCTGCTATTCATCGCTACCGTTCTTGCTGGTATGCTCTCGCCGATGCAATCGGCGGTGAACGGTCAGGTTGGCAAGGAATTGGGAGACGGTAATGCATCCGCAGTGGTGTCGTTCGGATCCGGCCTGGTCGTCATGGCAGTCATCATCCTATCCAGAAAGAGCACAAGGCAGCAGTTCGTTTCAATCCCGTCGCGGATGCGAGCCGGCAGGATTCCGTGGTGGAGCTGGTTGGCTGGTTTATGCGGCGCCATGGTGGTATTCTCCGAAGGTGCGTCGGCATCGGTACTTGGTGTTGCCACTTTCCAGACCGCACTGATTTCCGGTATGGTCATTTCCGGACTTCTGTGCGATAGATTCGGCATTGGCGTGGAGATAAAACAACCTTTTAACGTCCCTCGAGTGCTGGGTGCGATTCTTGCTGTCGCAGCGACGGTACTTGTGGTACTGCCTAACTGGCGGGCTCCTTCGGTAATCGGTCTTGCCGTCCTACCGTTCCTAGCTGGACTGCTGGCAGGCTGGCAGCCAGCCGGTAATTCTGCGGTAGCCCGAGAGACAGGGTCGATGCTCGTCTCGATTACATGGAACTTCATCGTCGGTTTCACGGTTCTCGCCCTAGCGCTGCTTATACGTGTGCTTATCGGCGCCACTTCTTTCCATCTTCCACATACTTGGTGGATGTATCTCGGTGGCCCACTTGGTTTGCTGTCCATCGCCCTGATGGGCCTGCTGGTGCGTGGACTTGGCCTATTGCTTCTAGGACTGGCCTCAACAGCAGGTCAGCTAATTGGTTCTGTACTTATCGACTGGCTGGTTCCGGCTCTTGGCGCGCAAGTCTATCTGGTAACGGTGCTTGGCGCATTCGTCGCATTGGTGGGTGCGGTCATTGCTGCGATCCCATCGGCTAAAAACGAATCCGATGCGGCGGCATCACAGTCCATTGCGTAGGAACGCCCAATGGTCCGCGACACTGGAATGTAGTTCCATCGCGGCTGCAGGATGCATTTCACTTCAATCGAAAGGTTTATCATGTGCACGGGAATAGAGATAATAAGCAATCAGGGAAACCCTTATTGGGGTCGCACCCAGGACTTCGAGCAGCATTTTGAATATGCTGGAATGAAAATCCCAGCAGGAACGAAGATCGAATCCACGTACACCCCCTTCACAACAGAAATCGCCACTATGGGAATCGCTTGGGCGACAGACGTCCATGCCTATCCGGTGATTCTTGACGGCATCAACGAACAAGGCATATGTGGGGGATCGTTCTACTTCGATCATTGGTACCGCTACGCTTCCGATGAGGAGATACAAGCCCAGGGCAAGGTGCCATTGCGAGGAGAAGAGCTTGTTACTTGGATTCTTACGCATTATTGTTCACTGGACGAGATCAAGCAGCGGCTGAATAGCGAAGTTGGAATCGTGGATGCGCCAGGCCCGATGATGGGACGATCCGTTCCACAGCACAGCGTATTCCAAGACGAATCAGGACGCTCCATCGTAGTTGAACCGTCCTCCACCAACGGTTTCGCAATTTACGAGAACAAGGTCGGCGTCTTCGCCAATGCTCCTACCTTTGATTGGCATGTCACCAATCTTAAGATGCATCTGGAGCGTTCAACTCATCGTCACTATTCATACGACATCAATGAGCCAATCAAGTCTATCGAACTTGACGAATGGACGAGCGGACTGATGGGAATACCTTCTGACTATAAGCCGGAAACACGCTTTCTGCGGGCGGCATATGCCAAGCTCATGTCCCTTCCTGTCGATGATGATTCCGCCATCAACGAGGTGTTCCAGCTGCTGACTGCTGTCAATAATCCAAAGGGAGTTCTGCGCCCTGTGGAAAACGGACAGGTGCTAGTCCCATGGACCCAATACACTGCAGCATACGACATCAGGAACCGTGTCCTTTATGCGCATACCTACGATAATCGCAACGTACGCATGCTGGAATTCGGAAATCCGCGTGAGTGGGACAAAGTACACTATTTCAGTTTTATCTCTCGACAAACCTACGAGCCATTTGCCGAAGAAAACTGATGGGTGACGGGCATCCTATGTAGAGTCTAGTCGGCTAGATATGCAATTCCTTGGGTTGTGTCTCCGGCTGTCACAGCAGTCGGAGACACAACTTTTTATACAAAATAATCTAGCCTTTCGCTGTTTGGTGTGGGTGAATTCTGTCAGGTATGATGGTTCGTAGGTCGAGTTTGCCGCAGGTCAGATAGATCATCGTGCTGAAATAGCTCATGTTCCTGAAGCCCCTTGCGTGGGTTTCACGTTCTAGATGACGCTTCCCGGACCCTTGAGGACCGCGTTGGCGTGCCGGTGGTCGAAGTAGATGTCGTCCCCAGTGACGGCGTAGCTGCCGTGCCAACACCTTCATAAGTGTGTGTTTCTGCAAGTTGGCGTCCGCAGCCCCTGATCTATATCGGTCAATCCATGTTGTAAGGGAAGACGGAATCGCGTCAGCGGACGGCCGTGGGACGAATGTTCCGAAGCGAGTCAGGGGCGTGGGCTGGAATGCAGAAAAAGTTCGACTGGGGTTGGCGCATCGGGTTCGAAGACATCTGCTTGTGGTAGGAGTTCATGGAACAAATCCACAACCAATCCATCAACCACGGTCGGGTTCCTTGTCCCATCGGCATTGTGAAACAACGGCTCATGATGCGCAATACGGTTCCTGCACTCGTTGATGAGACGGATTTTAGCATTCAGGTCCGCACGATTCGTCCCGGAGGGCCACGCGTGGTGGAGGTATGGTATCCACAGAATTCTTTCGTGGGCTTTGTCGGTCAGATGCGCCCAGAATCCAAGTGGAAGGTTCGCGATTGTCTTGTCCGGTTGTATGGTCTCCGTACGGGAGGGTGTGGCGTTGCGAATGCTCGTCCGGTTCAATGCGTTCGCGTCGAACGACTTTCCGGCTCTGTTATGTCGTGGTATAGGGATGTTGACAGGTGAATCGTCATCGAACAGCCAGTGCCTGGTACCGTCCCAACGCGAGTCGATTTCTCTGTTGTAGGCATTGCGTAGTGCGACTTCGAAGAACGCGATGTCCTTCATCAGGGTCTGTCCAAGATTGATATTCCATTCGTACAACCGGAGGGCGCGCTGCAGATTGTTCCCTGAAGCGTCAAGATACGTTTGGAGACGTGGTGATGAGAGCCATTCGAGGACCCATGTTTCATCTGGAGCGTGGTTGTGCGCGAGGACGTCAATCATTCTTGGGACTCCTTGGCGTCGTAGGCGAACGAGTAAAGCAATGCCCCGGTGACATGGGAACCAGCGGTCAGCACGGGGCTTGTATCCATAAGTATAACAGATGTTTCGAGGTCTTTGTCTTTCCCGGGTTCTAAATAGAAGTGCAACACCTTGTCTAGGGTTGGAAGTGTTCGAAGTTTCTAACTTAAG
>OATR01000062.1_pt1 | contig 64619 bp, 66 predicted proteins | sample 1476031 | NCBI WGS metagenome assembly OATR01 (sample SAMEA2579982, study PRJEB22360) | human gut metagenome | biome: human gut; feature: human-associated habitat; material: faeces | place: Denmark | collected 2008/2010
ACTTTTGTCCCAGCCTCTTGTTACGTATTGCATGGTTTTAGAATAAAAGACAAGACTTTCGAAGTAATTGCGAGAGTCTTGTTTAGTTTTTATGCTAATGCGTGTCCAATTAATGATGTTGTAATTCGGGCATGTACCGATTTAACAGATCATTTTGTAACATGTTGTCTTCTCTCTTCATTCCTCATCTCAGAGAATTCTGGTGATTTATGGTAAAATAAGGTCTATATATGTGAGGACAAAGAGATGATTAATCGAGTAACAGACAACAAATTTAAACTAGTATCCAAATACCAACCGTCTGGGGACCAACCGCAGGCCATTGAACAGTTGGTGGATAACATCGAAGGTGGCGAAAAGGCCCAAATCTTGATGGGGGCAACTGGTACGGGGAAGACCTATACTATGAGTCAGGTCATTGCCCAAGTCAATAAGCCGACCCTGGTCATCGCCCACAATAAAACACTAGCGGGCCAGCTCTATGGGGAGTTCAAGGAATTTTTCCCTGAAAATGCAGTCGAGTACTTCGTATCTTACTACGATTACTACCAGCCAGAAGCTTATGTGCCATCAAGCGATACCTATATCGAAAAAGATAGTTCGGTCAATGATGAGATTGACAAGCTTCGTCACTCAGCAACCTCCGCTCTTTTAGAACGCAATGACGTCATTGTAGTTGCGTCTGTTTCCTGTATCTATGGATTGGGTTCGCCTAAGGAATACGCGGATAGCGTAGTGAGCCTACGTCCAGGTCTGGAGATTTCTCGTGATAAATTGCTGAACGACTTGGTGGACATCCAGTTTGAACGCAATGACATCGACTTTCAACGGGGCAAGTTCCGTGTTCGGGGAGATGTAGTCGAGATTTTCCCAGCTTCTCGTGATGAACATGCCTTTCGGGTGGAGTTTTTCGGGGATGAGATTGAGCGAATTCGTGAGATTGAAGCTTTGACCGGCCAGATTCTGGGAGATGTGGACCACTTAGCCATTTTCCCAGCCACTCACTTCGTGACCAATGACGACCACATGGAAGTGGCCATTGCCAAGATTCAGGCGGAACTAGAAGAGCAGTTAAAGATCTTTGAAAAAGAAGGCAAGCTCTTGGAAGCCCAACGATTGAAACAACGGACCGAGTATGACATCGAAATGTTGCGAGAGATGGGCTACACCAATGGGGTGGAAAACTACTCCCGTCACATGGACGGACGGAGTGAGGGAGAGCCACCCTACACCCTTTTGGACTTCTTCCCTGAAGATTTCCTCATCATGATTGACGAAAGCCACATGACCATGGGGCAAATCAAGGGCATGTACAATGGAGACCGCTCGCGCAAGGAGATGTTAGTCAACTATGGTTTTCGTCTGCCTTCGGCCTTGGACAACCGGCCTCTGCGTCGTGAGGAGTTTGAAAGTCATGTCCACCAAATTGTCTATGTGTCTGCGACACCGGGTGATTATGAGATGGAACAGACAGACACCGTGATCGAGCAGATCATTCGTCCGACAGGTCTTCTAGATCCCGAGGTGGAAGTGCGTCCGACCATGGGACAAATGGACGATCTCTTGGGTGAGATCAATGCGCGTGTAGAACGTGGAGAGCGGACTTTTGTCACCACCTTGACCAAGAAGATGGCAGAAGACTTGACCGACTACTTTAAAGAAATGGGTGTTAAGGTCAAATACATGCACTCGGACATTAAGACCTTGGAGCGGACAGAAATCATTCGTGATTTGCGTCTGGGTGTTTTTGATGTACTTGTCGGTATCAACCTTCTTCGGGAAGGGATAGACGTACCAGAAGTGAGTCTGGTGGCCATTCTCGATGCTGACAAGGAAGGTTTCCTCCGTAATGAGCGAGGACTGATCCAGACCATTGGTCGTGCCGCCCGTAATAGTGAGGGTCACGTCATCATGTATGCGGACACCATGACCCAGTCAATGCAAAAAGCCATCGATGAAACGGCCCGACGTCGTCAGATTCAGATGGCCTATAACGAAGAGCATGGCATTGTGCCACAAACCATCAAAAAGGAAATCCGTGATCTTATTTCTGTTACCAAGGCGGTGACCAAAGAAGAGGGCAAGGAAGTGGATATCACCAGTCTCAACCGCCAAGAGCGCAAAGAACTGGTCAAGAAATTGCAAGGCCAAATGCAAGAAGCCGTCGAAGTGCTTGACTTTGAACTAGCCGCCCAAATCCGAGATATGATGTTGGAAGTCAAGGCCTTGGATTAGTAGGAGGGAAGAATGAAAATTTTAGTCATCAATGGACACCCTGATATGGAAAGTTACTGTCAGGCTATTTTTCAAACCATTGTAAGCAATTTGGACACAAGCCGTCATGAGATTATAACTATTAATCTCAATGAAGAAGACTTTGATCCTGTTTTACGTTATGGCTATCGAAAGCGGATGGAAGAAGATTCTTTTATTCTTCGTTCTCAAGAATGGATCCAGTGGGCGGATCACCTGATCTTTGTCTATCCCATCTGGTGGAGTAGTATGCCGAGCCTTATGAAGGGCTGGATCGACCGGGTCTTTACACCGGGGATTGCCTACTCAGCCAATGATCAAGGAAGCTTTATCTGGAATTACCTTAGAGGCAAGCAATTCAAGAAGTTGCTCAAAGGAAAAACAGCCAGTATTTATGCGACCTCCATGGCGCCTACTTGGTGGTACAAGATCTTTTCAGGCCCTCTCAACATTCCGGATAGTTATGGCATCTCTGTTTTGAAGAATGCCGTCTTGAACCACTGTGGGATTAAAACCAAGCGCGTCAGCATTTTGGGAGAAGTCGGCCGGGATGTGAATACCGCTAGCATGCGGGAACAGCATCTCCAAAAGGTAGCAGAAGAAGTGAAGAAACTTTGATCCTGTTCTTGTCTTTGTTGGACATTTCTAGGCAAGCGGTTGTATTCTTAATGGTTGTTGGATAAAATAGAATTAAAATCCATGGGAAATAGGATAAATAAATATGTTGCTTTTTATGTATATGATCTATGTCATCTATTCCATTTCACAACTGAAAAAAGAAGGTAAAAGGGTCTCTCTTTTTACGAAGATTGTTGTTTATGGTTTATTGGTTTTATCATTGATTAAGATCTATTTCGGCTTAGTGGCATTTATATTTTCCCCTTTACCACTAATTGGTTCAATAGTTTCTTTAGCTCTTGGTGGTATGAGATTGGTTCTTAAAATAGTTATAGCACTTAGCTTACTTTTATTATCGTTAAGTCTATTTTTAGACAGTAAAAAAAGTGATCCGGATACGACCCTTATAGACCATTGGCTCCGGTTAGGTTATCATATTCTTTTGATGTTACTTTAGGAGATCCAGTTTAAACCAATTACTAAGAAAGGGAGATCAAACATGAAAGAGTATCTGAACCTGTTTCGGATCTTGTATCTGATTTTGTTGCTTTTTGTTTTTGCTAACTTCCTTTTGGACTTCTATGGTTATGCCTTTACGCCGCTCCTCTGGAATTCCTGGTTATATTTAGTGGTTGGGACTATTCTATGTCATATCTGGTATCGCTTCTATCGAAAACATGCTCCAAATTGGAAGAATCTTGTGAGTGTTCTTTTGAGTCTCTTTGCTAGCCTGATCCTAACATTTTTCATTGAGTTGTTCTTTAGCTTCGATGGCCACGATTTGGTAACAATTCACTCGGAATATTATATAAAGGAGAAAACAATTGTCTTTCAGAGAGGCTCTCTTTTGGATGCTTATGATGAATACCATGAGCTGGTAAATCCCTTTGTGATGAAAAAAGAGATAAAGAAAAAAGTTTATATTGATTAATTGTCAATATCATAGAAAGGAAATATATGTCACGCGCAACATCTACCATTTTAACAAATCTATGTCTGATTGAAGACACTTCAACGAATAAAGTAGTCCTCCAATACCGGTCACCAGAGCGCTACAAGAAATGGTCTGGTTATGCCTTTCCTGGAGGCCATATCGAAGAAGGAGAAAGTATTGCTGAATCCGTCATTCGTGAAGTCTACGAAGAGACAGGACTGACAATTGCAGATCCAAAACTGGTCGTAGTTAAAGACTGGGAGCCAGATGAGGGAGGCCGCTATATTGTCTTTTGCTACAAAGCGACAGAATTTACAGGCCAGCTCAGATCGTCTGAAGAAGGAGAAGTTTCTTGGGTTGAGAAGGACCAATTAGAAAAGTTGGACTTGTCCTACGACATGCTTCCTCTGCTGGAAGTGATGGAAGACCCGGACTTGTCTGAGTTTTATTATCGCAAACGGACAGACGATGATTGGGAAAGATTAAGATTTTAAGTAAAGGGGCTAGAAGTATCTAGTTCTTTTTTCTCTTCAAAGATAAAATGTGCCTAAAGCACTGAGAATATTCCATTAGTGCTTGAATCTGCTTTAAAAAAGTACTATAGTATAAGCATAAAATACAATTGTAATCTTTCATACTGTGAATAGAAAGAAGGCAAGATATGAAATTACAATTTAGAATCCTTATAGGAATTTGCTTCTTGATCGGTGCCTTAGTCTTTGCCTTTCAAAAGGAATGGTTATACGCTTTGCTGTTGCTTTTGGTTGGGGCTTCTTACCTTTATAAAGGAGTGCGTCGATGAAGAGTGAGTGTTTAAACATCAAGGGGCTAAATGTTTGGTATAAAAAAGACAAGCCCGTTATAAAAGACACGAATTTGCTTGTACCCAATCATTCTGTAGTAGGGTTGATTGGTCGAAATGGAGCTGGGAAGACAACCTTGCTAAAAGCTTTAAGTAGTGTCTTTGATCATCGGCAGTATGCAGTTGAGATTGTTACCATTGAAGACAAGGTGACCTCTTTTCATACGAATTTCTATAAGAGCCGTACCTATACAGTTTTTACTGAAAACAATAGTTTTTTAAACTGGGATTTTGTTCATTATTTTAATTTTGTCTGTCGTTTGTATCATCGAAAGAGAGATGAAAAGGTATTGCAGGACCTGATCTCAGGTTTTCATTTTGAAGAATTTCTCAACACTGATATCGGTAGTTTGTCAACGGGAAATAAGAAGAAAGTCTTCTTGATCACAGCTTTCTATCTCAAACCTCCCCTCCTTATTTTGGACGAACCATTTGATGGCCTTGATTTTGATGCGACAGAATTTCTATATGGTTTACTATTGCAATATAAAGAAGAAGGCTCTATTCTGATGAGTTCGCATATCGCAGAGAGTATCGTTCGAGTCTGTGATACAGCTTATACTATTGAAGATGGTCACCTAGACGCGATCGAATCAAATTTAGAAGATTGGTTTCATGACGTCAATCGTCAGAGGGGGTAGAGCATGTTACTAGCAATTTTTAGAGATTTGGTGTCCAAAAATCGGCTCATCTTGTTCTTGACTTCCTTAGCCTTTGCTCTTTATTACCATCTTGTTGGGGCCAAATTTTCTACGAGCTTTCAAGTCTTATTGATCAGTACGGCTATTGTCACTGCTCTATCAACCTTTCAATTGCTCTATTCCTATTTTTCGATGGACAGGGTCCAGGTCTATTACCAGCTTCCTTTGTCTCTCAATCGTTTCAAAGGTTCTTTTCTGACGGTAACCTTTCTTCTCAATTTGTTAGAGCGCGTGCTGTTATTGATCCTCTTTTTGGGAGTCAAGTTAGACCTGCCACAATCCTTTAAGCTTGTCCTCCTATCTTTACTGGTGGTATTGAGTGTGTTTTATGTCTTTATCCAGTTCAATACACGGCCCAGTTTTCTAGGAGGGGTACTCATTTTTGTAACGACTGTTCTCACAGTCTCTTCTTTATGGGTCCAACAAGTGTCCTATATGATCTTACTGTCAGCCCTCCTTGCTGTCTTAATTTTTAAAAATGAGGACCTGGTCGCGATTTCAAAAAATGATCAGTTGCTCGTCGCAAAGAGAAGAAGTGGCAATTATTTTTGGATTTCCTTGTTTCAAGAGCGCTATTTTTTCATCAATTTTGTATTTACTCTCATCTTTCTCCTTCTCATTCTGATACAGGATTATGTTGCTCCTTTAAAAATCATCATTCTTTTAACGATGGCTTCTGTCAATACGCCCTTAACCACCCTCATTTCCGCGGATAAAGATTTGATTGATCATGTTAAGTCCCTTCCTAAGAGTCGGTTCTTTTACTTGACGTATTACCGTGTATTGCTGACCTATTTTTTAGCTGTGAATCTATTTGTTGCTCTATTATTAAAAATAGTGGTCATGCCTGACTTGGGGATTCTATTTTTACTAGGAGTCATGATTCTAGCAGTAGTGGAAGCTTTTTTGCACTTACTTATTGAAATCTATTTCCCTTTAAGAAAATGGAATTTAAAGAGGGAATGTTGGAAGCACCCACGAAAATACATTGTTCCTAGTATCGTCTTCTTACTTAGTTGGAGTCTCCTGTTCTGCTTCTAAGGAATTGCTCCTTCGCTTGTATCTAGATCTTAATTGTAGTATGATAGAGGAGTTGAAAAGATGATAGAAAAGGTGGCAAATATATGAAAGATTTTCACTTTGATGCAATTGCTGCATTTGAAAATTATGAAATCGAAAAAATGAGAGATGGCCATGTAGTGGTGACAACCAAGGTCGTTGATTCCTCTCTCAATTATTATGGAAATGCGCATGGAGGCTATCTCTTTACCCTGTGTGACCAAGTCAGTGGCTTGGTCGTGGTTTCTCAGGGTGTCGATGGTGTGACCTTGCAATCCTCCATCAATTACTTGAAAGCAGGGCGTCTGGGGGATGTCCTCACGATCCATGGCGAATGCGTCCACAGTGGACGGACGACTCGCGTTGTGGATGTGGATATTACCAATCAGGAAGGTGCCAATGTCTGCAAGGCAACCTTTACCATGTTTGTTACGGGAGTGAGAGATGAATCCGCACAAGTACGCATTTAAAAACTATATTTTTGATTTTTATGGAACCTTGGTCGACATTGAAACCGATGAGGACAGTCCAGTCTTATGGGATACCATGGCCCAGATTTACCAATCCTATGGGGCTAATTATACAGGGGAAAGCCTGAAGGCCCGCTATAAGGAGTTGGTGCAACAAGCTGAAGAAGACTTGGCCAAGGAAAAACAAGTTGCCTATCCGGAGATTGATTTGACGGTCATTTTTGTGCAATTGTATTTAGAAAGCAATCCTAGTGAAAACAGTGTTGCCCACCTCAAAGAGTGGGGGCGCCTGATTGCACGGACCTTCCGAGTTCTCTCTCGCAAACGGTTGGAGCTTTATCCACACACGAAAGAGGTTTTAGAGGATATGAAAGCTGCCGGTTGCCGGATCTATCTCTTATCCAATGCCCAAGCAGAATTTACCAATCCTGAGATTGATTTAGTAGGCTTGAGAGAACTTTTCCATGCCATTTACTTGTCATCAGATGCAGGTATTCGCAAACCTCAGCCAGAGTTCCTCTTGGAAGTCATCAAAGAACACCAGTTGAATCCTGAGAAAACGGTCATGGTGGGCAATGACTTTACAACAGATGTTGCTGTTGCCCAAAGTATCGGTATGGAGAGTATCTTGATCAATACCTTCCCATACTCTGAAGCTGAACTGCGCGAGAAGAATCAAGCAGGCGTGCGCGTGATTCGGGATATTCAAGAATTGCAAGAAGATTGAAAGATATCATCCATGTAAGGAGGCCAAGTTGTCTCCTTTTTATACAGTCAAGCCAGATTTGTCAAATATTCTCATTCATGGTATACTATGGGAGTTAATTTTGCTAAGGAGATTGAAATGAATAACCTACCAAACTGTCCAAAATGTAACTCTGAATACGTCTATGAAGATGGGGCGCTCTTGGTGTGCCCGGAGTGTGCTTATGAATGGAACCAAGCTGAGGTCGAAGAAGAAGAGGGTGTCGTAGCGATTGACGCAAACGGAAACAAATTGGCTGATGGCGATACCGTTACCTTGATCAAAGATTTGAAAGTCAAGGGTGCACCAAAGGATTTGAAACAAGGAACGCGCGTGAAAAACATCCGTATCGTAGAAGGCGATCACGACATCGATTGTAAGATTGATGGCTTTGGCGCAATGAAACTCAAATCAGAATTTGTCAAGAAAATCTAAAGATAAGAAGAAGGGCCTAGCCCCTTTTCTTTCAGGAGAATACTATGAAATTCAAACTACTATTTAGCTATCGTTTTCTATTGTTTATCTTAAGTGTGCTCGGTGTTTATCTACAACTGACCAAGCATGGTGGCTTTGGTATGATGCTTTATTACACTATTTTGTCCAACATGTTGGTCATGTTTTTCATGGGAGATATGGTTTGGCGCATGCTTCGTGGTCGTTCGACCCAGACCCAAGGCTACCTTCGCATGAAGGGAGCGGTCACCATGGCTATTATGATTACCTTTGTCATCTACCATTTCATGCTTGCCCCTCTTGCAACACCAGAGAAGTTTTATCGTTTAGAAAACTTCCTTTGTCATTACATTGTTCCTTTGATGTTCTTCTTTGATACCCTAGTGATTGATAAAGCCAAGCAATACCGCAAGTTCGATCCCTTCCTTTGGACCTTGATTCCGTTGGCTTATATGCTCTTTGCCCTTCTCAATGGTTTGGTCCTGAAGTGGCCGATTCCAGGTGCAAAAGATAGTCCTTTTGCTTATTTCTTTATCAATGTCAATAAATACGGCTGGGCTTTTGTGGGCAAATGGGTGGTGATCATCTTTATTGCCTACCTCTTAGCTGGCTATGTCCTCTATGGGATCAAAAAAATCAAGCGAAAATAGGCTGTTTTTCAGTAAAAACCGAACATTATTCAGACTAAAAGTCATGTTTTTAAATTTTTTTGAAAAATGTTGAGTTTTTTCTTGCATGTCATTTTAAACTGTGATATAGTTATCTCAATTAAATAAATCCTTTAATCCTGTCCCGTGAGTCAGGCAAGGAGACTGTGAAAAACAATGGCTAGGACTATAGGGCGAGACTCTATCCTCTTAGACCATTCATTTGCTGAACCTCCTTGAAAAAGGAGGTTTTTCTTTTACAACTAAGGAGGACTGAATGAAAACCAAAGAAGTCGTTGATGATTTGACGATGAAACGGGCCATTACCCGCATCACCTACGAAATCATTGAACGAAACAAATATTTAAGCCAGATTGTGCTGGTGGGGATCAAGACGCGCGGTGTTTACATTGCTCGCCGGATCCAAGAACGCCTCTCTCAGCTGGAACAAATTGATGTCCCTGTTGCAGAACTCGATACCAAGCCTTTCCGAGATGATATGAAGGCGACAGAAGATACAACGGTATTACCAGTTGATATCGCTCATAGAGAGGTCATCTTGATCGATGATGTCCTCTATACAGGTCGCACGATTCGCGCTGCCATTGATAATCTGGTCAGTCACGGTCGTCCTGCTCGAGTAAGTCTTGCGGTTCTAGTCGACCGTGGGCATCGCGAGTTGCCGATTCGTCCAGACTTTGTTGGGAAAAATATCCCGACCAGTAAGTCAGAGGAAATCATTGTCGAGATGGTGGAGCTAGACGGCCAAGACCGCGTCCTCATCAAAGAAGCTTAAATAAATAGTAAACCATTCACATTATAAAAGGAGAATCAACATGTCTGAAAATCAAATCGCTCTTAAAAACCTTGTCTCAATGGAAACTCTTACCAATGAAGAAGTAATGGCCTTGATCAAACGGGGGATCGAGTTCAAGAATGGAGCGAAAGTTTCCTATGATGACCAACATATCATCTCAAACCTCTTCTTTGAACCTTCTACTCGTACTCACAAAGCCTTTGAAGTCGCTGAATTGAAATTAGGATGTGATTTGCTTGATTTTGATGTCAAGACAAGCTCAGTCAACAAAGGGGAAACACTTTACGATACCATCTTAACCATGTCAGCTCTTGGAGTGGATGTCTGTGTCATCCGTCATCCTGAAGTAGACTACTACAAAGAATTGGTTGAAAGCCCAACGATCACAGCCTCTATCGTCAATGGTGGGGACGGTTCAGGTCAACACCCAAGCCAAAGCTTGCTTGATTTGATGACCATCTACCAAGAATTCGGTCACTTTGATGGCTTGAAAGTTTGTATCGCTGGGGACTTGGATCACTCACGTGTGGCAAAATCAAATATGCAAATTTTGAAACGTTTGGGTGCGACCCTCTACTTTGCAGGTCCAGACGAATGGAGAAGTGCAGAATTTGAAGATTATGGAAAATTTGTGACGATCGATGAGGTGATTGACCAAGTGGATGTGATGATGTTCTTGCGTGTGCAACACGAACGTCATGATTACGAATCACTCTTCTCTAAAGAAAACTACCACCGTCTTCATGGTTTGACACAAGAACGTTATGATCGTATGAAAGATACAGCGATCTTGATGCACCCAGCACCAGTGAACCGTGACGTTGAAATTGCAGACCACTTGGTAGAAGCACCAAAATCACGTATTGTTGAACAAATGACCAATGGCGTCTTTGTCCGTATGGCCATCATTGAAGCCGTCCTTAAAGGTCGCGGAGCAAAATAAGATAACTGACAATTCATTGAGGGGAAAGAAAGAGGACAGAGTAGATCGCTACATGGAATCTGACTTTCCTTTTTTTGAGGAACTATGATAAAATTGGAGTAGTGTAATAGAAGGGAGGGGTTCAATGAAACGATTATTGGTCCTAGAGGATGGGACTGTATTTGAAGGAGAAGCCTTTGGTGCAGATCTATATGTGACTGGTGAGTTGGTCTTTACCACAGCCATGACAGGTTATCAAGAATTGCTCACGGATCAGGCTTTTAGTGGCCAGATTCTCTCCTTTACCTTCCCGGTTATTGGCGCAGCAGGGATCAATCGGGATGATTCTGAATCCATTACACCCACTTGTTTAGCGGTAGTGGTTCAGCATCTAGTGGAGATGCCGAGCAATTGGCGGCAACAGATGACCTTGGATGAATTCTTGAAGCGAAAAAAAATCCCTGGGATTGTAGGGATTGATACGAGGCAGGTGGCAAAAATTGTCCGCAAGTATGGACGGATGAAGGCAACTGTTATTAACAAGGGGGATTCGATCGAGCATATCTTGGATCAGTTGCGAGCGACAGTCCTTCCAAAAGACCAAGTGCGTCAAGTCTCGACCAAAACAGCCTATGCTGTACCTGGTTTTGGAAAGAGTATTGCCTTGATTGATCTGGGGGTCAAGCACTCTGTCTTACGCCAGCTGAGTCAAAGGGACTGTAATGTGACAGTTTATCCCTATGATATCTCTTATGATGAACTGATGGAGCAGCAGCCCGATGGCGTTATTTTATCCAGTGGGCCAGGCGATCCACATCAGGTGAAAAAACTTTGCCGCTTGATCCAAAAGCTAAATGGTCAGATTCCGATCTGGGGCATGGGCTTGGGAGCTCAGTTGTTAGCACAAGCTTACGGGGCTGAGCTAGCTCCCATGGAAGTTGGGCATTTCGGCTTGAACATACCTGTGCGTGAAATTGCGACAGGAAAAATCGAGATAACCAGTCAAAATCACTTGTATAGTATAGCGAGGGACAGTCTGCCCCATGATTTATTGGTCACACATGAAAATGTCAATGACCAGAGTATTGAAGCTTTTCGTCATCGTTACCAACCAATTTTAGGAGTTCAATTCCAAGTGGATGCTAGTCCAGGACCAAGGGAAAATCTCTATTTTTACGATGAATTTTTAGAGTTGATTGATGCCAAAATTCACGAAAGTAGAAGGGAGAAGGAATGATGAAACAAAACCAGAAATTGCTTCTCCTGTGTGGAGATTCTTATCAGGATATTAGCCTTTTGGCTGCGGTAAATGAAGCACAAAAACTCAATGCCAAGGATGGGAATGCTCTTGTCCTTTATCTGGGCGAAGAAAATGCTATTACCCAAGAAGCTGCAGATATAGTTGTAGTCTGTAAGCTCAAGCTGGATGCTCTTAGGATGACTCTTCTTTCTTATACTGGATCTCGCTTGCTTCTAGCTTTTGCGGATAAACAGATTTTGAATCTCTTGTTTCGTTTGGAAGAAACTAGTTTTTTCAAAGAAGTATCGATTACGATTGTCGGACCTAGGCTCCAACGCTACCGGAACTTTTATCAGCAGGCAGATCAACGACGTCTCTTTCAAGAGCTGGGCTATCAGGTACCGGCTTCAGCACTGGTTGGTTCGGTTCGAGAAGCTATCGAGTTTTCTGAAGGCATTCAATTTCCTATTATGATCTGGCCAGTAGCGAGTAAGCAAGGGCAAGGGCGAAAGATCGCTCATAACTTGGATGACTTGTGTGAAGCTGTAGAAATGGGACTTTCTGTCTCTCCAAGTCAGCAGTGTTTGCTAGAATTTTCGACTTATGGCTTTAAGGAACTGGATTTTGTAGTCATGCGGGATCATGAAGACAATCACTACTTGGCGGCCTCTATTGAAAGCATTGATCCTGTTGGGATCCACTCTAGTGACTCTTACCAATTTATGCCAGCAGTCACCCTGACTGACCGGGAGTTTCAAAATCTTCGTGAAGCAGCGATCCATATCAGTCGCTATTTGAAGCTAACAGGAGCCATCTCCATTAAGTTTGCCTTGGATCCGACGAGCTACGCTTTTTATATCTTAGAGGTTAATCCATTTGCTTCAGATAGTATCTCAATGGCCTCGATGGGCTTGGGCTATTCCTTGTTTGAGCAAGGTGTGCAGCTGCAATTGGGGCACTCGCTCGAGCATTTGCCTCACCCCTTATTAAAGGATCTAAAGGCCGTTTACGAACCGAGTTTGGACTATATCTTCTTTAAGATCCCGATTTTTTCGGATGCTGCTAAAAATGCACGTCTCAATACCCAAATTCACTCTTATGGGGCAGTTTATGGATTTGGAAAGAGGATCGATGAAGCTTACCAACAAGCCCTAGAAACCCTTAAAGATAAGAACTTGCTGACGATTTTTCCTGAGGAAATGAGCGATGATGAATTAATCCAGAAAATTGCTCGTCATATGCCCCATCGGCTCTTCTATAGCTTAGAGGCTTTGAAACGTGGTTTTGAGTTTGAAGAACTCTTGGATTTGAGTAAATTAGCACCTGTTTATTTGCAGGTCTTGGCCAATCTAGTGGAGTTAGAAAAAGGAGTAGAGGCTGATACAAGTCCAGCATTTCTTCCGGTTGAGCCATCAGCTGGCTTATATGAGGTCAAAGCGGGAGCAGCCTATTATCTGACCCATAACGGGACCAATGAATCATTCGGTTTGGATGCTGCTTGTGTCTTGGTGGATGATCTAGAAATCCGCGATGAGCGTTTTTACCAAAAGGTGCGAAAGCAGGTGAAAGAAAAAGGGGAACAGGTGATCTTACTCACCAATCGTCCTTTTACAGAATCTTTGGCAGATAAAGTCTATTATCTCCCCATCAATGAAACAAGCCTTAAACTGATTCAGACCATTGATCAGGTCAAAGATATTATTAAGCTTTCTACAATACAATAAAGGATCCGGATAATCAATCCGAATCCTTTTTTTGTTTCTTATTTTTTGGTCACAATGCCGATAATGGTATCAACAGCGCGTTCCATGGTTTGAAGACTGACGTATTCAAAGCGACCGTGCATATTTTCGCCACCGGCAAAGATGTTTGGTGTAGGAATCCCCATAAAGGAAATTTTAGACCCATCTGTACCACCGCGGATCGGTTCAATAATTGGAGTGATGCCAAGATCTTCCATCACTTCCTTCGCAAGGGTAATTGGCGTCATATCTTTTTCAATCACTTGCTTCATGTTGTAGTATTGATCTTTGAGGGTAAGGAGAACGCGTTCGCTACCGAGCTCCGCATTCATCTGATCCGCAATAGATATCATGAGGTCTTTGCGTTTCTCAAAGCTTTCCGTTTCAAAATCCCGAATGATGTAGCTGGCAGTAGCTTCCTCGACGGTTCCATCGATGTTCATCAAGTGGTAGAAGCCTTCATAGCCTTCGGTTAATTCAGGACGTGCTCCTTCAGGTAGTTTGTTATGGAAATCAATGGCCAATTGAAGGGCGTTGATCATTTGACCTTTGGCTGTCCCTGGGTGGACATTGCGTCCTTTGAAGGTGATTTCAGCTCCAGCTGCTGAGAAGGTTTCGTATTGAAGCTCCCCAAGAGGACCGCCATCAACCGTATAGGCAAAGTCTACATCAAAATCTTCTGCATCAAATTGATCTGCTCCGACGCCGATTTCTTCATCTGGACCAAAGCCGACACGGATCTCTCCGTGTTTGATTTCAGGATGAGCCGTCAGGTATTCGATAGCCGTCATAATTTCAGCGATTCCAGATTTATCATCTGATCCCAAAAGAGTAGTACCGTCCGTCGTGATCAAGGTTTGTCCCTTGTAGTTGTTCAAATGAGCAAAATCAGCTGGATCCAGTGTGAAACCAGAGTCTCCTAGAGCAATGACACCCCCATCGTAATTTTCAACGATTTGTGGATTGACGTTTTCTGCATTGAAATCAGCGGTGTCCATGTGAGAGATAAATCCAATCTTGCGTGTAAAGCTTGGATCATTAGCTGGAAGTGTCCCAATGGCATAGCCGTTTGGCAAATAGTAGACGTTTTGAAGACCCACGCGTTTCATCTCAGGGATCAAGACCTTGGTTGCAAAATCAACTTGTGATTGGGTACTTGGAGTGGTGGTTGAATTTTCGTCTGAACGTGTATTGACCTTTACATAGGTAAGAAAACGGTCCAACAGATTTGCGTATTTCATAATCATTCTCCTTTTTCAGTTTCAATTAATTTGTGAATAGCATGGGCCACACCATCCTCATCATTAGTCAAGGTGATGAAGTCAGCTATTTCCTTGACAGCAGCATTGCCATTGCCCATAGCGACGCTATAGCCAGCAAAACGAAGCATCTCAAGGTCATTATTGGCATCTCCAAGAGCCATAACCTGGTCTCGACTGTAGCCTAATGTTTGGCTTAATACTTGAAGAGCAGATGCCTTGCTGGCACCTTTAGGAAGGATTTCAAATAGGATATTCTGTGAACGAACAGTGTTAAAATCAGCTTCTAATGCAGCCTCGTGCTGAGCTTGAAAGAGATCAATAGCAGAAGGAGCTCCTACGTACATAGCTTGAAAAATCGGCACATAACGGCTGAGATCCTTCTCATGAACTGTTTTAGGTTGATTGTGGACCATGTCAGCATCATTTGCGACCAATTGACTCGCTTCCTCCTCGACGACTAGGTAATGATCCAGATCAAACAAGGTCAGCTGAACCTTGTGGTCTTCAGTCAACTGGTAGAGGCGATGCATATCGTTAAGGGTCAGTTCTTCCTTACCGATGATCTCCCAATTTTTGGTAGATAATGTGGTACAGCCATTATTGATGATCATGTAATAGTCGCCCTCAGGGAGACCGATCGCTTCAAAAATAGGACGTACACCTGATAAGGGACGGCCCGTACAGATCACAATGTCATAACCGGCTTCATGGGCCTGGTGAAGGGCTTCAATATTTCCTTTGGATAAAGTCTTGTCCTCGCGTAAAAGAGTGCCATCTAAGTCAATCGCAATTAATTTAATCATTTGATCTCCTCCAGATCGAGAGGAATAAAGCCATCTATAACCTTACCAATCACTCCAGGTTCCTCATCCAGTGGAATGATCTGGTCACTATATTTCTTATTGAGGGAAACCAGTCGAATACCGTTGGCCTCACGAAAGACACGCTTGATCAAGGTCTGCCCATCAAAGTCAATGGCATAAATAGCCCCCGCTTGATCGTAGTAGGTCTGCTTGATTAAAACAACAGCCCCTTTTTCATATTTGGGCTCTAGAGAATCCGTATGAATCCAAAAAGCCAAATCATAGGGAATTTTTTGATCAAACCAGACCGTATCTGGTTGTTTTTGATGTTGATAGCTTGCAAAAGAATCATAGACAGCATACGGGTAGTATTGTTTTTCAATTTTCTGTCTTTCTTTTTGGTGCGTCAACAGACCTTTTCCATAGGACAGGAGCTTATCTTGATTGGTTTGATCCAGTTGTTTGTATAATCTCTCAATTTCTGAATCGATGGCAATAAAATCCTTGCGCAAGCGGGGATCGATTTCAGAAACGGGGACCTGGAAAAAGCTCGCAATCTTCTCTAAATTTTCCGTAATTGGAAGAGAAGTACCTTTGACGTATCCCGTCAAGGTACTAGCAGGAATTCCAGTAATACGAGATAATTCGATCTGTTTCTTTCCTTGTTCTTTCAGTAATTCTCGGATTTTTTCCGATATAATCCGTATTGCCTCTTTGTCTTGAGGGCTTGCTTTTCCACGACCTCTAGCCAAGCTACTCACCTCCTTGTATTTACAGATTCTATTATAATGAATTAAATCGAAAAAGTAAATAGAAAGTCTTTAAAAATATGAAATAAGTAGATCTGAAATAAATCGTATTTTGATTTACTCCGAACCAATCATTCTTCCTTCCACAAGCGGTCTAATTTGACGAAAATAGTGAATTTAAGATAGGCAAAGGACGGTCTTTTTTGTTATAATGAAGAGACGATTAATTTTACTAGGAAGATGATTATGCCAAATTTTGAAGAACTAAAGAAACGACAAGAGAAGATTCGGAACTTCTCGATTATCGCTCATATTGACCACGGAAAGTCAACTTTGGCCGATCGAATTTTAGAGAAAACCGAAACGGTATCTAGCCGCGAGATGCAAGCCCAGCTCTTGGATAGCATGGACTTGGAGCGGGAACGTGGGATTACCATTAAGCTGAATGCTATCGAGCTAAATTATAGAGCCAAGGATGGGGAAACCTATATCTTCCACTTGATCGACACACCGGGACACGTGGACTTCACCTATGAAGTTTCTCGCTCACTTGCTGCCTGTGAGGGGGCGATTCTCGTAGTCGATGCGGCTCAAGGGATTGAAGCCCAGACCCTGGCCAATGTCTACCTGGCGCTCGATAATGATTTGGAGATTCTTCCAGTCATCAATAAAATTGACTTGCCAGCTGCTGATCCAGAGCATGTCCGCAAAGAGATTGAGGATGTGATTGGGTTAGATGCTAGTGAAGCAGTTCTCGCCTCTGCCAAGGCAGGGATCGGGATTGAAGAGATTTTGGAGCAGATCGTAGAGAAAGTTCCAGCTCCGACTGGTGATGTTGAAGCACCTCTTCAAGCCTTGATCTTTGACTCAGTTTATGATGCCTATCGTGGGGTGATCCTTCAAGTACGAGTGGTCAATGGTATGGTCAAACCAGGTGATGCCATTCAGCTCATGAGTAACGGTAAGACTTTTGATGTGACAGAGGTCGGAATTTTTACGCCAAAAGCGGTTAACCGTGATTTCCTTGCGACTGGTGATGTTGGCTACATTGCAGCCTCTATCAAGACAGTAGCCGATACCCGTGTTGGGGATACCGTCACCTTGGCGGCCAACCCAGCAAGCGCGCCTCTTCATGGATACAAGCAAATGAATCCAATGGTCTTTGCTGGTCTATACCCAATCGAATCCAACAAATACAATGATCTTCGGGAAGCTTTGGAAAAATTGCAATTGAATGACGCTAGTCTTCAATTTGAACCTGAAACCTCTCAAGCCCTCGGTTTTGGTTTCCGTTGTGGTTTCTTGGGACTTCTCCATATGGACGTGATTCAAGAACGCTTGGAGCGTGAGTTTAATATTGACCTGATTATGACGGCACCGTCTGTTATCTACAAGGTCAATTTGACAGATGGCGAAGCACTAGATGTGTCCAATCCATCTGAGTTCCCAGATCCAACCAAGATCGCTTCGATCGAAGAACCTTATGTCAAGGCCCAAATCATGGTGCCACAGGAGTTTGTCGGAGCGGTCATGGAATTGGCCCAACGCAAACGTGGGGACTTTGTGACCATGGACTACATCGATGAAAATCGGGTCAATGTCATCTATCAAATCCCACTGGCGGAAATTGTCTTTGATTTCTTTGATAAATTGAAATCCTCTACTCGTGGCTATGCAAGCTTTGACTATGAGTTGTCCGAATACCGTCCATCCAAACTGGTTAAGATGGATATTCTCCTCAATGGCGATACTGTCGACGCCCTCAGCTTTATCGTTCACAAGGACTTTGCCTATGAACGTGGGAAGTTGATTGTTGAGAAACTTAAAAAGATTATCCCTCGTCAACAGTTTGAAGTACCTATCCAAGCAGCCATCGGTCATAAGATCGTGGCCCGTACGGATATCAAGGCCCTTCGTAAGAACGTCTTAGCTAAGTGTTATGGTGGGGACGTCTCACGGAAACGCAAGCTGCTTGAAAAACAAAAAGCTGGTAAGAAACGGATGAAGGCCATCGGTTCGGTAGAAGTACCACAGGAAGCCTTCCTCTCTGTATTGTCAATGGATGAAGAATAACAAGTAGAGAGTGGGACAGAAATCGGTCATTCGTTAGAATTCGATTTCGTCGTCCCACCTCCGCACAGTTGAGTAGGGCTGTAAAAGCTGATGAAATCAGCGTAGTAGAGCCCACTCAACCACTGCGTCTTGCTCGACAATCCAAAAACAATTAAGAGGCTAGGACTTTTGTCCCAGCCTTTTGTTTTAGGTTTAAAAGAAATGAACTTAATTTGAAAGGTTTGATCAGATGTGACACGTATCCTATTTTAAAATTCCCGCATTCATGGTAGACTAGAGGAAGGAAAACGTTCTTAAGGAGGTTGAGCATGAAACACAAATTACTAGTCACATCCCTTACGATTCTTTCTGCCTGCACACTAATAGCTTGTAGTCACACCACCAAACAAGGTCCGACATCTTCTTCTACAAAAGAAAGTAGCAGCAAAGTCGAAAAGAAAACAAGTCGTTCTTCATCACAGGATACTGCTTCTACAAAGAAAAGTACTGCCAATCAAGAAACCAAGCGGATTGGAAATGCAGATTATGGTTACATCGATATTCCAAGTAAATGGATCAAGTTCACGGATATCGAAGGGACAGAAGCAGTCCAGTATACGGATGGGAGTGGCTATAATATTATTACCTTAGACAGCTTTACCAAAGAAAAGGCAAAAGTTCCCGCTGATATTGAATTTAATGCAGAATTTTTAGCCAAGAAACTGGCTGTTATGTGGGAAGACAATAAGGATGTTGGCAAGATGACGGGAGCTCGAACAAAGGTCGCAGGGCTGGACGCTTACCAGCTTCAAATTGTCATGAAATCTGGTCAATATTTGATTACCTGGATCTTCCAAAAGGATGAAAAAGTTTATACCATTTCTTTTGAAGGAGACGCAGAAACGTTAAAAAACTTTGTCCCCTATATCGAAGATACCTGGAGCCTGGATGGAACAGGTGCCGTGACGGATTAATTAAGTGAGATAGATCGCTCGATCTATCTTTTTTTACTGCCTTTATGGTATAATCTTTCTATTGTTTAAAAGAGGAAATAGAGGATGTCTCAAGAAATTGATATTGAAAAATACCATCAGTTAGCGCTGCAAAAACAAAAAGAGCACCGAAAGGTATTGGCAAATCTGAAGAAAAAGCCACCTAAAAATTTAGATAAAATTGCTCAAGAAATCCATGATGAAGTTTTCCAAGAAATCGATTGTACAGCTTGTGCCAACTGCTGCAAGACCTTAGGACCAGATTTTAAGGAAGCGGATATCACGCGCATTGCTAAGTATTTCAAAATGAAACTCCCTGCTTTTGAGGCTGAATTTCTTCAGGTTGATGAAGATGGCGACAAGGTTTTTAAATCCATGCCTTGTCCTTTCTTGGGTGGAGATAATCTCTGTTCGATTTATGATGTTCGGCCTAAAGCTTGTCGGGAGTTTCCTCACACAGATCGCAAGAAGATCTATCAGATCAACCATCTGACCATTAAAAACACGCTCACTTGCCCAGCTGCTTATTTATTTGTAGAAAAATTGAAAGATCGTTTGTAATGGCATATAAATTTTTACTTTTTGATTTGGACCATACCTTGTTGGATTTTGAATCTGCTGAAGAAACAGCCTTGACGCAGATGTTAGAAGACATGAATTTTCCAGATGTAGAGGCCTTTAAAGATTACTACAAACCCATGAACCAAGGACTCTGGAAGGATTTGGAACAAAAGAAGTTGACCAAGCAAGAACTCGTGGATAGTCGGTTTGCGATTGGGTTTGCCCACTTTGGGATCACGGTTGACGGGGCTGAGATGGCTCTTCGCTACCAAGATTACATCAGTCTTCAAGGGCAGTCTTTCCCAGGGGCGGAGGACTTACTGGCCCGACTTGAAAAAGCAGGTTACCAGCTCTATGGTGCAACGAACGGAGTGACTGCCATTCAAGAAGGACGCTTGGCTCATTCTACCATCGCCCCTTATTTTAAAGAGGTCTTTATCTCTGAACAGCTTCACACTCAGAAACCAGAACCTGCATTTTTTGACAAAGTTGGTCAACTGATCCCAGGTTTTAGTAAGGAGCAGGCTCTCATGATCGGAGACTCTCTGTCTGCTGATATCGCAGGAGGCCATGCTGCTGGGATTGCTACCGTTTGGTATAATCAAGATCACAAGGAAAATACCAGCCAAGTAGTGCCAACTTATGAAGTTAGCAACTATCAAGAAATTGCCGATTTACTGATAAAATAAAAAAATTTTTAGACTGTCAAGATTTTTTCTTGACAGATCTGTGAAATGTGTTATAATAGGTCCTGTGCTAAATAGCTTGTCTATTTCACCGAAAAATTTATTTAAAGAAAAGAGACTTATAAAAATGGCAGTTAAAATCCGTTTGACTCGTATGGGTTCTAAGAAAAAACCTTACTACCGTATCAACGTAGCAGATTCACGTTCACCTCGTGACGGACGTTTCATCGAAACAGTTGGAACTTACAATCCACTTGTTGCTGAAAACCAAGTAACATTGAACGAAGAACGCATTCTTGCATGGTTGGCTGATGGAGCTCAACCTTCAGATACAGTTCGTAACATCCTTTCAAGAGAAGGTGTCTTGAAGAAATTCCACGATTCTAAATTCTCAAAATAATTGTTAAGTAGGTTGAAGTATGGATACGATTGAAAATCTTATTATTGCAATTGTGAAACCCTTGATTTCACAACCGGATGCCTTAACCATCAAGATCGAAGATACTCCTGAATTTTTGGAGTACCATCTTGACCTTGATCCTAGCGATGTTGGTCGTGTAATCGGTCGAAAAGGTCGCACCATTTCTGCGATAAGAACGATTGTCTACTCTGTCCCAACTGAAGATAAAAAAGTAAGAATCGTTATTGACGAAAAATAAAAGGCGGGACTCTGTCCCGTTTTTATTGTTACAAGGAGAAGCTATGAAAGAAGTCACTATTGGGCAACTACAAGCCTATTTACAAGAACATTACAAAGACAGTCGTACGGAAGAAGGTCTGTTTATCAAGCTCGTCGAAGAGGTTGGAGAAGTTGCCGAGGTCTTAAATGGTCGTTCTGGACGAAAAGAAGGGGTTCAGGACTCAAATGAGGAATTGGCCAAAGAACTAGCTGATATCATTCACTATACAGTCGCTATCGCAGCTATCAATGACATCGACCTCACTAAAACCATCTTTGAAAAGGATAAAACAGCAGCTGTCAAATACCAGCACGATAAGGATTTGGAGCAGTTTCTAGCAGAAAAGAGCATTTGAGAAAATCCCTTGAACGTGATAAAATAGAGTGAATAAACTACACTGGAGAAATCATGAATTACTTTAATGTTGGGAAAATTGTCAATACCCAAGGCTTACAAGGAGAGATGCGGGTCTTGTCTGTGACAGACTTTGCGGAAGAGCGTTTTAAAAAAGGAGCTGAGTTGGCTCTCTTTGATGAGAAGGATCGGTTTGTCCAAACGGTGACCATTGCTAGTCATCGCAAGCACAAGAACTTTGATATCATCAAGTTTAAGGATATGTACCATATCAATGCCATCGAAAAGTTCAAGGGTTTTAGCCTCAAAGTTGCTGAGGAAGACTTGACGGATTTGGATGAGGGTGAGTTTTATTACCACGAGATCATCGGCCTTGATGTATACGAAAATGACCAACTGATCGGTCAGATCAAGGAAATCCTGCAACCGGGTGCCAATGATGTCTGGGTCGTAAAACGCAAAGGCAAACGTGACCTTCTCCTGCCTTATATCCCACCAGTGGTCCTCAATATTGATATCCCTGGCAATCGGGTGGATGTGGACATCTTAGAAGGGTTAGACGATGAAGATTGATATTTTAACCCTCTTTCCAGAAATGTTTTCGCCTTTGGAGCACTCCATCGTCGGCAAGGCGCGTGAAAAAGGGCTTCTTGAAATCACCTACCATAATTTCCGTGAAAATGCAGAGAAGGCGCGACATGTGGATGATGAGCCCTATGGTGGCGGGCAAGGCATGCTTCTACGGGCCCAGCCGGTCTTTGATGCCTTTGATGCCATTGAGAAACAGAACCCGCGCGTGATCTTACTTGATCCAGCTGGTCGGACTTTTGACCAAGGTTATGCAGAAGAGTTGGCGCAAGAAGAAGAATTGATCTTTATCTGCGGTCACTATGAGGGATATGACGAACGAATCAAAACCTTGGTGACAGATGAAGTTTCTCTTGGAGATTACGTCCTGACCGGTGGGGAACTTGCTGCCATGACCATGATAGATGCGACAGTCCGCTTGATTCCAGAAGTGATCGGAAAAGAGTCCAGCCACCAAGATGACAGTTTTTCATCTGGCCTTCTCGAATATCCTCAATACACTCGGCCTTATGACTTCAGAGGGTTGACGGTTCCCGATGTTCTCATGAGTGGTCATCATGAAAATATCCGTAAGTGGCGTCTTTATCAGAGTTTGAAAAAGACCTTGGAGCGTCGTCCTGACCTGATAGAAAATTATGATTTCACAGCAGAAGAAGCTAAGATGATAGAGCAAATCAAACAGGAAGAAGAGTAACAGCGTCAGCTGTTTTTCTTTTCCCTTAAATTTTATTGAAAAATCTTTTTCAATGCACTAGTTATTGGTAACAAAATGTGGTATGCTAGGAGGGTGAAAAAATTCGAGATTAGATTCGGTTTTGGGGGTGAGTTTATGGGAAAGAAATTAGGAAAATCGGTTTTCACGACGGGGGTTGCTGCGACGACCTTGCTATCAGGTTTGTTTAGCCATAAGGCGCGTGCGGAAGAGATGCAGCAAAGTGATACAACAAAGACCAATAGTACTGAAGTAGTGGATAAACCTGCTTCAGTCGATGAACTGAAGCAAATTACAGCTCAAAAAGGCCAAGTGTCAAAGGATGTTCAATACCAAGCGCAAAAGGTATCGGAAGCCCAAACAGAGGTCAAAACAGCTGGCCGAGAGCTAGATGAGAAAAAGATAGCAGTGACAGATGCTGAAAACTTGGTCGTGACCACTTCAGATACGCAGATTAGGGATGCGGAAAATGGTGTCAAGGTCGCACAAGCTTATGTGACCATTGAAGAAGACAAGGTTCGAGAGGCTGAAAATGCACATGCGCATGTCTTGGAAGCAGTTCGCCAGCAAGAAAACCAGGTGACGGCTCAGGAATCTTTGGTCGATGTTGCGGAAAATGAATGGAAAAAAGCCAAGGCGCCAATTTCGAATGATGAACAGGTCTTGCAACAAGCCCTACTTGAGCAGGGTCAAGTTGAACGAAGTATTCGGGAATCACAGCAGTATCTTGCTTCTATACAAACCAGCCAACAAGAAGAAACAGATTTGGTTGGTCATCTAGAAGGTGAAATCCAACGTGCTCAGATCCACTTAGAGGACCTGAAAGCAGTCATTAACACCAAGCAAGCAGAATTGGTAGCTATTGAGCAAGCGGCTGCAAACAGTCCTGTCCAGCTCAGCCAAGCCAGTTACGAGAGCTACTTGCAAGTCTTAGCCAATCAAGGTAACGACGCAGCAGCAAGTGCCTTGGCACTCTACAAACGCGGCCGTGAAGAAGACGGCATTACGGTGGGTGAATCTAGCTCTCTCAATGCCAGCTTGCGCGCCCTTGAAATCGCAGATGCTATCAATACTTACCGTCGCAATGCGGGTCTTGCGGAGCTTGAAATCGATCCTTATTCCCTGCCTGCTAGCCAAATTCAGCTAGAATACTTTAAAAAAGCCAACTGGCATATGTTCAAGTATCTGCCTAACGAGAACATTGCCTATGGTTTTTCACCTGCTGGTGCGGTCGATTTTTGGTACAACGAAAAGGCGGCCTACCAAGAAGTGGCTGCTCAGTTTGACCTGCCAACAGATGAAACACAGATCGATGCCAATGCTATTTATATGAAGATCGGGGCTGAAGCCTTTGCCAAGGTGGGGCACTACCTTCAAATGATGGACAATAAAGCCACAGCTTTGTCCGTCGCTTACGATCCGTCCAATGCCATGTCTGAAGCAGCCTTCATACACGCACCGGTAACTTCAGCTGTGACGACGAGTGCTTTAGCTTATCGCCTTCGTCAAGGAGCTGGAGCTACAACGACAAGAGCAGATGTGAAGAGCAAGGCAGATGAAGTCGCTTCGCTCAAAGTAGATAAGAGTAACCAAGAGTCTCAAATCCTCCTTCTAGAAGGAAAGCTAGCGGATGCTCGCCATACTCTTGCTAATCTGGAAGTGGAAAAAGGAACCACTCAACAGACCATCCAACATTACAAGATCCTTCTTGTGCAAAAAGATGCGGCTGTTGAAAAAGCCCAAGCGACGCTTGCTGTGTCACGCAATCGGATCGAATCATCCATTCAGCCAAAAGAAGCAGCACTTCAAAAGGCCAAAGATTTGTTAGCAGCTGCGCGTGAGAAATTAACCTTGCTGAAGGAAGAGGAGGCGCAGAAAGCTCAGGTGGTCCAAGAAGCGCATGGTCATCTGAAGGCAGCTCAAGAAAAACTAGAGGATGCACAAAAACGTCTCTCAGACCTGCAACATGCACCAGAATTGCTGATGCAAGCCCAGTCTGACCTGCTAGCTTCTGTCGCCAATCTGGAGAATAAAAAGGATACACTAGAGACTGAATTTGCAACCTTGCAGTCTTATCATCAGACTATCGAACAATTGAACTCCCGGTATGAGGAACTAGCCTCTCGCATTGAGCCAACTGTTTTGAAAGCTGCAGATATGCCAAGTGATATTCGCTCCAGCAATCCTACAACACTGTCAGATGTACCGACAATTCTTCCTTCAAGTGACAGCCATTCGCAAGTCCAACAGGAAGCTGCTCCGCTTGCACCAAAACAGGAAGCAAAAGTAGAAGTGATCAACCCTAAAAAAGCAGACAGTCAAGCTCCAGAAGGGACAGATAACAGTAAAAATGTCCTCGTAGCGACGGCAGGTGTACTAGTCGGACTTGTAGCTGGATTATTCGGCTTCAAGAAGAAAAAGCAACATACAAAAATTGATTAAAACATACACCTATACATGTGTGAACATAGAAAAAGTCAGGATAAACCATTCTGGCTTTTTTGCTATTTTAAAAAAATGAAAGAAAATGACAGAAAGTGATATTTTTTTGTTGACAAAAAATATAAATAGAGTATAATAGGTCTTGTAATCGATTGCAAAGGAGGAGCAATGCTTAAATCTGAACGAAAACAGTTCATCCTTGAAAAGGTGCTAAAGGAAACCTTCGTTTCCTTGGATACCCTTGTACAAGAGCTCGGAACGTCGGAATCGACTGTCCGACGAGACTTGGATGAGTTAGAAGCTGAAAGCAAACTTCGCCGGGTTCACGGCGGTGCGGAAAGCCTGCACTTTCTCCAAGAGGAAGAAAGTAATACAGAAAAATCTATCAAAAACATCCAATTTAAGTCAAAGATAGCCTTGAAAGCAGCAGAGATGATCCAAGATCATGATGTGATCTTTATCGATGCTGGGACGACCAATGAGCTACTGGTACAAGAAATTGTCAATCCAACGGTAACGGTGGTGACCAACTCGATTCACCACGCAACCAAGCTGGTCGAGCGCAATGTTCCTACAGTGATCATCGGTGGAAAGGTAAAATCTTCTACAGATGCTAGTATCGGAGGGATCGCGCTCAATCAGATCGGCCAGTTGAACTTTGACAAGGCCTTTCTTGGAATGAATGGAATCGATGATGACTATTACAGCACTCCGGACCTGGAAGAAGGGTCTGTCAAGCGTGCGATTATCGAAAATGCAAAAAAAACCTATATCTTGGCGGATGATTCGAAGATTGGCGTGACATCTTTTGTCAAAGTGGCTCCGATCAAGCGAGCTGTCATTATTACCAATCAGTGTGATCCGCAACGATTGCAGGTTTTAAAAGAAAAAACGGAGGTTATAGAGGTTTGATTTATACAGTAACACTGAATCCAGCGATTGACTATATTGTTCGTCTCGATCATGTAGAGACAGGCGCAGTCAACCGGATGGCTTCAGAGGATAAATTCGCCGGTGGTAAAGGGATCAATGTTAGTCGTGTTTTGAAACGCCTCGCTATTGAGAACACAGCGACTGGATTTATCGGCGGCTTCACAGGCCGTTTCATCGAAGATGTCCTAAACAATGAAGCTATCTCTACCAATTTTGTAGAAGTGGACCAAGATACACGGATCAATGTCAAGATCAAAGCTGATCAAGAAACAGAGATCAACGGAAATGGTCCAGAAGTAACAGAAGATCAGTTGCAAGAACTACTCAAGATTCTATCTAGCTTAAGTGCAGATGATGTCGTTGTCTTTGCAGGATCTGCCCCATCTTCACTTGGTAATAGCATCTACAAAGAGCTGATTGCAGCAACTCGTGCGACCGGGGCGCAAGTCGTTTGTGACTTTGAAGGCCAAACCTTGATTGATTCCTTGGAGTTCAATCCTCAACTGGTCAAACCCAACAACCATGAGCTGGGAGCCATTTTTGGAGTGACCTTGACGGAGTTGCCAGAAATTGAACGATATGCCAAAGAAATCTTGGCTAAAGGTGCTCAAAACGTGATCATTTCCATGGCGGGGGATGGCGCTCTCCTTGTCAGTCCAAGCGGTACCTACTTTGCTAAGCCAATCAAAGGTCAAGTCAAGAACTCAGTCGGAGCAGGTGACTCCATGGTGGCAGGCTTTACCGGCAAGCTCGCAACGACAGGAGATGTCATCGAAGCCTTCAAATGGGGTGTGGCTTGTGGAACAGCGACCACCTTCTCAGATGATTTGGCGACAGCGGAATATATTAAAGAAACTTATGAAAAAGTAGAGGTAGAAAAACTATGAAAATTCAAGACGTTTTAAATAAAAACGTGATGTTGTTTGACCTTCAAGCAACTGACAAAGAGGGCGTGATCAATGAGATGGTCCAATCGCTCGTTGACAATGGTGTGGTGACAGACTTTGACACCTTCAAGACTGGGATCATGAACCGTGAAGCGCAAACATCTACTGGTTTGGGTGAAGGGATCGCTATGCCTCACAGCAAAAACGAAGCAGTCAAAGAAGCAACAGTCTTGTTTGCAAAATCAAACAAGGGTGTGGATTACGCATCTCTTGATGGTCAACCAACAGACTTGTTCTTCATGATTGCAGCTCCAGAAGGCGCAAATGACACTCACTTGGCAGCCCTTGCTGAATTGTCTAAATACTTGATGAAACCAGGATTTGCGGACAAACTTCGCCAAGCAAGCAACCCAGATGAAGTGATCGCAACATTTGACGAGGAAGAGCAAGAAGCAGTCGCAGAAGAAGCGAAAAAAGCAGAAGCTGTCAAAGAAGCAGCTTCATCTGACAAACCTCTCATTGTTGCCGTTACAGCATGTACAACTGGTATCGCCCACACTTACATGGCAGAAGAAGCCCTCATCAAAAAAGGGGAAGAAATGGGTGTTACGGTCCGTGTTGAAACAAACGGTGCATCCGGTGTCGGCAACCGCTTGACCGCTGAAGAAATCGCCAAAGCTGAAGGGGTCATCATTGCAGCTGATAAAGCAGTTGAAACCGCTCGTTTCGATGGTAAAAAATTGATCTCTAAACCAGTCGCTGCCGGTATCCGTCAAACTGAAGAATTGATCCAAACGATCTTGGATGGCAAAGCAGATGTCTTCCACGCAGAAAATGCGGCAGAAGCAAGCGCTAGTCAAGAAAAATTGAGCTTAGGTGGAGCCTTCTACAAACACCTGATGAGTGGGGTTTCTCAAATGCTTCCATTCGTCATCGGTGGTGGTATCTTGATCGCCCTTGCCTTCTTGATTGACCAAATTCTTGGGGTACCTCAAGATCAATTGTCTCAACTTGGTTCATACCATGAATTAGCAGCTCAGTTTAAGACAATCGGTGGAGTAGCCTTTGGCTTCATGCTTCCTGTACTTGCAGGTTACATCGGATTCTCAATTGCTGAAAAACCGGGTTTTGTAGCAGGTTTTGTTGCTGGATCCATTGCTAGCTCAGGTATAGCATTTGGAAACATTGCTTACGGTGCTGCAAACGGTAAATTACCAGCAGCTGTATCATCTGGTTTCCTTGGAGCTTTGGTAGGTGGTTTCCTTGCAGGTGGAGTCGTTCTCGTGCTTCGCAAAGCCCTTGCCGGTCTTCCACGCTCACTCGATGGTATCCGCTCCATCCTTCTCTTGCCATTGCTTGGTGTTGGTTTGACAGGATTCTTGATGTTCCTTATTAACATCCCAATGTCAGCGATCAATACATCTTTGAACAACTTCTTGACTAGCTTGTCAGGTAGCTCGGCAGTTCTTCTTGGTCTTCTTGTCGGTGGTATGATGGCTGTCGATATGGGTGGACCAGTTAACAAAGCAGCTTATGTATTCGGTACAAGTACGTTGACAGCTTCAGCCCTTACAAGTGGTGGTTCAACCGTTATGGCGGCCGTTATGGCAGCTGGTATGGTTCCTCCATTGGCAGTCTTTGTAGCAACAGTCTTGTTCAAAGATAAATTTACTGAAGAAGAACGCAACTCAGGTTTGACAAACATTATCATGGGTCTTTCCTTCATCACAGAAGGTGCCATTCCATTTGGTGCAGCTGACCCAGCACGTGCGATTCCAAGTTTCATCACAGGTTCAGCTCTGACAGGTGCCCTTGTTGGTCTTGCAGGCTTGAAACTCATGGCTCCTCACGGAGGAATCTTCGTTATCGCCCTTACTTCTAACCCTCTTCTTTACCTCGTATTTGTATTAGCAGGAGCAGTCGTAAGTGGTATCTTATTCGGATTGCTTCGCAAACCTAAAAACTAGGACTGTCTAAAAGGTTGGGAATTCCCGGCCTTTTTTCTTGCCCAAAAACACCAACTAGTGATGAAGTTGCGAATCTTTCTAGATCTCGATATAATTGAAACACCTTTTCTTTATCACGGAGGCAAGATAATGAAAAAAAGAAAACTAGTCATTTTTTTGGCAATAACTTCTGTGTTAGTGGGAGGAACAATGATGTCTAATCAAAAACAAAATATCTTTTCAAATGCTACTCAACAGAGCAAGCAACTGAGCACAAAAGAGAAGCAACTGGCTTATTTAAAGGAACACGAGAAGGATATGACTGATTTTGTAAAATCTTTGAGTCCTAAAGTTGATAGTGTTCAGTTTAATTGGGATAGTATGGAGGTTGGTCAAATAGGAAACGGAACTCCTCAAGGTGGCGGGTATATGTTAACACTAAGAGGAAAGGTGAATCATAATGATAAAACAAAATTCATGGTTGGATTTTCTTTAGGTAATAACGCCAATGGTATACCAAAGGAATTTGGAATTTATGAGATGCAACCCATAAGAATTTTAAGAGATGGTGGGTGGTATTATTATGATGAATAGCAATGTACAAACTCGCAATACAAACAATTGATGAGGTTGTTGCAATCCATTTCAATACAAATAGACTATCTTTCTTTATCAAGGAGGTAAGATCATGAAAAAGCGAAGACTGGTAATTTTAGCAGTTCTCAGTTCTGTAGTTGTAGGAGGAACTATCCTGTCACTTCAAAAACAAAATTTGTTTATACAGGGTACTCAACAGAAGAAGCAACTGAGCACAAAAGAGAAGCAACTGGCTTACTTAAAGGAACACGAAAACAAAATCGAAAATTTTGTAAAAGCTCAAAATCCAAAGATCGAATCTGTTCAAATAGATTGGGAAGAAACTAAGTGGGAAAAAGTTGGAAATGGTACGCCACAAGGAGGAGGAGAAATTGTAAACGTATATGGTGGTTTTAATCATATTGAATCCTCTTCTTGGAATGTTACTTTTGACATTGAGAACGACAAAATTATTCCTGACTCGATGGTTTTAGCTAATTATTTACGAATGGACGGGAGAATTTTTGATTAATCGCTACTAAAAAAATCAGTTTTAATGGAGCAAAAGTAGTGAACATCTATTTAGAGAAAGGTCGGTCGCCCGACCTTTTCTTCTTGTACTAGCAAAAAAAACAGCTCATTCGGCGTTGGTATCTTGATCTGAATTATGGTATAATAAGCATAACGCATATTTTTAGGAGAATAAAAATGGATATCCAACGTGAAAAAGAATTTGTCAGCCAATACCACTATGACGCTCGTAATTTTGAATGGGAAAAAGAAAATGGCATTCCTGAAACAAAGGTGGATGTAAACTTTCAATTGATCAATCGTGATCAAGAACAAAACACAACTTCTTTGATTGTGATTTTGAGCTACATGATTGTATTTGACGGTTTTGTAATCAGTGGAACCATCACTCAGATTAACCACTTGATTGGACGTTTTGTCAATGAACCAAGCGAATTCAGCAAAGATGAAGTGGAAGAATTGGCTCGTCCTTGCTTGAATATGCTCAATCGTTTGACCTATGAAGTCACAGAAATCGCCCTTGATTTACCAGGGATCAATTTGGAGTTTTAATCGATGAAATTAGCAGTGATCACGGATTCGTCTGCCTATTTACCGCAGGATGTGATCCATCACGACGACTTATTTATTTTAGAGATCCCGATCTATATCGATGGGGAATCTTATGTAGAAGGTAAGAACTTGACGGACGAAGAGTTCTACCAAAAGATGGCTGCCTCAAAGGAATTGCCTAAGACTAGCCAGCCTAGTGTAGCCGAGCTAGAAGAAATCTTAGCTGGATTGACAGCTAAGGGCTATACGCATGCGATTGGTCTCTTCTTGTCATCAGGAATTTCTGGCTTCTACCAAAATATCCAGTATTTGAAGGATGAATTTGAAGGCCTCACCGTCGAATTTCCGGATTCAAAAATCACCAGTGCTCCTTTAGGCATGATGGCTGAAAATTGCTTGAAATGGGCCGGTGAGGGGCGTTCGTTCGACGAGATTATCGCACATGTGCAGACGCAAATCGATGGAACTGGTGCCTTTATCATGGTGGACGATTTGGACCACTTGGTCAAAGGGGGCCGTCTCTCAAATGGTGCTGCCATCATTGGCAATCTTTTGAGCATCAAGCCGATCCTTTACTTTAATGACCAAGGGGTCATCGAAGTTTTTGAAAAAGTCCGTACGGAAAAGAAAGCGGTCAAGCGCTTGGTGGAAATCGTTGATGAAGGGATTACCGGAGGACATTTCCAAGTCTTTATCATCCATGCTAATGTACCTGAAAAAGCCGAAGCGCTTCGCCAACTGTTGGTGGCTGATGGTGTGGAAGGCGAGATTCCGTTTGCGACTTTTGGTGGTGTTATCGGGACTCACCTTGGAGACCACAGTATAGCAGTTGGGTATATTCCCGTCATTTAAGGAGAAATCTATGTCAATTAAAGTCATTATTGCAGGTTTTAAAGGAAGAATGGGGCAAGCAGCCTATCAGATGGTGTCAGGAGATCCTGAGCTGGAGTTGGCAGCCTTGATTGATCCATTCGCAGAAGAGACGGATGTCGCAGGAGTTCCTGTCTTTAACCGCAAAGAAGATGTTGTGGGTCTAGAAGCGGATGTTTGGGTCGACTTTACCATGCCTAAGGTTGCTTATGAAAATACTCGCTTTGCAGTTGAAAATGGCTTTGCGACTGTTGTGGGAACGACTGGCTTTACCCCTGAGCAGATTCAAGAATTGACAGAGCTTTCTCGCGAAAAGGGCTTGGGTGGCTTGATCGCGCCAAACTTTGCCATCGGAGCCGTGCTCTTGATGCAATTTGCAGCGCAAGCAGCCAAGTATTTTCCAAATGTGGAAATCATCGAATTGCACCACGATAAGAAAAAAGATGCACCGAGTGGAACAGCGATTAAGACAGCTGAGCTGATCTCAGAGAAGCGCGAGAAAATCCAGCAAGGTGCAGTAGATGAAGAAGAGTTGATGCCTGGAGCAAGAGGGGCAGAGTTTGAAGGGATGCGCATCCATTCGGTTCGCTTGCCTGGCTTAGTGGCTCACCAAGAGGTGATTTTTGGTAGCCAAGGCGAAGGCTTGACTCTCCGCCATGATTCCTACGATCGTGTTTCCTTCATGACAGGAGTAAATCTAGGAATTAAAGAAGTTGTCAAGCGTCATGAGCTTGTTTATGGTTTGGAACACTTACTATGAGATTAGAAAAGATGCCTTCTGAGTTTCAGGAGGCTTTACCAATATTAGAGAAGATAAAGTCTGCGGGCTTTGAGGCCTACTTTGTCGGTGGATCGGTTCGGGATGCCCTTTTGGAGCGCCCAATTCACGATGTCGATATTGCTTCTTCCTCTTATCCAGAAGAGACCAAGGCGATTTTTGATCGTACAGTAGATGTCGGTATCGAACATGGGACCGTCTTGGTCCTCGAAAATGGGCAAGAATATGAAATTACGACCTTTCGGACGGAGGATGTCTATGTAGATTACCGCCGCCCTAGCTCCGTGTCTTTTGTACGCTCTCTGGAAGAAGACCTCAAACGCCGTGATTTCACGGTCAATGCTTTTGCCTTGAATGAAAAAGGAGAGATTGTCGATCTCTTTGATGGCTTAGAAGATTTAGAAAATAAACTTCTACGGGCTGTAGGAGTCCCTCACGAACGCTTTCATGAGGATGCTTTGCGAATTATGCGGGGCTTTCGTTTTCAGGCCAGTCTCGGCTTTGATCTGGAAGAAGCAACGTTTGACGCCATGAAGGAATGTGCTCCTTTGCTCGAGAAGATCTCTGTTGAGCGTACTTTTATTGAGTTTGATAAGCTCTTGCTTGCCCCCTACTGGAGACAGGGCTTGGCTGCTATGCTTGAATCAGAAGCCTACCAGTACCTTCCTGCTATGAAGGGGGAAAAAGCAGCGCTTGAGCACTTGTTTGAACTGGTCATGGACTATACTTTTACTACCTCTGAGCAAGCCTGGGCAGCTTTGGTCTTGGCCTTGGAGATTCAAGATATTCCAAAGTTCATGAAGGGTTGGAAGACCTCACGCGATTTTGCAAAGACTGTGGAGCGGATCGTGGAAATCTTAAATATCCGTCAAAAGAGAAGTCTAGATAAGCGAGATTGCTACAAATACGACAAGCGTTTGTTGCTACTGGCGGAAGAATTACGGGAGGCTTCTGAATTAAGCGTCGATTACCTAGAGATTGAGCAGATCTATGACAACCTGACTATTCATGATAAGCACGAGGTCGTGGTCAATGGTGGAATGCTGATCAAAGACTACGGTTTTCAGCCTGGGCCTGCTTTGGGAGACATTCTGACAAAAATTGAATATGCCATTGTCGATGGGGAATTGGCCAATGACAAAGAGGCTATTCTGACCTTTATTCAGCAACTCGAAGAGGAGGAAAAATGAGCGATTTTATTGTCGATAAATTAACCAAATCTGTCGGAGACAAGACGGTATTTCGTGAGATTTCCTTTATTATCCACGATTTGGATCGGATCGGACTGATCGGGGTCAATGGAACCGGAAAGACCACTCTACTCGATGTCTTGTCTGGTCGCTCTGGCTTTGACGGGGATGTTAGTCCTTTTTCTGCAAAGAGTGATTATACCATTGGCTACTTGACGCAGGAGCCTGATTTCGATGATCAAAAGACGGTGTTGAATACAGTATTGTCCAGCGATTTGCGGGAGATGCAGCTGATTCGTGACTATGAGCTTTTGATGGCCAATTACCAAGAGAAAAACCAAGCTCGTCTTGAAAAAGTGATGGCGGAGATGGACTCGCTCAATGCCTGGGAAATCGAGAGTCAGGTCAAGACCGTCCTGTCAAAGCTTGGAATTGAAGCTCTGAATGCCAAGGTTGGGGATCTATCTGGTGGCTTGCGTCGTCGGGTGCAGCTGGCTCAGGTTTTGCTGTCTCACCACGACCTGCTTTTACTAGATGAGCCAACCAACCACCTGGATATTGATACCATCGAATGGTTGACCAATTTCCTGAAAAACTCTAAGAAAACCGTCCTCTTCATTACCCACGATCGCTATTTCTTGGATAATATCTCAACACGTATCTTTGAGTTGGATCGGGCTGGCTTGATCGAGTACCAGGGTAATTACCAGGACTACGTTCGTTTAAAGGCTGAGCAGGATGAAAGGGATGCTGCGCTCCTTCATAAGAAGCAGCAACTCTATAAGCAGGAGTTGACCTGGATGCGGCGTCAACCTCAGGCGCGTGCGACCAAGCAACAGGCGCGGATCAATCGTTTCCATGATCTTAAGCAGGACTTGTCTGGTCAAAGTAGTCAGACGGATTTGGAGATGAACTTTGAGACTAGCCGGATCGGAAAGAAAGTGATCGAGTTTAAAGAGGTGAGTTTTGCTTTTGAAAATAAGCCGATTTTACAGGACTTTAATCTCTTGGTGCAAAACAAAGACCGGATCGGGATTGTTGGGGACAATGGGGTCGGCAAATCCACTCTTTTGAATCTCATCGCTGGGCAACTCCACCCTCAGAGTGGGCAAGTCATTATTGGTGAAACGGTGCGGATCGCCTATTTCTCTCAACAAATCGAAGGATTAGATGAGAGCAAGCGCGTGATCAATTTCTTGCAGGAAGTGGCTGAGGAAGTGAAGACGGCTGTTGGAACCACCTCTATCGCGGATCTCTTGGAGCAATTCCTCTTTCCGCGCTCAATGCACGGAACCTTGATTGAAAAACTCTCCGGTGGGGAGAAGAAGCGTTTGTATTTGCTCAAACTCTTGATCGAAAAGCCCAATGTGCTGCTTCTCGATGAACCGACTAATGATTTGGACATTGCCACGTTGACGGTTCTGGAAAACTTCCTCCAACACTTTGGTGGGCCCGTCATTACCGTCAGCCACGACCGCTATTTTCTAGATAAGGTCGCGAGTAAAATTCTCGCTTTTGAAAATGGGGGCATTCGTGAGTTCTTTGGCAATTATACGGACTATCTGGATGAAAAAGCCTTTGAAACAGCGCAAGCAGCAACCAGTCCTAAGCTTGAAAAAGAGAAAACGGCCAAACCCAAAGAAGGGAAAAAACGCATGAGCTACATGGAAAAGCAGGAGTGGGCCAGCATCGAAGCAGATATCGAAAAAATCGAACAACGGATCGCAGAGATCGAAGCCGAGATGAATGAAAATGGATCAGACTTTGGCAAGCTATCGACTCTTCAAAAGGAGTTGGACCAAGCCAATGAAGACCTGCTTGAAAAATATGATCGCTACGAATATCTCAGTGAACTAGACGAATAAGGAGGCACTATGAATCCATTAAACCGGATATCCCTTGGGATTTCAGCAACTATCTTTACCTTAATTGGTCTTGTCTTATTTATCAATCCGATTGAGCATATTGGCTCCTTTAGTTGGTTGATTTCATGCGGATTCTTTCTGATCTCGCTTTCGCGATTTTTCCGTTATTTCCGCTATCGTCAGGTCGGCATCATCAAGCAGCAACAGCTCTTTCACAGTATGGTCGCTCTAGTATTTGCAGTCTATCTGCTCCTTTATGGCTACCAAACGCTCCCCATCGTCTTTCCAGTGACCCTAGGGATCTGGTTGATCTACAGAGCTGTACTCAATTTTAAGAAAGCCAATTTCTACTCAGGAAAGATCGAAGAGTTGGCCAAGCGCTTTATCTTTTTCGCCTTGATTCAACTCTTTATCGGCCTGTTTTTAATTGTAAGTCCATTGTCTATCAGTGTTTTTCTACTGAATATCATCGGCTTGATCTTTTTATTCTTAGGATTTCAGTCCTTTAGCCTCTTATTGAGAAAATAAAAAAATGCATTGCAAACCTTTTCCTTTGGCAGAAAGTCTGCTATAATAAGAGGGAAGCATTGACGCGATTCGAAAGGAGAAACAGATGTCAAAAAAGATTATCGGGATTGACCTTGGAGGTACTTCCATCAAATTCGCCATTCTCACCTTGGATGGAGAAGTGCAAGAAAAATGGTCTATCAAAACAAATATTTTGGATGAAGGTAGCCATATCGTAGACGATATGATCGAGTCTATCGCTCATCGCTTGGAATTGTTGGGACTAGATGCTGCTGAATTTCAAGGAATTGGAATGGGTTCACCTGGTGTTGTGGACCGCGAAAAAGGAACCGTTATCGGTGCTTACAACTTGAACTGGAAGACGCTTCAACCAGTCAAAGAAAAAATCGAAAGTGCGCTTCATATTCCATTCTTTATCGATAACGATGCCAACGTTGCTGCCTTGGGTGAACGTTGGAAAGGAGCTGGTGAAAACCAACCGGACGTTGTCTTTATGACGCTTGGTACAGGTGTTGGTGGCGGTATCGTCGCTGAAGGACGCCTCTTGCACGGGATCAAAGGTGCAGCTGGAGAACTTGGTCACATCACGGTAGATTTTGATGATCCAATCCAATGTACTTGTGGTAAGAAAGGTTGTCTTGAAACCGTTGCTTCTGCTACAGGAATTGTCAACTTGACACGTCGCTATGCAGATGTCTATGAAGGAACTTCTCAATTGAAAGCCTTGATCGACAATGGTGAAGAAGTGACTGCCAAGATCGTCTTTGACCTTGCAAAAGAAGGAGACGCGCTTGCCTTGATCGTCTACAAGAACTTCGCTCGCTATCTAGGTCTTGCGATTGCCAACATTGGCTCCACCTTGAACCCATCCAAGATCGTAATCGGTGGTGGGGTATCTGCTGCGGGTGATTTCCTTCTTGACGGTGTGCGCAAAGTCTTTGAGGAAAATGCCTTCCCACAAGTACGCGAATCAACTCAATTGGCGCTTGCTACGTTGGGAAATGATGCTGGTGTCATCGGTGCAGCATCGCTTGTATTGCAATAAAAAAATAGGAGTCCAGCCAAAAGCTCGGATCTCCTTTTTTTCTGGACCTATGATATAATGAAGGCAATAGTAGATTCAAGGAGTTTTTATGACAAAAGCAGATACCATATTTAAAGAAAACATTCGAAAAATCATGGAAGAAGGGGTCTGGTCAGAGCAAGCCCGTCCTAAGTATAAGGATGGCAGAACGGCCAATTCCAAATACATCACAGGTGCTTTTATGGAGTTTGATCTCGCTAAAGGCGAGTTTCCGATCACGACCCTGCGTCCCATCGCCATCAAATCCGCGATCAAAGAGATGCTCTGGATCTACCAAGACCAGTCCAATAGTTTGGATCTTTTAGAAGATAAGTACAATGTCCATTACTGGAATGACTGGGAAGTAGGGGATAGTCGCACCATCGGACAGCGCTATGGCGCTGTGGTCAAAAAGCATGACATCATCCACAAGATCCTTAAGCAATTAGAGGCCAACCCTTGGAATCGGCGCAATATCATCTCGCTTTGGGATTATGAAGCCTTTGAAGAAACCGATGGTCTCTTGCCATGTGCCTTTCAAACCATGCTGGACGTGCGGCGCGTGGATGGGGAGATTTATCTGGATGCGACCTTGACCCAGCGTTCCAATGATATGCTAGTAGCCCACCATATCAATGCCATGCAATATGTGGCTCTTCAGATGATGATCGCCAAACACTTTGGCTGGAAGGTCGGCAAGTTCTTTTATTTCATTAACAATCTGCATATTTATGACAACCAATTTGAGCAGGCAGAAGAATTACTTCGCCGGGAGCCTTCAGATTGCCAGCCTCACTTGGTCTTAAACGTGCCAGATGGGACGAATTTCTTTGACATCAAAGCTGAAGATTTTGAACTGGTCGATTATGATCCAGTGAAGCCACAGCTCAAGTTTGATCTTGCCATCTAGTAATAAAATGACCTTTTTGGGGTCCATAAAATCCAAGAGTTTTTGTTTTAAGTTTAAAACGAAAACTCTTTAAATTTTTTTATATTTTTGAGCTTAAATAGTTGGATTATTGTTCGGGTTTTGGTAAAATAGGTAAGGTTTTAAAAAAACTAAACAATTTCAAATAAAATGTTAATTTATAGATAATAATGGAGGTCCATTAAATGGGAAAAGACTTATTTAATGATCGAATCAGCAGATTCTCAATTCGGAAGCTGAATGTGGGAGTCTGCTCTGTTCTTTTGGGGACGCTTGTGATGGTGGGAACCGCCACAACAGCAGCCGCAGATGAGCAGACAGATTCGAATTCAAATAGTGTCGCAGCTGTTACGACAGCTTCAGAAACGCCAGCTACATCAACAGCTACAGCAAATTCAGCAACATCAACTGCACCAGCTGCATCGACTTATGATGCAAACGCAGCAATCACTGCACCAGCTACATCAACTGCACCAGCGTCTACAAGTGCCGCTTCAAGCACGAGCACAGCAGCATCCGCTGCCTCAACTGCACCAGAAACATCAACTGCACCAAGCCTAGAAGCAGCTAAGCCAGAAATCAAGGCAACAGAAGCAACTGCAACAAGTGCAGATAAAAAAGAAGCACCAACTCTTTCAGCTGGACAAGGTGTACCAACAAACAATACACAAGCAACGGAAGAGACAGCCCAAACTTCTGGTAAACGTCGTAGCCGTCGTTCTATCGGTGATCCAAATGATCCAAACCTAATTGGAGATGATGTCCAAGATGCTACTGCAACTCCGAAAGAAGCAAAACCAGGGTTCACAACAAATATCAAAGCTACAGACTTGGCCAGCCAAATCTCTTGGCTGGATTTTGGCGATACGGCTAACTGGTCTGGGGCAACGATTACTGCAAAGGGAGATTTAGCCCTTCAAGTCGGTGCGACCTACACCAAGGAAATCATGCCTGGCTATGTGGTTAAGATCAAGGTCAAATCTTTGAAACCCTTCCAAGCAACTGAAATCTACAAAAAGCGCTTAGAAGAACGTGGGGCTACAGAAGCTGAAAAGGCTACCTATGACCCAAATGCCAGAAATGGTTATATGAATGGGACTAATACACCTGCTACGAGAGCAGCTTTCAGTGCTGGTGAAGAAGCCAAAGTTATTGCCGAAGCTCAAACTAGATGGTCAGAAATAAGAGGGGAAGGTATTAATACTGGGAATAAAAAGACAACCATCAGCTCTGAGTTGGAAAGTGGTAATATTGGGGTTCAGTTTGAAGTTTCCGCTACCTTCCGTGGAAAAGATGTCAAGCCTGCTATCGTTATGGCAGATGGTGAGTCCGCTAACCCTGGTGAGTTGGTTCTGTTCACCACAAATGGAGAAGGTTGGCAACATATTGGTGAGTGGTATAAGTATGGTAATAAATCAACTAAAGCTTATATTCCACAAGATACAGACAATTTATTTGGTTCAAACCCTGCCACTAAAATAGATGGCATAAATTACTATAGTACGAACCTTGACCTAATTCGACGTTCAAATCAAGTGGGGCCAGATAAAAAAGCGGTTGCTTGGAAGTACTTTGGAAGTGCCGATTTAACAACTGGAGGTCTCGGAACAGGGGTCTTTGGACCAAATATTTCAAGTATTGCTGCTGTTCCCCTTGTTATGACACGTGGAGCGTCCGAAGTTGGCTTGTATATCGCATCTTCAGGTAAACAATCTGCTATGCTTGGGTTCTTCCCACTGGATGAAGGGGATGCGCCAGCGTCTTATGGGAAGGCGATCCACTCTATCGCAACCGTTGATGGGATAACCGGTAAGAAAGTTAACCAACCTTATCTCGGTCACTTGAGTCCAGATATGGATGAAAACAACACTCTTGATTGGTTTGGGGATGACAATGCAACGACCGCTGATGAAGGCGTTGACCAATTGATTCCAGGTGATCTCAAGGGAAAGACCAATGAGATGATCAAGATGGACCGTACCCATCCAGGGGACTACACCATTACGGTGGAAGCTCACACAGATGGGGCTCCCAAAGCTTATATTTATGGTTGGATTGACTTTAACCAAAACGGAACCTTTGATGAAGACGAACGCTCTGACTTGGCTACTATTACCAAAGATGGGGCTGTTACCTTAAAATTCACTAAGAGCAAAACCTATATCGATCCTAGCGTAACTGAGTTAGGTGTTCGTGCTCGGATTGCTAAGGATGATAAACAAATTGAAAGCCCAACGGGAATGGCTTTCTCAGGGGAAGTGGAAGACTTCAAGACCCAAGTAACCCACCCACCAAAAGGGGAAGTCAAGGAAACAACGGGTCCTCAATTTGAGAAACAAACAGCAACAGTTGCCTTTACAGCTCGTGGTCTCTACAAGTATAGCCGAACTGAAATGGCTAAGATTGACGAAACAGTTGCTCCTCAAATGGTGGACAACCGTACAGGTCAAGTCGTCACTCCAGGAGCCGATGGTTACTATGCTGTGGCTGGTCAAGGGAAATACAAGATCACGCCTAACGGAACTTCAGTAGATGTGGAATTCATTCCGGAAGACCACTTCCTAGGAACAGCAGATGGTATTTCGATCCGTCGCACAGATACCAATGGCTATGATACAGGTTGGTCAACGAAATTCCCAGACATGGAAGCCAATGTCGATACAGCCATCCGTACCATGGACGGTCTTTACATCCCGACTGTAACGCCAAAAGACATCGAAGGCGAAAACAAGACGTCTACTGATGTACAAGGAGCAACCCAAACTGGTACACCAACCTTTAACGTAGTAGGAACTAACTTAGATGGTAATAAGGTTGCTATCACTCCAAGTGCGCTATATCCTGCTAAATTGGTAGACCCAGCAACTGGTCAACCGACAAATGCGCTTTCTGTTACGGTAGCAGGAGAAGGAACTTACACTATCGATGATACGACTGGTCAAGTGACCTTCGTTCCAGAACCTGGATTTACAGGAACTGCGAATGGCGTAACGGTGACCTTGTCTGCGCCAGTTGGACGAGACAAAGATGGCACGATTCGTGATGAGTACGTTAAGACAGCGACCGCGAAGTACACTCCAACTGTGACACCAATTACCGTTACTCCTACTAATAAGGTTTCTGAAGACATTCAAAATGTTCCTCAAACCCAAACACCAACTTTCGATTTGAGCAATGATAAGACAGCTCAAATCACCAGCAAGAAATTGGTGGATCCAGCGACTGGTCAACCAACTGATGCGACAACAGTGACCGTAGCAGGAGAAGGAAGCTATACAATTGATCCTACTACAGGTGCTGTAACCTTCACACCTGAAAAAGACTTTGTTGGAACTGCTAAAGGTGTAACCGTTCAGGCAACTGCTACCATTACTAATGCGAACGGTAAGACTGCAACGATCACATCTGATGCAACTTACACACCAACTGTAGTGCCTGCTAAACCAACTGCACAACCTGCTACATCTAAGGACATCCAAGGTGCAACGCAAACGGGTACACCAACCTTTACAGGCACAACTGTTCAAGTAAATGGTCAAAACAAACCTGTAACCATTAAAGCAAACAGCTATAAACTTTTGGATAAAGATGGGAATGAAGTAACTGGTACAACACCAGCCTATGCGGCGGATGGTACAACTGTTATTGGTAACTTCTCAATCGATCCAGCAACTGGCCAAGTCACATTCACACCAACTGATAAATCCTATACCGGTGCAGTTACACCAGTGAAAGTTCAAGCCGAAAGCTCAAACGGAATCAAGGTTGATACAACTTACACACCAGAAATCGTTCCAGTGACACCAACTGCAACACCAGCTGAAACCACTGATATTCAAGGTGCGACTCAAACAGGCAAACCTGAATTCCAAGGTGGAACAGTAAATGTTGATGGCGTTGAGAAGACAGTGGCGATTAATGAAGCTGTCCCAGCGACATTTGACGATGGGACAAAAACTAAGACAGTTCCAAATGTAGGTACTTACACAGTAGCAGCAGATGGTACAGTTACCTTCGTTCCAGAAAAATCATTCATCGGAACTGCACCAGCAGTAACTGTTGTCCGTGAAGATATGAACGGGACCAAAGCACAAGCGACTTACACACCAACTGTAACACCAGTGAAACCGACAGGTACTCCGGTAACCTCTACAGATATCCAAGGTGCCACTCAAACAGGTAAGCCAGTCTTCACTGAAGGCGATAGCCGTGTACCGATGGACGATACCGTTCCTGCAACATTTGACGATGGCTCAACGACGAAGACAGTCGATGGCGTTGGTACTTATACAGTAGCTTCAGACGGAACGGTTACATTCAAGCCACTTCCTACTTATGTTGGAACACCTGAAGGCGTAACTGTTAAGCGCGTCGACAAGAATGGTACACCAGCAACAGCTAAGTATACACCAACTGTAACTCCAGTGAAGCCAACTGCAGAACCTGCAACTTCAACGGACAAACAAGGCCAAACACAAACAGGCACACCTGCCTTTACTGCAGGTAATCCTAATGTTCCAATGGACGACACGGTTCCAGCGACATTTGAAGATGGATCAACTACCAAGACTGTTCCAGGTGAAGGAACATACACAGTAGCACCGGACGGAACTGTCACCTTCGTTCCAGAAAAATCATTCACAGGAGTGGGAACAGGCGTAACGGTTAAACGTGTTGATAAGAACGGTACTCCAGCGACAGCTAAGTACACACCAACAGTAACTCCAGTAACCCCATCTGCAACTCCAGCTGAGTCAGAAGCACCTCAAGGTGTGGTTCAAACTGGAACTGTAACCTTCACAGAAGGTGACCCAGTAGCCCCAATCGATAAGGATACTATTACCCTTCTTGACGAAAATGGCCAACCAGCTGCTTCAGTAGTTGCGAAATCACCAGAAGGTAAAGAAATCGGTACTTACACAGTTGATAAGACTAGCGGTGTTGTCACCTTCACACCAACGGATAAATCTTACTCAGGTGAAGTCGTTCCAGTTAAGGTTCAAGCCAAAGATACAAATGGCACACCAGCTGAAACAACCTACACACCGAAGATTACTCCAGTCGTGCCAACTGCAGAACCTGCAACCTCTACAGATATCCAAGGTAAGACACAAACAGGTAAACCAACCTTCACCGAAGGAAACCCAAGTGTCCCAATGGATGACACTGTTCCAGCGACCTTTGAAGATGGATCAACTACCAAGACCATTCCAGGTGAAGGAACTTACACCGTTGCACCAGACGGAACTGTCACCTTCGTTCCAGAAAAATCATTCACAGGAACAGGTACAGGGGTAACTGTTAAACGTGTGGACAAGAACGGTACACCAGCGACAGCTAAGTATACCCCAACTGTGACTCCTGTGACTCCAACAGCAGAGCCTGCGACTTCAACGGACAAACAAGGTCAAACCCAATCAGGTACTCCAACCTTCACACCAGGAAATCCAGATGTTCCAATGGACAACACTGTTCCATCAACATTCGAAGATGGCTCAACAACCAAGACCATTCCAGGCGAAGGAACTTATACAGTAGCACCAGACGGAACGGTTACTTTCGTTCCAGAAAAATCATTCACAGGAACAGGAACAGGCGTAACTGTTAAACGTGTTGATAAGAACGGTACTCCAGCGACAGCTAAGTACACACCAACAGTAACTCCAGTTACTCCAACCGCAACACCAGCTGAATCTGAAGCACCTCAAGGTGTGGTACAAACTGGAACTGTAACCTTCACAGAAGGAGATCCAGTTGCCCCAATCGACAAGGACACCATCACCCTTCTTGACGAAAATGGTCAACCAGCTGCATCAGTAGTTGCGAAATCACCAGAAGGTAAAGAAATCGGTACGTTCACAGTTGATAAGACTACAGGTGTTGTTACCTTCACACCAACTGATAAATCATACTCAGGTGAAGTCGTTCCAGTTAAGGTTCAAGCCAAAGATACAAACGGCACCCCAGCTGAAACAACATACACACCGAAGATTACTCCAGTCGTACCAACTGCAGAACCTGCAACATCTACAGACATTCAAGGTCAAACCCAAACAGGTAAACCAAACTTCACACCTGGTAACCCTGCAATCCCAATGGACGACACTGTTCCAGCAACCTTTGAAGACGGATCAACAACCAAGACCATTCCAGGTGAAGGAACTTACACTGTAGCACCAGATGGAACTGTCACCTTCGTTCCAGAAAAATCATTCACAGGAACAGGAACAGGTGTAACGGTTAAACGTGTGGACAAGAATGGTACCCCAGCTACAGCGAAGTATACTCCAACTGTGACACCAGTTACTCCAACAGCAACTCCTGCAACATCAACGAATGTTCAAGGTGCAACACAAACAGGTAAACCAGTCTTCACAGAAGGCGACAGCCGTGTGCCTTTGAACGATACCGTTCCAGCAACCTTTGATGATGGTTCAACCACGAAGACAGTTGAAGGTGTTGGTACCTACACAGTAGCAGCAGACGGAACCGTTACATTCGTACCAGAGAAATCATTCGTCGGAACTGCACCAGCAGTAACCGTGGTACGTGAAGACGTGAACGGCACTAAAGCACAAGCGACTTACACACCAACTGTGACTCCGGTAACACCAACTGCTGATCCTGTAGCATCGACAGACATCCAAGGTCAAACCCAAACAGGTAAGCCAAACTTCACACCTGGTCACCCAAGTGTGCCAATGGATGATGATGTACCAGCAACCTTCGAAGATGGTTCAACAACGAAGACCATTCCAGGTGAAGGAACTTACACAGTAGCTCCAGATGGAACTGTAACCTTCGTTCCAGAAAAATCATTTACAGGTAAAGGTACCGGTGTAACAGTCAAACGGGTAGATAAGAACGGTACACCAGTGACCGCGACTTACACACCAACTGTAACGCCAGTTGCTCCTACTGCAGAACCAGTAACTTCAATTGGAAACAAAGGTCAAACCCAAACAGGTAAACCAGTCTTTACAGAAGGTGATAGCCGTGTTCCAATGAACGACAAGGTTCCAGCAACCTTTGACGATGGCTCAACAACCAAGACTATCCCAGGTGTTGGTACTTACACAGTAGCAGCAGACGGTACTGTAACCTTCACACCAGAACCAGAATTCACAGGAACTGCACCAGCAGTGACAGTGGTTCGTGAAGATGTGAATGGAACCAAAGCACAAGCGACTTACACACCAACTGTTCGTCCAATCACTAAGTTTGTGGACAAAGAAGGTAAGGAAATCCCAGGATATCCTACAGTTGATGGAGAAGAGCCAAAAGCTAAAATTCCAGGTTACCGCTTCGTAGAAACGAAGAAATTGCCAAATGGTGATTTCGAACACGTCTACGAAAAAGTGACAACGTCACACGTAGATGAAAATGGTAAACCAATTCCAGGTTACCCAACTGAAGACGGCGAACAACCGAAGAAAGACATTCCAGGTTATGACTTTGTGAAAACTGTAGTTGATAAAGATGGAAATATCCAACACATCTACAAGAAGACAGTCACACCAAGCCCAATGCCGACTCCAACTCCAACACCACAACCGCAACCAAAACCAGAAGAACCAACTGTTCCAGTCGTTCCAGAAACGAAAGAGGAAGTGACGTATATCGATCCTCAAGATCCAACAGCACAACTTCCAAATACTGGTACAAAAGAATCTTCTACTGCTGGTCTAGCAATCTTTAGTGCTCTTGCAGGTCTCTCATTATTTGGACTTGCTAAACGCAAAAAAGAAGACTAAGCTCGTTTGTGGCTAAAAAACCGCGAAATCCTCGCGGTTTTTTTCTGTCTGTCTCTGAAAAATATCCGCTAAACTAGGTAGTTGAAATCAGTCTTTTAGAAGAAAATTTGATAAAATAGAAGTATCAGTGTAAAGGATGAGAGAATGAAAAAGATGATTGGTATCTGGGCTCAGACAGAGAACGGCATCATTGGAAAAGACCATGTTATGCCGTGGCATCTGCCAGCAGAGCTCCAGCATTTCAAACAAACGACCATGGGGCAAGTGATCCTCATGGGGCGAGTCACCTTTGATGGTATGAAAAAACGCGTCCTACCAGGCCGTACCAGTATTATTCTAACGCAAGATCAATCCTACAATGCGGAGAACGAGGATGTCCTTGTCATGCACAGCAAAGAAGAAGTCTTGGACTGGTATCAGAAGCAAGAAAAGAGTTTGTATATTATCGGTGGAAGTCAAATCCTTAAGTTATTCTCAGATCAGTTAGAAGAGTTGATCCAGACCGAGATTCATGCTGAGATCGACGGGGATACCTATGCACCGGAGATTAATCAGAACCTCTATGAAAGGATCCGTCAAGTCCATCATCCAAAAGACGAGAAAAATCCTTATGATTTTACGGTTCACTACTACAAGAGAAAGGAATTAGACTAATGGAACGCAGTGTATTTGGTTTTTTTACAGCAGTCCTGTGCGTCATCTGTCTGATTTGTGCACTCCAAACCTTTCGTAAGAAACGCTTTGGCCTGGCCATTTTATTCTTGCTAAATGCGTTTACCAACCTCGTCAATTCTATTCACGCCTTTTACATGACCCTGTTTTAAGATAAAATCAATCAAATAAACGACAGAAAGAGGAAAACCATGCCAACCAATCAAAATTCGGATATGATGGTCTACTGTTCATTTTGCGGTAAGAGTCAAGATGAAGTCCAAAAAATTATCGCTGGGAACAATGCCTTCATTTGTAATGAATGCGTCGAGTTAGCCCAAGAAATCATTCGTGAAGAACTCGCTGAAGAAGTACTTGCAGATCTTAGCGAAGTTCCAAAACCAATCGAATTGCTTCAAATTTTGAACCACTATGTCATCGGTCAAGACCGTGCCAAACGTGCTCTTGCCGTAGCCGTTTACAATCACTACAAACGGATCAATTACCACGATACACGTGAAGATGATACTGATGTAGAATTGCAAAAATCAAACATCCTCATGATCGGCCCAACTGGTTCAGGTAAAACCTTCTTAGCCCAAACATTGGCACGTAGCTTGAATGTTCCATTTGCCATTGCTGATGCGACTGCCTTGACTGAAGCTGGTTATGTAGGAGAAGACGTTGAAAATATTCTCTTAAAGCTCCTTCAGGCAGCGGATTTCAATATTGAACGTGCAGAACGTGGGATCATCTATGTGGATGAAATTGATAAAATCGCTAAGAAAAGCGAAAATGTCTCGATTACTCGTGATGTTTCCGGTGAAGGTGTCCAACAAGCTCTCTTGAAGATCATTGAAGGGACAGTTGCTAGCGTTCCCCCTCAAGGTGGTCGCAAGCACCCTCAACAAGAAATGATCCAAGTGGATACGAAAAATATTCTCTTCATCGTTGGTGGAGCATTTGACGGAATCGAAGAAATTGTTAAACAACGCTTAGGTGAGAAAATCATTGGTTTTGGTAAAAATAACAAGGCTATTGATGAAGCAAGCTCTTATATGCAAGAAATCGTGGCAGAAGATATTCAAAAATTTGGGATTATCCCCGAATTGATTGGACGCCTTCCAGTCTTTGCGGCTCTTGAGCAATTGACTGTTGATGACCTCGTCCGCATTCTCAAAGAACCACGCAATGCCTTGGTAAAACAATACCAAACCTTGCTTTCTTACGATAATGTGGAATTGGAATTTGATGATGAAGCACTTCAAGAGATTGCTAATAAAGCCATCGAAAGAAAGACTGGCGCTCGTGGACTTCGCTCCATTATCGAAGAAACCATGATGGATGTCATGTTTGAAGTTCCAAGTCAAGAAGATGTCAAATTGGTTCGCATCACCAAAGAAGCCGTGGATGGAACGGAAAAACCAATTCTTGAAACAGCCTAGAAAGATAAAACATGGAAATAAACACACACAATGCGGATATTCTCTTAAGCGCTGCAAATAAGAGTCACTATCCTCAAGATGATATTCCAGAAGTTGCACTTGCCGGTCGATCAAATGTCGGCAAGTCTTCTTTTATTAATACTCTCTTGAATCGAAAGAACCTAGCCAGAACTTCTGGAAAACCTGGAAAGACCCAATTGCTAAATTTCTTCAATATTGATGATAAACTTCGTCTTGTCGATGTACCAGGTTATGGCTATGCCCGTGTCTCTAAAAAAGAGCGGGAGAAGTGGGGACGCATGATTGAAGAGTACCTGACTAGTCGTGAAAACTTAAAAGCGGTCGTTAGTTTGGTTGACTTTCGTCACGAACCATCTGCAGATGATGTTCAGATGTATGAATTTCTGAAATACTACGAAATTCCCGTTATTCTTGTTGCAACTAAGGCGGATAAGATCCCACGCGGAAAATGGAACAAACACGAGTCGATGATTAAGAAAAAACTAGACTTTGACACATCAGATAGTTTCATTATCTTTTCTTCCGTTACAAAAGAAGGACTAGAGAAGTCATGGGATGAAATTCTAGATCATGCTTTTTACGAAATAAATTGAAATGACATGAAAATGTCATTTTTGTTTTGGATTTATCTCGGAATTGTAATACAAGTGTAATATAAGTGTCTTTGTTTTATTCTATTTATATGGTATAATCGTTTTAAAGATAAAAGATGATAAAAAATATTTGGAGATAAATAGAATTATGAAAATAAAAATTCGGAATAAAACGAAATTATTAGGGTTCGTCGTTTCCGTTGTGGCAGTTGGGACGTTTGCTGCAGCGATGAGCGAACATGTGACCTCCGTTGGAGCAAATGATGGAACTTATCAAGCCTACCAAGATCCAACTGAAGCATTCATCTCACAAATCGGAGAATCTGCTCGCCAACTTGGTCAGGAAAATGACTTATACGCATCTGTGATGATTGCACAAGCTATTCTTGAAAGTGGTTCAGGTCAGTCCGGTTTGGCTTCTTACCCTCACTACAATCTTTTCGGGATTAAAGGTAGCTATGCTGGTCAATCAGCTGTGATGCAAACATTGGAAGATGATGGCTCTGGTAATATGTATACAATTAATGATGCCTTTCGTTCTTATCCAAGCTACTACGAATCATTGCAAGATTATGTATCAGTTTTAAAACAAGGACACTTCGTAGGCGCTTGGAAGAGCAATACATCAAGCTATCAAGATGCAACCGCTGCTTTGACAGGTGTCTATGCAACTGATACAAGCTATAATGCAAAATTAAACCATATTATTGAAGCATACAATTTAACACAGTACGATTCACCAAATGTTCAAGGCGGAGTTACAGGAACTGTATACAATCCGTATCGTCAACAATTTACATCTCAAGAAATTTTGAATTTGGATATCGCTTGGGCAAACCGTTTACGCTAATTCCTAACAGAGAGGCTGATTCAGCCTCTTCTTTTTATTGTTAAAACGAATTAAAACGTATTTCTGCCGATAGCCGATTTTTAACTCTGAAAACCTTTTCAAAATTTTATCTCTATGATATAATGATTTTATTCACAATCTGAATATAAGGAGATGTTTATGACTGAATCTAATTTCGCTCAGAAGATTGGTGCTGCTTGCAATAAGAAAGAAGATCTTTACAAGAAGTCTAAGACCCGTTATGCTGTTCGTTCCATGTTTGCGGGTGGTTTTCTAACCTTAAGCACGGCAGTAGGAGCTGTAGCCGCAGACCTCTTAAATACTTTTTTACCAGGTTCGGGGAGATTTTTATTTCCATTTATCTTTGCTTGGGGTCTTGTTTATCTTCTCTTCTTAAATACAGAATTGACCACTTCCAATATGATGTATTTAACAGCAGGGACTTATCTAAAGAAAATTAACTGGAAAAAAGCTTTGGAAATTCTTTTATACTGTACATTCTTTAATTTAGTCGGTGCCTTACTCGTTGCTTTTTTATTTAACCAAACAACAGCTTTTGCTCATGTAGATCCAAAAGGTTTCCTTGCGACAGTTGCTGAAAATAAACTGCAACGGACCAATCAAGTGGTTTTCTTTGAAGGGATTATCGCAAATATCTTTGTAAACATTGCCATTCTTTCCTATTTGTACTTTAAGGATGAAACAGCAAAAGTCCTATTAGCCTTGTCAGCTATCTACATGTTTGTCTTTATGACCAATGAACACTTGGCGGCCAATTTTGCTTCCTTCTCTTTATTAGGCTTTAATCCGGTATCCAGTCAATTGCCACATTATGAATTGTTGAATATCCTTCGACATTACGGTGTGACCTTCGTAGCCAACTGGGTTGGAGGGGGAGTCCTGATGGGCTTAGCTTATGCATGGTTAAATAATATTAAGAGTCTCTACAATGACTAAAAAATAGAAAAAAGTTTGCAAAAGTACTTGCATTCTTTTTTTTTATGTGGTAAACTAACTAGTGGTTTGAAAAAACTGCCTAAGACAGTAGGGGAGCTCGACTCATAAGAATCCTACCGAGGACAAAACGTATCCATTATATGAAGCGTATTGTACTTTCGTGTCTAGGTTTGGGCGCGTTTTTCTTTTGGAAAAATTCCCCAAGCAAAATAATTACGGAGGTGAACACACTAATGAGTAGTGAAGCAATTATTGCTAAGAAAGCGGAATTAGTAGACGTAGTAGCTGAAAAAATGAAAGCTGCCGTTTCTATCGTTGTTGTAGATTCTCGTGGTTTGACAGTTGAACAAGATACTGTTCTTCGTCGCAACCTTCGCGAAAGCGAAGTTGAGTTCAAAGTGATTAAAAACTCAATCTTGCGTCGTGCTGCTGAAAAAGCTGGTCTTGAAGAATTGGCATCATCATTTGTTGGACCATCTGCAGTTGCATTTTCACATGAAGATGTAGTTGCACCAGCGAAGATCTTGAACGACTTTGCTAAAGACGCTGACGCACTTGAAATCAAAGGTGGTGCCATTGAAGGTGCTGTCGCATCTAAAGAAGAAATTATTGCACTTGCGAGTCTTCCAAGTCGCGAAGGACTTCTTTCTATGCTCCTTTCTGTACTTCAAGCGCCAGTGCGCAACGTTGCTCTTGCAGTCAAAGCGGTTGCAGACAACAAAGAAGACGCAGCTTAATCTGCGCAGCGTAGCCTAGCTACAAAAAACTATTATAAAATTAAAAACTTATTTGGAGGAAATAACAATGGCATTGAACATTGAAAACATTATTGCTGAAATTAAAGAAGCTTCAATCCTTGAATTGAACGACCTTGTAAAAGCTATCGAAGAAGAATTTGGTGTAACTGCAGCTGCTCCTGTAGCTGTAGCTGCTGCTGGTGGTGCTGACGCAGGTGCTACTAAAGATTCATTCGACATCGAATTGACAGCTGCTGGTGACAAAAAAGTTGGCGTTATCAAAGTTGTACGTGAAATCACAGGTCTTGGACTTAAAGAAGCTAAAGAACTTGTTGATGGTGCACCTGGCGTTATCAAAGAAGGTGTTGCTGCAGCTGAAGCTGAAGAACTTAAAGCTAAATTGGAAGAAGCTGGAGCTTCAGTTACTCTTAAATAAGAGGCATATACCAATTAGAATTCGGAATACTATAGTATCAGCCTTTTAGAATCGTGAACACATTTTAGAAACTGATAAATTAATTTAGTTTCCTACCAAAAACCCTACCAAAAATTAATTTGGCAGGGTTTTTCTTTTTAATAAAATTATTTTGGAGAACAGTTGAATATTGTTCTCCTTTTTTTATTTTCAGGAGGGAAAATGACAAAGGAATTGCAATCATCACGCTATATTGTCATTTCATTTTTAGTACGTGAAATGGGAATTGATATTGTTGAGGCCATATCTCTTATGGCTGAATTAGAAAAAAGTGGCTTGGTTCGATTGGAATCAGGTGGAGATTTAATACTCAAAGAACTTGGAGGCGCGCTATGAAACGAATCACGGCAAATCAATACCAAACTTCAGAACGGTATTACAAATTACCTAAAATTCTTTTTGAGGATGAGAAATATATGGATATGAAACTAGAAGTAAAGGTGGCTTATTCTATTTTAAAAGATCGTTTAGAATTATCTCTCAGTCGTGGTTGGATAGATGAAGAGGGAGCGGTCTATTTAGTATTTTCTAATTCTAAACTGATGAAGCTATTAGGTTGTTCGAAGTCAAAATTACTGTCCATCAAAAAAACTCTTAAAGAATATGACTTAATTGATGAAGTTCAACAGTCTTCAAGTGAGAAAGGAAGACTAGCTAATAAGATTTATTTAGGGGAATTATCTTCTACCCCAGTAGGTAATTCAAACAGGCCTAGTGTTAAAAAAAGAATAGGGCAGGTTGAAAATGAAACGGCCCCCGTCTCACATTCAGCCCCTAGTGAGACTGAAGTTAGTGAGACTGAAGTTAGTGAGACTGATTCTTTATTTATTGAGGATGAGGAGGATAGGAATACTCAACCTATCTTGAAAAGAAAAGTAGAAAAGGTAACAAAATATGATCGAGATTATATTTGGGGATTGGTACAAGATCAATTTAGAAGAGAGGGTTTTTCTGAAACAGCCAGTGAAATTGCTATGACTGATTTTGAGAGAATCTATCAGTATGCTCTAGATAATGTTCGCTTTGTTAGACGAGCTGAAATCCTTGCTGAATTTGTGTTTAATGGCTTGTATTCCGTTTGGAACAACCGTGTTAGAAAAGGAGGTGGTTAAATGTCGCCAATCGAGTGGATATTAGTTATGCTCATTGTCATTTCAAGTGGAGTGACAGTTCTGACAATGATAGTCGATCAGAAAGGGGTGATCAAGAAATGAGATTTATTGATTTATTTTCAGGTATCGGTGGCTTTCGACTTGGAATGGAAAGTGTCGGACACGAATGTATTGGATTTTGTGAGGTTGATAAATTTGCTAGAAAATCTTATAAGTCCATTTTTCAAACGGAAGGAGAAATAGAATTTCATGACATACGAGATGTTTCAGAAGACGAATTTAAAAAACTTAGAGGGAAAGTCGATGTCATCTGTGGGGGATTCCCTTGTCAAGCATTTTCAATCGCAGGAAGACGATTGGGATTTGAAGATACTAGAGGAACTTTGTTCTTTGAAATTGCTCGGGCGGCCAAACAAATCCAACCACGTTTTCTTTTTCTTGAAAATGTTAAAGGCCTACTCAATCACGATAAGGGACGGACGTTCACCACAATTCTTACCACACTTGATGAATTGGGGTTTGATGTTGAGTGGCAGGTGCTTAACAGTAAGGATTTTGGCGTTCCCCAAAACAGAGAGAGGGTGTTTATTATCGGACATTCTAGAAAGAGAGGTACCAGACTCTTATTTCCTTTCAGACGAGAAGGTCAAGCAACTAACTCTGAGACTTTAAAAATATTAGGGAATTTGAATCCATCAAAAAGTGGAATGAGTGGTAAAGTCTATTATTCAGAAGGTCTTGCGCCAACCTTAGTTCGTGGAAAAGGAGAAGGATTTAAAGTTGCGGTTCCTTGTATGACTCCAGATAGATTAGAAAAAAGACAAAATGGTAGACGTTTTAAGGATAATCAAGAGCCGATGTTTACTTTAAATACACAGGATCGCCATGGTATTGTCGTTGTTGGAGATTTACCCACTAGCTTTAAGGAAACTGGTCGCGTCTATGGAAGTGAGGGCTTATCTCCAACACTGACTACAATGCAAGGTGGAGATAAAATCCCCAAAATACTAATTCCAGAACCAATCCAATTTCTAAAAGTACGGGAGGCAACTAAAAAAGGATATGCTCAAGCAGAAATAGGAGATTCAATCAATTTAGAAAGACCAAGTTCTCAGTATCGTCGTGGTAGAGTTGGAAAAGGTATAGCGAATACGTTAACAACTAGTGGGCAAATGGGAGTAGTAGTTGCTTGCTATGAAGGAGAAGATAAACAAGTTTACCAAGTAGCAGGTGTTTTAATAGATGGACAATTTTACCGTTTGAGAATACGACGAATCACCCCTAAAGAGTGTTTTCGCTTGCAGGGATTTCCTGATTGGGCTTTTGAAGCTGCTAGAAAAGTCTCTAGTAATAGTCAGCTCTATAAACAAGCTGGTAATAGTGTAACCGTTCCTGTGATTGCCGCAATCGCAAAAAAATTAAAAGAAATAGAGGAAAAAGATGAAAGCATTAAATAGAGAATCAATACTAGATTGTGATGAATTAGAAACAGAATTACATGACGCAGAAATCAAACAGCTGGATGAACAAATATTTTTGATGCCCAATTATCCATGTGAGTTTGAGGTGACATTTTTAGATGATTACCATAAAAAACATAATTACCCACTATTTTATGAATCCTATCTTCAAAACATTATGGAATTCCTTGAAAGTCAGGATATAAAGAACGGAGCTGATGCCTTTGTAGATGATCATCAAAATCTTGTTTTTGTTTTATATGGACAAGGCTATCGAGCCGAGGGAAAAGAGGGAATACTTACAACCCAAGTAACTGTAAAAGCTTTTGATGAGGACAAGAAACCGATTAACTTCGCAAATTTATTAGATTCCTTAATCGTTTCAGAATATCAAATAGAACCGAATCTTTGGGAGGTCTCCCATGATTGATCTCTATCTAAGTAAAAATAGCCAAAGAAATCAACTTCTTTTAGACTTTTTCCAAAACTATGGTATCGAGGTATCTTGTCATTCAGTTTCTGAAATGACAAAGGACAAATTAATTGAGATGATGAGTTATTCTTCAGATTGTTTTGAGTTTTTATCTCCCAATTTATTGCGATTTAAGAACCGTGACAATCTAAGATTAACGGATTTCGTTGAGATGATTTTAAAAAATCCTGAACTAACCATCAGACTTCCTCTTGCGGTTTCAAATAAGCGAGTTTATCCAAATCTGAATTTGGAAGAGGCTAGAGCTCTATTGCCAAGAGATACGAAACAATTGATTTACATGGCACAAACACATTATTTATCTAACTAAAGGAGAAGCAATATGGCTGAACGATTTTGGGAGAACTTGTCCATTATTTTGGCTGAAAGAAATATCAGCTGGATTGAGTTAACCAGAAAAATGTTTGCGGGAGAGTTTCACTATCCAAGTGAATTGAATCGTTTGTATCAAAAGATTCGCCACTATAAGATGGAACAACGAATGCCTCAAAGTCCATGGGTAGAAAGGATTGTGCAGGTATTAGATTTAGATTATGAAGATTTATTTCGGAGGTAACTATGAAAAGAATCATTCCAGTTTATATATTCCAACAAGTAAATGTCCTATTGGTATCCCTATACTTACTGAAATTGCTTTGTATCGGTGAGTTAACTATACTACAGATTCTCTATGGTGCGTCGCTCATTTCTTTTTTATGGATGTATGGTCAACGTAAACAAGTGGCCAAGGTCAATATGAAAACTAGGATAAAATGGCTTGGTATTGGATTCGTTAGCCTACTGATTATAAGTCTATGTTTTAGCCTAATCCATGCTCAAGGAAGCACGAATCAAGCAAACTTAATTGGGCTTCAACATCAAGTTCCTTGGTTTTCATTTTTATTGTTTTTAATCAATGCGAGTATGGTTGAAGAATTTCTGTATCGAGAAATTTTATGGAACTTGGTTAGAAAATTAGATATTCAAGTTGCTTTGACAAGTGTTTTATTTGCCTTAGTACATCATCCAGGAACCATTCTAGCTTGGTGTTTGTATGTTTCATTGGGAATGTTTTTAGGGATGGTGCGCTATAAATCGGATTTATGGGGCAGTATGGGGCTACATTTGGTGTGGAACCTACTAGTTTATAGTTTGATGCTTGTTTAAAATAGGTGGTCTGTCTTACTTATAGATTCAGTTTGAAATAAAAAACTAAATGAATTGATTTTAAAGAAATAAAATGCTAACATATATAGAAGATGTTAGTATTTTGTTTCTAAGAAAGGAGAATGATATGGTTGATAAAAGAGAAAAACTGATGAACTATTTCAATCAGTATGGTTTTTTAACTTTTAAACAAGTAATAGATGAAAATTTACACTACAAAACCTTATTGAAAATGATTACAGAAGGAAAAATCGATGCTGAAGAAAAAGGGCTATATCGCTTACCTGATATTTATTTAGATGAGTGGTTTGTCCTTCAGTATCGATTTCCAAAGGGAATCTATTCTTTGGAGACAGCACTTTGGTTACATGGTTTATCTTTGACTATCCCTTTTAACATGACGATGAGTTTTCCTTATGGTACGAATACCAAAAACATTAAGGAAGCAGATATATGTCCTATTATTTTACGCTCTCACTATAGTGAAGGAATTATTGAAATAGAGCGTCTTCCTGGTCAATTTATTAAAGTTTATGAAGTTGAACGTGTTTTGGTTGAATGTCTAAGACCAGTTCATCAGGTGGATCTTCAAATTATTGCACCAGCGTTTAAGAAATATTTTCAACAGAATCAAATTCATTTACACAAATTATTTTATTATGCCCAACTATTTAAAGTAACTGATAAGTTACAATCTTATACGGAGGTGCTATCTTAATGTTTTCAAATGCGAATAGCTTTAAAGCAAAAATCAAAAATATTTCAAAAGATAAGGGAATTCCAGCTCAACAAGTACAACAACATTATTTAATTGAGCAAGTGTTAAAGATGATTTCTACTAGTCCTTATAGAGATTCCTTCATTGTAAAAGGAGGGTATCTAATAGGTCAAATGATTGGACTAGATAAGCGAACCACAATGGATTTAGATGTCACTCTGAAGGGAACCGAAATGAGCAGAGAAAATTTGATTCATATCTTTGAAGAGATTCTTTGTTCAAAAACTGATGGATTTTCATTTTCAGTAGATAAGCTAGAGCCTATTCGCCAAGATGATGAATATGGAGGATTTTCATTAAAATTAAATGCGACTTTTGATACATTAAAGGAGGTTGTTTTTATTGATATTACTACTGGTGATAAGATCACACCAAGAGAGATAACTTATTCAATGACTTCTATCTTTACTAATGAAAGCATCAAGATATGGACATATAATTTAGAGACTGTACTTGCTGAAAAGTTAGAAACGATCATTAGTAGGGGATTAGCTTCGACACGCCCACGTGATCGATATGATCTTTTCACCTTGTATAAACTTAGAAAAGAAGAGATTAATCTTGAAGTATTAAAAAATGCACTTGAAAATACGGCAGAAAAACGTGAAAGTAAAGATACTATTTATAATTGGGAAGAACAAGTGAGAGGAATTGAAATTTCTGATTATCAGAAAGAGCTATGGATTCGTTATCAACGCCAATTTAAGTATGCTAAAGATATCTCATTTGATAACTCTGTTCAGGTTATTAAGGAAATTATGCAACAAATATTTTAGTACAAAAGTAACTCATTAGTAAAGCAGTGAGTTGCTTTTTTTGTTCCAATAACTCCAAAAATGTGATAAAAATTTCAACTACTCTTATCTATAATAAAGCTACCTGTTCTTTGAAAATTGAATCCACTCCGTCTTGATTAGCGTGCCTGTGTAAGTAGGGACTGAGAGTATTTCCCTGTGAAGGGCAACTGGCACAAGACGTGTGTGAGAATTTTCTAACAGACACGGAGTTTATCGTTACCAGACTTAAACGATGCGACAAACTAGATAAAGGAGTTAATCATGAAGGTAGTAAACTTGTATGATTTGAAACAAATGGGAAATAAAGGTGGTTGTACCATCCAATTGATTCATCACTTTCCCTTTGGTATGGGCTTAGGACATCTCAAAAAAGACTACATTGAATTTAAACGTGTTGGTATCTTTGATGGGAAAGAAGTAGAAGTTACTCTTCGAGAACCTTATTCGAGAGATCTACTGCAGGTTGTCAAGTCGATTAAGCAACGTCAGAAATTGATAGCTTATCGTTATAAAGAAGGAAAGCTGCTATTTGTTAAGAAGGAGGCCTCAGATGTCCTCTGAACAACAGGAACGAATGGCAGTTCAATATGCTGAGCGTAGTCTTTTATTTACTGTAAAAAGTCTTTTAAAGATTCTAGAATGGTCTAGACGTCAGGCTTTAGCACAGGATTCCGCCTATAAGATAGGGGTGCAGAAATTAGAAGAATTGCTACAATCTCCTTATTCGATTGATACGATTAATCTGAAAAAAGATTTTTTAGACAAACCAATTGATATAGAGAAATTTAAAGCTTTTTTAGAAAAAGAAGAGATTCCTTTAGCCATCGCTTGGCAAGGGGACTCTCTACATTTCTACACGAAAGACCGTTCGATTCTAGACAATCATTTAGACCATCTGCTAGAAAAAATGGTTAATGATCCAGAGAAATTAGCTGATTTTACCATGGATAAGTCATTAGACGATGCAATTGATGAGGCTAAATCCCAAATTACCTTTAGACAAGAAGGAGCCGTCAAACAGAAAGAGATGGTGAGATGATGTACAGTGGAAAGAAATTCCTACTATTCTCACTGTTAGGTATCTTACTAGGCTATCTTTTTCATCGTTTGACGCTTTTGTATGATTCCTATACTGGAAATAGCTTAGATAAATGGACTCATCTTCTGATGGAAGGTCAAGATGAAGTTCTTCAGTCGCCATGGAATGTTTCTTTTACTGGAAAATCAAGTGCTTTTTTTCTACTAGGCTTTGTGATGATGTTGCTGGTTTATCTCTATTTAGAGACTGGCAAAAAACAATACCGAGAAGGGGTAGAATACGGGAGCGCCCGTTTTGGAACTCTAAAAGAAAAGAAGCTCTTTTACGGTAAGGAATTTTCTCATGATACGATCTTAGCACAAGATGTTCGTCTGACATTATTAGATAAAAAACCACCCCAATATGATAGAAATAAGAATATTGCGGTGATCGGAGGTTCAGGAAGTGGGAAGACATTTCGTTTTGTGAAACCCAATCTGATTCAGATGAATAGTTCAAATATTGTCGTGGATCCTAAAGATCACTTAGCTGAGAAAACTGGAAAACTCTTTTTAGAACATGGCTACCAAGTAAAGGTGTTAGATTTAGTCAATATGAAGAACTCAGATGGCTTCAATCCTTTTCGCTATATAGAGACAGAAAATGATTTGAATCGCATGCTGACGGTTTATTTCAATAACACCAAAGGCTCTGGATCTCGTAGTGATCCATTTTGGGATGAAGCTTCTATGACTTTGGTACGAGCTTTAGCTTCCTACTTGGTCGATTTCTATAACCCACCTAAAACAAGAGAACAACTCATAGAAGAAAGTCGTTTAAGTCAAAAAGAATACCAAAACTTGTTGAAACGTCAAAAAAAGGAAGTGGAAGAGCGAAAAAAACGAGGGCGTTATCCAAGTTTTGCTGAAATCTCAAAACTCATTAAACACTTATCTAAGGGTGAAAACCAAGAAAAAAGTGTCTTAGAAATTCTATTTGAAAATTATGCTAAAAAGTATGGAACTGAAAATTTTACCATGCGAAATTGGGCAGATTTTCAAAATTATAAGGATAAGACTCTGGATTCTGTTGTTGCTGTAACCACTGCTAAATTTGCCCTCTTCAATATTCAAAGTGTTATGGATTTGACCAAAAGAGATACCCTTGATATGAAGACATGGGGCAAGGAAAAATCAATGGTGTACTTAGTTATCCCAGATAACGATAGTACCTTTCGCTTTCTTTCAGCCCTCTTTTTTTCAACCGTATTTCAAACCCTAACAAGACAAGCAGATATTGATTTTAAGGGTCAATTGCCTCTTCATGTGAGAGTCTACTTAGATGAGTTCGCAAATATCGGAGAAATCCCAGATTTTGCTGAACAAACCTCAACAGTTCGTTCTCGGAATATGAGTCTCGTTCCCATTCTTCAAAATATTGCCCAACTTCAAGGGCTCTATAAAGAAAAAGAAGCTTGGAAAACCATTCTTGGGAACTGTGATAGCTTAGTCTACTTAGGTGGTAATGATGAAGATACCTTTAAATTTATGAGTGGCTTACTCGGTAAACAAACCATTGATGTTCGAAATACGAGTCGTTCCTTTGGCCATACAGGTTCAGGATCCCTTTCTCATCAAAAGATTGCTCGTGATTTAATGACACCTGATGAAGTCGGAAATATGAAACGGCATGAATGCCTGGTTCGAATTGCTAATATGCCAGTCTTTAAAAGCAAAAAATACAATTCCACTAAGCATCCAAACTGGAAATACCTAGCCAATCAAGAAACCGATGAACGGTGGTGGAACTATCAAATCAATCCTTTGAATCAAAGACAAGAAAATCATCTTGACGGTCTTAGAATTCGTGATTTAACTTTTGAATCTAGTTTAAAATAAAAATAGAAAAGAGGAAATAGATGATTACGCATTTTAAAGGTTTTGTTTATGGAGTAGACGCAAGTGCTATGTTTGCACAAGCTATGTCTTTGTTGCAGAAGGGATTGATTGCGGTTGGTGCCTTTCTCGTTGTTGTGGGGATTGTCAATCTTGCAACCAACATTAAAGATGGTGGACCAGGTGTTCGGAATGCCATTCTTGAAATTGTCGGTGGAGTTATGGTCGGGGCTGCTGGAGCCTTTGTAACCCAGATTTCAATTTAGGGGGATAAACAATGACATGAATCTTAGTTTAGTCTCACCCTTTGTTTACCTTGCATCTGAAAAAATATCAGCTGAAAATTTATTTGAAGGATTTAATGTAGATTTACAATCTACGGTAGATCTGATTAAATCTCTATCTAGCTACAATCCAACTGTTTGGACTTATATGTCTAGTATTACTAAAAGTGTTATGCAACCTCTTGGAGTGGCGATTTTATCAGTTGTTCTCATCCTAGAATTTTCGAAGATGGCTAAGAAAATTGCTAACTCAGGTGGAGCGATGACCTTTGAAGCATTAGCCCCGATGTTGATTAGTTATATTATGGTCGCAGTTGTAATTACCAATACTACTGTTATTGTAGAAGCCATAATCGGTATTGCGAGTCACGCCATTGAACAAGTGGCTTCGATTGTGGCTCACGGTGGGGCAAAGTATGATACAATCTCTGGATTAAAGGGGTCAGGATTTATTGGCCGTATGATTGTGGGCTTTTTCGCCCTCCTCATTTGGCTTGTTCGAATAGTAAGTGCAGCCATGGTTAATCTTTTGGTATCCATTCGATTTATTCAACTCTACCTTATGATTCCATTTGCCCCTCTTACGATTCCAACATTTTTAAGCGATGAATGGAAGTCTATTGGTATTGGCTATTTAAAAAATATTATGGTCTATGCGGTACAAGGGGTTCTCATTTTTCTGATTGTTTCGCTTGTTCCTTTATTTGAATCTGCTGGGAAAATAGCTGTTTCAAATGGTGCAGGAGTCTTGCAATCACTTGCGATTATGTTTGGTAGTTTAGTACAAGCTATCTTACTGATTATTGCCCTCGTTGGTTCTCAACGTACGGCTCGCTCAATCTTAGGTATGTAATTAGATAAAGGCTAGGAAGTGAATGCTTCTTAGCCTTTTTAGAAAGGAAAGTCATGAATACACGTGTCTTTAAAGACATCTCAAAATACCAACACAGGGCTTGGTTAGGTTTCACCACAAGACAAATCATCTTTGTTTTACCAGCCTTTATTGTCACAATTATTGTTTTGGGCTTGAATCTCTTTTTCTGGCAATTTGGAGATTGGTTTGTTTACGGTTTTGTGTTTGCTTTTACCATCCCCCTCATGCTTTTTGGAGTCTATAAACCCAATGATTTATATTTTGAACATTATTTGAAATACCGTCTTCATTTTGAATTAACGGTTCCCCTACGCACAATTACAGGAAAGAAAGGATCTGAACATGAAAAGAAAATCAAATACATTAAAGAAACAAAAAACTTCAATGACTAATAAAAAGGAAAAAGTTAAAGATAAAAAAGAGGAAGTGTTACCCTCAACGGCTAATACTCTTTCCTATCAAGCTCTGTATCAAAATGGTCTGATGCAGGTAAAAGAAGATTATTTCTCACAAAGTTATTTACTTGGTGATGTCAATTACCAGACCGTTGGTTTAGAAGATAAGGGGGCAATCATTGAGAAGTATTCTGATTTGATTAACTCCTTAGATGACCAAACCAACTTCCAATTGACTATCTTTAATAAAAGATTGAATTTAGAAAAATTCAGACAAAGTGTTTTATATGAGGAAAAAGAAGATGGGTATGATAGCTATCGTAAAGAATTGAATCGGATGATGAATCAGAATTTAGATAGTGGTGAAAATAACTTTTCGGCTGTTAAACTGATTAGCTTTGGAAGAAAGGATTCTAATCCCAAACAAGCCTATCGTTCCTTGTCTCAAATAGGAGAATATTTCAAGAGTGGTTTCTCAGAAATTGATGCTCGCTTTGAATCCTTGGCTGGAGAAGAGCGTGTCAACTTGTTGGCGGATATGCTTAGAGGAGAACACCATCTTCCATTTTCTTACCGTGATTTAACCAGATCTGGTCAGACAACTCGTCACTTTATAGCGCCTAATCTCTTGGATTTTAAAAACAAGAATTACCTACAAATCAATGACCGCTTATTGCAAATTGTCTATGTGAGAGACTACGGTATGGAATTAGGGGATCAGTTTATTCGAGACCTCATGCAAGGAGATTTGGAATTGATTGTGAGCCTCCATGCTCAAAGTTCGACCAAGGCAGATGCCATGAAGAAACTACGAACAAAGAAGACCTTGATGGAATCCCAAAAGATTGGGGAACAACAAAAACTAGCTCGTACAGGTATCTATTTGGAAAAAGTAGGTCATGTATTAGAAAGCAATATCGATGAAGCTGAGGAACTCTTAAAAACTATGACCGAGACAGGAGATAAACTATTTCAAACGGTCTTCTTGATTGGTGTTTTTGGTCAGGATGAAGAAGAACTCAAACAAGCCCTAGACACGATTCAACAAGTGGCCGGCTCAAATGACCTAATGATTGATAAACTTCCATATATGCAAGAAGCAGCCTTTAATAGTTTGCTGCCATTTGGTTGTGATTTTTTAGAGGGAGTATCACGGAGTTTATTAACATCCAATATAGCAGTGAACTCACCTTGGACCTCAGTAGACTTACAAGACCGTAGTGGGAAATATTACGGTATCAATCAAATCTCAAGCAATATTATTACCATTGACCGCAGCTTATTAAATACACCGTCTGGTCTGATTTTAGGGACATCTGGAGCTGGTAAAGGCATGGCAACCAAGCATGAGATTATTACGACAAAAATCAAAGAATCTGGTGAGAATACCGAAATTATCATCGTGGATCCAGAAGCAGAATACAGTGTCATTGGACGGGCTTTTGGTGGAGAAATGATTGATATTGCGCCTGATTCCCAAACCTATCTCAATGTTCTTGACTTGTCTGAAGAAAATATGGATGAAGATCCTGTAAAGGTAAAATCAGAATTTCTTTTATCCTTTATCGGCAAGTTATTGGATAGAAAAATGGATGGAAGAGAAAAATCGATTATTGACCGAGTCACCAGACTGACCTATCAGTCATTTAAAGAGCCTTCTTTGGAAGAATGGGTCTTTGTCTTGAGTCAACAACCAGAAGAAGAAGCGCAGAATTTGGCACTAGATATGGAACTATATGTCGAAGGTTCTCTTGATATTTTTTCTCATAAGACCAATATTCAGACTGGATCTAATTTCTTGATTTATAACGTTAAGAAGTTAGGAGATGAGCTGAAACAAATCGCTCTTATGGTGGTTTTTGATCAGATATGGAATCGTGTCGTTCGGAACCAAAAATTAGGGAAGAAAACCTGGATTTATTTTGATGAAATGCAGCTTCTCTTATTAGATAAATATGCCAGTGACTTCTTCTTTAAATTGTGGAGTCGTGTCAGAAAATATGGAGCCAGTCCGACTGGAATAACTCAAAATGTCGAAACTTTATTGTTAGATCCAAATGGTAGACGGATTATTGCCAATAGTGAATTTATGATTCTCCTCAAGCAAGCAAAAAATGACCGAGAAGAACTGGTTCAACTCTTAGGCTTGTCAAAAGAACTCGAAAAATACCTAGTTAATCCGGAAAAAGGTGCAGGACTGATAAAAGCTGGTTCAGTTGTTGTTCCCTTTAAAAATAAGATTCCTCAAGGTACACAATTGTTTGATATCATGAGTACGGATCCTGATAAAATGGCTTCTAACTAAGGGGAAGTAGGATGAAGGATAAAAGAGAAATCATACGTGCCCGAAAGGCATTTAGAAGAAGTCTAAAAGATGAGAAGAAATTCTTGAAACAAGGAAAGAAGGAGGTGAGGAAACAGAAAAAAGATTCGGCTGTACTGGATGAAAAAGCATGGAAAAAAGAGATAAAGCAAAAGCTAGAGGAGATGAGAGAATCTTCAAAGGCTAGAGTAAAACAAGCAAATGAAGACTACAATCATATTCTTCAAAATAGTCCTCCATCTCTTTTGAATCGAAAAGAATTAAGAGACAGACGATTACCTCATGCTAGGAAACGATTGAAAATAGCCAAGAAGCAATTTAAGGAAGCTAAGGTAGATGCAAAAGAAGAAAGAAAAGAGAGTCGTAAAGAGAGAAAAACCAATCAAAAATTTCTCTACGGTCAGGAGACGAAAGCGAAATCCAATTTTTTCTTTCAAGGGAAGAGTTTAGAAGAATTAAAAGCTAAGAAAGAAGTTAAGGCCGCAAAAGAGAATCTAAAATCTACCAAACAAGCCTATAAGTCCAAAAAAGTTAGTAGGAAAGCCAAAACTTTTCTTTATGTCCTTGGAC
>OATR01000063.1_pt1 | contig 63922 bp, 55 predicted proteins | sample 1476031 | NCBI WGS metagenome assembly OATR01 (sample SAMEA2579982, study PRJEB22360) | human gut metagenome | biome: human gut; feature: human-associated habitat; material: faeces | place: Denmark | collected 2008/2010
CGATAAAAGGGCTCCTAAAATAACTCCTTTTTGTCTAAAAACAAATTCGATCTTATGATTTCCCTTTGTAATTGGGAAAGACAGGAAAGCGTCCCAGGCTTTTTCGGTTTGGACAAATTTTCCATCTACTTTCACCTTCCATCCGTCACTATAAGGGATAGAGGTCATCATATAGTTGCTATCATCTGTAATAGATACATCTCCAACAATATGGGTATTTGCAAACTTCGTCACATGCAAACCTTGTTTTTTACGATTATCCAGTACTTGCTGAATCTGATCGATATCCGCACGATAGACACCAGCATTACTCATATCGATATGGTCTGTTTTAAATCTAAATTCAATAACTGTTTCTTGATTTTCTGTTTGATCCGTCAACTGCCAAATTTGTCTTTGGGTAAAGATTTTATCATTTAGTAACCATTTATTATTTAGCAATACAGAATAGTCTTGATTTTGGATCAGAGATACAGGCGTGAAAAAGTAATAAGTATTATTGGTACGAGGAATGACCTTGTAACGAATAATAGCTTCTTTTGAAGGATCAATCCTATTATAGATTGCTTCTCCAGTCTCCTTATTGACCTTTTCTTCCTTGACATTTTCTGTCTCGATTGAACTAAAGGCTAGAGGTTTAAAGTACTCAACTACATCCTTGTTTTCCTGTTGGTGTCCCTCCATCGAGTTCAAGATAATGTTTTGATTCGCAAAGGCATTGTTGACACCAAAACGAATATTTCTAACTAGAGAATTGGTTCCATAGGCAAGAGGAAATGAATTTGGATTTTTATAAACGACATAGCGCTCATCTTCATAGACCTTGTCTGAGAAGTAGCGATTCAAATCAAAGCGCTCTGTAAAGCGGTAAGAGTACATCTTTTCAGGGTGTGCATCTACCTCTTTTTGATCCCAGTCTTTAGTACTCATAAAATATCGAATTCCATACAGGGCATCTGTCAACGGTGTGCCATTAGCATACTGGGTCGCCGCATTAACTCCTAGGTCTCCCATGTAAGCAAAATGATCCATTGTACTACGTTCCAAGCTCGAACTAAACGTACTTAATCCTGGATAAGAGACCAGCGAAGGAACCGTTCTAGAATAAGCAAAATTAGTTGCAATTCGGTAGAATGGTTGATCAGCATTTTCTTGAACACTATCTGTCACTCGCTTAACTGAAACAGTAGCATCTGCAAATTTACGTACATCATCATAAACAAATGTCACTTGAGATAGATACGCATTATAACCTAACTCAAAGATTGTCAATAACGAAACAACAATCACCGAGATGCGCGACCATTGAAGGTTTAGAATTGCTAAGATAGCCAAGTAAAGCATTACTGTAATTCCCACCTGCGACAACAAGTAACCCGTCTTTAAAAGGATCGCCGCTACTACTAGAAGAACACCAGTGCCTCCCATACGAATGGCTTTTGACAATTGGCTCTTCTGGGATTTTTCCCAATAAGCATAAAAGAGTAAGCTAATAATTGCTGCAAGTAAAAGAACACTTAAAATAGAAAATTTTGAGAAGAATTGGGTAATGGCTTTAGGCTGAGTCTTTGCAATAAAGCTATATTGGTGGAAATATAGATACACCACTGATAACAGTAGACCTAGGCCAATGAGACAATTGGTCCATTTTGAAATAAGCACCTTTGTCTTCACAGCCTGGTAGGCTAAGATCAACATAAAGAATGAAAATAGCCAAGAAAAACGGAAGAAGAAACCTGCTGGATTTTGACCCATATGCCAAATCTTGCTGACAAATTCATTCACAAAGGAAATAAGAAAGACTAAAGTCACAATCCCCGCAGCCCATTTTTTAGCTTTCGAGACCTCTTTTGATTGGAAATAGAAGATATAGCCGAGAAAACTCAAAGCGCCGATAAAGATATTGGGTAAATTTGGACCAGCAGACCAACCAGAAGTTGTATCAAAGCCTCCCACTACTAATTTCGCAAGAATATCTAGTGGATTAATTTGGAAGGCAAAGGAGAAGGTCATGCCTCCACCGACTTGTCCTTTACTTTCTATCAGATTAAAGAATACCGGTAGAATCAAAATAGCAGCTGTCGCAATCCCGATTATGGTATAAATGACTAGCTGTAAGAGAGGGAGACTAAAGTTTTTCAGCCTTGTCTTGAAATCTCCGTCACCCATTAATCTTGGAGATACATAATAGCAAGCATACAAGACAATAAAGATGGAGATCATATAGCCCATATAAAATTGGAGCAAGACGGTTAAGCCTAAAGCCAAGGCATACTGATAAGGGGATTGACCATCTAATAGTTTTTCCAGATACACAATGACAATTGGAAGTAGGATCATAGCATCATAGAAAATGACATTCATCTGATAGGAAACCATCATACCAGATAATGCATAAGCCGTTGAAAATAGTGGCACCATCCACCTTCTAGAGTCCAATCCTTTATAGCGTTTGATCAAAAGGAAGGCAAAGGACATTCCCATGGCTCCATAACGAAGCCAAATCGTTAAGAATACAGCAGCTCCAAAATACTTTAGCGGTGTTAAAATATAGATCAGATTGAAGGGGCTCATCAAATAATAACCCAAAACTCCAATCATATCTCCACCAAGAGATTTGGTAAATGAATAACTCAAACTGGAGAGATCTCCAGTCAGTACAGCATTTTTTAGTAGCCCAAAGAAACTGATATACTGCTGACCAAAGTCAACAGCCATTAAACTTTTATTACCAAAGGGATACATTCCTATTGATGCCCACACAAGAAGCATAATGGTCATTGGAAGTAGAGCACTAGCTACATAGAGAATCTTCTTTGGATATTTTTTCAAAAGCTCTTGCCAGCGCATAAACCAGATTAACATGTTTTCTCCTATCTTTTTTATCCGATATGATTTTCTTTTGCTTTTTCGATATTTGTTTCTTCAATAATAAAGTGAGGGCGACGCTTCACTTCATAATAGATCTTACCAATATACTCTCCAAGAATCCCAATAAAAATCAACTGAACACCACTAAATAAGATAATGGCTGCTATCGTCGTAAAATAACCACTGACATAATTCCCAGCAGAAAGAATATATTTTACCAATTCAAACACCAGGTATAGAAGGGCCAGTCCTAAGGAGACAAAACCAAATTGAATACATACACGTAAAGGACGATCATTAAAAGAAATAATCCCTTGTATGGCATAGTTCAATGATTTTTTAAAACCAAATTTGCTTTTTCCAGCTTTACGGATTTCATTCTTGTAAGGGATGACTTTCTCTTTGAATCCAATCCACTCATACAAGCCTTTGTTAAAACGATTGTACTCAGGCATGGATACAAATGCTTCCATTGCTTTTCGGCTAAGCAGTCGTAGTTCAGATTTTCCATCTGTCAAATGGACATCCATGGAACGATTGGACAAGAAATAAAACAAACGAGCAAAGGAACTTCCAATGAAAGACTCACCTTCACGAGTACGTTGTCCACTGACAATATCGTAGCCCTCATTATAGGCTTCTAAGAATAAGGGAATCAAGTATGGTGGATGCTGGAGATCCCCATCCATGACCATAACCGCATCCCCACTTGCATACTTAAAGCCCGCTAAGATCCCACTCTCTCGGCCAAAATTTCGGCTAAATCGAATATATTTTACTCGTTTGTTCTCTTTCGCAAATCCTTCAATCAGTTCAAATGTTTTATCATTACTCCCATCATCGATGTAAAGCAGTTCATAATCTGTGAGCTCATGATCTAACATCTTCTCTAGCTGGTTTGAAATTTCACGATGTGTTTGAGGTAGTACTAACTCTTCATTCAATAGAGTTATTAATATGGACAATTTCATCCCTTCACTCCTATTTACCTTTTTCAAAAAAGAGAGAGCAAAAGCTCTCCCCTGATATAGAAACTCATTGCTTAGTTCATGGACAATTTACGTTTCAATACAATAGCACCTGACAATACAAGAACTCCCGAGACTACAAGTCCAGTTGCTGCAACTTCACCTGTATTCGGAAGAAGCGATCTGTATCCTCCTCCGCGGTTGCTGCCTTTTGCTCCTGGGATTCCAGATGTTGTTGTCGATTGTTTTCTAACTGGTTTACCTGGTACTTCCGGCGTTGTTTTCGGTGCTTCCGTTGTTGTAGTTGTGGTGGTTGGTGCTTCCGTCGACGTTGTCGTCGTCGGTGCTTCTGTCGACGTTGTGGTCGTCGTCGGTGCTTCCGTCGACGTTGTTGTCGTTGTCGGCGCTTTCGTCGTTGTTGTGGTCGTTGTTGGTGCTTCCGTCGACGTTGTTGTCGTCGTCGGTGCTTTCGTTGTTGTAGTCGTGGTGGTTGGTGCTTCCGTCGACGTAGTGGTTGTCGTCGGCGCTTTCGTCGTTGTAGTTGTCGTTGTTGGTGCTTCCGTCGACGTTGTTGTCGTCGTCGGTGCTTTCGTTGTTGTCGTCGTGGTGGTCGGTGCTTCCGTCGTTGTTGTGGTTGTTGTTGGAGCTTCCGTCGTTGTTGTGGTCGTCGTCGGTGCTTTGGTCGTTGTGGTAGTGGTTGTTGTGGTTGTTGTGGTTGTGGTAGTTGTTACAGGTTTTTCCTTTTTGTTTACAATCGTTTTTGTAACAGGTTTATCCGCTGTTTTAAATTCACCAGCTTCCACAACAGTATCTTCCTTAGACAACTCATAACCCTTCGGAGCTGAGACTTCTTTGATAATGTATTTATCTCTCAAAAGCTTCTTAACAGAAAATTCACCTTTTTCGTTGGATTCGAATTCTCCCATCACTTCACCGTTCGCTTGACGAATCACTTGGAATTTTGCACCTTTAAGTGGTCCATTCTTTTCGTCTACTTTGGTTACCTTGATACTAAACTCATAACCAATTCCTTCACCACCAGCAATTTGGATTTTTACATTACTTTTTGAATCAAAATCTTCTTTACCGGCACGTTTGAGTGTAGCTTTGTTTTTAATAACTTCACGATCGACAGCTGCATAGTTAACATTTGCAAAGTACTCTACAGAAAATTGATCTGTTGCAGAAAGGTTTCCAAAGTTAATAGAGAAGGTTGAATCTGTTGCATTTACAGTATATTGAGAAGTGACGTCTTGCTTATTTTTAAGTTCCCATTTACCATTGATGTGTTCCCAAGTTCCTTTGAAAATTTTAAAACTTCCTGCTTTATAAGAAACACCTTTTGATTCAATTGTATCTGTAAGAACTACATTATTGATAGCTTCGTTCGTTCTATTCACAGCAATACGGAAACCAAGGTTTTTGTGGTCTCCAGTATCCCAACCTGTTTTGATAATAGGGTAGCGATTGGCAGTTCCAATAACCCCACTGGCTACCTTCCCTGTAAACTTCACTTGATTGTTAACCGTTACTTTAACTGGAGCATCTCCTGCTTGCGGGAATTTATCTTTGTTAACTGCCGCATAAAAGAAGAATGAACCGGATACATCGTCTTTTGTTTCTACATATTTTGTAAAGGTCAAGATAATTTTACCAGTAGCTGCATCAACTTTTGCCTTGGCAACCAAGTTCCCACTTGGATCTTTAATCTCAAAATCCTGTGATTTGATATCAATTGGTGAGTCGATTTTAACTTCTGTTGTGTCTCCGGCTTTGACTGTTCCTCTTTTCCCGATAGCAAACTTTGCATTTAGTCGGAAATTATCATATCTATCAAGAGTCCCTGTCAATTCTCCACCTTGATCATTTTGAATCTTAACTTCCGTAATCACATCAACTTTTTTTGATGTTTCCGCCTGTACAGTTTTAGAAAAAAGTGTCAATGACACAATCAATAGCGAACAAACTATTGACAAAAAAACTGCTAACTTTTTCATATTTTCTCCCTTTTACTTATTATTTAAAAAAAATCAGCGTTTTCAATATAGCACAACATAGTAAAATTGTCAAGTTTCATGAACAGAAAGTCCTTTTTTGTACATTTAAGGATCACTCTCCTATTTCTTGGACAAACTTTAGGGATCACTGTCCTTTCTCTAAGACCAATACATCCTTAGTTGAAAGATGGCTTTCCTTGTACCCAGCCTCTTTATATAGGTTTAAAGTTGCTGTTTCGGAGTAGCCATTTTTCTCCTCTTGCATTTCCCTTGGAACTACAACGATGTCAATCCAATATTCTTAAAAACTAATAGAACTTCTTTTTAGTAACCTCTCTCTTTTATTAATAAATAACAGTACTGTTAGACTTACAATAGTTATCAACAACCCGAGGGTAGACCATTTTTGTTTGAAGACAAATTCTACTTTATGTTTGCCAGGTGAAATTGGAAAAGATAGAAAACTATCCCATGATTTTTTCGTTTTAATCGGTTTACCATCAACCTTGACTTGCCATCCTTCATTATACGGTATAGAAGTCATCATAACAGTACTCCCATCTGTGATATCCACCTTACCAACTATGTGTGTGCTATTGAACTTCTCTACATTTAACTCTTGATTTTTTCTAGAATGAAGTATTTGATTTATCTTTTCAACATCAGCTCTATATAATCCCAAATGAGATAAATCGATATCATCAAACTGGAATCGGAATTCAATAACCGATTCCTTTTGTGAGGTTCGATCTGTAATCTGCCAAATTTGCCTTTGAGAGAAAACAATTAAATTACTTATCAAATCACCGTTTACTGAAACTGTATAGCCACTTTTACCAGTTAGTGCTTGCGGAGAAAATAAATAATAAGTATTGTCAGTTTGAGGCGTGAATTTGTAGCGAATTACCCCATCTTTTGTATTATCTTTTCTCTTATAGACGTATTCTCCACTGTCTTTATTTTCCTTTATAATTTCTAAATTTTCTACCTCAATATCATTAAAACCTAAAGGAGTAAAATAATCAACATAATCAGGACTTTCAACTGAAACACCCTGCATCGCATTTAAAATTCTATTTTGGTTGTTTATAGCATCATCCCTGTTGAATTTTAAGTCACTCACAAGGTTATTTGTTCCATATGCAATAGAAAAAGAATTTGGATTTTCACGAACGATGTATCGTTCATCCTCGTACACTTTTTTAGTAAAATACCTTTCCATATCATAACGATTCGTATACCGAGTAAATTTCATTTTCCCAGATTGAGTTTCGTTCTGCTTGTCAACTCCATCTTTGAAATCCATATAGTATCGAACACCATACAGTGCATCTGTTAATGGAGTTCCATTTGCATAAATTGTTGAGAAATATCCCCCTATATCTCCCATATATGAAAAATGATCAATTGTTGATTTTTCAAGAGTTGAACTAAAGTTCTCCAAACCAGGGTATGTTAAAAGTGAAGGGCTTGTCCTAGAATATGCAAAGGTAGAGGCCATTCGATAGAATTTATTATCAGCATTTTCTTTAACATGATCCGTCACTCGTTTTACTGAAGTAGTTGCATCTACAAACTGATCAATCTCATTATAGTAAAAACCAACTTGTGCTAAATATGCATTATAACCTAACTCAAAAAATGTCATTCCATACAACAAGATAACCACTACTTTAGACATTTTAGGCTTAATGGAAAAAATTACAAAGACATATGTGCAAAGGGTTAAACAGATTTGTGAGAATAGGAAACCTTTCACGGCCAAGATAGCTGAAATCAGAATTAACACACTCGTTAAAATAACTCTTGTTACCTTCTTTTCCAAATTATCTTTTGACAACTTCCAGTATAGATAAAATATTATACTAGCATTTATTATTACAAACAATAAAATTAATTGTAAGTGACTAGATATAATCAGAGTAACACTCTCAGGTTGCAATTGTTTTATATAATCGAAAGTTGCATTGGACAAGTAGGAGCAGGCAGCCACCAAAAGAATAAGTGAAATCACTTTTCCTTTTTTAGAAATCTCTATTCCTTCTTTTAGTGCTTGAAATGCCAATACTAGCATAAAAAGCGAAAACAGCCAAGAAAAACGATAAAAGAATCCTAATGGCATTTGGCCCATATGCCAAATTTTATTTACAAATTCATTTACAAATGAGATAAAGAAAACAAAAGTAACGACACCTGCAGACCATTTCTTTATACTACTAATTTTTTTACATAAAAAATATAAAATAAATCCGACGAATCCAAAGGCACCTATATATATATTCGGTAGGTTTGGCCCCATTACCCATGCTCCCGAATCAAATCCACCAATTGTTAACTTCGATAAAATATCCAGAGGCTTAATCATTAAATCTAATGAGAAAGTCATTCCTTGGTTATAACCACCTCTGCTTTCGAGAAGACTTGATAAAATAGGCAGTAAACTTACAGAAGCCAAACCACCCCCAATAATTGAATAGCCCAATGCTCTAATTAGTGGACGAAAATAGTTCAATATCTTTATCTTAAAAGATCCTTCTACACTTAATTTAGGTGATACATAAAAGCAAGCATACAACACTATAAAAATAGAGGACATATATCCCATATAGAACTGGAAGAATAGCATCATCCCTAGCAAAATAGAGTATTTAATGCCCTGACCTCCGTCTAGCAACTCTTCAAGATAAACGATTACTATTGGAAGCATAATCATAGCATCATAAAATATTACATTCATCTGATAGGCTACTAACATACCAGATAAAGCATATGCTGTAGATAGCAAGGGAACAAGATACTTCTTCGAACTCAATCCCTTGTATCGCTTAATCAATAGAAAAGCAAATGCCAATCCTATTGCCCCGTACCTCAGCCAGATTATGAGAAAGATGGCAAGCCCATAATATTGAAATGGGGTAATAATAAAAATCAGATTAAAAGGACTCAGCAAATAGTATCCAACCAGTCCTGCCATTGGTCCCCCGAGTGACTGGGTAAACGAATAGCTCAGGTTAGAGAAATCTCCCGATAAAACTGAATTCTTCAATAATCCAAAAAAACTAATATACTGTTGTCCAAAATCAACAGACATTAAGCTTCTGTTCCCAAATGGATACAATCCAATTATGGCCCAAACAACAAGCATGATTAGCATAGGAAAAAAAGCACTTAAAAAATACAGTACTTTTTTAGGATGCTTATCTATGAATCTTCTAAGATAGTTAAATAATGATAACATCTTACATTCTCCTAATTTTCATAATAACTTCATTCATTTAACAAATAAATCAATTCACTCCGTCGCTCCCTAATATGACAAAAAAACAATAATATATCTCTCATTTCACTTCAGTAATTGAGCTTATATCGACACATAGGCAACTCCTGAAATACTGAATTCTTTTAGAACCAAGATTTTTAAAAGTTCAGAATCAACAAACTGTGTGGGATAAAGCTATGCAAGAAATAATCATTGCTGGCATTCTAGTTTAATTGAGAGATGGAAATTTCTGCGTAATCGGCATATAATTGATTTACTTTTAAAAACTTTCAAAGTAAAGTACAGAAACGTCTTTTGTTGTAAGTGAAATAGTTTGATTACCAAAATTTTCACACTTTATCTTACCATTTTTCCCAAAAATTGTCAGCTGTTTTAAATTTGCCTATCCAAAATACTCCTTTTAAACCTCACTGATACTTATCTCTCCAATTAAGTCATCATTTTGACCTAAAATCTACCCTATACTACGATTTGTATTTTTTCTGACAAACACACAAAAGCCCCCTATAATAGGAGACTTTTGCTGAAAACTATAAGAATAAAATAAATTAAAGAAGGTTAAGAGAGCTTTGTGAATGATTAGAAGTCACCTTTCTCTCCTTGATAAAAATTAAAATATTATAACTCCTGCAACAAATAGCGAAATAGTTCTAAATTCCCTTTTTCTTCATTGACCAAGTATTCTGGATGCCACTGCAAGCCCATAATGCGATGACCGTCGACTGCTTCGATGGCTTCGATGGTATGATCACGTGGGTCAAAAGCTGTTGCGCGGAAATTCGGTGCTAGATCCTTGATACTTTGACGATGCACGGAATTGATCCGTGTCGCTTGGCCAAAGAGTTGCTCGACGACACTGCCTTTTTGAGTCTCAATTGAATGAGAAGTCCCAAACGGAAGTCCTTGCCAGTGCCCTTCAATGGCTTGGTTTAGCGTTCCTCCAAAGGCAACATTGATCAACTGTACCCCGCGGCAAATTCCAAGAACTGGTTTGTTTTGGCGAATAGCTTCTTTCAATAGTGCCAATTCAAATTGATCCCGCTCGATATTGTAATCATCGCTCTCAATCGTTTTTTCCTCGCCATAGAGACTTGGATCGACATTTTGACCACCACTCAGGATCAACTTATCAATGGTTTCCACATAGTCCTTGACCAAAGAAGGATCTCCCATCGGAATAACCATTGGCAGGCCTCCAGCTTGGCGAATGCCTTCGGCAAACTGACTAGATACAGAGGAATGAAGGTTTTTTCCTTCCGGATCAACCGGGCAGAGATTAGCGGATACTCCTACGATCGTTCTGCACATATTCATTCCTCCTTTACGTTTTCTTGTACTTATCTTACCACCTATTAGTGATAGTGTCTAATATGTATTTTTTAAAAGTGTGATAGATTTTATTTATCACCTTTCATTTTCTTCTAAAACAATGTTCAATCATACAAGTTTTTTCACCTATATTATGATAAAATAGAGAAGAGAATAGAATCGTCCTTCAAGGCGTGCTTGAAGGCATGATTGGAGGAGGCTTGGCTGCTTGCCAGCCTGGCTTGAAAATACATATAGAAATGGAAGATACAATGGAAAAACAAACCGTTGCAGTGTTGGGTCCTGGTTCATGGGGAACAGCCCTTTCACAAGTCCTCAATGATAACGGCCATGAAGTCCGTCTCTGGGGAAATATCCAAGAACAAATCGACGAAATCAATACCCAACATACCAATAAACGTTATTTTAAAGAGGCTGTTATTAGCGATCAAATTACAGCTACGACAGATCTCAAAGCAGCCTTGGACGGTGTAGATGCCATCCTCTTTGTGGTCCCAACCAAGGTCACGCGCTTGGTCGCAAAGCAAGTCGCTGAAACACTGGATCACCCTGTGACGGTCATGCATGCATCTAAAGGTTTGGAGCCCGGAACACATGATCGGATTTCTCAGATCCTTGAAGAAGAGATCCCTGCTTCTCTTCGCAGTGAAGTAGTGGTCGTTTCTGGACCGAGCCATGCGGAGGAAACTATCGTACGGGACATCACCCTCATTACAGCTGCCTCAAAAGATTTAGAAGCCGCACGCTATGTTCAAGAACTCTTTAGCAATCACTACTTCCGCCTTTACACCAATACAGATGTCATCGGTGTAGAAACAGCTGGTGCCTTAAAAAATATCATCGCTGTCGGTGCTGGTGCCCTGCATGGTCTTGGCTATGGGGACAATGCCAAAGCAGCTATCATCACACGCGGTCTCGCTGAAATCACGCGTCTCGGTGTGAAGCTAGGAGCTAGCCCCTTGACCTATAGTGGTCTGTCTGGTGTTGGTGACTTGATCGTAACAGGAACCTCTGTTCACTCGCGTAACTGGCGAGCTGGGGATGCGCTCGGTCGTGGTGAAAAACTCGAAGATATCGAAGCCAATATGGGCATGATCATTGAAGGGATCTCTACGACCAAAGTTGCCCATGAACTGGCCCAAGAATTGGATGTTTATATGCCGATCACACAAGCTATTTACCAAGTCATCTACGAAGGAAAAGGCATCCGTGAAGCCATCCACCACATGATGAGCAATGAATTTAAAGAAGAAAATGAGTGGAAATAAAGCAGCCATTCTTCCATCAAACCGACCTTTCAGAAAGGAAATGATATGACGAAAGTTAGAAAAGCAGTCATCCCTGCTGCTGGATTGGGAACCCGATTCCTTCCAGCTACCAAAGCTTTGGCAAAGGAGATGTTGCCAATCGTAGACAAACCAACCATCCAATTTATCGTGGAAGAAGCCTTAAAATCTGGAATTGAGGAAATCCTCGTCGTAACTGGTAAAGCCAAACGCTCCATCGAAGACCATTTCGATTCAAACTTTGAATTGGAATACAACTTGGAACAAAAAGGCAAGACTGATCTCCTCAAGTTAGTCAATGATACAACGGCTATCAACCTCCACTTCATCCGTCAAAGTCACCCTCGTGGCTTGGGAGATGCTGTTCTTCAAGCCAAGGCCTTTGTTGGGAATGAACCATTTGTTGTCATGCTTGGGGATGATCTCATGGATATCACGGACGATCATGCACTGCCATTGACCAAACAATTGATCAATGACTATGATGAGACACATGCCTCTACGATTGCCGTGATGGAAGTGCCTCATGAAGAGGTTTCCTCTTATGGGGTCATTGCTCCTCAAGGCGAAGGAATCAATGGCCTTTATAGCGTTGAGACTTTTGTCGAAAAACCAGATCCAGAAGATGCACCGAGCGATCTCGCTATCATCGGACGCTACCTCTTGACACCTGAGATTTTTGATATCCTTGAAAATCAAAAACCAGGTGCTGGGAATGAGGTTCAATTAACCGATGCCATCGATACCCTCAATAAAACCCAACGTGTTTTCGCCCGTGAATTTGATGGCAAACGCTACGATGTAGGCGATAAGTTTGGTTTCATGAAAACATCGATCGACTATGCCTTGAAACATCCTCAAGTCAAAGACGATCTCAAACAGTACATTATCGATCTTGGTAAGAAATTAGAAGCATCTGAAAAAACTGCAGACTAAAAGGAGTGGGATTTGATTCCCACTCCTTTTAATGTAGACAAACTATTTTAAAGTAGAATAAGTTAATCCATTCTGCAAAAAATATAAAATTGCTACAATTCTTAGAATGATTCAAGAAAATGACGAAACTTTCCGCCGTGAGAAAAGTACTTGAAACAACGATGTTTCAAGTACTCGGGAGTATTGAGAGTAAAACAGTTTGGGAAACTGTTTTAGCCTGAGCCAAGAAACAAAAGAGCGAAGAGGCTCAATAAGAATTGAACACGGGCTGCGGATCGTGTCAAAAAGATAAGTTCTCCTAGAATCTAAAGATTCTTCGTCAAACTTCCTATTTTGACTTTATCCGCAGACGCCCTTTGTATCTTGATTTAGTCATGGAACTTCCTGGATTGCTGAAATCATCCACTGGATAATTTCACCTAACGTCCGTACTCACCTAAGGAAAGTTTTTAATATGACTTTTCCCAGACTCTTAATTGTTTTTGGATTGTCGAGCAAGACGCAGTGGTTGAGTGGACTCTACTAGGCTGATTTCATCAGCTTTTACAGCCCTACTCAACTGTGCGGAGGTGGGACAACGAAATCGAGTTCTAACGAATGACCAATTTCTGTCCCACTCTCTCTTTTCTCTCTATTCCTTCTAAAAAAGATTCAATAAGTTCCCTACGAAATAAAATAGAAGTCCCAAATAGACAAGGGCTGAGCTGAGCTGATAGCTCCGCTTCATAAAACGGGCTTCTCCTCTTACTGGAAATACATAGGCCAGCAATACCCCAGCTACTAAGCCACCAATATGGCCTGCCATACTGATCCCTGGCATAAAGCTAAAGATCAAATTGACCAGAATCAAGCTGGTATAGGACTGACTCAAGTGACGGATATAGGGACTTTGGACAATAAAGCGGAGCGCTCCAATGGTCCCAAACAGTCCAAAGAGAGCTGTGGAAGCTCCTGCTGCAACAGCATCTGGTGTAAAAATCGCAACAAAAACATTGCCCATTATACCGGATAAGAGATAGATCGCCAAGAAAGCTTTCGATCCGAAGAGATCCTCTGCCAGACGGCCCAAGTAATAAAGAGTGATCATATTGAGCACAAAATGCTCCAAGCCGATATGCACAAAAACGGCCGTCAGCAGGCGCCATAACTGGCTTGGATCTGCTTTTATAATTTCGCCCATCACGCCACCGCTATAGTAGACAGCAGCACCCGTTTGGTAGTCTCCTCCAAATCGGATAAACATAGAAAGAAAAACGACCGTTGTGACCAGCAACAGGATACTGGTCACAGGATACCGACGATCATAGATGTGTTTCATAGACTAGTACCTCCTGAACGGCTATATCAAAAGAATCAGGCTGGAATTCCCCCTCTTGGATGGAATAAATGGTGCTGACCGTTTTACCGCTATAATCGGCTAAATAACGATCATAATAACCAGCGCCGTAACCAATCCGGTAGCCTTCTGATTGAAAGACCACTCCCGGTACATGGATCAGATCAATCTCTGATTTATCCACAACCTTGCCCTGTTCATTGGGCTCCAGCAAACCAAAACGTGTTTTTTCTAAAATTTCTGGATCGTATTCCACAAATTCCATCCGACCTTTTGGATAGGTTCGAGGCACACAGATACGTTTCCCATCTTGAAGAGCTGCTTGGATCAAGCTAGCTGTGGAAAATTCATGCCCCATGGACAGATAGGTGGCTAGGGTCTTGGCTTCCTGAAAGGCTGGAAGCTGGATGAAACGCTGGGTTAATTGGCTATCTGCCTCCGCTTTCACTGATTGAGGCAACTCTTTCATGGCTGCGATGGTCTTATTTCGTAGTATTTTCTTCATGCTGACTCCTTTTGTCTAGCTTTCATTGTACCATTTTTTTAGGACATTCGAAATCATTCCACACAGGAACATAAAAATCCAACTCCAGGCGGAGTTGGACGAAGGGATTATTGATTGGCTTTCATTTTCAAAAACTTACCGATATGTTCCACAGCAAATGGTAAAGCTGCTTCATTTGGGCTCATTTTTGGATGGTGCAAGGCATAAGGGGTGTCAATTCCCAGCCAGAACATGACACCTGGGACCTTGCTCAAGAGGAAGCCAAAGTCTTCTCCTGTCATCGCTGGCAAAATATCAATCAGGTGAACGTCTTCCTCAGCTGTGAAAAAGTCCATGAGTTCTTTGGCCAATTCTGGTTGGTTTTCCACAGGCAGGTAACCTCCTTGCTTGAGTTCCAGATCTAATGTTACATCAAAGGAAGCTGCAACTCCTTCTGCGATGGCTTTGACTCGTTTTTGAGTCAGGAGGTTCATCTCCATGGTCAAGGTCCGGATGGTCCCATGAAGGAAGGCCGTCTCAGCGATCACATTATTGGTGGTTCCTGCATGCATGGAACCAAAGGTCACCACCGCCCCTTCAATCGGATCGACATTTCGACTGACAACCGATTGGACTTGGGTAATGAAGTAAGAGGCTGCTACAAGAGCGTCATTTGCCTCATGTGGAAAGGCGGCATGCCCTCCCTTACCTGTAAAGGTGATCTTGACTTCACAGGTCCCTGCAAAAAGGGTACCGGTGTTGGTCGCAATGTCTCCCACCTTCAAATCAGGGCGTACATGCAGACCATAAAATTCATCAGGGAGCCAGTCGCCAAAAGCATGGTCCTTATACATGAGCATTCCACCAGCCTCATTTTCTTCAGCTGGCTGGAAGAGAAAGAGCAGGTTATTTTTTGGTTGTACTTGAACCAGTTGATCCAAAAGCCCAAGGGCTGTCGTCATGTGCATATCATGACCACAAGCATGCATCCGTCCTTCATGCTTGGATGCAAAGTCAAGACCGGTTTGTTCTACGATTGGTAGGCCATCGATATCCGTCCGCCAGCCAATGGTTTTTTCAGGTGCAGACCCATGGAGATACACCAGGATCCCCGTCCGCCAGGTCCGTTGCTCTACAAAGTCCTTACCGGCTGTGATCTCTGCGATCCGATCCAAAAGATAAGCTTGTGTTTCAAATTCTTCTAATCCAATTTCTGGAATTTGGTGCAAATCCCGTCTAATTTTGATTAAATCCAATGTCATTTTTATTTTCCTTTTTTGTCTTATTTAATAGAGAATCTAGAAATAGAGGCCTTACGGCCTCTACTATCAATATGTTACAAATTACGCAAGGCGTCTTCGAGCGCTGTTTTTTGTTGTGTTTTTTCGTCGATTTTCTTGATGATGCGAGCTGGAACACCAGCTACAACGACATTTTCAGGGACATCTTGAGTAACGATAGCTCCAGCGGCAACGACTGATCCGTTCCCAACTTGAACTCCTTCAATCACAACAGCGTTGGCACCGACTAAGACGTTGTCCCCAATCCGAACAGGTTCAGCAGAAGCTGGCTCAATCACACCTGCGAGAACCGCACCTGCACCGATGTGGCTGTTTTTCCCAACGGTGGCACGGCCTCCAAGGATCGCGCCCATATCAATCATGGTTCCAGCACCGATTTCAGCACCGATGTTGATCACCGCGCCCATCATGACCACCGCATTGTCTTCGATGGTTACTTGATCACGGATAATAGCACCTGGTTCGATCCGTGCATTCAGGTGACGTTTATCAAGCAATGGAACGGCTGAATTACGGCCATCTTGTTCTACCACATAATCCTTGTTCTCTGTCAAGTTGGCAAGAAGGGGCTCGATCTCTTTCCAGTCACCAAACAAAACATTGCCGAGTTTTGTCACAGATTCTGGAACAGCGGTTGCCAATTCCCCCTCAAAGGTAACTTTCACATTGGTTTTCTTTTCGGCATTTCCGATAAAAGCAATAATTTCTTGAGCAGACATTTTTTGTGCAGTCATGAGTTTCTCCATTCATTTCAAATAAGCGTATCCATATTATACCATAATCTTAGGGAGATGAACACCTAAGGCGTTGTAGCAGCTGATGTCGCCGGGTCTTCTAGACCCTTGATTTCACTAATGGTACGATTGCTTCCAAATTGAATAATGACAGAGCGCGAATCAGAAAGCTTATAGTAAAAGTTTAAAAAGGACTCTGAACCCATCAGACTCGACCAGGAAACACGACTTGGAATTCCTACTGTATTCACAAGATCAGGATAGCTCGTCCCTATTTTAATATTGGCGAAATCTTCCTTGTTCAAACTGCCATTTTTATTGGCCAATCGGTCACTGTTTAAGTTTTCAAAATCAAGTGAAGAAAGACGGTTCCCAACCACATTTGAAATCAAAACAGTTACGGAAGAAGGAGATCCTTCAGATCCATAATCCAAACTTGTCATGAAAGGACCAACACTGCCTTCTTGGTAAGTTTCTTCACCCCTACTAGCCTTGCCCAGTACAGCTACCACATCCTGTGGAGACAGAGAAGTTGAAGAGTAACGTCCTTGATCCCCTTCACTTAAGCCTGGAATCAGAGAAATCGCCTTCTCATAGGTTACTTGAAATTGAAATTCACCTTCCGGTGCAATCAAGGGGCCCGTGCCACTCTGGATGGTGACCTTCCTGATGCCATGAGATAAAGAAGTGCTTTTTGGCTTGCTACTAGTAGAAGAAGGAGGATCAGAATCGATAACTCCTACAATTAGCAAGACAGCAAAGCCAAATAGACCTATTGAAGCAAGGAAGGTTAGGAAAAAAGAACCTGCTGGCTTAGAGGATGAAGAGCCTCTCGCTGTAGCAGGCGAAATATCTCCGAGCTTTGTTCCTGTTTCTCGAGGCCTCCCACCACCTAATGAAGCTAAATCAGCTTCCGAAATCAAGCGTGTGCCACCTCGATGTTCTGTTTTTTTCGCAGCCCAAGGATCTTGCTCGAGTGCATCTTGTACGCGACTTCCTGATTCTTGTGACGTGATTGATGGTGTCACCTAAGTGTGTGCTGTTTCAGTTACAGGAACCGCCACACGGCCTGTTGCATCTTCTTTCACCTCTTCTGAAAAGGCCGAAAATCCTGGTACGTCAAAGCTTTTCGCCATCGGCTCGTCTTCTAGCCGATGGATTCCAAGTGCTTGTTTGTCCTCATTTTCTAAGTGCGACCAGTCATTATCTCCCATTGTCCTCTCCTTTTTATCTCTTAAAATGATTCGGGCTGGCTTGTTTACTGTGCTGTAGAAGTTGAAGAAGCTGGTGTGGCCGCTTCCTCTTTCGATTGGACATCCTTGACTTTTCTCTGACTGTCAAAATGGATCAGGACCGAATGCGCATCTGAAAGTCTATAAGTAAAGGTCGGTGCTTCACCGTAACCCGAAAGTCCAGACACATACACGTCATCTGGAATCCCCACCGTATTAAGCAGGTCCAAATATGGCATTCCTACCTGTATGTTAGCAAAATCGTCCTTTGTTAAACTACCATTCTTATCGGCAAATTTTTCACTTTTTAAGTGTTGAAAACTGAAAGAAGAGATCTTGTAACTGGCCCCCACTTCTTCAAGGAGAATATCTATTGAAGCCTCATTGGATCGGTATTCCAAACGGATTAAAAAAGGAGTCGATTGGCTAGTACTATAAGTTGCCTCTCCACTACTAGCTTTCCCCAAAACTTTCACTATTTCTTGTGGGATCAGAAGCCCGAAAGACTCGAGTTTTTCTCCTACTACATACCCCGGAATGAGAGAAATGGCCTTGTCAAAGGTCGCTTGGAGCTGAAATTCCCCTTCAGGAGCAATCCAGGAACTGTTGTGACTACTTAAATTCTGCTCAGAAATACTTGGACTACTGAAAGAGCTGACTGGATCATCGCTCGAGTCGCTTCCGATTGGTTTTCCCATGCTGATCATCACGATAACGACCACAATGATCACACTTGCAATGATGTAAATGAAGTTGCCAGAACCCGAATCAGAAGTCGCAGTCCCGTATGAGTCATTGCTATCTCTGCTACTAGAGCTAGGATTAGGATTGTTTTGAAGGCCGACAGAAGCTAAATCTTCTTCTGAAATCAAGCGCGTCCCACTATGGTGAGACGAAGCTGCCTTTATGCCCGTCCGATGATTATCCAATTTTTCTCCCTTCTTAGACCATGATTAACTTAGAGCCTTTGACCTTAAACTCCATGACAACTTCTGGCTGACCTTGTTCTTGATAACTCGCTCGGAACCCTTGTCCCCCTTCAAGCAATTCATCCCAGACCAGGCGTTGCGGATTGCCTAAACGATTGAGAATTTGATCCACTCCCTGAACTTCCTTGTCTTTTCCAGCTTATTTTTTGCCACTTGCTTCTTGATCTTGGTGGCCCAACAGATTGGTAGCATCCACCATGGTCAAGCGATAGCCCTTGTTTTCAACCTGTTCAAACCACAGGCTTACACTCTTTTTCCCCTGATCTGTCTGTTTGGCAGCATAGGTCAAGACGATTTGGGTCTTGGCATCTCCAGCAGTTTTCGTAAAGGAAAACTTTTGAGGTTTTCCCCATTTCGAAATGACGGTCTCCAAGCGTGTCCCTGCTTGCCTGTCTTGCTTGAGGTGAAGCTGTAATTTAGAGACCGCTTCAAGTGTCCATTTAAACTGCTTGCTCTCTTGTTCGCCAGCAATCAAGTTCTGATACTTTTTGGGTTGGAAAGTCTGGAGGGTTCGGTCTTCCTTGATATTGGTTCCTTCCTCTTGAATTTGAATACTGGAAATTCCAAGTAGCACTCCCAATAGACAGCACAGCCCTGGTAATAAGAGTTTTTTTCGATTTTGTTTGATCCATTCAAGCATCCTTGTCACCCCTTCTTACTCAAGCGATACTGGCCACTAGCGTCCCGTTCAAAGGTTAGAGAAACCAATCCATCCTTTGCCTGATAAGAGATCGCGGCGATCTGCGTGTCCTTTGTCAGCATCAGACTAAAGGAGTTGGGAAGACCTGCTTTTTTGCATACTTCTTCAATGCTACTTCCTTTTTCCTTCTGCCTATCCATGGTCTTGTAATGGGTAAAATCTTCTTTTTTCAAATTTTTTCTCGGTTTGTAACGAGATGACCTAGGAGCAAATCCTTGGATCGCACTCAAATAAAAGTCTTTGCCCTTCTCTTGAAACTCTAGTTTGTAGGGATAAATGCCTTTTACCGCTTTTCCATAACCCAGTTGCACCTTTGTTTCAAAATTGGTTTTCTCTTGTGTATAGCTTTCTGATTTCCCAAATTTCTTGACAAAGGCAGGCAAACTCAGCCAATTTTTTTGAACTTTGCCATGAATATCTGCTAGATCGACACGGAGTAAATCTTCCATAGCAGGCTCCTTGGTAGGCAACCCAACAAAAGGCTCACTCTCTTTTTGTATCTGAGGGAAAGACAGCATATGCTCCTTTGATAAGGTCCCAACAGGGTGGATCACAAACACCATCACAAGGCCAACTACAAAGGCCAATACAGCCATACAGCCGTCCAGGATCCACTCTTTATGCTCTCTGATCCATTGTTTTATTTCTCCCATGATCCACAATCTTTCTATAAATATTACTTCTATTGTATAGGAAAAAAGCCTATTTGTCTTGACAATTCTGAAAGAGGCTGGGACCAAAGTACCCAACCTTCAACGAATCATCGCATTCATCTAGGACGCTACTTTTCTTTAGTAGCTAACTTTACGACTTAAGAGAAAATCACCGTCAGATTGGCGAATAAAGGTCAGATCCACATAGTCCCCGTTTTTCTTCTGGAGATTCATGGTGAGTTCTACAGTGTCTGAATAGTCAGATGACTTAATGCTCATTTCCATATTGTCAGCATTGTCCTTCAAAAGTTCTTTATAGGAACTACCGCCCTTGCCTGTCGTGGAATCGCCTTCTTTTAGATCATCTATCAGCTTGTCTTCAATGCCCTCTTTCAAACCATAACCACCAAAGTCAATCTTAATGAGCTCGAAACGATCCCCTTTTCTCGAATAGGTAGCTTGAACTGCAGTTTTGTCCGTATAGATATCCCCCCAACGCAATTCCAGCTCTCCATTCTCAAATTTGATATAGTCCGCCTTTCCAAAGGCCTTCACTGTATCTTCCGGCGTCTCACCTTGATCTGAGTCTGTCAAAAATTGTAGATTTCCTAGATCCTCTGGCTCCCATTCAAACTTGGCTTTTGAGTTATCTCCGGTGACCAATTGACTCAAATCCACTCCATCTGATGGATCCTCTTCTCTATCAAATGAAGCCTCCTGATGACTGCTTGGTTGCGTACTACTTGGCTTGGCATGGCCGATCAAATAGCCACTGACACCACCAATCAAGAGACCTGCAAAAATCCCTAGGGCCACTTGAATCGCTTTTTTATCAGCTGGATTCATTCCCTGTCTCACAGGGAAAACAGGTGCTTGTGGTACTTGCATTGTAGGGCCCTGGGTTGGGGGAACCGTTGGAGGAACTACAGGGGACGTGCTTGGCTGAAGAGAAGGAGTGACTCCTGGATTGGCTTCAAAAGCCGTCTCGCCTTCTAAGCTAGCTGGAGTCACTGGTTCTCTTGTTACTTCTACCACCGTATCAGTCTCCAAGTTAGGAGTTTCTACTAGATTTTCTGCTCCTTCTTCCGGTGCCACTACATGAGTTGGCTCTTGGATAGGCTGTACCTGTTCGCCTTCAAAAGGCTGTTTGTCTTCTGTTGTCATACTCTCTCCTTTTCTGATCTTCTTTATCTCCCTCGGCTCTCATTCTAAGCAAAAATCATTTGATAGATAAAGTATAAAATCGTTCTTCTACTATATCATAAATTGTTGAAAAGCGCCAATTCATCACTATATAGAGGCATCGAGCACAAAAAAACGACCTCTTTCGAGATCGTTTTGTCTGTCGATTAAAGGCGAGCGTTGAGTTCTTTGCTCAAGTCTTCGAAACCTGGTTTTCCAAGAAGGGCAAACATATTTTTCTTATATGCTTCTACACCTGGTTGGTCAAATGGATTCACCGCATTCAAGTAACCTGAAAGGGCAATCGCCAATTCGAAGAAGTAGATCGTGTAGCCAAGAGTGAAGGCATCTTGCTCAGGAAGAGTTACAAACATGTTTGGAACATCTCCATCAGTGTGGGCAAGAAGAACACCGTCTGTTGCTTTTTTGTTTACAAAGTCAACGTCTTTACCTTGAAGGTAACCAAGTCCGTCCAAATCTTCTTCCAAAGTTGGAATGGTGACGTTCTTACGTGGTTTGTCGATACGGACAACTGTTTCAAACATGATGCGAGCACCTTCTTGGATAAATTGTCCAAGGGAGTGCAAGTCTGTTGAGAAGTTGGCTGAAGTTGGATAAATCCCTTTTTGGTCTTTTCCTTCTGACTCACCAGCCAATTGTTTCCACCATTCTGAGAAGTATTGAAGGGATGGTTCATAGTTGACCAAGATTTCAGTTGCATAACCTTTACGGTAAAGGATGTTCCGAACAGCTGCGTATTGGTAAGCTTCATTTTCAGAAAGTTTGTCTGAAGAGTAGTCTTTACGGGCAGCTTTCGCACCATCCATAAGGGCTTTGATATCCGCACCTGATGCAGCGATTGGAAGCAATCCAACTGCTGTCAAGACTGAGAAACGTCCACCGATGTCATCTGGAACCACGAAAGTTTCCCAACCGTTCGCATCTGCTTCAACCTTCACAGCACCTTTTTGGCGGTCAGTAGTTGCGTAGATCCGTTTGTTAGCTTCTTCTTGACCGTATTTCTTCACCAAAAGTTCTTTGAAGACACGGAAAGCGATGGCTGGCTCAGTTGTTGTACCAGATTTAGAAATCACGTTCACTGAGAAGTCTTTGTCTGAAACGTACTCTACCAAGTCAGCAAGGTAAGTAGATGAGATTGAGTTTCCAGCATAAAGGATTTGTGGCGCTTTGCGTTCTTCTTTGGTTAGCAGGTTTGCAAAATGGTGGTTCAAGAAGTCAATGGCAGCTTTCGCTCCAAGGTATGACCCACCAATACCGATAACGACCAAAACATCGCTGTCTGATTTGATTTGTTCAGCAGCTTTCAAGATGCGGTCAAATTCTTCACGGTCATATTTTTCAGGAAGGTCCAACCAACCTAGGAAGTCACTACCAGCACCAGTTCCTTTGCGGATCATTTCATCTGCAGCAGTCACTTGCGCTTGCATGTATTCCACTTCATGTGGGGCAATAAATTTTTCTAAAGTTTTTGAATAGTCAAATGTAATATGAGACATATCTATCCTCCAAATTTTGTTCCTCTCTATAATATCTCTTTACGAAGATTTTATCAAGGGAAATAGGTCTGTAAAACGTTTTCATTCTTTAAATTTTGAATTTTCACAAATCAAGCAATGACGCAATAGCAATCGTTTGCACAATTCTCTTATTCTCTTCTAAAAAACAATGATCCATCGATCGAAGGCTGTGAGTCTCACTGCACTCCTCAGGATCAAACTCTCTAGGTTCGGTTGCGCCTTACAGGCTTGATTCGTCAACGCTATAGCCCTCACGTCGCTTTGCTCCTCAGGATCAATATCTCTAAACTCATCTGCGACTTTCAGTCTTGATTCGTTAAGAGCTTTCATAGGTTTACAGCTTTTTCCCTAACGGGAAAAACTGCATCCATTGCTCTAGGATTCGTCTGCGTCCCTTGGACTTGACTCATCAAGAGCAATAGAAAAGAGCACACAGTTCACTTCGCTTAGGGCTGCTGGATTCCTCCCCTGACCCGCTTCACGCAGAACTGTTGCTCCGATAGGTATTATATCATAATTTGTTGGATTTGCAAAGGTCCGGTTTTTATTCTTGTGTTTCGGCCTTGGCTGCGAGTTTGGCTTGTTTTTTTCGTTCTCGACCTTGGCGGAAGAAGGTCTGCATGATGGCTGCACATTCTGCTTCCAAGATTCCTGTTTCTACTTCGACTCGGTGATTGAGGCGTTCATCTGCCAAAATGTCGTAGAGACTACCTGCTCCACCGAACTTCTGATTGGTCGCCCCGTAAATCACCTGGGGAATCCGAGCTAGACCAATGGCACCACTACACATGACACAGGGCTCAATCGTGACAAAAAGCGTCGTATCCAGCAGGCGCCAGCTATTTTCACGCTGATTGGCCTCCTCGATCGCCATGATTTCCGCATGCATGACCGCCCGCTGCAGCTCCTCACGCGCATTATGTCCACGCCCGATAATCTGACCATCCTTGACCAAGACACAGCCAATCGGTATTTCATCATTGGCGAGGGCAATCTCCGCCTCCTTCAGGGCTTCCCTCATAAACATCGCTTTTTCCTCTATCGTGTAGTCCATCTCTTCCTTCTTCCTTTTAGTTTCTTTGTTCATTATACCATAGGCAGCTTACGACTCACAAAAAAAGCCGCCGATTGGGCGACTCTTATGGGAGATTATTATGAAAAAGTTTAGGAGGTTTAAACAAAGTTAGGAGGTCTTTGTTTATGCTTCTAGTATAGCTGGCCTATCTTAAATAAAGCTTAAGTTCTCTGAGTATTGATGATTTTGGAAATATCACCACTTAGAATCTCAAAAATATCTGACAAATTGCTGGCTTACTACTATCCGCTTTGTCGCAGAACCAACTATTGTGGCATCGCTCATCCTTTACGTAACTCAAGGATTTGGTCATAGCGCTCTTCTTCATCAATATGATGGGCTATTTCTAGTACCGTGATCGGCAAAGAAAAGATTAGGTCTCTAACCAGACGACTATTTTTTTCGTCCAAAGCTGATGTCACTTCGTCCGCTAATAAAATATCCTTCTCGCGTAAGAGAAAACGAGCCAACTCTAATCTGACACGCTGACCTCCTGAAATGTTTTCACCATTATTATGAATTTCTACATTCAAAATATCCTGAAATTCATCTATTAAGCCAACTCGGTCCAATACCTCCAATAATTCATGGTCCTGAAAAGGCTGACCAAAAGTTAGATTATAGCGGATAGTATCGTTAAACAGGAAGGGATGCTGGCTAATTAAACCGATATTCCCTTGGAAATGACTCGTTATTTGATTTCCATCATACTGAACGAAAATGTCACCCTCATCACATACTTCTTCTCCTAAAATCAAGCGAAAAAGAGTCGTCTTTCCAGACCCGCTCGGTCCTTTGATTAAGACCTTCTGACCTACTGAAATCGTCGCCGTCAAATCAGAAAAAAGCTGACGTTCAGCAAAACTTTTTGAAATATGATTTAAGCGCAACGATTCGAGATTTTCAACAAATTGATCCTTTGTCTCTTCGAAATCAGGTTCTTCCTCGATAATCTTAAACAGGCGGTTCGCAGTCGGCAAGGCACCTTGGAGATTGGCTGCACTGTACATCAGAGTTTGGATCGGTTCTACCAGCATCCCCGCAGCAACATACATAGAGATGAGGCTTGTAATAGAAATAGAATTTCCCTGTAAACTCAAATAAAAGCCTAAAGCAAGAGGAACAACCTGACTAAAAAAGACCATAAATCCATTAAAGAAAAAAATAATATTATGTGTGAAACAAAATCTTTGGATGGCTTTTTGATATTCTCCGTTTAAATCATTCACGCGCTCTTCATTCAGCCTCATGGCCTGATTAATCCGTAAGGTTTGGCTGCCTTGCATACTATCCGAGACAAGCCCATGTAATTTCGTTCTAAGCTTGGACCAGCTGTCTCCCGAATCTTGTAAACGACGATTCATGATGAACTGAGGAATAGGTCTCATAATCGTAAAAATGACAAAAATAAGTCCTAAGAGAAAATTTTGTGAAACAATATAAATGGCTGTAACAAGGGCGACAAATCCCCAACTCACCATAACATTTATATTTTCCAAATAATTATCGCCCACATATTCCATATCTTGAGTTAGCAGACTAACTTTTTCATCATTGGAAAATTTAGGATTCAATATGACTTTCTTAAATAAAAGGGCACGGACACTTTTGTTGATTTCTCTTCGGAATATATTGTGCGAATAGTTTGAAAACAGCATCAGACTATAAATAACAAGATAGACAGACAAACCAAATAAAACAAAATTGAGAATTTTTCCATAAGAAAGGCCGTCTTGATCTAACTTCAAGGCCTTCGTTAAAATCAGAGGTTGCGCCAACACCAAACCACTATTCACAATACGCCCTAAAAAAATAGGAAAAAGATACTTCTTATCAATGTACTTATAAATATTTCTCATAATTATCATCCATCAAAATAGAGGGCTAGCACAACACTCTTCTCTAATTTATTTAAAATCGTGATTATTTACAATCACAATTATAGTTAAATACTCTAGGTTTAGCATTCATTTTGTCATCGAATTTGTTATTCACTTTAACCTTCATGATATCTTCCTTTCTAGTCCACATCTAAAATGTCATTATAAGATTTTGACAAAGCGAAAAGTGCTAAATTTTTACGAATTTTTTCCTTCACACTTTTACATAGATAGCGTGAATTTGTCTTCGTAATTCGCTTGGCCATCGGACAATAGCCAGATTTACAGATTAAAACAAATGGGCACTCTTTGCAACTTGCATCAAGCCGAATAACCCAATCATTCAGTTTACTGTAATTCACAAAACCTTTATTAATGTTACCGAAAATATTTTGAGGTTCATATAAAGCAACTGTACATGATTGAACAATTCCTCTTACATTAAACATAAAATGATTTTTTCGATTAGAATAGCAGGTATAATTATTATTCACTACAACTTCTGGGGAAGAGATATGATATCCTGAAGTTACAGCTAACTTAGATAATTCAAAACTTGCATCTTTATCCAGTAAAGTAACGCAGTAATTTATATCTCTATCTCCTTTGCCCCAATTTCCAATATTATGATAAGAAATCTTAAATCTGGAATCATCTTTGAAATAGATACCATCATGTGTTAAAAACTCTTTAACATTTTGATAGTTATCTTTACTTACATTAAAGCGAATCACACAAATAAAATCAAATTTACTTTCTTGCATTGCTTTCAAATTATCGAATATACGATTATACGACAACCCACCGTTTTGCAATACTCTCTGATTATTATGACTTTCTTCATCTCCATCCAAAGTTATCTGGTAACTAGTCACTTTAAATTTTTCATTCAAATATCGAAACTTATTCTTAGTCAATAAATAACCATTCGTAGTGATTGCACTTTGATAATGAATCTGATATTTCTCACATAAATCTATAAAAACAGGAGACAACCGCTTGATAGTTTTATATCCCAACAGTGGTTCTCCTCCAAACCAGCCTACTGACAAATACTTATACTTCCCGGACTGAAGTTTTTCTTTCAAAAATTGGACAATGGCATCTTCTGTCTCTGTTGACATAGCAATATTTTCAAATTTTTCATAACAATACTTACACCGAAAATTACAATCTCCATGTGTCAAAATTGTTAGTTCCAATAATTCAGCATCTGTATCGCTTATTTTAGATAGATACTTTTCGACCTCATACTCACCCTCACTTAAATATTTATTTTTATCAAGATAAGCATGAAACTCTTTCCTAATCACATCATTGCTGTCGACTACTCTATTCAATTCATTCGTAAGAAAAAATGAATGATTGGTTTTAGTATTAAAATACAACGTACCATCATCAGTACTATATTTTAATATATATCGTGACAAATTCATATTATCACCTCTTAATCTGTGTGACTTAACCTACAGTAAGTATACACCGATAGAAATATTGAATCAAGCAATATTCAGCAGATTAGAAAAGTTCCAACTTTTAATATTTTGGAAAAGGTTATCCTATAAAAGCTGCAATTTCGCCAACTTCTTGAGCAATATAGGTGGCGCCGGCTTCTTCCAATTCTTCCCTGCTTCCAAAGCCATAAAGGACACCGATAGAATCAAGCTTTTGCGCTTGAGCGCCAAGCACATCGTGCTCCCTGTCTCCAATCATGATGGTATGCGCCAAATCTGTAATCCCATTTTGCTCCAAGGCATACTGGATAACATCGCTTTTTTTACTACGTTTTCTATCCATGGTCGCACCAGCGACAAAGTCAAAATAATCATACAAACCAAAGTGTTTGAGAATTTGAATGGAAAATTCTTCAGGCTTTGACGTAGCTACAATCAACTGTTTGCCAGCCTGCTTGAGAGAAGCCAGCAAGTCAGGAACGCCTAGATAGACCTCATTTTCATAAAGGCCTTTTTCGGAAAAATACTCATGATAGTAGTCAATGGCCTTTAAACATTCTTCCTTAGAAAATCCATAAAAGCGCTCAAAAGACTCCTGCAAGGGCGGACCGATGAAAACTCTCAATGCTTTCTTGTCTGGCACTTGAATCCCATATTTTCCTAAGGCATAGGCCACCGAGTTGGTAATCCCTAGTTCTGAATTGGTCAAGGTGCCGTCTAGGTCAAATAAAATCGTTTGATACATTTTTTCCTCTTTCTGCTTTCAAAAAGAGGCTGGGACAAAAGTCCTAGCCTCTCAATTGTCTTTGGATTGTCGAGCAAGACGCAGTGGTTGAGTGGGCTCTACTACGCTGATTTCATCAGCTTTTACAGCCCTACTCAACTGTGCGGAGGTGGGACGATGAAATCGAATTCTAACGAATGACCGATTTCTGTCCCACTCTCTTATCTTCATTTGCTTATAAACTAGACCACACACTTTCAAGGATATTGGTTTGGTCACGATCTGGTCCGACTGAGAAGGTTGAAATGCGCACACCAACTAATTCACCGACACGGCGGACATAGTTGCGGGCATTTTCTGGAAGCTCATCCAAGTGGCGGACACCTGTGATGTCTTCTGACCAGCCTGGTAATTCTTCATAGATTGGTTTGCAACGTTTGAGTTGCTCCAAGCTTGCTGGGTAGTGGTCGATGCGTTCCCCATCCAAGTCGTAGGCTACACAGATTTTTACCGTATCCAAGCCTGACAAGACGTCAATGGAGTTCAAGCTGAGATTGGTAATTCCTGAAACGCGACGGCTATGGCGCATCACCACAGAGTCAAACCACCCCACACGACGAGGGCGACCGGTTGTGGTTCCATACTCATGACCGACTTCGCGAATACGGTCCCCAATTTCATCAGACAATTCTGTTGGGAATGGTCCGTCTCCGACACGGCTGGTATAGGCTTTACATACACCGACAACCTTGTCGATCTTGCTTGGCCCCACACCTGATCCGATGGTTACCCCACCTGCAACTGGGTTAGAAGAGGTTACAAATGGATAGGTTCCTTGGTCAATATCCAACATAACCCCTTGGGCACCTTCAAAGAGCACGCGCTTGCCGTTATCCAAAGCATCGTTCAAGATGACAGAAGTATCGGTTACATATTGCTTGATTTGTTGACCATATTCATAGTATTCTTCGAAGATATCATCAAAGGAAAGAGCTGGAGCATTGTAGAGTTTGGTGAACAGACGGTTCTTTTCTTCCAAGTTGATGCGCAGGCGTTCTGCAAAGACGTCGCGGTCCAACAGATCCGCAATCCGGATTCCCACACGAGCTGCTTTATCCATGTAGGCTGGGCCAATCCCTTTAATCGTCGTTCCAATCTTGTTATCCCCTTTGGCTTCTTCTTGGAGACGGTCCAATTCGATATGGTAAGGAAGGATGACATGGGCACGGTCTGAAATGCGTAAGCTATCTGTTGTCACCCCTTCTTCATGAAGATAGGCCAATTCTTTGACCAATGACTTAGGATTGATCACAACCCCATTTCCGATGACAGAGATTTTTTCAGGGAAGAAGATTCCTGAAGGAATCAAGTGAAGCTTGAATTTTTTGCCATCAATTACGATGGTATGTCCCGCATTATCCCCACCTTGGTAGCGTGCGATGACTTCGGCGTTCGCAGAAAGGAAATCTGTAATCTTTCCTTTTCCTTCATCTCCCCATTGGGTTCCTACTACTACAACTGATGTCATAATCTATTTCATATTCCCTAGATAGAAGCTATCTAGGCCTTTCTTCAAACTCAGGGCAGGAGTCTCACCTGCAAGTTTGTCTTACACTCTATTATAAGCAATTTTTAGCATTTTTTCAAGATTCACTCGCATCTCCTAGATTTTCTCTGCCTCTTTCAACCTTCCTGATTTTCAAAATTCTCCCTAGCCCCACTTTGGCTGATTTGTGCTAAAATAGTAGATATGGATAAAATTATTAAAACAATCTCAGAAAGTGGTGCTTTTCGTGCCTATGTACTTGATAGTACAGAAACAGTACGAACTGCCCAAGAAAAACATCAAACGCAAGCAAGTTCCACGGTCGCGCTCGGCCGCACCCTCATCGCTAGTCAAATCTTGGCGGCAAATGAAAAAGGAGATACCAAAATTACGGTCAAGGTCCTTGGAACAAGCTCACTTGGAGCCATCATTACCGTTGCGGATACCTCTGGAAATGTCAAAGGTTATGTGCAAAATCCTGGAGTGGATATCAAGAAGACTGCGACCGGTGAAGTCTTAGTTGGACCATTTGTCGGAAACGGTGAATTTCTAGTCATCACTGACTATGGCACTGGAAATCCTTATAACTCTATGACACCTCTTGTCACCGGTGAAATCGGTGAAGACCTAGCCTTTTATCTGACGGAAAGCCAACAAACCCCTTCAGCAGTTGGACTCAATGTGCTGTTGGATGACGAAGACAAGGTCAAGGTGGCTGGTGGCTTCTTGCTCCAGGTCTTGCCCAATGCCAAGGAAGAAGAAATCGCGCGCTTTGAAAAACGCATCCAAGAAATGCCTGCCATCTCAACACTCCTTGAAAGTGAAGACCATATTGAAGCCCTTCTCAAGGCAATCTATGGGGATGAACCATACAAACGCCTCTCTGAAGAAGAACTTCGCTTCCAGTGCGACTGTAGCCGTGAGCGTTTCTTGGGCGCTCTAGCAAGTCTGCCAGCTAGTGATCTAAAAGAGATGAAAGATGAAGATCACGGTGCAGAGATTACCTGCCAATTCTGCCAAACACACTACCACTTTGACGAAAATGACTTGGAGGAACTCATTCGTGACAAATCTTAATACGCCATTTATGATTGGGGACGTTGAAATCCCTAACCGTACTGTCTTGGCCCCCATGGCTGGCGTCACCAATTCTGCCTTCCGGACCATTGCAAAAGAACTGGGAGCAGGCCTCGTTGTCATGGAAATGGTCTCAGACAAGGGCATCCAGTACAACAACGAAAAGACCCTGCATATGCTCCATATCGATGAGGGTGAAAATCCTGTATCGATCCAACTTTTCGGGAGCGATGAAGACAGTCTCGCACGCGCTGCAGAATTTATCCAAGAACATACCAAGACTGATATCGTCGATATCAACATGGGCTGCCCAGTGAATAAAATCGTAAAAAACGAAGCAGGTGCCATGTGGCTCAAGGATCCTGATAAAATCTACTCTATTATTAACAAAGTTCAATCCGTCCTTGATATTCCTCTCACGGTCAAAATGCGTACGGGCTGGTCAGATCCTTCTTTAGCAGTGGAGAATGCCCTTGCTGCAGAAGCTGCGGGTGTCTCTGCCCTTGCCATGCACGGACGAACTCGGGAGCAAATGTACACGGGTCATGCAGACCTTGAGACCCTTCACAAGGTTGCCCAAGCTCTAACCAAGATTCCTTTCATCGCAAATGGAGATATCCGTACAGTTCAAGACGCCAAACAACGGATCGAAGAAGTCGGTGCTGACGCCGTTATGATTGGTCGTGCCGCTATGGGGAATCCTTATCTCTTCAATCAAATCAATCATTACTTTGAAACAGGAGAGATCCTGCCTGATTTGACCTTCGAAGACAAAATGAAAATTGCCTACGAACATTTGAAACGCTTGATTGATCTCAAAGGAGAAAAGGTTGCCGTCCGTGAATTCCGCGGCCTAGCCCCTCACTACCTCCGTGGAACATCTGGCGCTGCTAAACTACGCGGAGCCATCTCGCAAGCTAGCACTTTAGCAGAGATTGAAGAACTCTTACAATTAGAAAAAGTATAGAAATACAACAAACAGGAGCTCACATGAGGTCCTATTTAGATTTATGACAAAGTCATCTTAGAAACTTTCCTTAGGTGAGTACGGACGTCAGCGAACTTCGAAGAAGTTCCATGACTTAGTTTTGAGCCTCTTCGCTCTTTAATTTCTGGGCTCAGGCTAAAACAGTTTCCCAAACTGTTTTACTCTCAAAACTCCCGAGTGTCTGAAACAATTGTGTTTCAGACACTTTTCTCACGGCGGAAAGTTTCAGTGTATATTTGAACAATCCTAATAGTATATATCAGTTTAATTTTTTTGCATCACCTAGATTGCTTAATATTAAAAACAATTTGTCTACAATCTATATAGGACCTCATGTGAGGTCCTATTATAGATTATCTGTCTGTAAGCCGAGTTGTTTGACTCTTGCGGTATAGTAGGTCATGATCAAAAAGAGATTGATCGTAATCAGCCAGATGGACCATTGGTGAATGAAATGCATGACGAAGGCAACACTAACAGCTCCACCGACAAAGCTTCCAACAACAATCCCATAGTTCATGGCCTGGCGACGGTATTCTACCAAATCGCCTTCCCCTCGGGCTATACGATACAAAGCCGTCAGCATCTTGCGGTAATTTCCTGACGTCATAAAAATCACATAGGGGTGATTCTCAATCAGGGTACCAGTAAAGGTCAGCATCATCATTCCTGTCCCAAAGGCAATAAAGGGAACCTCAAAAGGCGGCATCCAAGATACCAGAGGAATCAATAAAGTGACAACAAATAAGGGAATGAGCATCTTGGTTCGCCAAAAGGCTGTTTTGCGATATTCCTTGATATGCAAGGCCACAAGAAAGCCAATCGAGAAAAAGAAGATAGACGAAAAACGCATGATGGTATTGGTCACATTGGGATCATGCCAATCGGCAATGAGCAGCAAGAGATTCCCTGTTTGTGTTGCAACCAAACTTCGGTAGTGCATATGGCAAAAGACATCTAGACCTCCACCGATAAAACCAAGTAGAGCGCCCATCAGTCGTGTATTTTGTGGTAAGATAATTTTTTCTTCCATAATCTCGACTTTCTTGCATTCAATTGTTTCTATTATACCACTTTGCGCCAAGACTGCGTATAGAAAATGAAAAAAGAGCCCTCTATTGGTTTACCACCTATTGAGGGCTTTATAGAGGGCTGCACTCGATTTAGGGCTTTAAGCGATAGGTCTTGCGTGGTTTTTTCTTAGGCACGCGCTTGACGCCGACTTCTTCTACGAATTCACCGTACTTGACGAGGAAATTGTTGCTTACAATCGGACGCCCCGGATTGATGAGGTTAACCAATTCGGTCGCTTCATAGACGGTAAAGGGCTCCTCTAAGAGGTGAAGAAAGGTCGGATTCCAATCCAGACGCCCTTGGATCCGCTTGATGGATTCTTGAATAATTCGGAAGTGGTCAAAGGCAAAATCAGAAGCAGCTAAGGGTTTCCCCTCTAACAAACACTGGGACTTCTTGAAATCGACATCCAAAAAAACAACTTCCTTGGCATCGTCACCTGCACGGGCTAAGTCTACTGTTTCTGCCGGCAGATAGACCAGATGGGCGATGGTAATGACCCAGCCTCTGGGGTCCCGCCCAGGGGTTGAAACTGTCATGAGCTGTTCCACCTTATTAACTGGAAGATCGAGCCCGACTTCTTCTTTAACTTCTCGGATGCAGGCATGGGTCGCATCTTCATCCTTGTTCACAAAGCCCCCCACCAAGGCCAAGCGGTGTTGGTAAGGATGGGCCTTGCGGCGGATGGCTAAAAGCTTGAGCTTACCCTCGACAAAACAATAAGCGACCATATCCGCTGTAACACTCGGCGTCTCGTAGGTCGGCAGATCTTGCTCCTTGTACCACTTGAGAAAGTCGGCTTCACTGGCAAGGGTCTCAAAATACTCTTTTTCCGTCATTCCGTTTGGAATCGTCACTTTTGGCAACTAAGCCACCTCCTTCTTGAGGGCTTTGGTCCATTGGTACCAGCCCAAAAGACTGTTGACCGTGTGGACCCAGTACATCCCTTGAATATGAATAATTTCGTTCCACCAGAGATAAATACTAAAGAAGGGAACACTAGAAAGAAGAAGGAGATAAACCCATTGAAAAGTTGTTTGGCCTGCAAAAAGGTCCCGCCAAAAGAACTTCAGAATCCCCCAAAATCCTTGTTTTTTTGCTTCTCGATAAACATTTCTGAAGTTTCCCATAAAATTCGTCATGATTTGATCTAGTTTATCCATTTTTATCTTCTTAATCTGCTTGGTAGATGGCATCGATCACCTGTTTTGCTTCTTCATAATTGCCCAGGTAATCTGCTGCTAGAAATGCGGTAGGAATATTGCCCAGGTATTTCTGGCGCAATTGGTCCAGGTAGTTGGAAAAGCTGGTCCGAATCTCTTCATCAGCCATGGTCATATCTCGAAAGCCATCGTTGACATAAGAGCCGATCGGTTGTACAAAGAGGATCAGGTCCCATTTTTCCTTGGACAAGATACTGATAAAGAGATTGTCAAAGGTATCTCTTAAGTTGGCATCCTGCCCTTCGACTTCCATATAGTAGTCATAGTAGCCTTTTGTGACCAGGGAATTGGTATCTGCAATAACGAGGCCACGATTGGCACTACTATCAATGAGAGTAGAGGTTTGAGCATATTGGCCTAAAAGAAGATAATAATAATCTTTTGGCGTCAGCTCATCATCTCGAACATTGTTCTTGATTTGGTATTCACGAGCATACTCCAGACTAACGGGAGCATCATAGAAGCGGGCCAAGTCTTTGGCAAGCGTCGTCTTCCCGTTGCTGGCACTCCCCATAATCAAGACCTTTTTCGTGAATTGACGGCGGAAAGGTTGGGCAATGTATTTCCAGTACTTACTAGGATTTTCGCGGATCATGGTCGCAGAGATTCCAAACCGACGCTCCTCTAAGTACGCTTCAAAGCCTCGTGACTCCAGCTCTTCCTTGTAGGCTTGCTCTCCCACGTAGAAGATCAACTCCTGAGTTTCCCTCTGAAACTGGATGGTTGCAAGTGCTGTCTCCAGCCAAGGTTCCCAGCCAAGAGGGTAGCGAGGGAGTTCGGTTTCATCTAATTTATAGACGCTGGTCAATTCATCGTTGGAGAAAGCTTCACGGATGTACCGAAAGCGTTTCTGCAATGAAAGACCAACTTTGCCTCCACGGTCATCTCGGTAGCCTGACACAATCACGCAGACACGATCACACTGGCGTTTCGCTCTCTGGATCGAGTCAATGTGCCCCTGATGTAAGGGGGCAAAAGTCCCAAATACCAGGGCAATTCTTTCTTTCTGCATAGCAACTCCTTTTTATAGCTTTTTATAAATAGATTTTCTTTATGTTTTTATTATAAACTATATTTTTCCTTTGTTAATAGTTTTTTATAAAAAAATATATTTTCCTTCAAAATAAAAAATCTGAAAAGGGTTGACTCCCTTTCAGATCTTTTCCGGCTCTATTCACGAGTCAGTGCATGGCTGACCCCGTCTTTGACAAGGGTTACGCTAGATACGGAACCATCTTTTCCAATGATAATGTCCAGTGTCGCTCCAGAACCCTTGCTAGAAGAAAGGTCGGCGTGGTAGTGACCATCATCCAATGTGTAGTTATAGTTACTGATTCCGTAAGCTTCGGGCTGACCACCTGGAAGTTGGACGGTGACTTGACCACCTTGAGCTATACTGACACCAGTATCTCGCTTGTCCGACCATGTTCCCGCAGCAGCAGAAAAATCTCCTCCTGCCACAGAGTAAACTCCCTTGTACTGAGCGTTTTCAGTACTAGAGGCTTGTTGCTTGGCATGGGCATGGCCTTCTTCGATACTTGGAAGTTTTTCCTTGGCTGGTTGAGCTGGTCTAGCCTCTTCTTTCTTGTCCTTCGCTACTTGTTGAGTGGCTGGCTTTGCCGCATTGGCCGGTGCAGGCGTCTGACTGGCCCCAGCTTGGCTGTTCTTACTGCCAATGGTATGGCTTTCTTCTGATTTGTTATCAGAAGATGAGGAAGCAATCGGATCCTTACTCGTAATCACTTTTTTCTTGGAAGAAGAAGTTTGTTTGACCTGAGTCGTTTTTGAAGAGCTTGCTTCTGATGTCTTTTCTTCTTTATTTCCACCACAAGCTCCTAAGAAAAGACTAGCTGTAAGGGCTAGCGCTGCTAGGGAAATGATTTGTTTCTTTTTCATCATCGGACCTCTTTTGTAACATTTGTAATATTTTGTAACATTATTGTAACACTGTTATAAGAGGTTGTCAATAGATTTTCAAATAAAAAAATGAACGTAAAAAGAAGTTTTAGGTCAGTTCCTAAACTGTAGCAGACAAAAAGCCGGACAGGCTGTTCTTTTATATAAATCTAATACTTTCTATAAAGATAAAATAATTTTATTCGTTAGAATTACTCAATTATCTACTGAAACTTTCCGCTGTGAGAAAAGTGCTAGAAACACGATTGTTTCTAGCACTCGGGAGTTTTGAGACCTTGGGCTCAAAACTAAGTCATGGAACTTCCTCGAAGTTCGCTGACGTCCGTACTCACCTAAGGAAAGTTTCTAAGGTAACTTTATCTTTAATCTGAAGCCGGACAGACTGCCCGACTTCTACTTCTTATTTGTAAACTTCTTGATAAAACTTGATCTTGTCGCCTTTTTTAACAGTGGTTTCTACTGCTCCTTTTGGAGCCATTTCACCATTGATCTTGTACATCCAATAGAGGCCTTTGGCTTCATCTTGGCTATGACCGTCAATCGAAGTGATCATGCCATTTTTTTCTTCAATTTTGTAGTTGGCTTTGAGCACTTTCATGAGGTTGCTATTTTCTTCAACCTTTAAGGTTTTGCTTTGGGCACTTTGCCCATCTGGGGTGATGGTAACGGTAATCGAAATTTCATTTTTCTTTGCAACTTCTGTGCTAGCAGAGTTTGTTTTATGGTTTGTGCTGTTCGACGACGTGCAACCAACTAAAAGTAAGGCTGCAAGTAAAGTCATCCAGCTAGAAATGATTTTTTTCAACATAGAATCTCCTAAAAATACGATAGAGTAGAGGGTAAAAGCCAATGGTTGACAGAGCATGGGCTAGGTTAAAGCTAAAGCCATTGACCAAGGCATAGGTCCACCATGGCATGTGGTAAAAGACGGCATACACGCTATCAATCAAAATCCCATAGCCAAAGGACATTAAGCCCACCAAAAGGATCTGGATAGCAAGGGGGAGCCACTTGTAACATATGCGCCAAAGAAGCATCCAACAGCCAAATGCGGCAATCTGAAAGAAAACAATCAAGCCCATCCCCATAAAAAAAGCTGAGACAAACATGGTCAGCGCCATGACAAGAAAGGCGAAAATATAGTCTTCAAAGATCACCAAGAGAAAGAAGATGGCTGAGATAGGCTGGACATTGGGAAACGGAGCAAAGGCCTGACGCAGGGCCACACACAGTGCGGCAAGAAGCGAAATCCGAGTCAATCGCTGCAGTGTCATCGCTATCTCCTAGACAATTTCAAATTTGACAGCGCCAGCTGTCGTTCCAACCTTGATCGTTCGGCCTTCCTGGACTTCTCCCTTGAGAAGAAGCTCAGCCAACTGATCTTCCACCTCAGTCTGCAAGACACGGCGAAGAGGACGTGCTCCCATTTCAGGATCATACCCTTTGGTCGCAAGCAACTTAAGCGCAGACGGCTGGAATTTGAGGGTCATGCCTTGTTCGGCCAAGGTTGCAACGAGCGGTTTCACCATGACTTTCACAACCTGTTGCATGTCTTCGCTTGATAGGCTATGGAAGACCACCTTTTCATCAATCCGGTTGATAAACTCTGGACGATAGGTTTTCTTCAATTCTTCAAACATGCGTTTTTCCATATTGGCCTGGTCAAAACGGATATCCTTGGCACCAAAGCCGACTGTCTTATCATCTCGAAGGGCTGTTGCACCAAGGTTTGAAGTCATAATAATAATGGTATTGGAGAAATCGATCTTCCGTCCTTTGCTGTCGGTTAAAACCCCATCATCCAAAACTTGCAAGAGGACATTGAAAATGTCCGGATGCGCTTTTTCCACCTCATCAAACAAGAGGACCGAATAAGGCTTGTTGCGGACTTTCTCGGTCAATTCGCCCCCTTCTTCATAGCCCACATAGCCTGGAGGGGCACCATTGAGGCGGCTCGCTGCGAATTTTTCCATGTACTCACTCATGTCAAAACGAATGAGAGCCGATTCATCATCAAACAGCACTTCTGCCAAGGCTTTGGCAAGTTCCGTTTTTCCGACACCGGTAGGGCCTAGGAACATGAAAGATCCTATTGGACGCTTGTTGCTACGGATACCCGATTGGTTGCGCCGAATCGCCCGGCTGATGCTCGAAACGGCTTGGTCTTGCCCAATCACGCGCTTGTGCAATTCTGCTTCTAAGTTGAGGTACTTCTTGGCATCTGTTTGAGTCAGTTTTTGAGTTGGGATACCCGATAATTGGCTCAAGGTCACCAAAACATCTTGGTCAGTGACTTCTTTTTTGTAGACAATGGGAGCAGCCTCTACTTGTAAGAGCTGGGCTGCTTTCTTCCACTTGCCATCCATCAAGGCCCGATCCAAGGCAGTCAACTCTTCTTTTACGTGACCGTTGGAATCGCGGTTTTGTACGGTAGCTGCTGCTTCATCCAAGAGATCAATGGCTGAATCTGGCAATTGACGGCTGGTTAAATAGCGGTGGGCATATTTGACAGCTGTTTCGATCGCTTCATCGGTAATGGTCACATGATGGTGGTTTTGGTAGGTCTCTTTCAAACCTTGAAGGATCTGGATGCTGTCAGCGACACTAGGCTCTTCAATGGTGACTTTGGCAAAGCGACGAGAGAGTGCCGCATCTTTTTCGATATGCTTTTGGTACTCATCTTGAGTCGTCGCTCCAACTGTACGCAAGGTTCCTCGTGCCAAGGCTGGTTTTAGAATATTAGCTGCGTCTAAGGTCGAATCAATGCCAGATCCTGACCCCATAATGGTATGCAGCTCATCGATAAAGAGGATGACGTGACCGTCTTCTTCGATGTCCTGGATGATATTGTTCATCCGTTCTTCAAAATCCCCGCGAAAACGGGTCCCTGCGACCACACTCATGAGATCCAACTCCAATACACGCATTTGTGCAATCTCAGCTGGAACATTGCCACTAGCTACCCGCTGGGCTAGACCTAAAGCGAGAGCTGTCTTTCCGACCCCTGCTTCTCCAACCAAGACCGGATTGTTCTTGGTTTTGCGACTGAGGATTTGGATCATGCGCGAAATCTCAGCATCACGACCGATTACAGGCTCCAGTTGGCCGGTACGGGCCATCTCGGTCAAATCACGGGTATAGTCCTCAAGCCCACCACTGGTCGTTGGAGGCATTCCCATCATATTCCCCATGGTTTGACGGTTAGGATTTTGAGTTCGGTAGAGGCTGCGGATCGCTTTGATGTCAGCCTTGTCCCATCCCGCCTTCACTTCCAAATTTTTACGAAGTGAAGCAATAGGAACACCTTTGTCTTCTTCGGTAAAGGCAAAACCAGCAAACTCCATGACTTGACTCGCCAATGTCCCACGGTCTGCAAGAAGAGAGAGCAAGACATGCTCTGTTCCAATCGCCTTGGCATGAAGGACTTGCGCAATCTCTGTAGCATGTTTCATGATGGCTTCCATTCGATAAGAAAATGGAAAAACTTTGTAGCTATTGTCGCTATGAAAAGCCTGACCCGTAATATGCTCTGCTGCATCCTGGAACTCGTCGATCTGCATTGGGTAATCACTCAAGACAGATCCTGCTACACTATAGGGATTATTGGCCATGGCCGTCAAGAGATGCCAGGTATCTAAGGTCTCCCCCTCATAATGACCTGCTAGTAGCAGGGCTGCTTCTATACTTTCTAACAGTGCTGTTGAATAGTTCATCTAGTCGCTATTTCCTTTTCTATCTACTTGTTGAATGATTTTTCTCAGCATATGGGCTCTCAGAATCGGAGCATCCTGAGCTAAGACCTCGTCTGAAGTCGTAGCCAGCAATAGCTGTGTTTCTCGTTGTGTCAATAGTTGTTCTTCATAGAGCATCTGCAAAATATCATTGAAGACATGCTGGCTGATTTGCTCTCCGATACTGGCTGCTAAATCCTGAAGCATCTGATGGTGATCTGAAAATTGAACCTTGCCAATACGAATATAACCACCACCGCCACGCTTACTTTCCACCACATAGCCCCGGCTCTCTGTAAAACGTGTCTTGATGACATAGTTAATCTGACTCGGAACGACCTGAAAAACATCTGCCAATTCACTTCTCTTGAGTTCTGCCATTCCAGCCTGGGCCAGGATGGCCTTGATATAGGCTTCGATGCTATCAGATGTGTTCTTATTTGCCATGATGCTCCTTTCTAGTCTGCTCGTTTTTAGTTGAGGTTCAGCAGCCACAGATCAAAATTGACCTTCTTTGACTATTATACAATTTTTAGAGCTGTAAATAAAGCAAAGACTATGCAAAATGCGAAGCTCTGACGCTTTTCGTGCAGGTGATATCCCGTAGTTGAGTCCAATCATCCTAGCAGAGAAAAAGAGAGTATGACAGTAATCGGTCATTCGTTAGAATTCGATTTCGTCGTCCCACCTCCGCACAGCTTCAACAGTCTGGGAGACTGTTGAAGGTTGCAGATAAAGGAAACATAGTTTCCGTCAACATAGGGCATCTTTGAAGCTTAAAAAGCGAACAAAGACTTAGGATACTTGCTTCGCAAGTTCTATCCGCCACCTCAAAGCAGTGCTTTGAGCACTCAACCACTGCGTCTTGCTCGACAATCCAAAAACAAGAGGGTCTGAGTTGTGCTTGCAGTTTCCTACAGATAGAATGCTCAAAAAAAAACAGGCCAGAACAAATGATGAAACATTCATTCTTTCCTGCTTTTTTTATGGCTCAAATTATTCTGCTAGAAGAGCGTTAGCTATTTACCTCGGCTTTCTATGCATTCCTTTTATAATCCTGGTTCTTGACCAACTTCAGCTGCTACCATCCAGATGTTCTTTTCAAGTTCTGCTTTTGCTCCAACAAAGATATCGTTGGTTACATCGTCACCTTCAGCATCGGTAATATCCAAAGCTTTTTGGTAAAGGCCATCAAGGTAATGGAAGATTTCAAGAACACGTGTCAAGCTTTCTTCTACATCTTTTGTAAATGCTCCACGGCGTTCTTCAATATTGCTGTGTTCCAAAAATTCAGTCATGCTAGAATAAGGAGCGCCACCAAGGGTGATCAAGCGTTCGCTCACTTCATCCAAGGTTGCATCCAAGCTGTCCATGTATTCATCCATTTTTGGATGCCAAACCATAAAGCCACGTCCACGCATATACCAGTGTACTTGGTGAAGGGCAATGTGAGCCACGTAGAGATCTGCTACGACTTGGTTCAAGAGGGCTTTTGTTTCTGGAAGAGTTTCTTTATTTGAAGGTGCAAAAGTTGCTACATCAGTAGCTGCTTCATGTTTCATAGTTGTCATATTATTTCTCCTTTTTTATAATGATTCTAATTAACTATGTCTTTATTATATGCTTCCTCCTTCAGAAAGTCAAGATAAAAGATTTAAAAAGATCATTCCAAAGCTGGAATAGTTGTCAATTACTGGAAGATACGATAGAATGAAGAGGATAAATTGAAAGGCAGACTTCATGAAATACATTTTTACCTTCTTGATCTCCATGGTGCCACTTGTTGAGTTGCGTGGAGCTATTCCTTTTGCCATTGCAAATGGCATTTCCTTGTGGACAGCGCTCCTCATTGGAGTGATCGGAAACCTTCTCCCGGTCCCTCTGATCTTCTTTTTCGCCCGTCGCACACTCACCTGGGGTGCCAATAAACCCATCATCGGAGGCTTTTTTAGCTGGTGTCTGGAAAAAGGCCATAAGGGCGGACAAAAGCTAGAAAAAGCCGCAGGAGATAAGGGAATCTTCTGGGCCTTATTGCTCTTTGTTGGGATTCCCCTTCCTGGGACAGGCGCCTGGACAGGGACCCTTGCTGCTTCTATCCTAGACTGGGATTTCAAACGTAGCAGTCTCGCTGTTATGCTTGGAGTCATCCTAGCTGGGCTTATCATGGGGACACTATCCCTTCTTTTAGGAATCAATACTTTCGCACATTAAGTAAAAGAATGAGCACATGTTATCAATTCACATAATATCTTCTCTAAAACTTTAGGTTCAAAACTCCCGAGTGCTTGAAACTTCATTGTTTCAAGCACTTTTCTCACGGCGGAAAGTTTCAGAAAGTATTTGGATAAATCTTCGGTAACGTCTAATATTTTCTGAAAACAAAGTTTGTTAATATTATAAAACAGCTTAAACAATGATATAAGATATTTCCCATACCAAAAAGAGGTTTCCATCGAAACCTCTTTTGTTTATTCTTAGTTGTTAAGAGCTGCTGCCATTGTAGCTGCCACTTCTGCTTCAAAGTCATTTGAAGCTTTTTCGATACCTTCACCCACTTCAAAGCGAACGAATTCTACTACTGAAGCGTTAACAGATTCAAGGTAAGCTTCCACTGTCTTGCTGTCATCCATGATGTAGACTTGTGCAAGAAGAGTGTAGGCTTGGTCAACTTTAGTGTTGTCAAGCATGAAACGATCCATTTTACCAGGGATGATTTTATCCCAGATTTTTTCTGGTTTACCTTCAGCTGCCAATTCAGCTTTGATATCTTCTTCAGCTTGTGCTACAACTGCATCTGTCAATTGAGCTTTTGAACCGAATTTCAAGTGTGGAAGTGCTGGTTTACCAACCATTGCACGACTTTCGTTATCTTGGTCAATCACGTGGTTCAATTGAGCCAATTCATCTTTCACGAATTGCTCATCCAATTCTTTGTAAGAAAGAACAGTTGGTTTCATCGCAGCGATATGCATTGACAATTGTTTAGCAAGAGCTTCGTCTCCACCTTCAACAACTGAGATAACACCGATACGTCCACCATTGTGTTGGTAAGCACCGAAGTGTTGTGCATCTGTTTTTTCAAGCAAAGCAAAACGACGGAATGAGATTTTTTCACCGATTGTAGCCGTTGCAGATACGTATGCAGCTTCAAGCGTTTCACCTGAAGGCATTGTCAAAGCAAGAGCTTCTTCGTTGTTAGCTGGTTTTCCTTCAGCGATGACTTTCGCTGTTTCGTTTACCAAGTCAACGAATTGAGCGTTTTTCGCAACGAAGTCTGTTTCAGCGTTGACTTCAACAACTGCTGCAACGTTACCGTTCACATAAAGACCAGTCAAACCTTCAGCGGCAACACGGTCAGCCTTCTTAGCTGCTTTAGCCATTCCTTTTTCGCGAAGCAATTCGATCGCTTTTTCGATATCACCATCTACTTCAACCAATGCTTTTTTAGCGTCCATGACACCGGCACCAGATTTTTCACGCAATTCTTTTACAAGCTTAGCTGTAATTTCTGCCATTTTTGTTCTCCTATATTTTTTTAATAAAATAAGAGGGTCGGGCTGAGCCCTGCCCTCTTAGGTTTCGTTACGTATTGAATAGAATTAAGCGTTGTCGCCTTCTACAACTTCAACGATTTCTTCGATTGAATCAGCTTGACCTTCAGTAGCTGCCAATTCAGCTTCTACTGTTGCAACACTGTCTTCACCTTGACGACCTTCGATAACAGCGTCAGCCATTTTCGCAGTGATCAATTTAACAGCGCGGATAGCGTCATCGTTCGCTGGAATGATAACATCGATATCATCTGGGTCAGTATTTGTGTCGACCATTGCTACAACTGGGATACCCAATTTCTTAGCTTCTTTAACAGCGATTTGTTCTTTGTGTGGATCCACAACGTACATTACGTCTGGGATACGAGGCATGTCTTCGATACCGCCCAAGAATTTTTCAAGACGAGCGCGTTGTTTGTTCAACAATGCAACTTCTTTCTTAGGAAGAACTTCAAAAGTTCCATCTTCTTCCATGCGTTTGATTTCTTTCAAACGAGCGATACGTTTTTGGATTGTTCCCCAGTTAGTAAGGGTACCACCCAACCAACGGTGGTTGATGAAGTATTGACCTGAACGAACTGCTTCTTCTGCAACAGCATCCGCAGCTTGTTTCTTAGTACCTACGAACAAGATGACTGCATCGTTTGCAGCTGCATCACGCATAAAGTCGTATGCTTGGTCTGCATATTTTACAGTTTGTTGCAAGTCGATCACGTGGATTCCGTTACGTTCTGTGAAGATGTACTTCGCCATCTTAGGGTTCCAGCGACGAGTTTGGTGACCGAAGTGTACACCAGCCTCAAGAAGTTGTTTCATTGAAATTACTGCCATGAGTAAGTTCTCCTTTTTGTTTTTTTCTCCTCTCTCAGACGTCAACTTGCAGCACGACCACAAGGGCAACGGTGCCACAATGGATCCGAGATGAGTATTTGCTGTCTTAGACAACTCTATTAGTATAGCAGAAATCCCTAGAATTCGCAAGCTATTTGAGATATTTTTTCCCGTCAATCGCTTTCACTTGCTGAAGAATTGTTTGACTCAAAAAGTTTTTCTTGACCAATCTTGATTTTTAGGTTACAATATTATATGTTATGGCGGTATAGCCAAGTGGTAAGGCACGGCTCTGCAAAAGCTTGATCGTCGGTTCAAATCCGTCTACCGCCTTGATAATAAAATTTTTTATCATCTTTTATCTTTTAAAAATTCCCCTAGCAATAGGGGTTTTTTGTTGTCATTTGCTCCTTTTCTTGATTATTGATATAATAAGGCACGCGCGATTAGCGCTTTACTTTAGAAAGGGGTTTTATGAAAAACATTCGACTTTATACGATCGGGCTTCTCTCACTGTTGACACTCGCTGCTTGCTCACCTGCCAACTCTGGGCAACAAGCAAAGACAACTTCTAGTTCAAGAAAGCCAATCAAACAATCCTCTACTAAAAAATCATCCAGCAAGAATTCCTCTAGTAAACACAAGAGTGCTTCTTCTGAAAGCTCCAGCTCAGATGATTTTTCAGATCGCTTCAGCATGGATCCTGATGACGGGGCTTCTCTCCAATATGTGCCTGGAGCTGCGTCCATTCCTGAAATTGAAAAGCTTAAGAACCTTCATCCTACGACTGGTTTTGTATTAAGAACCGAAGATGGCCAAGAAGTTGGTGGGCCTAAAGCTAGAAGCAGTTACGACGACGTCGTTGCAGCCTTTGGACAGCCCATGGATAGTACAGACAGTGCGAATCCTGGCAACGGGGTTAATGTCTGGGTGACAGACAATGGCGATATCATGGCTTTCTTCCGCAATAATGTCCTAACAAATATTACCTTCCGTTTGAAAGGTGGAGATGCCAACCACCAGTCTACTGCTAGCATTTCCAAATCTGATTCAGCAAAATCCGCCCTTGAACGTCTCGGAAAACCCTATGCCATCATGCGTTCGGAAAATGGGACCAGCTATCTCTATAAAGACAGCAACGGAGATGAATCGAGCTTCTCTACACAAGGAAACAAGATTTTCAGTGTCATGTCTGCTGAAGAAACCAAGCGCTTACAAGGCATCACCGGCATGAATAAAAATCAATAAAGAGCAATGAAAAGGAGGCTGGGACAAAAGTCCTAGCCTCTTCTTGTTTTTGGATTGTCGAGCAAGACGCAGTGGTTGATTGCTCAAAGCACTGCTTTGAGGTGGCGGATAGAACTTGCGAAGCAAGTATCCTAAGTCTTTGTTCGCTTTTTAAGCTTCAAAGATGCCCTATGTTGACGGAAACTATGTTTCCTTTATCTGCAACCTTCAACAGTCTCCCAGACTGTTGAAGCTGTCCCACTCTCTCTTTTCCTTACAATTCAGCAATTTGGTTCAAGTTCACTTCTGCAACCGTATCGTTACCGAACATAGAAATAACCATTTTGACCTTGTTGTTATCAATTTCTGTGATCTTACCAGTATAGTCTGTGAAGGCACCGTCGATGATGCGAACCGTATCGCCCACTTTGACATCCAAGTCAAACTCTTGAACAGTTTGACCCATAGAGAGCAAGATGCTGCGGATTTCTTCTTCCAACAATGGCGTTGGTTTTGAACGGTTCCCGTGTGATCCAACGAAACCAGTAACGTTCGGGGTATTCCGGACAACAAACCACGCTTCATCTGTCATGACCATTTCGACCAAGACATAGCCTGGGAAACGATTTTCTTCGATTTCTTTAGTCTTCCCATTTTTCTCTACTTGCACCGTTTGCGTTGGAATCTCTACGCGCAAGATGTTTTCTAACATATTGTAAGTTTGCGCACGTTGCAATAGATTTTCTTTTACCTTATTTTCATATCCTGAATAGGTTTGTAGTACAAACCAGCCTTTATCAAAACTGTCCATTTGGGCATCCTTTCTTTCTTTTTAGCCTGCTCGAAAGATCTCTGAACATACTAAAAAAAGCCTCTTGGCTTTCGTTTTCCTAGCTTCATTATACCACATTTTGCCGGAATGCAAAGGGGTTTGCTGATTTATTTTTAAGAAAAGACCATAAAAAGTGGGAGTGGGAAAGAACTCTGACTTGTTAAAAAGAGTTCGTTTTCCCACCCCCGCACAGCTTCAACAGTCTGGGAGACTGTTGAAGGTTGCAGATAAAGGAAACATAGTTTCCGTCAACATAGGGCATCTTTGAAGCTTAAAAAGCGAACAAAGACTTAGGATACTTGCTTCGCAAGTTCTATCCGCCACCTCAAAGCAGTGCTTTGAGCAATCAACCACTGCGTCTTGCAGTTATTCCTATCAAAAATCAAAGGCTGGACAGTTTTTGCCCAGCCACTTGGCTTTTCTTCTTAAAAGAAATTGATCATGTGCAATAGGCCTTTTGCAATGACTTTATCAAACAGATAAATCAAAACAACAAAGAAAGCGGTGTACTCAATCACTGAGATAAAGTTTTTCCATCTTTCCTTGCGATTTGGCCAAGTTGTATCTTTTAGTAAGACGAAAATATCTTTAATGAATTTCACAACTCTCTCCTATCGTGTTTCTTTATGGATGGTATATTTACTGCAATGTTTGCAGTATTTGTTGACTTCTAGACGTGTTGGCTTGGGCGTTCCACTCAATTTGATGGAGTAGTTGCGTGATCCACAAACCGTACACGCTAGACTTGCTTTTTTTAATGCCATAACGCCTCCGTTCACCCCATTATAGCAAGTTTTCTGCATTTTGACAAGATCAGAAATCCCCACCTCCAGAAAAAAGGAAATATAAAGCGTTATCACTCTGGTTTTCACCTCATTTTTGGTACAATAAAACAAAAGGAGATGCATATGAAAAGTGATGACCTAAAAGAAAGTAGAAATATTGAGGACCGTCGAGGGCAAGGCTATACGCAGTCAAGTGGCAACAACCTTGGTGGGGGGATCTTGCAGGTCCTTCTATCCCCGGGCAGCTTCAAGAGCAAGATCGTCATTATCCTCTTGATGGTTCTGCTTGGAGGAGGAGCAGGTCTAGGCGGGCTTTTTAACTCAGGATCTTCGCAACCTTACCAATCCAGTCATATCACGCGCACCAGTCAGACTTCTATCCAGGATGCAGATACTCGTTTCGTCAGTAAGGTCCTTGGGACAACAGAAGATCATTGGCACAAGGTCTTTCAAGCAGAAGGGCGCACCTACCATGAGCCCAAACTAGTCTTCTATACTGGACGGACAAATACAGGCTGTGGGGTTGGGCAAGCTTCGGCGGGTCCCTTCTACTGTCCGACAGACAAAAAGATCTATTTGGATATTAGCTTTTACAAGGAATTAACGAGTAAATACAAGGCCAGTGGGGACTTTGCTATGGCCTATGTCATCGCCCACGAGGTTGGTCACCACGTGCAAAATGAGCTGGGAATCCTTGGCAAATACCACCGCATGCAGCAAGGACTTTCTGAAAAAGAACGCAATGCCATCAGTGTCCGCATCGAGTTGCAGGCCGATTATCTAGCAGGTGTCTGGGCACGATCAATTCAAGACCGAAATCTCCTGGATGTTGGGGATATCGAGGAAGCTATGAACGCGGCCCATGCTGTCGGAGATGATACTTTACAGAAGCAGGCTTATGGCTACTCGGTGCCAGATAGCTTCACCCACGGGACTTCGGAACAACGGATGCGTTGGTTCAAGCGTGGCTATGAGTATGGGGACCTCCAGCACGGGGACACCTTTAGCCTATCAGATAGTGAATTATAAATAGAAAGGCTGGGACAAAAGTCCTAGCCTCTTAATTATTTTGGGATTGTCGAGCAATACGCAGTGGTTGAGTGCTCAAAGCACTGCTTTGAGGTGGCGGATAGAACTTGCGAAGCAAGTATCCTAAGTCTTTGTTCGCTTTTTAAGCTTCAAAGATGCCCTATGTTGACGGAAACTATGTTTCCTTTATCTGCAACCTTCAACAGTCTCCCAGACTGTTGAAGGTGTGCAGAGGTGGGACGACGAAATCGAATTCTAACGAATGACCGATTTCTGTCCCACTCTCTTTTTGATTAGAAACCAAGCCAACCTTTAAAGGTATCCCAAGCATTTTTCGCTTTTCCTGGAATATCGGCCTTGTCGATCGCTTTTTTGGCATCATCGACCATATTGGATGCCTTTTCTTTGACATCTTCAAAGAATCCTTTGTCTTCTTTGGTTTCTGTTTGCGCCTGCTCTTCTCCAGCTGGAGCAATTCCGTTTTCTGCATAGGAGTTTTTAACAGAATCAAATCGGGTTCCATCGGTATAGGGAAGCACACTATTTGCGGCATTGCGGAAGATCTCCGAAGCCGTCCCTGCACTACTATCGGTCAGATAGTGAGTTTCATCCGTTTTTGGGAAGCCAAGCCACTGACTAATGACCACATCTGGTGTGTAACCGATCACCCATTGATCTCCAGAGAGGTCCTTGTTAAAGTTGGTCTCTGTCGTACCTGTTTTTCCTGCCATGGTATAACCGTAAGGTGCTGCATTGACTCCTGTACCATTACTAAAGGTTCCGAGCATCATATTGGTCATCTTGTCGTTGGTCGACCCACTAAGAACCCGTGTGGATTTCTGACTGTGACTCTTGACCACCTGACCACTGGCATTTTCAATCTTGGTAATGAGGTGGGCATCATTCATAACACCGCCGTTGGCAAAGGTCCCATAAGCCTGAGCCATCTGCATCGGATTGGTTGTCACACCAGATCCCAAGGCGACAGCAAGGTTCTTATCCACTTTGTCCATATTCAGGCCGAATTTTTTCCCGTACTCAAAAACTTTGTTCAGACCTAAATCATTAGCCGTTGCAACAGCTGGGAGATTGAGGGATTCTGCCAAGGCTTGGTACATCGGTACGGTCGGGCTGGACTGGATTCCTGCATAGTTGTTGACATGATAGCTTCCGTATTGGGTGGTGCTATTGTCCAACTCTTTGTTGGTAGACCAACCTTCAGCAATAGCTGGGCTATAGACCACCAAGGGTTTGATGGTTGAGCCAGGGCTTCGGGCAGCCTGGGTCGCATAGTTATAGCTACGGAATCCCGGATTTTGATCGCTTCCGACACGCCCTACGAGAGCTCGCACCCCACCCGTCTTAGGATCGAGGGCGACACTACCGGACTCTGCGCGCGTGCCATCTTCTGCAACTGGGAAGAGGGCGGTATTGTCATAGATTACCTGCATGCTTGCTTGGTAATTCTGATCCAGCTCGGTATAGATTCGGTAGCCATTTTTGACAATGTCTTCTTCGGTCAATCCGTATTCATTGACCGCTTCATTGATGACCGCATCAAAGTAAGAAGGGTAGCGATAATCCTCTGATTTGCCTTGATAGGCATCGACTAGCTGGCCATGGATATCAACAGCTGCAGACTGATCAGCTGTTTTTTGGTCAATATAGCCTGCTGCCACCATGTTTTGGAGGACCGTATTGCGACGATTGGTCGCATTTTCTACTGAGTAGAGCGGGTTATAGATCTCCGGTCCCTTGAGCATGCCCGCTAGAACCGCAGACTGGTCCAAACTTAATTGGCTCGCTGACACTCCAAAATACTTCTTGGAGGCATCCTCTACCCCCCAGACCCCATTTCCAAAATAGGCATTATTGAGGTACATGGTGAGGATTTCTTTTTTGCTATATTTCTTATTGATTTCGAGGGCTAGGAAGAATTCCTTGGCCTTGCGCTCCACCGTCTGGTCCTGAGACAGATAAGCATTTTTAGCCAACTGCTGGGTGATGGTAGATCCCCCACCTGAGCGACCCAGGGTCAAAATTGCTAAGAAGAAGCGACCATAGTTGATCCCGCTATTCTTGTAAAAGCTCCGGTCCTCTGTTGCGACAACAGCATGTTGCAAATTTTCACTAATGGCATCGAGTTCAACATAGGTTCCTTTTTGCCCGGTCAAACTTCCAGCCTGGTCGCCGTTTTTATCGTAGATAATAGTGGTCGCCTTGAGTGCATTTTGCAAATCCTTGACGTTGGTCGTCTTCGCAATATAGAAGAGGTAGGCCCCCGTCAAGAGACTAAATCCTAGACCAATGATCAGGAGAATCTTGGTTAAGTGGAAACGACGCCAAAAGCGACGGAAGGGATGCTGAGAGAGGGGCTTACTTCTGTGCTTGCCCGAGCGACTATAGGTCGGCTCTACTGTTTCTTCCGGCAGTTCCGATTCGGGTACTACTTCTGCTACCGGCTTACGTGGTTGATCCTTTCTAAAAAAAGTGATCACATTTTCAAATAATTCTTTTATTCTTTTCATATCTGCTATTGTAACACCTTCTCCCTGTCCTAGCAAGAAAAGATCGCTTTTCCTCCCCTTCGCTTTAGTTTTCTTTAAGCTTAGATTTTGCTACAATAGGGGCATGAACTATCAATTTACTATTCCGCAATCCTTTCCGCAATTAACCGTGAAAGAGCTACTCGAGGATTACTTTCTCATCCCCCGAAAAATTCGACATTTCCTACGAATCAAAAAACACGTCCTGGTGAATGGAGAGACTATCCACTGGCAGAGCTTGGTTCAAAAAGGAGACCTGATCCAGCTGATCTTTGACGCGGATGATTATCCTGAAAAGGAGATGCCCGCAGGTGATCCGAGTCTGGTCGAAGAACTCTATCAGGATGAACACGTCATCATCGTCAATAAACCTGAAGGAATGAAGACCCATGCCAATGAGCCGACGGAAATCGCTCTGCTCAACCATGTTTCCAGCTACGTTGGAGCCACCTGCTACGTCGTACACCGGTTAGATAAAGAAACCAGTGGGGCCATTTTATTTGCCAAAAATCCTTTTATCCTGCCCATTCTCAACCGCATTTTGGAAGAGAAACAAATCCAACGGGAGTACTGGGCCTTGATCCAAGGAAGCCTACCTCAAAAGTCCATCATCTACAAGGATAAAATCGGACGCGATCGCCACGATCGGCGCAAGCGCCTGGTGGATCCACGAAAGGGTCAGTTCGCAGAAACTCAAGTGACGCAACTGAAAAAAATCGGACGAAACAGCCTGGTCAAGTGCCAACTCAAGACGGGGCGTACACATCAAATCCGAGTCCACCTCTCCCATCATGGGCACCCGATTGTCGGAGATCCTCTTTACAATCCTGCGCGGGGAGAGCGACTCATGCTCCATGCCCACCGCTTGACCTTTACCAATCCACTGACGCTTGAAACCATCCAAGTCGAAGCTCCTTCCAAGAGTTTTGAAGAGGGGTTGAAAGCATGAAAAAAGAAGCAAAAATAGGCTGGACAAAAACTGTTCAGCCTATTATATTTGATAGAAATAACTATCTGACGCAGTGGTTGATTGGCATCTTTGTACGCTTTTTTAGCTTCAAAGATGACATATGGTGACGGAAACGATGTTTCCTTTATCCGCAACCTCCAACAGTCTCCCAGACTGTTGGAGCTATGCGGGGATGGGAAGATTGAAAAGGTTTGGGGAACCTTTTCAATCTTTTTTATATTGGAGTTCTTTCCCACTTTCTTTTTATTATTGGTATCGAGGACTTGCAAATCCACGAATATTGCCATGTCCAATCCGATACGTATTGCGACGGACTTGGTCGTTAGAGTTTCCTTCAATGGTATGAATGAACCCATTTGAGACGCTCTCAACAATTCCGATATGATCCGCAAAACCATTATTTGGCTGGCTATTTTGATCCCAGTTAAAGGTGATGATGTCCCCTGCTTTCGGTGTAGAAGAACCGTCTTCATTCCAAATGCCCAAGTGTTTGAAAATCTGAATGTGACGTTCAACCCCACATTCACGGCCAATCAAACCACTCAAGCCCTCACGCTGGAAGACTGTTGTGACAAAGATATCACACCAATCATCAGAATTTTTCACAGCGTATCCAACTGGTAGGGGACGTACGCTATTGTAATCGTTGACCAATTGATGATGGGCTGCACTTCCGCCACGAACACCGACAAGACTTGCTGCAGCTCGTAAAATACGATCTCGTTGCCCATTAGAAACATGAGGATTGTACGCTGTTTGGTCAGCCGTCACACGAGGTGAAAGAGCTGTTTGACCAAGGTTAAAGCCTTCCACTCCACCATCCACATAGTCCACATAAACGTGGGTTGTGTAGTTTCCTTTCTGGTATTGGTGATTCGCTGCAGAGACCTGCACTTCTGTATGCATACCAGAAGGTGCTGTTGAATACCAGTAGAGATTTTCTTGATGAGCTTGAGACCAAGCAGCAACACGAATATTCTTAATCTGACGGCCTTGAGGTGCCTGATCAACAACTACTGTATAAGTACCGTTGTTCGAATTCACATCCTTGATGTAGGCCTGTGTTTTTGTCTTAGCATTACGGAATTCAACGTCTGTAGTTGTCCCACCAACACCGATTCGTGTGCCATCATTCTGAATGTAGTATAGGTGAACAAAGTACTTCCCAGTGGAATTTTTATGGTCACTAGCCTTCACAGAAACCTTGTAGTCTCCGTTTGCTTGACGAGTTGCTTCATACCAGCGAAGATCATCCTGCCCATCCTTGTCAGACCAAGTTGGAACTTGAACAGTCCGCACACCTTTAGGGCTGTAGACATCACTAATAATAACGTCAAAGGTACCTGTGTCCTTGTTGTTGTTCACTATTGAAATCGTACCAATTGGTTTGTTATGCTTAACATCTACCACTGTTTCAGTGATATAATGGCGTTGATTTGTGTTATCTACGATATAAAGGTCAGCACGATAATTGCCAAGTGAATTCTTGTGCTCATCGGACTTGATAGTAACACGATAACTACCATCTGATTGTCGAGTTGCTTTGTGCCAAATAAGGTCATCCTGTCCATTCACAAGACTCCATGACGGAACTAATACTTCTTTAATCCCATTTGGAGCGGAAATATTACGAACAACTGCATCAAAAGTTCCCAATTCAGCATTATTATTTTCAATAATGAGGCTTGCAGTCGGACGAGTTTGGGTAACTTCTACCACTTTTTCCGTTAGGTAAAAAGGAGTATTAGAATTATCTACAAGATAAGCATCAGCACGATAGTTCCCTGTAGAGTTCTTATGATCTGTTGCCTTAATCGTCACGCGGTAAGAACCATCGGCTTGACGAGTAGCCTTATGCCAGATGAGGTCGTCCTGACCACCAGCAAGACTCCATGATGGAACCAAGATGTCTTTAACGCCATTTGGCGCAACAATGTCACGAACAACTGCATCAAATGTCCCTGCTACAGTATCGTTGTTTTCAATTGAAAGGACACCTCTTGGCCGTGTGTAATCAACAGCTACTACTTTTTCAGCAATGTAGTGACGATTATTTGAGTTATCTACAACATAAGCATCTGCTCGGTAGTTCCCTTTATTCCCTTTATGTTCGGTTACCTTAATGGTGACACGATAGCTACCATCACTTTGCTTAGTCGCTTTATGCCAGATGAGGTCATCTTGACCATTCTCTAAACTCCATGACGGAACCAATACCTCTTTCACACCATTTGGAGCGACAATGTTTCGAATAACCGCATCAAATGTCCCCGCTACAGTATTGTTATTCTCAATTGAAAAGGCACCACTTGGTCGTGCATAATCAACAGCTACTACTTTTTCAGCAATGTAGTGACGATTATTTGAGTTATCTACAACATAAGCATCTGCTCGGTAGTTTCCTTTATTGCCTTTATGCTCACTCGCCTTGATAGTGGCGCGATAGCTACCATCAGTTTGCTTAGTTGCCTTATGCCAGATGAGGTCATCTTGACCATTTTCAAGACTCCATGACGGAACCAAAACTTCCTTCAAGCCATTTGGTACTTCAACATTACGAACAACTGCGTCAAACGTTCCTGCCACCGGATTATTATTCTCGATTAAAAGTGTCCCACTGGCTTTTGCTTCTGTAGTGGGAATCGTTCCACTTGTTGTGGCACTTGTATGTTCTTCTTTTCTATTGGAAGAGAGACTTGTAAACACAGCGGAAGATGGAGATTCTGTTTCGATCTTTTCTTCAGCAACATATTCCGCAAATTCAGCGTTATTTTTAGCAGTTTCGTTCCGATATGCTTCTGTATCAGCCTTTTTCTCTATTGCTACTGATCTTTCAGCATGTATTCCTGTATTCTCTGTATTTGACGAGGTATCTGCCTTTAAAACGATTGTGGCAGTTTTTTCAGATGTTTGGTCAGATGAAGTTTGTTCATCAGCCTTGACCTGTTGCGTTGAAAAGGCCAATAGCACCGCTGCACTCGCATAAAAAATCAAATCTTTCTTTTTCATATAAACTTCCCTTTATACAAATTTTATACGTTAATCATTTTACCACACGATTTCAGCGATGAAAAGTTTTATAAGGCAAATTTTTAAAATTAGTGATATTTTTTTGAAAAACTAAAAAAAGAAGTCCATCTGACTTCTTTTGATCTTATGCTAATTGATTTAAGGCCGTCTTTAAGTAGTGACCATCTCGGATTTCCTGACCGACACGCTTGGCATTGTTCACCAAGTCTTGGTAATCGGCATCTGAAAGATTATCGATTGCCTCCTTCAAGTCATGAAGAGACTCTACTGCAATCCCGCAACCCTTCTCAAGCACAAAATGTGACAAGGCTGACTGTTTCCAAACTACAAGTGGGAAGCCTGACGCCAGATAAAGTGAAGCTTTGTGGGAGTTGTTATAACGGAGGTATTCGCCAAAAAAGCCACTACAGGTCTCAACGCTATCTCCATCCCAGACCAGACCAAAACCACCCTCAAGGGCTGCAGGAAGCTCATCTGGTAGGAAGGAACCAAAGTAGGTTTCATTTGCAAGTGCTCTACTCTCATCAAAACCAACACCATAGAGGTTATAAGCCGGTGCTTCTGGAAGATTATAAAGATAGCCAGCTTTTTCCTGGGCCAAATTACCTGCCACAATGATTGGCTGGTCTTTTGTCAGTCCACTTTTTTCTTGGAAATTTGGAATCAAATAATCAAAAATTCCAAGACTGACAATCTTATCTTCCGCCACTCCTTTATCCACCAAAACTGACTTCATAATAGGATTGTGGGCGATGAGGCCAGTTACACTATAAAATGTATCACCTTCCGTTAATTTCATCCGTAACTTCATTCTAAATGGTAGAGTCTTGTCATTTACAAAACGCAAGGTTTCTAGATCGTGAATCAGAAGATAGGTGTTAACACCTCTATTTTTAAGAGATTTTAGTAGACTGTTAATAAATAAAGAATGATGTAACAAGGGAAATTGTATCACAATATCATCATTTTTCTTTAAACGTTTTAAGGCTCTCAAAAGTGCTCTATATTTGTGAATCTGAGCATTAAGAACATTCATTTTATACCAGTCATCTACCCTAACTTTTAAGGGGGCATAACCTAGTCTATTAAAGATCACTTCAACATCATTACGTGCCTTATTCCCGGCATTTTTCACATTATGATCGTGTAAAAATTCTTCTTTTAAATAGTATTTCATCTCTTATTTCTCATTTTTCAAAAGCTGATTTTTTAGGATAGCGTTCTTGTATGATTTCTTTAAAATGAACGAGATTTTCTTCCTTAAGGTCACTATCATCATTCACACAAAGCAGTTTTTTATGTTTATCTTCAAAGATTTTATCAAGTTTATCCACTTGATTTAAACCAATTGTCTCTCCAAAATTCTTTGACATCGGATAAAACTGGTTACTTTCAATTTGCCAGAGAGAACAGATGTATTGATTGACATCTACCCCATAATTTCTAATCTTATTTCTGGAGGTTCTATCCAAAATTTCTCCCTCAATTTCCCATAAATGTGCCAAGGTACTCTTTTTCATCGGAACAGGTAAATGCTGGTTCACGTATCCCGTCGGCCCCCATGGCAAGAGTAACAAGTTTTTCAAAATCAAAGATCCATAACGGTAATTAAAGAATTTCCAAGGCGAAGATTTCAAAGCCTTCTTATTAGGAAAATGGCGATAAATCAACTCAACATCATTATGATAAACATTTGTAAATGGTGACCAAGGAACTAAAGCATCATAAACCGCCAAAAGCTTAGGTTGATTATTTTTATAAAAATCCGAAGGTTGACTATCTCTAATCAAGTACATATCATCATTGAAATAGAGATAGTTCTCTGACAAGCCTTCAATCCGATGGAGATTCAGTTCAATGGCCGATGAATTAAAGTTAGGCAAATACTCTTCAGGCATAAATTCCTTATGAGTAATCCATCTAAGTTTTGGATGCTCCAAGTTCAACCATTCCGGTTTTTGTCCATTGGTGACTAAGTAAACATGATTTACCCAAGGAGCATGCTTTTCAATCATTCGAAACCAATAATTAAAAACACCATAATCACGATAGCGTTGCTCACCATCGATTTCTTGGTTCAAATCTACTACTTGACTAGTCACGGTTCGCTTCTCACGGATAAACTCAGGATTACTGCCATCTACCCAGAGAACAACGATATCAATTTTTTCTTCTGTCATTTAGTAAATTCTTTCTCAACGACTTCCAAAGCACGCTCAATCACCACGTGCATGTCGTAGTATTTATAGTCTGCTAGGCGCCCACAGAAGATAACCTTGTCATTTTTGGCTGCTTCTTCTTGGTACTTGGTAAACATAGCATTATTTTTAGCATCATTTATTGGATAGTAAGGTTCGTCCCCCCGTTTCCAATCTGCTGGGTATTCACGGGTAATGACTGTCTTAGGTTGGGTTCCACACTCGAAATGCTTGTGTTCGATGATCCGAGTGTAAGGAATCTCACGCTCGGTATAGTTGACCACGGCATTTCCTTGATGATTTTCCTCATCTAAAACTTCGTGTTCGAAACGAAGGCTACGGTATTCTAACTCCCCATGCTTGTAGTCAAAGTACTGGTCAATCATCCCTGTGAAGACCACTTTTTCAGCAGAGCTTTCCAGTTCTGCACGATTGGCGAAGAAATCAACCCCAAGTTCTACTTCTACATCGCCCAGCATGTTTTCAATGATGACGTTGTAGCCACCGATTGGAATCCCTTGGTAACGGTCATTAAAGTAGTTATTATCAAAGGTCAAACGAACCGGAAGACGTTTGATGATAAATGGAGGCAGGTCTGTTGCAGAACGTCCCCATTGCTTCTCCGTATATCCCTTGATTAATTTTTCATAGATATCTGGACCAATCAACTTGATGGCCTGTTCTTCCAGGTTTTTCGGCTCAACATCTTTCATGTCCGCCGTCTGCTCCGCAATCTTGTCTTTGACTTCTTGAGGAGTCTTGGTTCCCCACATGGCGTAGAAGGTATTCATGTTGAAGGGAAGATTGTAAAGGCTCCCCTTGTAGTTAGCTACTGGTGAGTTGATATAGTTGTTAAATTCAGCGAACTGGTTGACATAATCCCAAACTTTTTTGTTGGACGTATGGAAAATGTGGGCACCGTACTTGTGAACATTGATTCCTTCAATTTCTTCACAATAGATATTCCCACCAATGTGATTTCGTTTATCAATCACTTTTACTTTTTTGCCACGTTTTGTAGCTTCATGTGCGAAGATAGCGCCAGATAAACCAGTACCAACGATCAGATAATCGTACATAGTTAACTCCATTATTTTTTAAATATTTGTTTTAATTCTTTCACATCTACCACTTTCAGAACTAGAATAGCAAGCAGGTAAATGAGACCACCAAGCACTGCATACACAAGAACATTTAAAGTAGGTGAAAAATGCAAGAATGATTTTGCGCATAGCAACAAGCCGTACATAAAAGCAGATGCGCATACAATTTTTGCCATAGATCCAAGAATCGGTACTTCTTTGAGGTAAGGAAGGGTATAGTACAATTGAATGAACCATACCAGTGACTCTGTCAGAACTGATACAATAGCCGCGCCGATAAAACCAAAATGAGGCAAGAAGAGCAAATTCAACCCCACACTTACTATAGCAGGAAGGGTGGTGGATAGCATAAATTCTTTGTTTTTATCGTGCGGGATGAGAATTTGAATCCCCATAATATTGGTCCAACCGATAAAGAACATGCGGAAAATCATGATGGCAATAGCATAACGCGCATCCTGGAAATCCTTCCCTAGGAAGAATTGAACAAAATCATCGTTGACAATCAGCATGCCTGCAATGATTGGGAAAATGACCAAATTGTAAATCAAAAAGGACATTTGGTGCATCTTGTTAACAGCCTTGTGGTCCCCAGATGACAAGAGGTTTGATACACGGGGCAACATGACACTTCCCAGAGACGTCACCAAGGTCAACAAAATATTGACGAGTTTTAAAGCCTGATCGTAAATCCCCACATCCTTTGTGGAGGCGAGAGCCCCCAGCATAGTCCGATCCAAGGTGACATAGAGGGAAATAGCAATCTGCGGTAAAAAGAGCAGAATAACCGGTTTTAAATGCACCCGTGCATAGGCCATATCAAAACGGGCTTTCCCAATAAATTCGCGGGCAGGTAACCACATGCTCAGCTGACCTAACAGCTCAAAGATCGTTAGTAAAAATACATAAAGATAAAGATCATTGGCAGACTTAACGAACAAGAAGATGGAGATGACTCCAACTAGCTTCACCGTGATATTCCGAACCGTAATCTTGCGGAAGTCCTCTAAGCCCTGAAAAAGCCAGGAAATATCGAGCCCTTTTGAAACCAAATTGAGTCCCAAAATATAGGCTACAGGATTTTGCATGGATGGAAGTATCAAGCAAAACAAAGCATAAAGGAGGAGAGATACAAATGTCGCACCTAACTGGAGAGTATAGATCCCCCAAAAATTCTTTCGGATCTCTTGTAGGTGTCCTGAAATTTCCTTAGTACCGTAATTGGCCACTCCTAAAGTCGCTAAAAGGATAAAGTAGGTGACAATGGAGTTGAAATAGCCGTAAGTTCCTAAATCTTCCGAGCTAAATACCCGAGTGACATACGGGGTAGTGATAATCGGTAGAATAATCACCAGCAGCTGGTAGGAAAGATTATAGGCGTAATTTTTTAAAACTTTCATGTTCATTCAACTCTATCTATCATTTTATTTTGAACTGGTAAAAGGTTGGCAAAAAGTGTGAATATAAAAATATTATATCCTGGTCTTACCCAAAATGCTTCAATCATACAGTTTATTGTAATAAGTGATAATAGGGCTAGAAATAAAAACATTCCTTGTTTATAAAGTCTCTTCGATGCAAGTACATATATCAATACCAGTACTAAGACAGGTACAACTCCGTAGTAGAATAACATTTGAATATAAGACGAATCTACATAATTATAACTATAAACTGACTCTGTACTACCACCATATCCAATAAACTTAACTCCAGTGGTTCCAAATAAATGCAATCCATAAGTGTCTATTGCGTTTTTTCCTAAAAACAATCTCATACTGAATAAATTGTTTAAATTTACAAATAGCGAAGAAGACCAAGTAAAGAAATATGACAAATAAAACATTAAGAAAGAAAATATAGCTGCAAAATAAGGTAAGATCCCATAAATTTTAAATTTTCTTTCTTTAGTAACATACATGACAATAAAAATGACAGTTGCTACAAGTACAGAAAGGGCATTTAACCGAGCATCACAAAATTTGATGATAAAAAATGCTAAACTAATACCTACTAAGGTTCGTAGTATGATGAACCTTTTCCGTAGTACATATCCCCAAGCAATAAATAAATAAAAACAGTGGGACGCAAAGTCAGTTGGATAAATGAAACCAAAGGAATTTCTAATCACAAAGCCAGACGAACGGATCTGAGCAAATTGTAAATTAGGAATAACTCCTAGAATTGAAAGTAAGAAAACTCCCAACACTATCGTTCCTGACACAATAACGTATGTTTTTAAGATAACATCAATATCTGCATCATATAATAACAAAATCAATAATGAATAAAGTAGGAAATTAGTCCCGCCCGTATGCATGAATACGATAGAACTTGTTAGTAGTAATAAAATAGCAGTTAAGATATAAAAGAACGTGAATTTTTTTATATACAAAAATCTAAAACATAATAATAATGAAAAACAGATTAATAAAACAACCGGAAGGTTTGGGATTACTCTGTTTAACATTGTTGTCATAAGAGTATCGTACCCAACAATGAGAGTCAATACTAGAATAACCAAAAGGTTCTCAAACTTAATTTTTAACATAATACCTTTTTACTCTTAATAAAATAGCTACACCTATTTAAAAGCAATTTTACGTAAAATTGGATTCATTTTCATTTTTTCAATAAAGATGACTGTCCGAAATTTTTTTTTGGTAAGCAGATCAATACTCAATCTTCTAAGAAAAGAAGAAATATCTCGCTGTCTTAATAAGGTCTTATAAGACCCAATCGTTTGATTCCTATTTCCTGAAAAAATATGATCAAAAGCTTTATTAGTAATAATAGATTGCAGTAACTCTATCTTTTCTTTCCTTCTCGCATTTAAATTAGAAATTTGAAAGGCTGCACTGACAATAATTTTTGTCTTAATTTCTTGAATTAATGAGGCATCTTCTATTTGGAACTGTTCAAGTAATTTTTGCAATGCTTGAAGTTCATCTAATTGTATTTCGATTCTTCTAGGATGAAAACTGGTCAATGCTGAACCGCTTCTACCAGCAATATAATTATAAAGAGTCGAGTCAATAAATTGAATGGTATTTAAATGTCGATAAACTTGAAAATTGAATGAAGTATCTTCTCCTATTGGTTTACTAGGAAACTTAATATCGTGTTTTAAAATAAATGACTTGTTATAGATTCTTGACCAAACATTATACATCATATCCGTTTTGAATAACTCTATAAATTCATTTCTAAATTCATTCTTTCCAAGAAGACCGCAATGCGTATACAAATGAGGACGACAAGACAAAATAGTGTCCTTATTTTCTTTAATTTCATTGTAGCCAAAACAAAGAACATCCCATTTGCCATTAAGATTAGGGCATATTTGTTCAAAGAAATCATCAGATACGAAGTCGTCTGGATCCATAAAAAATAAATAATTACCCCTTGACAAAGAAATACCTAGGTTCCTAGCTTCTGACACTCCGTTATTTTCAATATGACTAACACAAACATTAGAAAAATTATTTTGGTACTCATCGCAAATCGCACCGCTATTATCACTTGAACCGTCATCAATTAACACAATTTCATAATTGATTGGTGACGATTGCATAAGCATGGAATCTAGGGCTCTTTTTAAATAACCTTCAACATTAAATACTGGAACAATGATACTCAAATCTATATTATTCATTACTCTTCATCCTTAATTTATGACGAATAAATTCTAGTGTCCATTTTTCTTTTTTTAATTTCTTTAACATTGTTGATTTAACATATTCCCAATAGAATTTATTTCTTGTCACCTCTACTAGCTCTTGCTTAGAAATTTTCTCTCCAATAACTAATTGATTTGGTATAACATAAAATGAATCGACTAGTTTAAACTCAGGACACTTAATCACTCTCTTTTGGAAATGTGCGTATAGAGGACGCTTAACCACTATATCACTATCGATTAAATTTATCGATTCCAAACCATTCTCCTCTGACCAAAAATAATAGCGTTTCGGTTTATTTTCGCCATATTCCCGAAATGAGAAATGACTAATATCAATATCATCAAAAAACTTATCTTGCAGTTGTTTGAACTGACATTTTTCAAAAAGCTTTTGGATACCTTCTGCCTCATCAAAAATAAAATTTTGTTCACTCGTATAGACATTGTGATAATCTAATCGATAGTATGAACCTTGCCCAGACATAAAAACACGATTAACTTCTCTTGAATTCTTAAAAATTTGAAGATGACCTAAAAGACCATATCTAGCATAGTCATTCTCAAAAAAGCTATGCTCTTCAAGAAATTGATAAATATCACCTAGTAAGACATCTGTGTCACAAAAACCCCAGTAATCATAACCCTTTAATTCTTCTTCAAAGATAAGCCCATAAGCAACTTTATAGTCACATAATTTATAAGGTGTTTTAAGAGAGATTTTAAAATCAAACTTAGACTGAACTTTCTCTCTTAACTCATCAAAAGAAAGAGTTACAAATTCTATATTTTTAGCATTTAAAATGTCAAATTGGTCAACCTTTTGATCCGTATAAATTAAGAAATCAATCTTTTGATTACGTTTGGCGGTCAACAAAAAATAAGGGAAAAATTTTGGAAGTCTTCCGAAATATGGAATAATAAGTCTTATTCTTTTCATTTAGTTAGATCCTCTCCACCCTTATTCAACCAAGTTACAGCATTAAAATAACGGTGGTACGTTTTCAAATCAACGCCAACGTATCCCTGCTTTTCAGCTGATTTAAAATGAACCAAGGAAGGTAAGTCACTATAATTCTTCGAAGAGAAGATAACCTTACTCTTGTATGGAAGTTCTTCAAATTCTTTCATCAACTCATAAGTGCAAGCATCATTGTCATTGAACTTGAAATATAGATTATCCCAGTGAATGCGTGCCAAACGACGTTGCCATTTCTGAGTTGCTTCTTCTTCATCTGCATAATGCAAAAAATGAAGTTCAATATCATCAAGAAGGGCAAGTGGATAGGCATTATCAAAATCCTCGATATATTTTGATTCCTTAACAAATTTTAAGGGGATATCTCCACTCAAATAATATTTTAAATTCTTGAGCATTTTGATGTAATCAGGTGAAAAGACAAACAATCCAACAAAGGGTGTTTGATAAGGCAAACCCAATTCTTGATAAACTTTTCCTGCCCAACAATTATCACAAATAATCGTGAAATTCTTATTCTTGAGTCTTCGTCTAGGAATAAAGTTAATAATTGGATAGATAAGCGGTTTTAATTTGTTCTTAATTGTTTCAGTATTCATCTTAGTATTTCTTATACAACTCCGAGAAATTCCGAATATAACTTTGTAATGAAAAGAGTTCTTTTTGACGTTTGACAGACGCCGTGCCATATTGTTCTCGCTTCTCGGTGTTATCCGCTAATTCTTGAATAGCTTTTGACAATTCCACAGGCTGATTTGGAGTAGCAAGAAGACCATTTTCACCTTCCTGCACCATTTCACAGACACCACCATGACGGTAACCCACTACAGGTTTGCCACAAGCCATGGCTTCTAGGACGACTGTCGGCAGTGGGTCTGGATTGGTACTTGGCAAGACAAAGATATCAAACATATTATAAAGCTCTGTTGTCTTGCTATAATAGTCGATTCGCTTGATTTGTCCAGCTACTGGAGAGTCTGAAATAGCTTTTTCCAACTCATCCACGCGCCACTCTTCCCCCTCAAAAGCACTACCTGCTAGAAAGGCTACTACTTTTGGATTGGCCTGTAAAATTGGCGTCACAGCTTCCAGGAAGTCACCTTGCCCCTTCCAAGCATTCACTCGACCAACCATACCGATCACCAGAGCATCCTGATCAATTCCAAACTGCTCACGGACAGCGCTAGCATCGATTTCATGATAGACGGCATTGTCGACCCCATTATAAATCACTTGAACCTGGTCATCTTTGACATAGCGAGACTGTTTGACATGATTAGCAACGGCTTTTGAAACTGTCACAATCGTATCCGCATAACGCCCCATCAAAAAGTTGATAAAGTCTGAAATGGCTTTTGGTTTGACAATGATTTCATGGACATGCCAAATCAAAGGCAGTTTCAACTTACGTTTTAGGTAGATTCCTTCAAGCACCGCCGTCGTATTGTTGTGAATAAGGGTAATCCCGTTCTCTTTGGCATACTTGGCAATTTGTTTAGAATATCGGTTATAAGAACCAAAATACTCCATGATACCTTTAGGATTAAAATATTTCCGGCGCAAGATTGGGTAGTCGATGACTTTCACTTTGGCACCGACATTTTCTAAAGCAGCCACTAAGACACCATCATTGGGTAAGATAACATGTGCCTCAAAA